>Ga0210084_1000165_pt1 | contig 11202 bp, 8 predicted proteins | sample China_Galinas_Co_3_FD_184863 | JGI IMG/M metagenome (GOLD analysis project Ga0210084, IMG submission 184863) | Wetland microbial communities from San Francisco Bay, California, USA, that impact long-term carbon sequestration -... | ecosystem: Environmental > Aquatic > Marine > Wetlands ... | reverse complement strand
TTTCACCACTGCTGATTTTCCACCAATATAAGCATAGTTTCCAATCCTAACAAATTGATGGATCGCTACCAGCCCCCCTACAGTCACAAAATCTTCGATGACGATATGACCCGCTAATGTCGCATTGTTTGCTAAAATAGCTTTTCGCCCGGTTTTGCAGTCATGGGCGATATGAACATAAGCCATGAGAAAGTTCTCTTCACCAACCTCCGTAATTCCACCGCCAAATCCTGTTCCTCTATTTACGGTAACAAACTCTCGAATAACCGTGCCGCGACCTATCTTAACATAGGTTTCCTCGCCTTCAAATTTTAATGCCTGCGGAATTGCACCGATGGAAGCATATTGAAATATATGGCAGTCCGGGCCAATTTCAACATATGGCTGAATAACGACATGGGGACCGATGACCGTTCCGGACCCGATCTTAACATTCGCTCCGACAATCGAATGCGGACCAACATCGACATTAGAATCTATATCTGCTTTTGGATCGATAATTGCTGTTGGATGTATCATTTTCCCTCTCCAAAAGTGGCCATCAGTTCGGCTTGAGCCACAACGTTTTTATCAACATAGGCGGTTCCGGACATCTTGAATACCTTACGTCGTTGTTTAAGAAATGTCATCTCAAATATCAACTGATCACCGGGTGTAACAGGCTTACGAAATTTAACCTTGTCCATACCCATAAAAAAAATTAATGATCCATGAGATTCCAGGTCCAGGGATTTAGCGGCCAGGACAGCTCCGGCCTGACCCATGGCCTCAATAATCAGAACACCGGGCATTATCGGATTCTCCGGGAAATGACCCTGAAAAAAAGGTTCGTTGATGGTCACATTTTTAAGGGCGATAACTTTCTCACCCGGCGTCAGTTCCAGAATCCGATCAATCATAATAAATGGGTATCGGTGAGGCAGCAATTTCATGATTTCCTGAATATCAAAAGCACTATCCATTTTTTCCTCCGTTGCTTTCATCTTGTTGTTCCTCTAACTTTTTTAATCTCCGATCAACCTCTGAAAGTTTCTTTGCAAGCTCTGGAAGCTTGGGAAGAATTCTCTGCATTCTTAGCCATAGTCGATGAGGCATTGCAGAAGATCCTGACACCGTTTCTCCGTCAGGGACTGACTTGGCCACTCCGGCCTGTGGTCCGACAATTGCATTATTGCCAATGCTCAGATGGCCGGCAATGCCTGCCTGTCCTGCCAGAATGGCATTTTCCCCGATGTTGACACTCCCGGAAATTCCCACCTGTCCAACGAGCAAGCTGTTTTTACCCACCGTCACATTATGCGCAATATGCACCAAATTATCGGTCTTGACGCCGCTTTGAATCCAGGTTTTCCCAAAAGTAGCTCTGTCGATGGTGTTGTTTGCACCAATTTCAACATCGTCGTCGATCTGAACAATACCGGCATGAGGAATCTTGATATACGTCTTGCCTTCAGGAGCAAAACCAAAACCATCACTGCCTATGACCGATCCGGCATGAATTGTCACCCGGTTTCCGATGATACAACGCTCATAAATTGTCACATTCGGTAAGACCTTGACATCGTCACCAATAATAACATTATCACCGATAACGACATTTGGGTAAAGCACGACTCGATGACCCAAGGTAACATTGTCTCCGATGACACAGAAAGGTGATAAGGATACATCTTGTCCGCATAAAAAGGTTTTGCCGATATATGCATCTTGGCTTATCCCGAAATCTGGTTTTAAAGCAGGATAAAAAAGGTTCAAAATCTTTATAAAGGCGATCTGGGGATTGTCTACCTGCACAATGTTCTTCGTAGGCGTTTGAAAATTTTGAGGAACAATAACGGCACCGGCATCGGTTTCATCAATTTTTTTTAAGAATTTTGATTGACTCGCAAATGTGATTTCATCGCCTTTTGCATCCTCAAAAGATGCGGCTCCACGAATTTTTTGGTTCCCATCCCCGCTGATTTTACCGTTGACGATATCGGCGATACTGGCAAGTGTAATTTCCATTTAAATTTTTATTTGGTATCTTTAGTGTTTTTTCCCTTGGTTTTATTTTTTCTTAGACGTTTTTTTAGAAAAAATAGCGTTGTATTTCTGGATCAACCGGTCGGTGATATCGATGGAATCTGGAGAATACAATACGCCTGCCTCCCGTTTTTCGAAAATAACGAGAAAGCCTTCTTTTTTACCCATCTCCGATACAATTTCTAACACCTCTTTCTGGATGTCCCTAACGAGCCTTGCTTCATGTTGCTTAAAATCGGCCATGTATTTGTTTTTCAATGTTTTAAAGTCATTGATGTTAATTCTTATTTCACGTTCTTTTTGTTCCCGCATCTCTTTGCTCATCACCAGAGCTTCACGTTCCAGTTTCTTCTTTGTCGCATCGATCTCTTCCCCTTTTGCCTTGAGGCTGGCCTCCATTTCTTTTCCGCGCTTATTGATTTCAGCTGTTGCCTTTTTCCCGGCATCAGATTTTTCAAGAATTTTTTGGAAACTGACGACACCAATTTTTGCTACATCCGCCCCGTAGGAAGAAGCAGCAAAAAAACAAACAGAAAAAACCATTGTCACAAAAGCTATTTTAAAAATACGCATTTTACCCCCTTTAAGAGATCGTTTATTCATTCTTTCAGGCGATACGAAATAGACGGTGTAAACATTTATCAAAACACTGAACCCATTGAAAATTCCCAGCGCCCACCTTCCTCTTCGCCTTCCTGGACGTCAAGTTTGTATCCATATTCGAGACGAATCGGGCCCATGGGAGAATACCATCTGAATCCGAATCCGGTGCTCTTTCGCAAGGTGCTCAAATCTACACTCTCATCGTCATTATAAACATCTCCGGTGTCAAAGAAGAGAACACCGACGAGCCCCTGTTTCTTTAACAAAGGAATAATACATTCGGCATTAAATTGAACAAATTTGTTTCCGCCGATTTCATTTCCATCTTCGTCTAAAACATTTATTTCTCGCCACTCATATCCACGCACTGAATTTATACCACCCAAATAAAACCGTTCGTAATCCGGCAAGATGCCTCCTGAATTCTGTGTAACGTATCCACCTTTGCCATGTAAAAAACCAACCGTATCCAAAACCAGCGGTATATACCACCCGCTTTCGGCCACGACCTTTGTAAAGGCAACATTCCCGCCAAGTCCAGCATATTTCAAAGAAGCAATGTGCTTCGAACCTTCAGTTGGATTAAAACGTCTATTTCTTGAATCGTAGGTGATGCTGGTGGTTACACTGCTTGTAACATTGGTACCTTCCAAATCCTTGATCGACTTTGCAGCATAATCGGATATGTTTGTTATGTCGGCATCATCATAATTGTATCTAATGCCTGCCCTTACAAAATCATAAACAGGATAGCTGAATCCCAGCCCTCCTCCGAAGCTACTCCGGTCATATTCATCATAATCGGTTTCCCACTTATACAAATCAACAGTCATTGCCAGAGGAATGTCAAACAGCCAGGGTTCCGTAAAACTGAGTTTATAAAGGTTGGTACTCCCGCCGATCTGGCCTTCGGCACTGAGTATCTGCCCGCGCCCGAACAGATTCCTCTGGGAAACGGAGACCGAGCCAAAAACACTTTCCTGGCTGCTGTATCCGGCACCGAATGACATGGTACCGGTCGGTTTTTCGGTGACATCGATCTTTAACACCATCTGGTCATCGGCGCTCCCCTTGACAGTATTCACTTTTACATCCTCAAAAAAATCGAGGCGGTAGAGATTGCGTACACTCCGTTTTAATTTCCGACCATTATAAAGTTCCTGTTCGTAGACGCTAAGCTCCCGCCGGATGACCTTATCTCTTGTTTTTGTATTTCCTCCAATAATAATATATTCAAAAAAGACCTGTTTGCCTTTTTGAACCATGTAGGTAATATTAACCTTCAAGTTGTCAAAATCCTTGTCGATAATAGGAGAGATATCCGCATAGGCAAAACCTTCATCAGAATAAAGATCCGTAAGAGCCAGCACATCATTTCGGACAACCTCACGATTATAATATGTTTCTTTGGTAATTTTAAGGCGTTTCTTCAACTCATCTTTAGGCAAAACCAGATCACCTTTTATGTCTACGTTCCCGACCTTAAATTGAGGACCTTCATCAATCTTTATGGTGATATAGATCCAGTTTCCCTTATATTCAATTTGCGGTTCGCCTATCCTGGCCTGTATATATCCGTTGTTATAATAGAAACTCGACAACTTGGTGATATCCTGATCAAGGTCCTCTGTCTTTAGATCTCCGGATGAGGTCACCCAGGAAAAAAAACCTTTTTCCGAAGTCTTCATCAAGTTCTTCAATATCTTGTCGCTATACGCGTTGTTTCCTTCAAATGTTATGCTTTTGATTAAAACCTTTTCGCCTTCATCGATATCGAATTCCAGGTCGGCCTGATTGTGTTCCAGCTGATTGATTTTGTAGGTCACCTTTACATTATGATAATTTTTTTCTTTGTAAAGTTCTTCTATCCGTCCGATGTTTCGACGAATTTTAAAGGGATTAAGAATCGAGCCGGTTTTAATCGTTAAATTTTCCTTAAGCTTATCCTCCTTAAATACCTTATTGCCTTTAAAACGAATGACGCGTATGGTCGGTTTTTCTTTCACTATAAAGATGATCTTTTTCCCGTCAGGGGTGTCCTCAGCTTCGATTCTTATGTCATCAAAATATCCCATTGCAAATACAGCCTTCAAATCATCGGAAAGGCTTTTTGACAGATAGATGTCGCCGGGTTTTGTTTTGATAATCCTTTTGATAGCGTCGGACTCTATCCGTTTGTTGCCGGTAATCTCGACACTGACAACCTTTTCCCGCTTAAAAAGTTTCATTCCAATATCGCGGGAAAGCTGTTTCACAACGCCGGACAGATTTTCCAATCCCTGGCCTTCTTTTATAAAAATTTGGGGAGGATCCTCTCCCGAGGATTTTATCATTTTGACATCCAGACTGAATTTTTGTCCGATCAAAGTTAAGCTTCCCCAGACAACATAGTCAGCTCCGTTCTTAATTCCAAAATTTCGGATCGCATCGTAACCTTGAGATGTTTTCCGTAATGTGGCTGCAGGAACGGCTTCCGGGGTCAAAATTAAGGCGCCTTCCTCCTTTATATATGTCTTAATAACATTCAGGATTTCGTTCTGTAAAGATGAAAGATCTTTTCTCGCATGAATTTCAAAGGGTAAGACGACGACCTTAACACTGTCCATAGAATGGGCGATATTCAAAGGAATTAAGAGTAATGCAATGATAACCAGACTCAGATGTCTATACGTGAAATTTTTCAATACCTAAATTCTCTATTCCGGACCGTAAGTCATTTATATCACCTGAATTTTACACGAGGCTGATTCAGATGGTTGATTTTATAACGCTATCAATCAACGATTTTTATTGAAGTTCATCCCTTTGATTCAATCAGCCGGCCATTTACAATCGTCATACTGCGTGACATGTAGGAGGCGAGTTCCATATTGTGCGTTACAACGATCAACGTCATGTTAAGTTCTGCGTTTAGCTCCATAAGCAGGTCATGAATATATTCGCTGTTTTTTCTGTCAAGGTTGCCGGTAGGCTCGTCAGCCAAAAGAATTGAAGGTTTGAGCACCAGACTTCGGGCCAAGGCAATTCGCTGCTGTTCGCCTCCTGAAAGCTTAGAAGCCCTGAAATTTAATCTGTCTTTAAGACCGACCCTTACGAGCATACCCTCTGCGATATCCCGGGCTTTATTTTTACTCAACCCTTTAATCAATGCCGGCATCATTGTATTTTCAAGGGCGGAAAATTCAGGAAGCAGGTAATGAAACTGGAAGACAAATCCTACGGTTTCATTTCGAAATTTCGCCAGGTTCGTTTGATTAAAAAGAAAGACGTCGTCATCTTTAAAGATATAGGTCCCGCTATCAGGACGATCAAGTGCACCCAAAATATGGAGCAACGTCGACTTTCCAATTCCAGAGGCACCAACAATAGCCAGGGTTTCTCCGGCATTCAAATCTATATCTATACCCTTTAAAATATCAATCGTCGTGCCACTGTTTTCATAACTTTTAAATAGATCTCTGACAGATAAAAAATGACCTGAAAGAAACCTTTCATTACGATTGTGAGAGTTAGCCATAGCGGATGGCCTCAATCGGATTGAGTTTTGATGCCTGGCTCGCCGGATAAAGTGTCGCTAAAAAACAGATGACCATTGCTGTAGACGCTATCATAAAAACAGTCCACGCTTCCAATCGGACCGGTAGGGTTGAAATATAATACACATCCCCTGGCAGTTGAATAAATTTATATTTTTCCAACAACTTACATATTATAAATCCCAGACATACACCGAGCGAAGTTCCCACGGCACCAATGATCATGCCTTTGTAGATAAATATTTTTCTGATGCTGCTGTCCATTGCACCCATCGCTTTTAGTATAGCGATATCCTTGGTTTTTCCCATAACCATCATAATCAGCGTACTCGCAATGTTAAAGGCTGCCACCAACACGATCAGTGCCAGAATAATAAACATCACCGTCTTTTCCAGTTTAAGTGCAGAAAAGAGATTGTGATTCATTCGCATCCAGTCTCTGGCCCAATAAGGAAAGCCCAATTCTGAAACGATCTTTTTTGCTATATTTCTGGCGTTATAAATATCATCGACACGAACTTCAATTCCCGTGACAGAGTCTTTCATATTTAACATCTTTTGTGCGTCTTTCAAATCGATATAGGCTAGAGACCCATCATATTCATACATACCTGATTCAAAAAGTCCCACGACCTCGAAACGCTTCATGGCTGGAAGGTATCCTATGGGAGAAATCATACCTCGGGATGATATCAGGTAGACCGAATCACCCTTTAAGACGCCTAAATTTCTAGCAAGTTCTTTACCGAGAATAATTCCGGGAACAGAAGTTTTTGAGTTCTCCTGCTGCTGAATTTGCTTCAGATTCTGCAACATAGAATTTTTCAAAATCTTTATGACACTGCCGGCGGAGTCCGGATCAATACCTCTTAAAACAGCGCCTGAAACCCCGGTTGCTGATCGAAGCATAATCTGAGAATATATAAATGGCGTAGAAGCTTCCACACCATGTAGTTTATTGATTTGCTGCGATATCTTTTTATATCCGGAAAAAGAACCATCGTGTCGCATCACTACAATATGTGACTCAACCCCGAGGATGCGCTGTTTAAGATCAGACTCAAATCCGGCCATAACGGCAATCACGACGATCAGGGCCATGACGCCGACAGTAACACCGGCCACGGAAAGTATGGTAATTAACGAAATGAACGTCTCTTTCTGTTTGGCCCTGAGATAACGGCCACCTATGAAATATTCAAAAGACATTTTAAAAGGTCATGGGTTATGGGTTATGAATTTATTATCCAAGCCCCGTTATTAATTACCGATTACTGTTTTCAATAGGTTTCATGTGTGGAAAAAGAATAACTTCTCTGATGGAAGCGGCATCAGCAAGAAGCATGACCAATCGGTCTATTCCTATTCCTTCGCCGGCAGTGGGAGGCATTCCATACTCCAACGCTTCAATATAATCTTTGTCCATATAGTGAGCCTCTTTGTCACCGGCCTCCCTGTCAGCAGTTTGTTGTAAAAATCGTTTTTCCTGGTCATCGGGGTCATTGAGTTCCGAAAACCCGTTTGCGATCTCATGGCCCGCTATAAAAAGCTCAAATCGATCCGTAAGGTTGGAATCCGACTCACTCTTTCTGGAAAGGGGAGAAACTTCGACCGGATATCCGGTAATAAAAGTCGGCTGCAAAAGTTTCGGTTCTACCAGAATATCGAACAGTTTGGTTATAATCTTTCCTTTGCGTCCGGTTTTGGTAATTTTAATATTTTTTTTCGCAGCCAACTCAAGCAGTCCTTCTCGATCGTTTAGCAGGCTGGGATTTATACCTGCGTGTTCTTCCAAAGCAGTCGCAAGGGACATTCTTCGCCACTTTGCACCCAAATCGATTGTATCTCCTTGATATGATATTGTTGTCGAACCGACAACATCCAGGGCAACATAACGAAACATTTCCTCGGTAAGATCCATCATGTGTTCATATGTCGCATAAGCCTGATAAAATTCGAGCATGGTAAATTCCGGATTGTGCCGCGTAGACACGCCTTCATTCCTGAAATTTCTGTTGATTTCGAAAACCCTCTCAAATCCGCCAACAACCAGACGTTTTAGATACAATTCAGGCGCTATTCGTAAAAACAAGTTAATGCCCAAAGCATTATGGTGCGTTATAAATGGCGTCGCCTCCGCTCCTCCCGGAATAGGCTGCATCATCGGTGTTTCCACCTCAAGAAAATCACGATTCAAAAGGAATGAGCGTATGGCCTGAATGATTTTGCTCCGTTTTTCAAAAATATCTCGGACATATGGATTCATTATTAAATCAATATAACGACGACGATATCGCTTTTCCGGATCTTTGAGCCCATGAAATTTTTCCGGCAAGGGTCGAGTTGACTTACAGACAAGCTTCAACTCATTGGCAAGAAGCGTCCACTCACCTGTTTTGGTTTTGAACATTCCACCTTTCAGACCAACGAAATCCCCAATATCCATCTGTTTAAAAAGACTGTAGGATTGGTTTCCTATTTTGTCTTTTCTCACATACGCCTGAAGCTGTCCCGTACGGTCCCTAAACCTGACAAAGGCGGCTTTTCCAAACCGGTTTACAGCCATCATGCGGCCGGCAACAATAAAAACAGGATCATTCTGTGTAAGAGAATCCGGTGAATTCTCTATGGCTGTCATAATATCCCGGACAGTATGCAACACTTCAAAATCGTTTGGAAAAAGATTAATATTGTTATTTTTTAAGTTTTCGAGCTTCTTTTTTCTATTCTCTATAATTGCGCTCTTTTTATCCATATGCTTTTACCCAAGTTGAGCGGATGCTAAAAAGTTGCCGCAGATTCAAAACAAAGCGCATGAAGCTATTATATACGATGCAAATACGCTTCAACGAAGATCTAAGATTTCCGTCTCTGACGGGTGAGATAGGTGAGATCGTCGTGCTTAAAGGTTTGTAACACTTTAGCCTATTGAAAACATTATCACTTCAGGAATATTAAATGTTTGCTGAAACAAATCTGTTGCCAATGAGTGTGTCTTGCCAATAATTTATTGGCAATGCCTTTTCTAAACTAACATTATCAATACAACAGAATCAACCCACCAAAGTTCGAACAGAAAAAAACACCTTATCGAACGATTAAACTTGGTTTGGTAACCTATTTGCATATCAGTGTCAAGATTAAGTTGGCATATCTATCCGATTTAATTTCCAAGTAAAGCTTGTCCCCTTACCGACCTCACTCTCAACGTCAAGCCAGGAATTATAGGATTCAAGGATTCTGTGAACGATGGAAAGTCCAAGTCCGGTACCGCTTGATTTTGTAGTGAAAAAGGGATTAAAAATTGATTGAATGAGCGTTTTTGTCATTCCGCAACCCGTGTCATTGACCTCGACACATGCATAGTTATCCTTCAACGGATAGGTTTTAATTTTAATAAGACCTTCACCCTCAATAGCCTCGGCTGCGTTTAGAATGATATTCCACATGACTTGTCGCAGGTGAACAGGGTCTATTTCAACCCAAATATTGGGGTAAAAATCACCTATGATCGAAACTCTCCGGCTGGTATCTTGATTTTTTTCAAAAAGTTTGATGGTTTCTGCCAAAGCGCTTTCAAGATCTACTTTCTCTATTTTACCGACCGGTGGTTTTGCGAACAAAAGAAAGTTGCTCACAAGGGCATTTAACCGGTCTGTCTCACGCAGCACGATCTGCATGAGTTTATCATGTTCAGGATTATAGGGAATGTCTTTTCTTAAAATCTGGATGGACCCCGCCAGTGAGGCCAGGGGATTCTTGACTTCATGGGTAATGCCGGTCGCCATTTCACCCAGGTAAGCCATCTTTTCCACACGTTCTACACGTTCTTTCATGACTGAAAGCTCTTTTTTTGTCCTCCTCAGCTGCTCTGACAACAGGCCGCTTAAAAATGCAACTGCAAAACACGCCACCATGGTAATCACGACCTTAAAAAACACAAAGTGCCAGGCATAGTTGCCAATTGAACTGCTCTCTTTTAAAAAATAAGGATCAATGATGCCGTAATATTCGAGGTCGATCAGAATACCGTACTGAATACTGCAAAAAGCAGCCATGATCATACTCCCTTTTCTAAAAATGATCATGCTCGAATAGATAATGACAACCAGATATAAAAAAGAAAAAATGCTGGTAAAACTGCCGGTAATAAAAATAATTAATGTCACTAATAACGTATCGGTCCCGATTTGGATATAGGGAAAAAGTGACTTTATTTTTACAGTACGAAAAAAAACGATGTAGTAAATTGAAAGCAAAAAAATGATGGCGATAAGGACATAAAGGACGATGAAAGATCTGTCCGGGGGAAAAGAATTTTCTTTTAGCTGAACAACAATCGTTGAACCCAGCAATAATGAGGCAAAAAGGATTCTAAAGAACATAAGCCATTTGAGCTTATGATATAAATCTTCTTCAGGCGTTATTGAAGAGCTGCTCATAATGTTCAATAGAGGCTTGATGATTTATCAACCCAACGCCGATGCCATTTTGAAAATAGGCAAATACATGGACACCACCAACCCGCCGATAACCACACCCAAAAATACAATCATAAACGGCTCTATCAATGAAGTCAGGTTCTCCACCGCCTGATCGACTTCCTCTTCATAAAAGTCAGCAATTTTCGTTAACATTGCATCAAGTGCGCCGGTGGATTCGCCGACAGCAATCATCTGACAAACCATTGACGGAAAGACCCCGCTTTCGGCAAGCGGATCTGACATCGTTCGCCCTTCTGCAATGGCGGTTCGGGTATCATACACCGCTTTTTCAATGGTTTTGTTACCAGCTGTTTTGGCAACAATTTCAAGCGCATCTAAAATCGCAACCCCGCTGGAAAGCATTGTCCCGGTAGTTCGTGTAAATTTGGCAACAGCGGCTTTCCGAATCAAATCCCCGAATAACGGCACTTTTAACACAAAATCATCCATTAAGATTTTTCCTTTTTCGGTTCTGTAAAAACGCCGCATTGCGTAGATGAATATTATTGTTGCGCCGATAATATAAAAAATATTGGATTTAATAGCCCTGCTCA
>Ga0210084_1000164_pt1 | contig 11215 bp, 6 predicted proteins | sample China_Galinas_Co_3_FD_184863 | JGI IMG/M metagenome (GOLD analysis project Ga0210084, IMG submission 184863) | Wetland microbial communities from San Francisco Bay, California, USA, that impact long-term carbon sequestration -... | ecosystem: Environmental > Aquatic > Marine > Wetlands ... | reverse complement strand
TCCTCCAAAATAAAGTGTGCCGGAATTGGATACGGCGATTCCCCAATGTAACTCCATTGCGTTTACCTTAGAGCTTACCGGTTTTGGTTCCGACCATCCGGAAGAATTTCTTTCCACAAACCAAATATTCTCTTTTCTATCGGAAACCGAACCAGGCCGGGTTGACGTAAAAAACATTTTTTTCCCATCAGGTGTAATAAACGGATTATCATCCATGTGCAATCCATCTTCACAAAATGAGGCAATTTCCGGTTCTGTCCATCTACCATTTAGAAGTTTTGTCATCCATATTTTTTCCTTCATATTCCAGTATATCTCTTTTCCGTCAGGCATAATTGCAATACCTCCATGGTGATCGCTGCCATCTGCACTTGATACTATATCGGGAGCAAATAATTTTAGTTTACCGGCAGGGGGTGCTTGACCAAGATAGATACCGGTTAACCGGGGAAACTTCTTTGGACTGGTGTCTCCATTCAATTCTTTTATGGTTTTAAGCACTTCGCCCTGATTATTTTCTTCTGCTATATTATATACAGATTTTCCCGAGAGGGTTCTTTGATTTATATCTATGTTTTTTTTAACGAGAAACCGTATCATTGCAGCGTGTCCATTTAAGGCCGCATAGTGCGAAGGGGTCCAGCCATACTTATTTGCATCATTATTTAGCGGGATATTTTTTGATAAAAGCAGGTTTACAATCTCGATTGATCCCCCCATAATTGCCGTATGCATAATTCTTTTACTAAAAGATTCATCGGACAGCAATTTGGGTTCCTTCTCCAAAACCACCTTGAATAATCGAGTTGAACCATATCTTACCGAAAAAGTAAGCATCCAGAGAGAGTCACGCCCTGCTGCATTATATTCCGCTCCATTATCCAGTAAGAAATCGATAAAATCATTAAACCCTTTCCAGGCCGCGAGATTTAATGCCATCTGGTTATCCATATCTTTAGAATTTATATTTGCCCCTTTATTTAAAAGGAGCTTCCCGAATTCAACATCGCCGGTTTGCCTTGCCACAATTAAAAATGGGGTACGCTGATATTTATCCGGGGGATCAACTGATGCGCCTTTGGCAATAAGCATTTCGCCTATTCTCTTCTGATTAAGCAATGCCGCGCTGTGGAGTGGGGTTCGATTATGTATATTTGTCTTATTAAGATCGGCGCCCTTTTCAATAAGAAGTGCGGATATGTTTTCCTTCTTGCTTTGTATTGCTTCATGCAGAGGTGTATTTAATTGTGTATTCCGGGCATCGATATCCGCCCCTTTGGATAAAAGTAATTTTATAGTTTCAATAGAGCCAATAATTGCAGCATGATGAAGAGGCGTATTGCCTGCTTCATCTTTGATATTTACCAGTGAAGCATTTTTTTCGATTAATACTTTTACTTTTTCAAGGTCATTGTTCTTAACCGCATTAAATATTTCCTGCGCTTGAGCTGCAGCGGCTGCAAGTACAAAAACCGCTATTACAAAAAATGATTTTAATATCATGGACACCCGGTAATGATTCAGTCTACCCATAAGCACCTCCTGGTGGGAAACAGTTTCACCCACTCCCCTCAACCATACCAAATAAAAATAAAAATGTCAATATTATTTACCGGCACCTTTTTTTGTTTTGATATTTAAAGATCGCTTATATGCACTTCCCACTCTTCGGTGTCTTCATTCTCCACCAATTGATATAACTTGCCATTTTTTAATTCATATATGGCCTGCAATTGGTAAGTAAACTCTTCTTCACCTATGATAGGCAAAAATACCCTTTCCAGGAATTTTCCTTTGGGAGTAAAAACATAAAATTCCGTTTTCTTATCCTTCTTATTATAGGTTTGCACATACAGCTTATCTTCGGAAAAAGCAAAGGTCTTAACGGCAGGTAAGTGAGAGGGAAATTCCAGCAGCGGTTTAATTCTTTCATAGTATTTTTTATAATAGTGGTCGGTTTTAAAATACAGGTGAGCCGCTTGTTGATGTTCTTCGGTTACTTCCAATCGTCGGTATTCTTTTTCAATGGTAAACACCTTCTCCCCCCGGGCATTAAACACTGTGATTTTAAAATCATTATCAAAAGACACATAGATTTTGTCACCGTGTACGGTAAAGGTTTTGGGTTCGCTGTAGGCTTTCATATACTTTCCCGGTTGGAAATCCTCTTTTACGCGGTAGATTTCTTTAATTTTTTTCAGGTTGGAGTCATAGATATTTACAGTCTTAAAAAAGGTCTGCTTTTCCGTGAGAAATTGGACCGCCACAAATTGATTGCCAATGGGACAGAAGTCTCCGGCACGACTGCCGGCAAATGCTTTTTTCTCTTTAATGAATTGGCCCTCCGGGGAAAAGTAAGAAACCTTAGCCTGGCTGTTGACAATCATCCGGTTATCTCTAAAATATATCCAATAGATGGCGTCTTTGAATTCCCGGGGGCCTTCACCTTCTTTCCCGATCTTTTTGATCAATTGAAAATCCTTTAAGGTATAAATCAGGATGGTAACTCCATCAACAATGTACATGCGATCTTTTGTCACGTGAATTTGGGTGGGATTAAACGCGTCAGGAATTTTAACAACTTGCTTGCCATGTACTGCACTAAATAAAAAAATGGAAAAAATAACTATCAAATATCTTTTGTTCATTTTACATCACCTCTGTTATCATGGTATTTTAACACGCAGTTTTCCCAGGTGCAAGTCCAAAATCCTTCATCAACTTTTTCACTATTGATAATGAAAGGAATTTTCGCTAAAATAGAGCGGTATATTAAAAAAACATTAAATGTAAGAGGTTCAAATGAAACGAGTAGTGGACAGCACTGTAAGCCAACGACTCAAGCTATTTGAATCGATAAAATGTTATAGAGAATTTTCTCCGGACCTTTTCCGGGACCTGGCCGCCAAAACACAACTGGTTACCCTGAAGCCGGGCGATCATGTTTTCTCCCAGGGGGATAATCCCGGGGGATTATATATTATCGTAAAAGGAGAGTTACAAATGGTGGTGGAGTCCAGGAACCGGAGAAAAAGTGTGGTAAAGGAATTGATCCCGGGAGATGCAGTGGGAATCATTGCACTTCTAGCCGGTGGTAAACATAATTCCACTATCTTTGCTTTCAAGGAGACAACCCTGGCGGAATTGGCGCAAGAGGATTTCGAAGAACTCCTGGACAAATACCCGGATATGCAAGACCAACTGCTGGATATCTTTTTCCATCGCCTGAGGAGAACACACCTGGCAGTGGTTTTACCGGAATATTTTAAAGTGATGGACGAAAACACCTTTGATTACATGGAATCTTTGTTTGAATGGGTGCATTTGAAGCGGGGAGAAACGCTCTACCAGAAAGGTGATGTAGGAGACAGCCTGTATATTCTCATTAACGGTCTTCTACATATGGTAGACCCGGGCAAGGGTAACCATCAACCGGACCGCTTGCTCAATGTGGTTTACAACAGCCAAACCGTGGGTGAAATGGCGCTCCTGTCGGACGAAATCCGAACAGAATCCGTTTATGCGGTCCGTGACTGTGACCTGGTGAAATTATCACGCGCGGCTTTCGAAAGTATCAGCGAAAAATACCCGGAAGTCATGATGGCTATTTCCAGGATCCTGGTGGACCGGCTGAGACAGGTCAGCGCCGGAACTATTCAAGAAAAAAAGAGCATGACCATCGCTGTCTTACCCATTGCACCGGGAACCCCAAATTATGAATTTGCCAACGGGTTAGCGGATGGTCTGGCAAACTACGGTTCCACATCGCTGCTGACAGTAAAAAAAGTGGATAAGATGCTCAATAAATTTGGAATTTCCCAGATAACCAAAGATGATCCCAGGGATACCGGCCTTCGTGCCTGGTTGGCCAACATGGAAACGTCCCATTCTTTTATCCTTTACATGGCTGAATATGCCGCCACTTCCTGGACAAAAAGGTGCTTGAGCCGGGCAGACCTGGTGATTCTCCTGGCCCCGGCCCATGCCTCTCCAACACCGGGTAAAATAGAACAAGAATTACTGGAAAAACATAATCCCATTACCGAACCAAAGAAAGTTTTAATCCTGGTTCATCCCGATGATACTATGCTGCCGGAGGGAACAGCCAAATGGTTGGATGCCAGGGATATACAAGAACATTATCATGTGAAACTGGCCAATCAGAAGGACTTTTTACGGCTGGCGCGAATCCTGAGCAACCGGGCGATTGGTCTGGCGCTTGGCGGCGGTGCCGCCAAGGGTATTGCCCACATCGGCGTCATTCGTGCCCTCCAGGAAGCCGGCATCCCTATCGATATAGTAGCCGGTTCCAGTATGGGAGCAATTATCGGTGCTCTTTACGCCATGGGAAATGATTACCATAGTATGCTGGAAATGTGTAAGAAACTTTTTATCGATATTAATCCATTTGCCGATTATACCCTGCCTATTATCTCCCTGGTGAAGGGCAAGAAACTGGATCGCATGGGAAAAACAGCATATGGCGACTGCAATATCGAAGACCTATGGCGCAATTTCTTTTGCGTTTCCACCAATCTCACCACTTCCAGGCTGAAGATTCACAATAGGGGATTACTCCGGGACGCAGTGAGAACCAGCAGTGCGGTCCCCGGTGTGGTTTCACCGGTTTTCAAGGATGGTGAACTCTATGTGGACGGCGGTGTCATCAATAACTTACCCGGTGACATTATTAGCCAACAGTGCAGCCGGCTGGTGGTAGTAGAAGTGGTCCCCAACCTGGACCTATCAATCAACACCAGGGAAATCCCTTCTCCATGGAAGATATTATGGAGCAAACTTCTTCCCTTTAAAAAACCGATTAAAGTCCCCAATATACTGGAAATCATATTTTCTACGATAATGACCGGCAGTTTCATGGCCGCCAAGTCTGTCAAAGACAGGGCATCCCTTTGTCTAACACCTCCACTCCAGGAAATCGGCTTCCTGGACTTCAAGAAAATGAATCAAGCCGCTGAAATCGGCTATAATTATACCAAACAACGACTGGAACAACTAGACGATCAGGACCTTCTCACCACATTAAAAGGAGAATAACATTAAATTGCCCTCCAATCCTACCATAAATTAATTCATTTGTCTAAAGGTTCGATATCCTTGATACCGTTTTCGAACAATGGATCGTTGATAGAGCGCCATTGGAACCCGGCAGTGGATTTGCACTGTTTAAAGACAGCGGCGCGAATGGTGCGCACACTTCGATTCACTGCACGGGCCGCGGCCATCATCGAGGAAAACTGCCGGATAAATTTTCCCTGCCGGTCAAATTGCAAAATACCATTTCGTATAGTCCCGGTTACTTTTTTTATCGGGGGAATATTAACGACGCCATTTTCGAACACCGGGTCATTTTTTAGTCGCCATTGGTACCCGGCGGCAGTATGATAGATGCCCCGGGCACAACTGCTGATGGATGTGGCCTTAACCCCCACAACCCGTGAGGCTTCCGCATATGATGGATATTCCGCTATATAATTGCCCTTCAAATCAAACTGCAGGACAGGGACGGTAAAATAATCCATTTTAACCGGTTCGAGATTACAAATACCCTTTTTAAACACCGGGTCGTTTTTATACCGCCATTGGAAGCCACCGGCACATTTTTCTTTCCCCCGGCTAGCCTGCACAATATGTTGGCGGTCGATCCGGCTTATTTTCGCCGCTTCCATTAATGACGAAAATTCACGGAGAAATTTTCCTTCTTTATTAAACTGCAGCACCGGGGTGGAATAATCATAGGGAATTCGATCACCCGTTTCTTTCCTGGAAGAAAAACGCCTTTTGGAGGAAACCGCAGGTATATCGGTGATTCCTTTTTTAAACATGGGATCGTCTTTATATCGCCATTGAAAGCCCCCGGCGGTTTTATACTCTTCTCTGACCGCCCCATGGATACTGGGTATACCTGTTTTCCTTTCGGCTTCCCTGAGTGAAGGGTATTCTTTAATGAATTTTCCCTCCAGGGTGAATTGGCACACCGGCCGTACCGGGTATTTGGGGGGAACTTCCTTAAGGGGTTCGATATTTCTTATTTTTTTTGTTTTTCTTTTTCCTTTTTTTTCTTCCAGCACCTGGCTCTTCAATCGCCATTGGTATCCCCCGGCTAAGGGCATTTTTCCCTGCAAGCAGCGCACAATGGCATTGTTGGAAACACCGGAAATTCTCATGGCCTCGAACAAGGAAGGGTACTCTTGCAAAAATTTTCCTTCAATACTGTATTGTACCACCGGTTTTGCTTTGTGGAGGTCCCGGTGGACCACCGGTGGAAGTTTGACGATACCGTCTTTAAACAGGGGATCGTCTTTATAACGCCATTGATAGCCACCGGCAGAAGCGGCTTTTCCTTTGAGGCAGCTATTAAGGCCGGTGATTCCCACGGCCCTGGCAGCCCGCCCGATAAAAGGATATTCCTTTATAAAATTTCCATCAAGATCAAATTGAAGCACGGCCCTTCGATGTGGAGATTTCATTTTGGGTATGGGAGGAACATTGATAATACCAAAATTGAAAACCGGGTGGTCACGGTAGTACCACTGGTATCCACCGGCGGTTTTATTCTTCCCGGCGGCACAGCCCACAATCGAAGCGACATCGATTTTTATCTCTCGCGAAGCTTCTGAAATACTACTGTATTCACGGACAAAAGTACCATTCCGTTTAAATTGCAAGATTTTTCGGGAGCGTGGGGATTTCCGTGGGGGCATGGGGTGGATATCGCGAATACCCACGGAAAAAAAAGGGTCGTTTTTTGCACGCCACTGATATCCACCGGATGATCTACCTTTCCCCTTTATGCAGTACCTGATGCCGCTGGCAGATGCCTGGACGGCCCCGGATGCATCTTTAACCGACGGATATTCGGCAATGAATTTTCCATCTTCATCAAACTGCAGCACCGGGTCTGGCTTTCGGGGCGCTAAACCACTGCGCGGCTTTTTCTCCGGCTTTTTTACTTGCCTGGCTAACCTTAGATTTTTATAGTAGTTATCCGTAATATCTCCGTTTTTATGAATAACCCGGCCTTTTCCCTGGCGTCCGACAAAATGATTAAACACCAGTTCATGAACATAGTGCAGTCGTTGGGGACCATCCAATGCCAGGGATACGGTAAAAAAACCCTTTGATTTTTTATAAGACAAAAGGGTTGGTGATTTTCTATGAAAACTCACCACTTGACCATAATTGGACACAAAGTATAAACCCTGGTACTCTTTGAGGGACTTAAACTCTTCATCTTCTTCTTTTTTAAATTTTAAATACCATTTAGGATTATCTTTCCAATAAAGATTTTCCAGTTTTTCTTTTAGCTTTTTAAAATCCGAAAGGAATTTACTTTCTTTTTTCGTATCAAACATTGAATAACCTCGATTGTTCGCCTTGTATTATACCGCACTTTAAACTTTTTTACCAATTTTTTCCAGGCATTGCACTTGATTCCTATATACTCTTATGATATAAAGGATTCTAAAAAATGGTCAAACACATGAAACAAAAAATATCCCTGCTGAAAGATGAAGTCATCGATGAAAATTCCTATGAACTCTTTAAAACCAAAGCCGAAGAGTTGACGGTAAAGGTATTAAGAGCCGCATCAAGTAAGGAAGCATCAGATGTTATCCTTGGGCAGATCCGGCATTTGCAGGTTAAAAAAGTGGCATCCATTCCACTGACTATGTTGGATGATCAGGCACTGCAAGCATATGCCGCTTCGGAAGACCTGGATTTTTCCACGCAATTGAACAAAGGGAAAATAGAACAGGCGGATATGGGAATTTCAGAGTTTGACCTGGGGATTGCCCAACTGGGTTGTATTGTCCAGGATGCATCTGATCTGCACACCCGTTTGGTTTCCATGCTTCCCCCTATTCACCTGGCCCTGCTTCCAACTGCTGCCCTGGTGGGATCCTTTGGCAACGCCCTGGAGATAATCGAAAAGGCCTACAAAGGAAATATACCCCCTTACCTTTCGTTTATTACCGGTCCCAGTAAAACCGCGGATATTGAGCGGGAATTAACCATTGGCGTTCATGGACCGGAGAAGCTGATTATTTTGTGCATCGATGGTTAAAATTTGTTTATAGGAGTAAAGTATGGCTAGTTCACATCAAGCAGATGACCCTGGAATAAATGACATCGCCATTGCATCTATCCAGGCTGATAAAAATTGGATAAAATATTCGAGAAATGCAAGTATCATAATTCTAGCAATTGTAGGAATAATAACAATTACACTGAGTATTATTTTTCAAAATTTATCCCTTGGTATAATCAGGGGATTGATTTTTTTGACAGCAGGATTCATCGTTTATTTTAATTCAGAATCTATTTTTAATTATCGGATACAATTCTATCGTGATGGAAAAATTATTGTGAAAAAAGGATTAATAAGAAATAGCATCACTTTTAATTCGTCTGTAGGAAGTATCGATTTGGTCAAAAAAGGTAAAAACTGGCTTATTGGGATAAAAAAAGTGAAAGTACCAACTAAAGCCTTTCCGAATCTCGAGAAGAAGATTAACGAAATCAAACGCTAAAGGCATAGGTACCCTCGATTAATTTGTAGACATCAAACCAGTCCTGGAAGGTCCCTGTTTTTTCCAATTTCGAATAAATCGGCCGCGGGTTAACCTGCCACCATTTTTCCGGCTGAACCAGTGTAGAGGTTTTCTGGCCTCCGGCGGCCAGGGGGCTCTTTTGAAAAACCGCCCCCTGGACCGTGAAACATCCACAAAACTTTTCATTAGTGTAAGCTGAAAGGGATATGATGTTCTATGAATAGGACTCTTTGCTGCTTTTTTCCCGGCAACAAAAATACTGCTTGACATAAGCACGATTACGGTAACCTTTGACTATTTTCCCCTTGATAAATTCATCCCTATATGATATAAAGAGAACTATAAAAAATATTAACGATATAGATAAAAGCCATGCCGGTAAATAAAAAATTCAGGAAAAAAATACAAAACGCCCTGGACAACACAGCCCTAAGAACCGCCCTGGACAATTTTGCCCAATCCTACCCCCAGGCCAGGGAAAACGCCTACCAGGGCATCGATTTCAAGCGCCTGAGAGACCAAATACAACAAATCAAAACAACCGCCATCGAAAATATCCAGGAACTGGCCCGTCAATTTGAAGAAAAAGTAACACAAAGAGGCGGGAAAGTATACCGGGCAGCAGACGGTCAAGAGGTGACGGATATTATAAAAGAAATTGCCCGGCAGCGAAACGCCCGGTTATGTGTAAAGTCAAAATCAATGGCCACCGAAGAAATCCACTTGAACCACCGCCTCAAAGATGTGCTCAAAGTCGTGGAAACCGACCTGGGAGAGTGGATCATCCAACAAATCGATGAAAGACCTTCTCATATGGTCATGCCGGCCATCCACCTCACCAAAGAAAAATGCGCGGATATTTTTTCCAAAGCAGTGGGAGAAAAGGTCCAGCCGGATATTCCCCATATGGTGAAATTGGCCCGGCAAATTTTAAGGGCAGAATTCCTGGCAGCGGATATTGGCATAACCGGTTGTAATATTGCCGCGGCAGAAACCGGCACCATGGTGATTTTTACCAACGAAGGCAATGGACGGCTCACCACTACTCTACCCCCGGTACACATCGTGGTGCTGGGTTATGAAAAACTGGTACACAAATTCAAAGATATCGCTCCATTGGCAGCCGCTATACCCCGAAGCGCCACCTGCCAGTATCTCACCTCTTATGTCACCATGATATCCGCCCCGTCAGACACCTTTCAAGCACCAAACCAGGACGACATTGTTGCCAAAGAATTACACGTCATTCTCCTGGACAACGGCAGGTTGGAATTATTGACAAACCCGGTGTTTAAAAATATCGGACAATGTATCCGCTGTGCGTCTTGCCTGAATGTTTGCCCGGTTTACGGATTGGTGGGCGGCCAGGTCTACGGACACGTTTATGCCGGGGGTATCGGAACGCTGCTCACTGCTTTTTTAAGTTCCCCGGAAGATGCTGAAAAAATCCAGGAGTTGTGCTTAAATTGCGGCAATTGCCGCGAAACATGCCCGGGAAAAATCGATATCCCCGGGTTGATCCTGGAAATGCGTTCCCGGGTCCGCAGCCAAATACCGCCGCCTTTTCTTCACAGGATGGCAATTGAAAAAGTACTGCCCCATAAAAAAATAGTTGATTTTTCCCTGAAAGCAGCAGCCCCGGGGATGCGATTTTTCAATGAATTCTCCTCCCCCGCCCCAAAAACTTTCAGGTCTGTCTTCAAATCTATCAAACAAGAGACCCTGCAGCAAAAAGGTACAATGGCATTTTTTTACGGCTGTTTGATCGATTACGTTTACCCGGAAATAGGCGCAGCCATTGTTTCCCTATTGAACCAGGCCGGGTACCGGGTGATTTTGCTTGAACAAATATGCTGCGGTGCACCGGCCATTTACATGGGATTAGAGAAAAGCGCTAAAAAAATGGCTGAAAAAAACCTGGTTCACCTGGCAGAGAATGCGGCCAATTATGATTTCATTGTCACTGCCTGCCCCACGGGAACCGTAATGCTGCAAAAACACTGGCAGTATCAGTGCAAAGATGATCCCCCATTTCTTGCCAAAGCAAAAACAGTGGCTGATAAAACCATCAATTTCATTCATTTGATGGACATACTACAAAAACAAGACGCATTTCTTACAGGATATCTATTAGCTGCAAAAGAAATCAATATTACTTATCATTATTCCTGTCATTTAAAAAGGGAATGTGAGCTTGAAACCCAGCCCCGTGATGTTTTATCTGCCATACCGGGGGTTAATTGGATAGAAATGGATGAAGCGGACCGCTGCTGTGGTTTCGCCGGTTCTTACAGCATGAAACTGCCGGAGATATCCTCTGAATTATTGAAAAGAAAAATAAAAAATATCGAAAAAAGCGGCGCAGAGATTGTGGTGGTGGACTGCCCGGGGTGTTTACTGTGGATCAAGCGCGGCCTGGAAAAGGCAAGATCAAAAATCCAGGTGCTTCATTCCGCTGTTTTCCTGGCCCAATTAATCCAAAAATAAAACGAATAAAAAGGTGCCAGGCAAGAATGTCACAAACTATCAATCAAATTTTCAAATTTTTGCCTACCATGAAACCACGCGGCGCGTGGACCCTCTATGCTGCGCAAATCGGTGGTGTTGGTTTTCATTGGTTTCCGGGTGAGGGCGCGTCGCCA
>Ga0210084_1000163_pt1 | contig 11250 bp, 9 predicted proteins | sample China_Galinas_Co_3_FD_184863 | JGI IMG/M metagenome (GOLD analysis project Ga0210084, IMG submission 184863) | Wetland microbial communities from San Francisco Bay, California, USA, that impact long-term carbon sequestration -... | ecosystem: Environmental > Aquatic > Marine > Wetlands ... | reverse complement strand
ACCCGCCTTGCCGGCGCCTCGTTCCTGTCCTTCTGCTTGTCGTCGTCGCCGCCTGGGGCCGCGACTCGCTCGATCGCCGGCGTCGCCGGCTCGCGGTCGGGCACCACCCGGCTGACCTCGACCGCGCCGGCGGTGATCAGGGCCGCGGTCGCCATGCCGGCTGCCGCCTTGGTCCCGATCGCGCCGCCGATCGCGCTGAGGCCGCCGGCCGTGGCGCCGCCGCCCGCAGCCGCGCCGCCGCCGATCGCGCTTACGGTCCCGCCGGCCGCCGCCGCGCCGCCCCCGGCGCCCCCGGCCGAACCGCCGCCGAACAGCTTGCCGAGGAAGCCGATCTTGAGCAGCGCGGCCATCGGGCCGATCGGGACGATCGCAGCAAGCGCCTTGCGGTCGGCGCGAAGCTGATCGCGGAAGCTGGTGCAGCCGTCGCAGTTGCGGACGTGGATCCGAACCGGCCCGGTCGCCTTGCCGAGGCCCTCCGCCGCTTCGGCGAGGCTGACCCGGACCTCCTCGCAGCTCAATGTCCGCGCCTCGCTCGACTCGGCGAGCGTGATTCGCGCCCGGACGAGCAGCGACTTGACGGCGGGCACGGTGGTCTCCATCGCGACCGCGATGTCCTCGTAGCTGAGCTGGTCGATCTCGCGCAGGAGCAGCGCCGTCCGCTGTGTCTCGGGCAGGGTGCCGACGTCGTCGAGCACCTGACGGAGCTCCTCGCGGTCCTGTACGCGCTCGGCCGTCGAGGTGCCATTCAGATGCGGATGGATGTCCATCGAGTCCTGGCCCTCGGGCACCGGCCGGCGCAGGTGGTTGAGGCAGCGGTTGCGGGCGATCCGGTAGAGCCAGGGGCGGGCATTGATCTTGCGCTCGTCGGCGAGGATCGCCGCATGAGCGTTGACGAAGACCTCCTGCAGGACGTCCTCGGCGTCCTGGCGGCTCTTCAGCATCGAGCTGCAGAACGCCAGCAGCCGGGACTGATAGCGGTCGAAGAGAACCTCGAAGGCACCCTCATGGCCGGAGCGGATCAGCGCTATCAGCCGCGCGTCCTTCTCCAGCTTGAGCACCGGCGAGCGGCGGGCGAACAGCCCGCGGCGGGTGGCTTGTGTGAGGCTCGACGCTTCCACTCTCAGGTACCTACAGATCAAACACCGTACAGGCTGGATGGTTGCGTTCAGATTCCCTTTAGTCGCTAGGCTCGGCGCAGCGCCGGGGTGACGGAACTGGTGAGACGTGGCCGACTTAAAATCGGCTGCCCGCAAGGGCGTGGGGGTTCGAATCCCTCCCCCGGCACTCGCGCCGGCGGTCGGCGGCGATCGAACCGGGGCTAGCTGGTGACCGTCCGCTTGTAGCGCCAGGTGGCGAGTGGGGCGAAGAACGCGATCAGGCCGACCGACCAGGCCAGCGCACCCCAGACCGAGTTTCCGGCCGGAGCGCCGAGCCACAGCGCGCGGATCGCGTCGACGATCACGGTGAACGGATTGACGGTCGCGAACGCCTCCAGCCAGCTCGGCATCGACTCGATCGGCACGAAGGCCGACGAGGCGAAGGTGAGCGGGAAGATGATGATGAAGCCGACCTGCTGGGCCGCCTCTGGAGTCGCCGAGCTGAGCCCGATTAGGGCGAAGATCCAGCTGAATGCGTAGCCCATCAGCAACAGGAGCAGCACTCCGATGAGGATCTCGGCGAGGTTTGCGCTGAAGCTGAAGCCGATGATCGTCCCGACGATCAGCATCACCGCGAGGGCGGCCATGTTGGTGACGATGTCGGAGATCGTCCGTCCGGCGAGCACGGCGGAGCGCGCGATCGGCAGCGAGCGGAAGCGGTCGATCAGCCCCTTCTTCAGGTCCTCCGCGAGCGCGATCGCGGTGACGAAGCCGCCGAACGCGATCGTCTGGACGATGATGCCCGGCATCAGGAAGTCGACGTAGCTGTAGCCGGGGGTCTGGATCGCTCCACCGAGCACGTAGACGAACAGCAGGATGAACATCACCGGTTGCACGAGAAAGCCGATCACCAGCTCCGGCGAGCGGCGGAAGCGCAGCAGGTTGCGCTTGCCCAGCAACAGCACGTCGGCGACACGCTGGCGCATCATCCGCCGTCCCGCGGCGGGCGCTCCCCGTCCTCCTCGGCCGCATGGCCGGTGAGGGCGATGAAGACGTCGTCGAGGGTCGGCCGGCGGATCGCCACGTCCTCGACCGCGATCCCCTCCGCATCGAGCAGGCGCACCGCCTCGGGGATCGCCCCGCGGCGGTCGTGGATCGGGGCGAGCAGGTGCCGGCCGTCGACGGCCGGCTGCTCACTCATCATCGGTGCGAGCGCTCCCCGGGCCGATGCGGCTGATCCCTGCTCGTCGAGCACGACCTCGAGGCGGTCGCCGCCGACCCGCGCCTTGAGCTGGTCGGAGGTGCCCTCCGCGATCAGCCGGCCGTGGTCGATCACCGCGATCGAGTCGGCGAGGCGGTCGGCCTCGTCCAGGTACTGGGTAGTCAGCAGCACGGTGGTGCCCTCCGAGACCCGCTCCTCGATCGCCTGCCAGAGGTCGCGGCGGCTGCGCGGGTCGAGGCCGCTGGTTGGCTCGTCGAGGAAGATCACCGGCGGAGAGGCGACCAGCGCCGCCGCGAGGTCGAGCCGCCGCGCCATCCCGCCCGAGTAGGTATGGGCGAGCCGGTCGGCAGCATCGGTGAGGCCGAACTGCTCGAGCAGGAGCCGGGCCCGCTCCGCGGCCCGCCCGCGGTCTATGTGGTAGAGCCGTCCGACCATGTCGAGGTTCTCGAAGCCGGTCAGGTTCTCGTCGATTGCCGCGTACTGGCCCGCGAGGCCGATCATCGTCCGCAGGCTCGGCGCCTCGGTGACGACGTCGTAGCCCGCCACGCGGGCGCTGCCGCCGTCGGGTTGCAGAAGGGTCGCCAGGATCCGGACCGCGGTGGTCTTGCCGGCGCCGTTCGGGCCGAGCAGGCCGAGCACGGTGCCGGCCTCGACCTCGAGGTCGAGGCCGCGAAGCGCCTCGATCTCGCCGAAGGACTTGCTCAGGCCGCTTGTCTCGATCGCCGTCGCCACGACGGCGCAATCTAGCGGCGTGGTGTGGTCGGCCCGCTCAGCCCGCTTCGGGAGCGCCCGCCGCCGCGGACTCGGCGGCGCCGGTGACGGCGGCGGGGCCGGGCGGTGGACCTTCGCCGGCGCCGGGCTGCTCGGGCGCCGGGTCGGCCCCTGGAGTGGGGGCGGGGGCGGGCTCGGGCGCCGGCTCGGGCTCAGGGGCCGATGGCTCGGGCTCGGGTGGCGCCGCCTGATCGGGCTCGGCTCCTGCGGGCGGCTGCTGCCCATCGCCGTCGGGGGCCTTCTCGTCACCCTCGTCGGGCTGCGCCTCGGCCTTGTCCTCTTCCTTGGGGTCGAGCTTCGCGCCGGCGTCCTGCTCGTCGACCTTCTTGGGCTTGCCCTCGGGGTCGGTGCCCCACGCCGTGATCGTCAGGGTGTAGACGCCGTTGCCGGCGTACGGGACCCAGACCGAGGTGGCGCCGCCGCCCGATCCCGTCCCCACGGTGCCCATGTCCGTTACCGAGCCGTCGGCGAGCGTGACCGTCGCGGTGTAGCGCTCCGCATCGGCGACGCCGGACCAGGACGCGTCGATCTTGCAGCTCACCCCGCCGGGGTTGACGCCGCAGTAGTCGAGCGTCGCGGAGACGCTCAGGCCTGAGCCGCCGCCGCCCGCCGCCGCCTGGAGCGGCACGAGCAGGGCAGCCGCGACGAGCAGCAGGTGCCAGGGGCGCAGCGTCATCACGAGCCCCCGCCGGGAGTGCCGAGCTCGACCTCCGGCCGCAGCGAGTTGTGCATCAGCTCGATGTCCGCGATCGTCTGCGGATCGGCGCCCGCCTGCTGCAGCGTTGCGAAGTAGTGCCGGTAGGGGCCTGCGGCGCGCAGCGTCACCCTGTAGGGCGCGGTGACGCCGTCACCGACCGGCGAGGCCGCCTGGAGCTCGACGATCTGCCCCTCGATTGTCGGCGCGTTGACCCGGTCCACGACCTTGGGCTGCTCGGCGATCCCGGCGAGCTGCGCCAGCGAGCGCTGCTCGAACTGCTTGAAGCTGAGCTTGGGATCGCGCTCGATCCAGAGGGTGGCGTCGGCCATGCCGTCCTTCGACTCGGCGGCGAACGCGGCCCCGTCCGGCGCCTGCGTCTGCTCCCAGCCCTCCGGGAGCACGAGCGAGTAGCCGGGCTGCTCGATGAAGGTGGCGTCGGCCGGACCGCTCTCTGCGACCGGGGAGGGTGATTGCGCCGGGAGCGTCGACTCGCCGCGCAGCAGCGCCAGTCCGGCGATCACGCCGAGCATTGCCAGCGGGATCGACGCCCAGGCCCAGATCCGCTCGCGCGAGATGTTCGGGCGCGGGAGCGTTCGCGGCCGCGCCCCCGCGCGTCCGCGGACCGCTTCGATCACGTCGCCGAAGTACTCGCCGGCCGCGTCGGTTGCGATCAGCACCCGGTTTCCTGCGGCGCCGAGCAGGTCGTCGGCCCAGTCGAGGGCGACGTCGAGCCTGCCGCCGACGATCGGGCCGGCGGCGGCCCCATGCCCGTTCAGCGCCAGAGGTTGGCCCTGGCCGGTGCCGGCGAGCGCGGGGTCGATCTCGCTGCGTGAATCCACGGCTACCTGTTCGTCGGAGGCCTCGCCGAATCCTTCGTCCCTGCCGCCCCACCGGTCGAGTGAGGCTCTCCGTGTCTGGAGCAACTGCATGCAGAGGATGAATCGGAGCTTTGCCCCGATGCCTTTAGCGCCGGATGGGCGGAGTCAGCGGGGGCGGTAGGCGTCCTGCACGGCCGGGATCTGCGCGACAATGAGCCGATGGGCGCGTCGCTACCCGATCGGGCCTATCGCCGCCTCGGCCGCCACTACCCGACGGCCTTCGTCGCGCTGGAGCTGCAGGCCGGGTTTCTGGTCACCGCCGGCACGGTGCTGCTGCTCAGCTTCTACTACGACGGCAGCGCCGGCGAGTTCGCCCTGATCCTCGCCGTCACCCTCGGGCTGACCGCGGTCTCGCTGCTCTACGGCTTCCTCCGGATCAGGCCGATGTTGGCGCCGCTGAGGGCGTGGCTCAGCGGCGAGCGTGACCCCGACTCGACCGCCGCTGCCTGGGCGACCGCCGTCAGCCTGCCCGTCAACGTGGTCCGGGTCGAGATGCTGTTGCCGATCGTCGCGGTGATCGTCCCCGGCTGCGTGACGGCGATCCTCGTCCTCGACCTCTCCTGGACCGCGATCTTCCCGCTGCTCGGTGCGTCGTTGGTCGCCGTCGGCTACGGCACGATCCTTCACTACCTGACGATCGAGGCGGGGATGCGGCCGGTCCTGGTCGACATCAATCACGCCGTCGCGCCGCGGTTCCGGACCCCGGTACGGCCGGTCTCGCTGCGATTCCGGCTGCTCGCGACGCTGCCGATGATCAACGTGATCACCGGCCTCGTCGTCGCGGCGATCACCGGCAGCAGCTCCTCGGGCGACCCCTCGCTGGCCGTCGCCGTGCTCGTCGCGATCGGGGTTGCGACGACGATCTCGCTCGAGCTGACGGTGCTGCTCTCGCGCTCGATCCTGATCCCGCTCGCCGATCTGCGCCGTGCGACCGACGCCGTCCGCCGCGGCGACTTCGACGTCGCGGTCGCGGTCACCACCGCGGACGAGATCGGCGAGCTCGCCTCCTCCTTCAACCAGATGGTCGGCGGGCTGCGGGAGCGCGAGCGGATCCGCGAGGCGTTCGGGACCTACCTCGACAAGGAGGTCGCCGACTACATCCTCAGCAAGGACTTCGACGAGTCCGGCTTCGAGGCCGAGGTGACGATCCTCTTCTGCGACGTCAGGGACTTCACCGCGTTCGCCGTCGACGCCGAGGCGAGGGAGCTCGTCGCGAGCCTGAACGAGCTGTTCGCCGTGGTCGTGCCCGTGATCGCCGCTCACGGTGGCCACGTCGACAAGTTCGAGGGCGACGGCCTGATGGCGGTGTTCGGGGCTCCGGAGGGCTTCACCGACCATGCCGAGCGGGCTGTGCGCGCGGCGCTCGAGCTCGACCGGCGGGTCAACGGCGCCGGCGAGGGGGGGCCGTTGGAGATAGGCGTCGGGCTGAACACCGGCCGGGTCGTCGCCGGGTCGGTCGGCGGCGGCGGCAGGCTCAACTTCTCGGTGATCGGCGAGGCCGTCAACGTCGCCGCGCGGGTCGAGGCGGCGACCCGCGAGACGGGAGATCCGGTCCTGATGACGGCGGCGACCCGCGATCGGCTCGGCCCGGGCTTCGCCGCCGCCGCGCGCGGCCGCCACGAGCTCAAGGGCCTCGAGCGCCCGGTCGAGCTGTTCGCCCCGGCCGTGACCAGGGCCGCCGGCGCTCCGGTCGGCGCCTGAGCGGGGCGGGCTCGCCACCTCGGTCTCCGGCGCGGTAGGCTCGCCGCAATGGCGACCGAGGAGCAGCAGAAGCCGGCCGGCGTCGGCAACGCGGGCGCATCGCACGGAGGCAGGCTGGCCGCCCGGGCGCTCGCCTCACGTGGGGTCACCCATCTGTTCACGCTCTCCGGTGGGCACCTGTTCAGCCTCTATGACGGCTGCAAGGAGGAGGGCATCGAGGTCGTCGATGTCCGCCACGAACAGTCGGCCGTGTTCGCCGCCGAGGGCTGGGCGAAGGCGACCCGTACGCCCGGCGTCTGCGCGCTGACGGCCGGGCCCGGCGTCACCAACGGGATCAGCGCGGTGGCGGGTGCCGGCTTCAACGGCTCGCCCCTGGTCGTGCTCGGCGGCCGCGCCCCGGAGATGACCTGGGGAACCGGCCGCCTGCAGGAGATCGACCATCTGCCGATCGTCTCGCCGCTGGCGAAGTCGGCTGAGACGGTCAAGGACGCCGGCGAGATCCCGGCCGCCACCGCCCGGGCCGTCGACCTCGCGGTTGCAGCCCCGACCGGGCCGACCTTCCTCGACTACCCCCTCGACGTCGTCTTCACCGAGGCCGAGGCCGATCCGCCACCGCTCCCGACACCCCCCGCGCCGGAGCCCGCGGCCGGAGTCGAGGAGGCCGCCGCGCTGCTCGCGACCGCCGAGCGGCCGGCGATCATGGCCGGCACCGGCGTCTACTGGGCCGGCGCCGAGCAGCAGCTCCTGGCGCTCGCCGAGCGGCTCGGGATCCCGGTCTATCTGAACGGCATGGGCCGCGGCTGCGTCCCGGCCGACCACCCGCTCGCCTTCAGCCGCACCCGCGGCGCCGGCCTCGGCGGCTGCGACGTCGCGATCGTGATCGGCGTCCCGCTCGACTTCCGGCTCGGCTTCGGCGCCTCGATCAACGCCGATGCGAAGCTGATCCGCGTCGACGCCGAGCCGAACCGGCTCGAGCGCAATCGGGCCGCCGACGTCGACCTCGTCGGCGACGTGGGGGCGACCCTGGCCGCGCTCGCCGAGGCGGCGTCCGGCGCCGGTGGCGGGGCCGGCCGCACGGACGGCTGGGTCGCCGAGCTGCGCGGCGCCGAGGACGAGAAGCGGGCCGCCGAGAGCGCCGATTTCGAGGACGATCGTGCGCCGCTGCACCCGATGCGACTCTACGCAGAGCTCGCCGGGGTGCTCGACCGCAACGCGATCGTGATCGGTGACGGTGGCGACTTCGTCTCCTACGCCGGCCGCGTGATCGAGACCTACGAGCCCGGGTGCTGGATGGACCCCGGCCCGTTCGGTTGCCTCGGCGGCGGCCCCGGGCAGGCGATCGGCGCCGCCTGCGCGAAGCCGGGCCGCCAGATCTGCGTGCTGCTCGGCGACGGCGCCTTCGGATTCAGCGCGATGGAGTTCGACACGCTCGCCCGCCACGGGCTGCCGGTGGTCGGGGTGATCGGGAACAACGGCATCTGGGCGCTGGAGAAGCACCCGATGGAGTTCCTCTACGGCTACTCGGTGGCCGCCGAGCTGCGGCCCGAGGCCCACTACGAGCAGGTCGCCGAGGCGCTCGGCTGCCACGGGGAGATGGTCCGGACTCCGGCGGAGCTGCGACCGGCGCTCGAGCGCGCCTTCGCCTGCGGGGGGCCGGCGCTCGTCAACGTGCTGACCGACCCCGAGGTCGTCTATCCGCGTAAAGCGGTGCTCGCCTAGACGGCCAGATGGGTCTGCGCCTCGGTCGGCACAACTTCACGCGGGTCGTCTACGACTCCTCCTCGGACGTGCTCTACGCGAGCCTGCCGGGCGTCGAGCCGGCGCGGCGCGAGCCGACCCCGGAGGAGGACGTCTGGTTGTTCGACGATCGCGATCGCTTCATCGGGGTCCGGGTGCTCGAGCCCCGGCGACGCTGGGAGCGGGACGGCGCTGTCTGGATCAGCCTGCCGACCGGCGAGCGCGAGCGGGCCGCCGGGGTCGAGGCGGCGCTGCGCAGCGGCGGCTAGGGGCTAGGGTCCGCGCCATGGCAGAGCTCGACGTCAGCGGCAGAGCGGCGCTGGTCACCGGCGCGGCTCGGGGGATCGGGCTCGAGACGGCCCGGGCGCTGCACGCCCGTGGCGCCTCGGTCGGGCTGGTCGACCTCGACAGCGGCGAGGTCGGCGAGGCGGCGCGCTCGATCGGCGAGCGCGCCTTCCCGGTCGCGGCCGACGTCACCGACGAGGCGGCCGTCCGGCTGGCGGTCGAGGCGACGCTGACCGAGTTCGGCCGGCTCGACATCGTCGTCGCCAACGCCGGCATCGCCCAGCCGGTGCGGCCGGTGTCGGTCGTCGACCCGAAGGCCTTCGACGGCGTCCTCGCGGTCAACCTCAACGGCGTCGTCTACACGGTGCGCCAGGCCCTGCCGCACGTGATCGAGCAGCGCGGGCACGTGCTCGTGATCGCCTCCGTCTACGCGTTCCTCAACGGCGCCCTGCAGTCGAGCTACGCGATGAGCAAGGCGGCGGTCGAGCAGCTCGGCAGGGCGCTGCGGGTCGAGCTCGCCCCGCACGGCGCCTCGGCCGGCGTCGGCTACTTCGGCTTCGTCAATACGGCGATGGTCCAGGGTGCCCAGGAAGACCCGATCGCCAAGCGGCTCGAGCGTCTCGCGCCGCCGCCGTTCCGCAAGCGGATCACCCCCGTCGAGGCGGGCGAGGTGCTCGCCGGCGCGGTCGAGCGCCGAGCGGCGCGGACCGTGCGGCCGCGGCGCTGGGGCGCCTACTCGCGGCTCCGCGGGCTCGTCAACCCGGGCCTTGACGAGGCGATCGCCCGCAGGCGGATCGTCCACGAGTCGATCGCCGAGGCGGAGCGGCGCGGGCGCGCGGAGCGCTGAGCGCCGGCCCCCGGCCGACTCGCCGTGTCCCGCCTCAGCTCAGCTCGAAGCGGCCGCCGCGGCTGAAGCGGGCGCGGCGACCGAGCGCATCGGAGGTGGCGAGCTGGGCGAGCGTCCCCGCGTCGTCCGCCCGCGCGACGGTGCGCTCGTTCGGCCCCGGCTCGAACGTCGCGATCCCGATCTCCGGCTCGCCCTCGCGCGAGTAGATCGCCGTGTAGGCCGCGATCTCGGCCGAGCCCGACTGCGGCGGCGGCACGATCCGTAGCTCGGGGCCGGCGTCGACCTCGCGCTGCGGGCTGAAGTGCGCGTAGCCGGGCCCGACCTCCTCGCGGTCGGCGGTGAGCAGCACGACCCCGTGCTTGGTCAGATACCAGCCGACCCCGGTTGCGAGCCCGTGGCCGCCGTCGGCCCGCAGCCTGCCGCTCAGCGCGGCCAGTGAATGGGTGACGTAGTTGCTGCCCGGTCCGCCGGCGAAGCTGAGGCCGCCGGTGACGGTCAGCGGGCGCTGGGGCGCGAACGGATCGAGTCCGAGCTCCGCCGCCGCGACCTCCACCGCCGAGGGGAAGCAGGAGTAGATGTCGAGGTGCGGGATCTCGCCGATCTCCAGGCCCGCGTGGCCGAGCGCGTCGCGGGCGCAGGCGGCGAGCGCCGGTGAGCGATCGAACCGCACCCGGCTGCTCGCGAACGGGTGGTCGGAGGCGCTGGCGGTGCTGCGGATCGCCACCCGCCGCTGCGGCTCGATCCCCGCCTCGTCGGCGAGGCCGCGCGAGCAGAGCAGCAGCGCCGCCGCCTGGTTGGTCTGGATGTTGGAGTTCATCAGCTTCGTGTAGGGGATCGAGACCTGACGGTTGGCGGCGGAGGCGGTCGCGATCTCCGCCGCAGACGGCGCCTCGCGGCTCCACGCAAACGGGTTGTCGGCGGTGACCGCGGCGAAGCCCGCCCAGAGCTCGCCGAGATAGCGCTGATGGTCGGCGGGGTTGCGGCCCGCTGTCCTTCGCAGCGCCGACTCGAACAGCGGGTAGTAGGCAACCGGTGCGATCAGCCCTGCGTCCCGCTCGACCGGGTGCGTGGCCTCCGCGGGCTCTCCGATGACGCGGCTCGGCGCGGTGCCCGGGGCCTGCTGGGGGAAGTTGGGCTCACGGCCCTGCTTCATCGCCCGCATCAGCACGTCGACGCACTCGACACCGGCGATCAGCACGGCGTGGCGCTCGCCGGCGCTGATCCGCCTGCAGCTGTCGGCGAGCAGCTCGATCGGCGCAGTGCCGCCGGTGACCGCGAGCACCGTCTCCAGCGGCTCGGCGCCGATCGCCGTCGCGATCTCTCGCGCCGGATCACCGATCGGCCACGAGACCGACTCGACCGCCCCGAGCGAGTCGAGCGCGGCGAGCATCGCCTCGGGCTCGCCGCTGTCGGCGAGCGCCTCGCGGGCGACCGCCGCCAGCATCGCATTCGGGGTCGGCTCGCCGTGGTCGGAGAGCTGGGCGGCGCCGACGATCAGCGGCTCGGTTGCGGGCAGCGCAGCGCTCATCGTCGATCTCCTCGGTGGCCGGCCCGGCGGGGGCGCTCAGCCGTTCGCCTCGACGTATTCCTTCAGCCCCTCGGCAGCGCCCTTGCTGAGGAACTCCTTGACCTTGCCCTCGACTGGGCCGCGAAGCAGCAGGCCGAGGACCCGGCCGGGATCGGTCCTCAGTGTGTAGACGGCGCGGGTCCGCCCGTCATCGATCGCGATCAGCTCCCAGGTGCCGGTGAGCCACTTCGGGTCGCCCTTCTCCTGCTCCCAGGAGATCCCGGTCGGTCCGTCGTACCCGTAGCTGAGGATCGTCTTCGTCTTCTTGACCAGGGCGTCGTTCTCCATCTCGACCAGCTTCGCGCTGCCGTCGGGATGCTTCTCGATCACCTCGACCTCGAGCACCGACGGCGTCCACTTGTCGCAGTTCGCGACGTCGGCCGCGACCTCGTAGACCCGCTCCAGCGGCGCCTCGATCTCAACCGTGTGGCTTGCCTCCAGCGTTCCC
>Ga0210084_1000162_pt1 | contig 11257 bp, 10 predicted proteins | sample China_Galinas_Co_3_FD_184863 | JGI IMG/M metagenome (GOLD analysis project Ga0210084, IMG submission 184863) | Wetland microbial communities from San Francisco Bay, California, USA, that impact long-term carbon sequestration -... | ecosystem: Environmental > Aquatic > Marine > Wetlands ... | reverse complement strand
TGCTTATTGGCGCCGCGTTTGACCCGGAGGATCGAAACATTGGCAATTACCTGCTGGAAAATCTTTGATCCTTTGGTATCCAGGGGGACTCTTTTCGAGAAAACCGCCCCGTGTAGCGTCTGGCCCCCGCCATATTTTAAGTTCCACGATATATTTTTGATTTCCAAAAGTAATCACAATATCCAACCGCTTCTCCATTGTTTATAATAGAGAGAGAAAATCTCCCGCCAACCATTCTGCTTAATACAACCGGGAATAATGGAAGCGAACTAAGTTCCAATCGAAAATCGTTCGTTCATCTTTTCGAGCCATTTCCCTACCTCTATAGGCAGCGGCTCATCCAGGGCGGTGGCTACTTCGATAAAATTATCGAAAAAGCCTGCCTTGAAAGAATCCCTGCCCTGGTAAATCTTGTAATAATTACCCGTATCTAAAATCCGGTAGGCTTCATAATAGTAGTTATAAGCTTCTTTTAAATCGTTCCTGTTTTGGGCCATCTGCCCCAGGCAGGAATATGCATCCACGGCTTTTTTGTCGTATTGAAGGGCCAGTTTATAAAAAGGTTCCGCATCTTCAGACCGCTTCGCCTGTCTCAACGCATTGGCCAGCCCGATGATATATCCCGGGTCGGTTGGGTGCTGATCGAGTTTGTCTTCGTAATATTCCACTATCTCCCGGAGAGTCATTTTTTTGCCGGCGACAGGTCTGACCTCAGCCGCCGATATCGTGAAGTCACACCTTTCTTCGGGTTTGAGGTCTTTGATTTTCGGGAATGCTAAAAGATGTGCGGACAAACCTGTCAGCAGTTCCTTGCCAAACTCATAATGGTCCACTGCCCCGCAGTGTTTACAAACCACAACGTCATTAATAATAATATCCCTGGTATCAAAGGTTATGACGATATCGTATAACTCGTAATGGTACCCCCTGCCGCAGCGCCGGCAGGTTAAGAAAGCAATCACGGGTTCCCGGAAAAAACCGGGATAATCTTTTTTTTCTAACAGATCCAGCTTTTTTTTTATTTTCTTCTCCCATTGTTTCCGGTTTTGTTCGATTTTTTTTAACAGGGGGTCCCGCACCCCGTTAAGCCGGCAAAGAAAACCGTAAACTTCCCCTTCTTTGTATTCATCTTCTTTCAATTCGTTTTTCAGGGGTTTGAGCAAACGCTGATCCCCCAGGATGTAAATACTGTGCAAAAGAGCATCCTTATCGATGCGCCAGAGTTTCTCCCAGCAGCGCAGAATCATCTCAACGGATTCATCCGCAGGTATTTCCCCCAGGATGTGGAGAACATGCTTAATCCTTCTGTCATCGCTGCCTGCACTCTCCAGGATAGGAGAAACCATGGTCAGGGCATTGGTTCCCAATTTTAAAAGTGCATCGACAATTATTTCCCATAATTCCTCCCGGGTCCCGTCCACCTCAAAAAGCCGCTCCATCACCCGCGGCCCTCCATTCTTGCAAAGATAGCGTACAATCCGTTCATTGGCACCACAGGCGGGATGTTCCCATAAATTTTCCAAAAGAGCCGTAATGATTTTTTCTTGTTCTTCTTGACCCGCGGCTTTTAAGATTTTAACCGCCTCATCATCATCCTCTACATTGGCCCTATCCTCTACAAAGTACTCTATGGCGGTATCCACGTCCATTTCTTTCACCGGCCGTCCCACTAGCGATTCCAGTTCTATTAAACCTGTAAATATATATAATGTCGCGGCAGCGATGGGCAATTTGTCCGACGCCGGCACTGTGGGTATAACAGTGTGAAATGCGGTAATGATTTCTATATGCTGACGGGGCATTCCTTTTCCCCGCAGCCACTTTGAAAAATTCTCCTCTCCATACACTTTTTTCTTCTCTTCAAGCAAACGGTTGACCTGCCCATAGATATCCTCCACCACCTCTTCATATTTCTCTTTTTCAAACAACCGCAGCAAATGCTCTCCCATCTTCTCAAAGCCCTTTTTTTCCATACCGCCAAGGTAATCAAGGGTATCCTCAATCAAAAGAGGTAATTCATCTTGATCTTCCGATTGCCGGATATCCTTATCTCCTGGTTTTTCCAGGTCCGCCCCCGCATACTCTTCACCACAATAAGCCCCGATCACTATTAACAGTTCGATAAAGGCAGGATGAAGATGAGGATGCCGTTGACAAAATTCTAATAACTCCAGGCCAGGGATGCCGATATTCAGGTTGGCCATAAAAACCGCCCTTCCCACTTCCGGATTATTTCCCGGTGTGTCCCCGGCCAGGCGTTCCAGGGCTTTTTTTACTATCTCTTTTATTCTATCGTCCCCTGTGTCCAGGGTTGTCAGATAAACCAGGGAAAGACCGTACCCCACAATGTCCTGTTTATAGCTGTCACTGTATTTAGCGGTAAAGAGTTCAATTAACCGGGAGTCGCCTCTATTGGCCAGGATCGCTGCCATTCGTTCTATAACAATCCCGGAACTGTTTTCGTAAATCCGGTGCATTTGCTTCAAGCAGGCAGGATCGCAGTGCGCTTTAAAAAAACCAGTCACTTCATCCGCCAGATGGATATCTTCATTATCGATAAATTTTAGGGCCACATCCCCGGCCCGGTCCGGGTAAAGCCAACACAACCGGTTAACAGCCCAGCTTAATATTTCCGGGTCCGGTTTTTTGAAATTGCATATTTTCTTAAGTTTTTCAAAACTCCACAACCAATTACTCATTAACGATCTCCTTCAGGTTTTCGAACCGATTAAAAAAATACAATGTTTACGCCTTAAATGATAAAATTATAAACAATTAATAGGTTTTGTCAATATTCTTCACAAGAAAACATGAGGCATGGAACTTTTTTGCACAATCCGAATTCCTTTCCTGTTCCGGCGAAAACATCGTAAATTTTTCAAGATTGGTAGAAAAATAAAAAAAAATGCCACCAAATTGTTTTTCCGCAAAAGGAATTGCAATAAAACCTTGACAAAATTACAAAAATAGTATACATTATATCTTTTACTAGACGAGGTACAAATGAGACTGAATGAAAATAACAAGACCTTTTTGCCGCAAAAAAATGCGATTGATAAGAAATGGTGGCTGGTGGATGCGGACGGAGTTGTCCTGGGTCGGTTGGCATCACAAGTTGCAAATATCTTGAGGGGGAAAAATAGACCTCATTATACCCCTTTTTTTGATACCGGTGATTTTGTCATTATTGTGAATGCCGATAAAGTAAAACTCACCGGGAAAAAAGAAACCCAAAAGGTTTATTACAAGCATTCCGGGTATATGGGAGGTCTGAAAGAGACCAGTTACAAACGAATGATAGCAACTCACCCGGAGCGGGTTATCACCCACGCTGTCAAAGGAATGCTCCCTAAAAATAGGCTGAACCGGAAGATTTTAAAGAAATTAAAAATATACGCCGGTTCCGAGCATAAACATCAAGCCCAAAAACCTGAAATATTAAAGATATAATATATAAAAAAAGGAGGACAGATTGAGTATCGTCCAGTATTACGGAACAGGAAGAAGAAAAACCAGCATTGCCAGGGTCTACTTAAGACCTGGTAAAGGTGAATTTAAATTAGTGGTTAACAAAAGGAAACGAGCCTTTGATGAATATTTCCCTTTAAAAATTCATAAGATAACCATTAATCGACCTCTCTCCATCACCAATACCACAGAGCATTTTGATGTGTTTATCAATGTCAGGGGTGGTGGAATATCGGCGCAGACGGATGCCATTAGACTGGGTATCGCCCGAGCATTGTTAGAATATAATTCCGAACTTAGACCTGCATTAAAAAAAGCCGGATTACTTACCAGGGATGCCAGGGAAAAAGAGAGAAGGAAATATGGGCTGCTCAAAGCCAGGAAAGCTTCTCAATACCATAAGAGATAAAGGAGAAGGACATGGTATCAGTTAATATGAGAGAAATGCTGGAAGCGGGTGTGCATTTTGGCCACCAGGTGAGGAAATGGAATCCCAAAATGAAACCCTATATTTATGGAAAGAAAAATGGGATTTACATCATCAACCTCCAAACCTCCATTGAATTGTTTAAGCACGCCCTGGAATTTGTAGCGGGGGTAGTGGCAGCCGGGAAAGAAGCCATGATTGTTGGCACCAAAAAACAAGCACAAACAATCATTACCGACGTGTCGGAATCCTGCGGCATGCATTATGTCAATAACCGGTGGCTCGGTGGATTACTCACCAACTTCCCCATGGTAAAGAAGAGTATCGAAAAATTGCTGGATTTGGATGAGATGAAAAAAGATGGCCGTTGGGATGTGAAATCGAAAAAAGAACAATCACGCCTGGAAAAAAGATACAAAAAACTCTACAAAAATCTATGGGGAGTAAGAAATATCAAAGAACTTCCCGGGGTTTTGATTGTTATCGATTCCAATTTCGAAACCATTGCAGTGGAGGAAGCAAAAAAATTGGGTATCCCCATCGTGGGTATTGTGGATACCAATGCAGACCCCGAAGGGATTAGCTTCCCGGTCCCCGGAAATGACGATGCTATCCGTTCGATCAAATTATTTACCTCGAAATTCGGTGAAGCTGTTAAAGTTGGAATGGAAAAACGATTATCCGACTCACTGAACCAGGAAAATCAGGTTGAAGCAGAGAGCAAAAGCGAAGATGAATCCGAAACAGCAGCAGCGGAATCAGGAATAACACCCGAAGCAAGAGAAACCTCAACCCCACGGCAGGAACCGGGAAAAACAAAAGGAAACGGACGTGAAAATGCACAGAAAACCAATTAACCGACAGGAGAATTAAAATGGCTATAGATATGTCACTGGTGAAAAAATTACGAGAACAAACGGGCGTAGGGATATTAGAATGTAAGAAAGCAGTAGGCGAAGCAAATAACGATTTTGACAAAGCCGTCGAACTGCTGAGGAAAAAAGGATTTGAAAAAGCCAAATCCAAAGCATCACGAGCCACCAATCAAGGGGCCATTGGGTCTTATATCCATTCCAACTACCGAATTGGCGTGCTGATGGAGTTGGGATGCGAAACCGATTTCGTTGCCAAAAATGAAGATTTCCTGGCACTGCACAAAGAAATCTGTATGCAGATCGCTGCCATGAACCCCCAATACATATCAGAAAAGGATATTCCCCAGGAGGTAATCGAAAAAGAAAAGGAGATCTATCGCGAGCAGATGAAAGACTCAGGAAAACCGGAAAATATCATTGAAAAGATTACTGAAGGGAAACTCAAAAAGTTCTATACCGAAGTCTGTCTACTCCAGCAAAGTTACTTTAAAGAAGAGAAAAAAAACATTGAAAGCTTAATTGCCGAAAAAATCCATAAATTGGGTGAAAACATCACAGTCAAACGATTTATTCGCTACCAGGTAGGCGAAGAATTTTAAAATGTTGAAATGGACGAGGATCATCCCCTTTACAAACGTATTCTTTTAAAACTTAGTGGAGAAGCCCTTAAAGGGGATGAAGACGCTTGTTTTTCCAAAACCGTTATCACCAATATAACCCGGGAAATCAAACAGGTACACGACCTGGGGGTGGAGATTGCCATTGTCATCGGCGGGGGTAATCTTTTCCGGGGAGGACGGTCCAACCACCTGGAACTGGACCGGGCCGATGCAGATTATATGGGGATGTTAGCTACGATTATCAACGGCATTGCCCTGCGAGACGTACTGGAAAAATCAGGCCTGCAAGTACGATTGGTTTCCGCACTGGAAATAAAAGCAGTGGCGGAATCCTACATGAGACGTGCCGTCCTTCGCCACCTGGAAAACAAACGGGTGGTCATATTTGCCGCCGGAACCGGCAATCCCTTTTTTACCACTGATACCGCCGCTGCTTTAAGGGCCATTGAAATTAAAGCGGATATCTTTCTCAAAGCCACCATGGTGGACGGCGCTTACTCCGCCGACCCTAAAAAAGTTAAAAACCTTACAAAATTTGACCGTCTCTCCTATTGGGAAGTCCTGGACAAAAAATTAAAAGTGCTGGACAGCACAGCGGTGACATTATGCCAGGAAAACCATTTGCCAATTAAAATCTTTAACATCACTAAAAAAGGGAATATAGTAAAAGCCATTACAGATGAACACATAGGTACAATAATATGCTAGTTTATCGGAAATAAGGAGTAAACCATGATCAAGGAACTTCTTGACGAAGCGAAAGGAAAGTTAAAAGAGCTTGGCGAGGACTTCAAAAAAGATACTTCAAAATTCAGGACAGGCAGGGCTTCTGTTTCCATACTCGATGGAATCACAGTGGAATACTATGGCACACCCACTCCCATCAATCAAGTGGCCACACTGTCTGTGCCGGATGCCAACCTCATTGTTATCCAACCCTGGGACCACAACGTCATCGGTGAAATCGATAAAGCGATCCGCAATTCCAATATCGACTTTAATCCCGTATCTGACGGCAAGGTCATCAAGTTACCCGTACCCCCTTTGGACGAACAGCGGCGGTTGGAAATCATTAAAACCCTGAAAAAATACATGGAAGAACGGAAAACCACCGCCAGGAACTTACGAAGAGAATATCGAGACATGATCAAAATGCTGAAAGAAGACAAAGAAATATCGGAAGATGAAGAAAGACGAGCCTATGACGACCTGCAAAAAATTATCGATGACGGCATTGAAACTCTCGAAAATATCGAAAAAATCAAAGAAAAACACATTATGGATGACTAGACAGAAGACAGAAGACAGATGGCAGATGACAGATGATGGTGGATAGGGGATAGAAGGCCGTAAATGGGTGAGATACCGGAAGATAAAGAAATTCTCAAAAGTTCCCTTCGGGTTGCCAGTTATGAGATGGACTCCTTCGGCCATGTTAATAACGCCGTATTCTTAAATTACCTGGAAAAAGCCCGCTGCGATTTTATGACATTAAAGGGGCTTCGTTTTAGTGATTTTTCTAAATGGCACAGGTATCCGGTAGTGGTTCGGGCCCACCTGGAATATAAATATCCGGCCGCGGCAGATGATCAACTGCTGATCCAGGGTTGGATTTCCCATCACACCAAAACCAGTTTCACCCTCCAATACGAAATCACCAACCAGGACAGCGGCAAACTCATCTTAACCGCTGAAACCTTTCATGTCTTCGTCGATGACAATAACCGGCCAGCACGAATCCCGGAAGAATTTAGAAAGAAATTCCTGTAAATAAAAGGACCCTTCAACAGGCAGTCAGTATGCCTGTTCAAAATTTTGTTTTTTAGGAGGCAGCAGCATGAAATTTAAAACGGTTTCAATTATATGTATCGTTTTCTTACTGTTACTTGCACTGATATGGCCGGTAATGGCAGAAAATCAATCCGAAAGTAAAATCCCCGATTACTCACTGACGGAGCGTAAGGATATACCCGTCGAATATACCTGGCGAGTGGAGGATATTTATCCCCACCTCGAGGACTGGAAAAAAGACAAAGCACTGGCCAATGAATTGATAAACCAATTGGCAAGCATGTCAAAAGACTGGACCACTTCTACCCAAAAAATGCTCACCTTCCTGGAGCTTAAGGACCGAATTGAAATAATGGGAGAAAAACTTCAAAATTACGCCGCTCTTCAAAATGATTCCGATCTGAGTAACCCGTTATATCAACAGATGAGAGGAGAAATTCAAGACCTTTCCGTCCGGTATAATACAATAATCTCCTTCATCGAGCCGGATATTCTTAAATTAGGAGAGGCGTCACTTACTCAGTTCCTTAAAAAAGAACCCGGTTTGAAACCCTATGAATTTAGTATTGAGAAAATTTTAAAAACCAAAGCCCATGTTTTGCCCGCGGAACAAGAAAAAATATATTCTTATTCCGGGCTATTTTCAAATACGCCGGCTAAGGCATCCGGGATTCTTAATAATGTGGAAATGCCCTCGCCGGCAATCACCTTATCCAACGGGAAGGAAATTACCCTTAACCTGGCCAATTACGTTCGTTACCGGTCCGTTAAAAACAGGTCTGACCGGGCCCTGGTGATGAAAACGTACTGGAAGAACCACAAAAAATTTGAAAATACCTTTGCGGCCTTGCTTGACGGTGCCATGAAGCAGCACCTGTTTAATGCCCGTATTCATAATTACACCGACTGCCTGGAAGCCCGGTTGTCTCAAAATCATATCGATCCGCTAGTGTATCACAAACTGATCAAGTCGGTGCGGGAAAATTTAGGCCCCCTTCATCGTTATTTAAAAGTGAAACAAGAACTCCTGGGTCTGGATCAATTCAAGTACGAAGATATCTATGCCTCCGCCGTGAAAAGCATCGATAAAACATTTGCCTTTGAAGAAGCACAACAAATCATCATGGATATGATGAAGGTGCTGGGTAAAGATTACAGCGCCGGTCTTCTCAAAGCCTTTAAGGATCGCTGGATCGATCGATATGCCAACAAAAACAAACAGTCCGGGTACTATTCATCCAGCGTTTTCGGTATACACCCCTACATCAAGATGAACTACAACGGCTCGTATGAAACGGTTTCCCTCCTGGCTCATGAATTGGGACATTCGATGCATTCCTATTTTGCCAATCGAGCCCAGCATTACGTTAATTCCCAATACTCCAATTTCCTGGCTGAAATTGCCTCTACCTTTAATGAAAGTGTGCTGGTAGACTATTTATTAACGCATGAAAATGACGACCTATTCAAACTTTTTATACTGGATGCATATCTGGCCCAGGTCAAAGGGACCGTATACCGCCAGGTGCACTTTGCCGAGTTTGAATTGGCCATGCACCGTCATGTAGAGGAAGGAAAAACCTTGACCGCCGAATGGCTCAACAAAAAATACCTGGAACTGGCCCGGTACTATTATGGCCATGATCAAGGCGTCACTGAAGTGGGCGATTACATTCAAAACGAATGGGCCGGTATCCCTCATTTTTTCTTAAATTACTATGTATACACTTATAGTACCGGTATGATCTCCTCCGCGGCATTAGCCCGGATGGTACTTACCGGTTCAAAAACCGAAAAAGAAAAATACCTGGATTTCCTCAAAGCCGGCGGCAGCAATTATTCCCTGGAAATCCTCAAAAAAGCCGGCGTGGATATCACCACGGATAAACCCTACAAAATGGCGTTCCAAAGATTTAACCAACTGGTATCGGAAATGGAAACCATTGTGGGCCGGTTGAAAAAGAAAAAAAAGCTTTAAAAAATGTGCTTGACAATTACAAAGTAAACGATATAATGTTTTTTTTAGCTACAAAAATGAGGACAATATGGCAGATAAAAAATTGGCGGACATCCTGTTACCGGTCTATAACGAAGAACATGTTCTTGAAAAGAGTGTCACCGCGCTTCGGAAATTTTTACAGGACAATGTAACCGAATTCGACTGGATTATTTCTGTCGGCGATAATGCATCTACCGACAATACACTGGAAGCAGCCCGGGAACTGGAACAACAATTTGAAGATGTGAGAGTGTTTCACCTGGGCCAAAAAGGCCGGGGACGAATGGTAAAATACGCATGGCAAGAAAGCGAAGCAGACATTTTGAGTTATATGGACATCGATCTCTCCACCGGCCTGGAGGCCTTTCCCCCCATGATCATGGCAATCATCGAAGGTTATGATGTGGCCATCGGTTCCCGGCAATATAAAGGGGCGGACGTGAAACGAAGCTTCAAACGGGAAGCCATCTCCAGGGGCTATATCTGGATGTTGAAACTATTATTGGGTTTTCCTTTTACCGATGCCCAGTGCGGATTTAAAGCCGTATCCAAACAACTGGTCAAGGATTTGTTTTCAAAAATCGAAGATGACGAATGGTTCTTCGATACGGAACTGCTCTACCTGGCTTACCGCAACGGTTACAAGATAAAAGAATTGCCGGTTCGCTGGATCGAGGATACCGATTCACGAGTCAAAATCACCCGCACCGCCTGGCTGGACATTAAAGGTATATTCCGCATGCGAAAATACGAACGATTGGGAAAAATAAAAATAAAATCTAATTAAACCCAGATGACAGAAGACAGACGACAGAAGACAGAAAACGGATAACCAATGACTGACAAACTTTCTCTTTTAATCACCGGGGCTGCCGGATTAGTAGGAACACAACTTTTGGCTCACCTGGATACCTCTAAATATCAAACCATCTACTGTCTGGACCGCAAACGGGAAGATATTCAACTCCCTGACTTAACAGAACAAGAACGGGAAAAGATTACCACTATTCAAGCTGACCTTTTAGATAGCTCAACCTATGAATCTATTTTGGAAAAGGTGGACACCGTCATCCACCTGGCGGCAGTAACCGGTAAGGTTAATCCTGAAGACTATTTCAAGGTCAACGCTTATGCGACGATGCTGCTGTTGGACCGGTGTAAAAAAGCCGGGGTAAAACATTTTTTGTTTTTCAGTACTATTGCGGTTGCTTTTAAGAATAAATATCGTTATTTTTATGCCCATTCCAAGGAGCAGGCGGAAAATTATGTAAAAACCTCCGGTTTGAAATTTACTATCTTACGCCCTACCATGATTATGGGAAAAGGCTCACCGGTGTTTGCCGGACTGGCCCAATTGGCAGGTCTGCCAATAATACCGGTGTTTGGAAATGGAAAAACCCGCATCCAACCCATTCATGTCATGGATGTGGTAAAAGCCATCCAAACCATTGAAAATGATTCCAGGTACAAGGATGAAGTGTTGGAGTTAGGAGGTCCCGAAGTCATTTCCATCGACGATTTTGTAAAAAAGGTTGCCCTCAACCGCGGGAAAAAAAAGCCCCGCACTTTTCACCTCCCTATCGGCTTGATTGGTTTTTCCCTTTCAATCCTGGAGCGGGTGGTTTATGGACTGCTGCCCCTGACTGTCGGCCAACTGGCCTCTTTCCGCAACGAAGGCACGGCAGAAGAGAATTCCCTGACACAACAACTCTCTCCCGGTATGATGGGAATAGAAAAAATAATAAGAGACAGCCTGGAGACGGATGAAGATGATCCCTCTGCTCTTGCGGAGGTCCCGGCTGCCCTGATACGGGAATGTCAAACCTTTTGCCGGTACCTGGTGAAGCAAAAACCCAATACCTATGTAATAAAAAATTACCATCTCTGTCAGCAAAAGTTAGGCTTCACGCCTGTGGATTTTCATGATGCTTTACTTTTGAAGCTGGCTGGCCGCACTCCATTTTTTACTCGCATGGCAGATGCTTATTCCCGTTTTTTCCGTCCCGATTCCACTACCAGGGAAAAATTGGCTTACCTGGTGGCTATTCTTGAAGTATCGACCCCCTCTTTCCGTTAT
>Ga0210084_1000161_pt1 | contig 11283 bp, 8 predicted proteins | sample China_Galinas_Co_3_FD_184863 | JGI IMG/M metagenome (GOLD analysis project Ga0210084, IMG submission 184863) | Wetland microbial communities from San Francisco Bay, California, USA, that impact long-term carbon sequestration -... | ecosystem: Environmental > Aquatic > Marine > Wetlands ... | reverse complement strand
TCAGACCGGCGCCACGGCCTACAGGCCGTTGGCACTTGTGGAGCGGGCCAGGCTGGCCGAGCTCGATGGCGATACTGATAGGGCTGAGCGCGAAATCCGCGCAGCTCGCGAGCTCTTCGAGGCAATCGGCGCTACCGGGCGCGCTAGGAGTCTGGCAGGGCGCGCTGCGCTGCCTGATTCGGCCAACCAAGCTGCTTAGCGCCGTTTCTAATCGCTAGCTTCGCCCGCTCCACGATCCGCCGGTCGTAGCGAGAAACGAATCGGGCCGGGTATCGGTTCTCGCTACCACCACTTAGCCATGAGGGTGTGGGGCCGCTGCGGGTAGGAGCGGGACTGCGGCTGCCCGGCGCCCTAGTCTTGCCGCGCATGGAGATCCCCCAGACCCACTACGCAGAGAGCGGGGACCTACTTATCGCCTACCAGGTGTTCGGCTCCGGCCCCGACGACGTGCTGCTGAATGGTGGCCCGGCTTCGAACGTCGAAACGGTATGGAGCCTTCCCGAGGCGGTGCAACTGTTCGAGCGACTGGGCCGCTTCGCCCGTGTGATCATCTTCGATCGTCGTGACACCGGGATCTCTGATCCGTTCCGCGACGATCTCACCCTCGAGGCCCACGTCGCCGATGCGCTTGCGGTCATGGATGCGGTTGGAACCGATCGACCGGTGCTGGTGGGCTCGACAGAAGGCGCGCGCTCGATGGCCGCGCTCGCCGCGATGCACCCGGGGCGAGCGGCGGGGCTGATCGCGCTCGCCCCTACCGTTCGCGGTAGTGCATCGGAGTCGCCGGATATTGCGGAGCGATTGGTCGACGACATCGCCCGCCAAGACTGGCCGGATCGGATAGTCGGCTTCTACGCGCCCGAGTGGAGCGAAGACCCCGTGCGCCGCGACCGGATCTCGCGCTATATCCGAACGATCGCGACCCCGCGGCAGGCGCGCCGCCTGCTCGCGCTCTCGCTCAGCAGCGACATCTCCGAGGTGCTTCCCCTCGTCCAGGCCAGGACTCTGGTGGTGTGGCCGCGGGATTGCCTGCTGCCGGAGGAGGGTGCACGCGAGTTCGCCGAGATGATCCCCGGGGCCGCCTATCGCAAGGTGCCCGGCGCGGCGGTCTTCACATACGCCTTCGAGATCGAGATCCTGGCCGACCTGATCGAGGAGTTCGTCACCGGCACTGCGCCCTCGCCGCCCACGAACCGCGTCTTGGCGACGGTGCTGTTCACCGACCTGGTCGGCTCTACCGAGCGGGCAGCCGAGCTCGGCGACGCATCCTGGAGTGGGCTTCTGGAGCGTCACCATGCCGCGAGCCGCGAGGCGGTCGAGTCACACGGCGGTCAGATGGTGAAGACGCTCGGCGACGGCGTGCTCGCCACCTTCACCGGGCCGGCCCAGGCGGTGCGCTGCGCGCAGCAGATCATCGCCGCGGCCCGCTCGGAGGACCTCGAGCTAAGAAGCGGCGTCCACACCGGCGAGGTCGAGGTCGGCCCCGATGACATAAGCGGGCTAGCGGTGCACCTTGCGGCCCGGATCATGGGCCTGGCGGGAGCGGGGGAGATCCTCGTCTCGCGAACGGTCCGCGATCTCGTCGTCGGCAGCGAGCTGCGATTCGCGGACTACGGCAAGCACGACCTCGAGGGGATCGAGGAGCCCTGGCACCTATACGCGCTGGAGTGAGTCTCGGGAACTCGAGGCGAAGCGCTCAAGCTGAGACTGGCGTAGCCAGCCGTCGCCGTCCGACGATACGTGGGTGGTAGCGAGAAACGAATCGGGCCCCCGCTATAGGACTTGAAGAGGGCCCGGCACCAAGCTAAAGAAGGGTGGTGCCAAACCAGACCCCAGCCCGACCTGCCCGGGGGCCCGCACCTGGACCCCGACGCTCCGCCCAAATGGAAACCGGCGTCTATCTGCGCCACTCACGTCGCTCCGCCGGTGGCCTCGAGGGACCGTGCACCTGCACGCCCACCTACCAGGCGATGGCCTGGTCGACCCGCGAGAAGAAGCCTCTGCGCCGCAGCATCTCCTCCCTCGCCAAGGCCCGACGCTGGCGCCAGGAGGCTCAGGTCGCCCTCCGCTGTCGCGAGCTAGACGCGTCGAGCGCCACCACGCTGGCCGAGGCCGCTACGCGCTCGGGGACGATCCCGTCTACATCAGCGCACAGATTGGCCACACCGACTCGGGCGAGTTGTCTCGGAGCGTCTACGCGAGCGCCATTAGGCGGCGCGAGCGCCTCACGGGGGCAACCCTGCGAGAGTTTGATCGGGCACTTGATTGGGCACTAATGGGCACTTTGAACCCCGAAGAGGGGGGCAGGGTACCCACCGGCCCGGTAGGCAGTACCCTGCGAACGGCTTGGCAGAGCCAAATCTGGCCACCAGCCCCGATAGCTCAGCTGGATAGAGCGACTCCCTCCTAAGGAGTAGGCCCCAGGTTCGAATCCTGGTCGGGGCGCTGCCCGGGGGCGCCCGCGCGGCGTCGGTGAACCGTTGGGTGTGCTCCGGCCCGCTTGACCGTTCACGCGTCGGGGCGGTTGGGGTAGATGTCGTCGATCGTCGCCAGCGGCGTGTAGGCGCCGCCGCCGGCCGCCTCGATCGCCTCGGCGCCGCCGGCGAGTCGATCGAGGACCGAGACGGTGCCACGGATCTCGAGCCCCTGCTCGCGACAGCGCTCGATCGCCTGCACGGTCGAGCCGCCGGTGGTGACCACGTCCTCGACGATCAGGACCGGCGTGCCCGGCTCGAGCAACGGGCCCTCGACCCAGCGCTGGAGGCCGTGCTGCTTCTTGTCCTTGCGGACGAAGAAGGCGAGCAGATCGCCGCCGTGTGAGCCCGCCAGGGCGGCGCTTGCGATCGGGTCGGCGCCCATCGTCATCCCGCCGACGGCCCGGGCCCCGAGCTCCCTGGCCCGCGCCGAGACGAGCTCACCGAGGGCCCCGAAGGCGGGCTGGCGCAGGATCGCCCGTTTCGCGTCGACGTAATAGGAGGCGGTCTTGCCGCTGGTCAGCGTCACCTCGCCGATCACCAGGGCATGCTCGCGGAGCTCGTCGATCAGGGTCTGGCGGGGGTCGGCCACGGTGCCGGATCGTATGCGGTCGACAGTCCGGGCCCGCCGCCCGCTCAGCGATCGACGTGGATCAGATCGCCGAGGTCGATCCAGTCGTAGATGTGCTTCGAGTCGGGGATCGGGTTGCGGGCGCAGCCGTGGCTGGCCGGGTAGTTGGGGACCGACTTGTACCCGTGCGTCGCGTAGCCGCGGTTCCAGTAGACCGAGTAGTACATCCCGAGGCTGTTGAAGCCGGGCTCCTTGCGGTAGAAGCGCCAGGTGCCGAGCGGCGTCGGCGTCGCCGAGGCGCCGGTCGAGGTGTGGTAGACGCCCTTCACCTTGTCACCCTTGGCCAGGACCAGCACCTGCCTGGAGATGTCGAGCTCGACGTGCTTGCCGGAGCCGGGATGCTTGACCCTGTAGCCGCCGGCGCCCTTGGCGAGCCGCTTGAAGATCTTGCCGCTGGCCTTGCTGTTCCAGGCCATGCCGTTGACCTTGCGGAACGCGAGCACTGCCCTCGCCGTGGCCGAGTCGAAGCTCTTGCCCCGGTCGTTGACGTAGCCGAGCCTCGCGAGCAGGTTGTTGAAGAGGCGCACGGTCGTGCTCCTGTTGCCCTGTCGCAGGGCGGGGTACTTGATCTTGAAGCCCCGGGTCTTGTCCTGGGCGAAGGTCAGCTTCGAGCTGCGCTTGTGGATCGCCTGGACCGAGTAGCGGCCGGGCCGGGTCTGCTTCTGAGAGATCGAGAACCGGCTGAAGTTCGATCCCCGCTTCAACTTCGGGGTGATCACCTTGCGCTTGATCGTCTTCGTTCCGCGGCGCACGATCAGGGTCACCCGCTCCCCCTTGACGAAGGGTGCGAGCGTGCCGGCGGCGGTGAACCGGTCGCCGACCTTGAGCCGACCGCCGCTGAGTCCCTTGAGCCGCAGCCTGAGGCGGGACTCGCGAACCGCCGGCTGCTGGGGCGCCGGGCCCTCGGCCTTCGTGTTGGCCTCAGCCTGGGCAACCGGGCCCTCCGCCCCGGCGGCCGGTGCCTTTGCCACTGCCGCTGCGGAGCCACCGCCCAGTGCGAGGAACGCCCCGCTGAGAGCGAGCATGACCCCCCAGCGTGAACGGCGAATCATGGCGTTCAGTCTAGTTCCTCGCCAACCCGACTGAGCGGTCGAGCCGGATCCCGGGTCAGATCTTGATCACGTCGATCAGGACCAGGAAGGCGAGCGTGTTGTTGAGCGCGTGCAGCGTGATCGGAGCCCAGAGCGTCCCGCTGCGCTCATAGGCCCAGGCCAGCACCGCCCCGAACACCGCCAGCTGGAGCCCGACGGCGAGATCACCGGTGGGCAGATGCGGGAGCCCGAAGATGACCCCCGAGATCAGCGCCGCCGGCCAGAGCGCCATCCGCTGGCGGATTCCGCCGAACACCAGGCCCCGGAAGAAGAGCTCCTCGCCGATCGCCGCACCGGCGACGATCAGCACGCCGGCGGCGATCGTCACCGCCAGCGTCGCGTTCTCGTCGGCGCCCAGGGTCTCGGCGATGTCCTCCTGCCTGGGCTGGAGCAGACCCGCGATCACCGCGGCGAGAAACAGATAGCTCGCGATCGCGATCAGCAGCGTGACGACGATCCGCGGGCCAAACGGCCGCATCCCAAGCCGCCGAGCGGCGTCAGCTACGTCGTCTCGGTTGGCCATCATCGTCGCCGCGAAAGCTGCGACGACGAAGCCGAGCACCGTGAACGCCTGCAGGACGAGCGCGCCGCCGTCGGAGAGCTCGTCGTCGCCGCCGGAGGTGAGCGACGGGTCGAACAGAGCGACGACGACGAAGCCGGCGATCGAGATCCCGATCACCACCAGGACGGCGACGACGATCTCGCGGACCCCGACAGCGGTTCGCGGCACTCCGACGTATCCGTCCCCGCTCGGCAGGCGGTCGGAGGCCAGATTCTCGGCTGGCTCGGCTTCCGGCTCGGAGATCATCGGCCGAGATGGTCGCTGATCTCGGTCAGCGACGAGATGTCGCCGGCCCCGCTGCGGTCTAGCTTCAGCACGTCGATGCCCGCGCCACGCGCGGCCGTGACGTCATCGGTGCTGTCGCCGACGTGCAGCGCCTCGGGGGCCGCGCAGCCGGCGATCGCGAGGGCCGGGGCGAAGATCGCGGGGTCGGGCTTGCGGGCGCCCGCGGTCGCGGAGCTGACGACGCCGTCGAGCTCGACCCCGAGTCCGAGCTGGGCGAGGACCCCGGGCAGTGAGCAGTCCCAGTTCGAGACGCAGACCAGGCGGATCCCAGCGCCACGCAGGGACCGCAGCGCCGGAATCGCGTCGTCGTATGGATGGAAGCGGAGTGCATCCATCATCGTCGCGACGCCGATCTCGCGCCCGAGCTCCCGCGAGAGCACAGCGGCGCAGCGCCGTCGCAGCTCGGCCAACGAGTCGGGGTCGCGTCCCTGCTCGGTGTGCGCCCTGTAGTAGGTCATCTCGGCGATGAACGCGGCGCGAACGCGATCGGGGTCGATCCCGACCACGGCCTCGGGGTCGATCCGCTCCCAGGGAGCCTCGAGCCAGAGCATCGTTCCGAGGGCGTCGATGAAGACGGCGCGTCGCACGGCCGGCATTGTCGCGGTTGGCGGGCGGGCGCCGGGACCCTGCTCCGTCAACGCGGGCTGCTGCGTGCCGGCGGCCGCGTACGCTGCTCGGGAAACATGGATCGGAGAACTGGGGTCAGCAAGCCGACGGTGGAGCGGGCCGTCGGGTGGGGGGCGCCGCTCGCGGCGATCGTGCTCGCGATCTCTGCCGCACTGCTCGCCGCGGCGGGAGCCGACCTGGTCCCCGCGGCGACCGACGACGGGCCGCGCTGGATCCTCGGCGTGTTCGGCGACGGGTTCGGGATCTCGCCCGGCCTGTTCCTGGCGCTGCTCTACCTGGCGATCGGCGCCTGGGCCCTGCTGTGGCTCACGGTCGACGAGCGGGCGAGCCGCCCGCTCTGGGCGTTGATCGCGGTCCTCTTGGCGATCTTCACGCTCGCCCCGCCGCTGCTCTCGCTCGACCTGTTCAGCTACATCGCCTACGGCCGGCTCGGAGCCGAGCAGGGCCTCAACCCCTATGAGTTCGCCCCGGCCGCGATCCCCGCCGACGAGGCCGCCAGCCGGGTCGACGACTTCCGCTTCGCGGTCAGCGTCTACGGGCCGTTGTTCACCCTGCTGAGCTACCCGCTCGCCGCGATCGGGGTCGGCTTCGCACTCTGGTCGCTGAAGCTGATCGCCGGTCTCTCGGTCGCCGCGGCCGCCGTGATCACCGCTCGGATCGCCCGGCTCCGTGGCTTGGCCGGTGCCCCAGCGGCGGCTTTCGTCGCCCTCAACCCCCTGGTACTCGTCCACGTCGTCGGCGGTGGGCACAACGACGGCCTGATGGTTGCGTTGGCGCTCGCCGGGGCCTTGGCGCTGCTCTGCGCTCTGCCCGCGACCGCCGGCTTCGCCTTGGTCGCCTCGATCGCAGTCAAGGCGGCGGGCGGGCTGTACGCGCCGTTTGCGATCGCCGGCGCCGAGCGCCGCGGGCGGCTGTTCGCCGGCATGGTCGGAGCCGGCGCCGCGTTGCTGGCGCTGGCGCTGCTGATCTTCGGCCCCGAGGCAGGCTCGGCGCTCGACGTCGCCGGCGAGAATCAGCGCACGGTCAGCCGCTGGAGCGTCCCGGGGACCCTCTCGCGCGTCTTCGACGTCGGCGTTGACCCGGTCCGGTACCTGCTCGCGGCGCTCTACCTGGCTGCCCTGCTCGCCCTGCTCGCCTGGGTCGTTCGCGGAGCCGACTGGATCCGAGCCGCCGGCTGGGGGGCGTTCGGGCTGCTGGTGGCGACCGCCTGGTTGGTTCCCTGGTACGTGATCTGGCTCTTGCCGCTCGCCGCGGTCTCGCGTGATCGCTGGCTGATCGCCGCGACGATCGCCCTGACGCTCTTTCAGGCCGTCAACGCGGTCCCGGTATGACCGTCGCCGGGGTGGACGGGATCGGTGAACGGCGCTTGAATGGAGTCGTGCCGCTCGAGCCCCAGATGCGGAGCTCCCCTGAGTTCGACCTGATCGCCGCGATCCGTGAGCGGCTCCGCCCAGCCGCCGCCGGCCCGCATCTGATCGGGATCGGCGACGACGCGGCGGTCACCGTCCCCGAGGGCGCCACGGCGACGAGCATCGATGCGCTCGTCGACGGGGTCCACTTCCGGCGCGAGTGGTGCCCCCCGGAGGCCGCCGGCCACAAGGCCCTCGCGACCGCGCTCAGCGATCTCGCAGCGATGGGGGCGGAGCCGGGCGAGGCCTACGTCTGGCTCGGAAAGCCGGATGACCTCGATCGGGAGGCGACCCTGGCGGTCGTCGATGGGCTCGCCGACTGCGCTGCACGCACCGGCGTCGAGGTGCTGGGTGGCGACCTCACCAGGGCGCCGGCGCTGGCGCTCGCGGTGACGGTGGTCGGCCACGCCGCCGCCGCGGAGGACCTGGTCGGCAGACGGGGCGCCGAGCCGGGAGACGTGGTCTGCGTGACCGGCGAGCTCGGCGCAGCGGCCGCCGGCCTGCTGCTGCTCGAGACGCCTGACGCTGTGGCTTCGCCGCCCGGCGATCGGATTGCAGCGCTGGTCGACCGGCAGCTGTGGCCGATGCCTCGGCTTGCCGAGGGCGCTGCCCTGGCCCGGGCGGGGGCGAGGGCGATGATCGATCTCTCCGACGGGCTCGGCGCCGATGCCGAGCAGCTCGCGGCGGCATCCGGCGTCGCGATCGAGATTGAGATCGATCGGGTGCCGATCGCCGCCGGTGTCGATCAGGTCGCGGGCGCCCTCGACCGCGGCGCGCACGAGCTCGTGCTCGGTGGCGAGGACTACGAGCTGCTCTGCGCCCTGCCCGCCGGGCGGGTTGCCGCGGCGGGCGAGGCGCTGAGCAGAATCGGCTGCCGCCTGGCCGAGATCGGCCGGGTCGGCTCAGGCCATGGGCTCGAGCTCAGGCGTGACGATGGCCGCTCGCTACCGGCACTCGGCCACGATCAGCTGAGCCGCTGACCTCGCGGTCGAGCACGATCGCTCCGATCCGCTGGAGCATCGCTGCGGCTACTCGCGGGGAGTTGACCCGGTACTCGCCCTTCGCCACCCGGCGATGGACATGGTCGAGGTGGTCAATATTGGCACGCATCAGCATCACCGCACTTCTTCGGTTTTGACGTAGGACTGTCGTAGTCCCTTGCAAACACAGAACACAGAATGGTTCTAGGCTCTGAATCGGCTGGGCGCCCGTTTGCTTTAGCCCCAGCCCGCGTCCTGGCCCTTCGTCTAGTCGGCCTCCTGCGGCCGCCGCTAGCGCCGCGGCAGGCTCGACGACGTGCCGCCCAGCGAGCCCGGACCCGCGTAGCCGCCCGGACCGCGCAGCGGCACCGGATCGACCCTCGGCTCGAGGCCGGAATCCGCTCCAGCGGCGACCACGCAGGAGACCAGCCCACCGAGCAACAGGCACCCGAGCACGGCCAGGGGCGGGCTCAGCTGGCCGCTCTCGATCAACAGCAGCAGGTGCCAGGGGGCCGAGATCCCGAGGTCCAGCGCCGCCGCGACCTCGACACCGGCGGCGACCACCGGCACCAGGGCCAGGAGCGCCACGGTGCCGATCACGATCGGCCTCGGCGGCCCCTGAGCCCTTGCGCCGAGCACCCAGACGTGAGCGGCCGGAGTCAGCAGCAGCGCCAGGAACGGGTTCACGAGCCAGATTCCGAGCACGCTCAGCGCGGAGACGATGCCCGCAGCCGCAGCGAGCGTCTGCGACTCGACGCCCAGGGGTGTCCGCAGCGGCCTGATCAGGAGCGCGGTGAGCGCGACGCCGAGCGCGATCGCTGCGAGCGCGACCGGCCCCGCGGCCCCCGCTGAGAACAGGCCCGGGTCGTAGGGGAAGCCGGGTCTGTCGACCAGGCCGATGAGGCCGATCAGGTAGATGAGCAGCAACGCGGCCAGCGGCAGCAGGGCCCGTTCGAGCACCCAAGGAATCGAGCGCCGGGTCGTGCGCGCGTTTCGTCGTCGGTCGCGCAGCCAAGCGTCGGCGCCGGCCACCAGCGAGGGCAGCACCAGGGCCAGCGCCAGCAGCCTCAACGTCCACCCGGGAAGCAGGTTGTCGCCTACCTTCAGGTAGCTGGCCGGGTCAGTCGGAATGCTGGCGGTGGGCTGATCGAGGGTCAGCACCAAGTTCAGGGCGGTGTTTCCGGCCATCGAAAGCGTCTCGCTCGAGACCTCCTCGGGTGCCGAGGAGCCGGGGTCCGGCTGGCGCTCGCCCGATCCCGAGACGGTGACCGCGTCGATCCCCTCGTCAGCGAGCGCGGTGCCGAGCCCGACGCCCACGGGTAGCGCCAGTCGCGTCAACTCCAGCCACGCATCGGTCGGGTAGGCCGGCCGGCCGAACTGGACGGTGCCGATCGCCGCGGCGGTCTCGATCAGCGTTGCGGGCGCGCTGTCGGAATCGGCATGGCCGGGGAAGACGAACGGCGGCTCGCGGTCGGCGACTCCCGGCTGTGAGACGACGATCGCAGCCTCGATGCCCCGCTCGAGCTCGAGCTGGTCGGCCAGCTGCCTGACCCCGTCCGCGCCGTCGCCGCTGCCGGACACCGAGGCGAGCACGATCGTGCGCTCATGGCGCGAGCTGCCGAGGATGTCGGCGAGGCTCAGCAGAGTCGCCGTGGCGGCGGCTGAGGTTGTCGCGCCCCGACCAACCTCTGAGTCCCGGCCGGCGACGACCAGCAGCGTCTCCGCCCGCCGGCCGGGGAGGGTCAGGATCACGTTCTCGGCTTCGACCGTCTCGCCCTCGTAGCTCGTCTCGAAGGTCTGGACGCCGAGCTCTCCGCCGGTCACCGCGCCGAACCGCTCCCGAACCACGTTCGCCACCGCGCGATCACCCGGCGAGCCGGGGGAGCGCTCCGGTGCCAGGTCCGCCAGCGAGCGCGCGATGCGGGCGCTCTCCCTTCCCTTCAGGATCGGGGCGCTGATCGGCCCCTCGAGCGGCTCGGGTGCCCGTTCCAGCGAGAACATGAGGACGACCACCGCCGCGATGACGGGCAGGAAGGCCGCTCGGTAGATCCTCGGGTCCAACATCGGGCTCGGAAACTAGCCCACGCGCTCTAGGGCTCCACCGCCCGTCGAGGCCGGATCCGCGACGCGGCCTCCCTGCCCCCCGGCTCGGGCGGCCGCGAACCTCTTCGCAGAGCGGATTGGGGGAGCGCATCGCCGATCTTGCTTATCCTGATTCACGACCCGATCACCGGCGCCCGAGGAGCCACCATCATCACCACCCACACCGACAGCGAGGCACCCCGCGGTCGCACCGGCCGCAGGAGAACCCTCGTCGGCGGGACAGCAGCGACCCTGGCGGTCGCCGCTGTCCTCGCGGGCTGCAGCAGCGATGACGACTCCGCCGGGACGCAGTCGACCGCGCCGGCGCCGGCGCGGTCGAGCGAGACTGCCGCCAAGGAGCCGCGGTCCGAGGCGATCCCGGTCGGCGCCTTCGACGCGCAGGGCATCTACGAGGACGCCTCGGCCGGCGTCGTCACCGTCCGCTCGGTCATCGGCGGCTCCGGCGGCGTCGGCGGCGGACAGGGCTCAGGCTTCGTGATCAGCGACGGCGGCGAGATCGTCACCAACGCCCACGTCGTCACCGACGCCCAGGCGACCGGTAGCACCGACGTCCAGCAGGCGGACGAGGTCTTCGTCGAGTTCACCGACCGCAACCAGGTGCCGGCGGAGATCGTCGGCGTCGACCTGAACGCGGACATCGCGCTGCTCGAGATCGATCCCGATGGGCTCAGCTTCAAGCCGCTGAAGCTCGGCGACTCGGACAAGGTCCCGGTCGGTGAGCCGGTCGCTGCGATCGGCAGCCCGTTCGGCCAGGAGCAGTCCCTCTCGATCGGGATCGTTTCCGCCACGGACCGGTCGATCGAGTCGCTGACCGACTTCCGGATCGACGGTGGGATCCAGACCGACGCATCGATCAACCCCGGCAACTCGGGGGGCCCGCTGATCAACCCCGAGGGCGAGGTGATCGGCGTCAACCAGCAGATCAACACGACCTCCGGCGGCAACGAAGGCGTCGGCTTCGCGGTCCCCGCGAATCTCGTCAAGCGCTCGGTCGATGACCTTCGCGATGACGGCACCGCCGAGTACGCGTTCATCGGCGTGACCAGCGTGCCGCTCTATCCACAGCTGGCGGACCGCCTGAAGATCGACGCGCCAACCGGGTCGCTCGTCGTCCAGGTCAC
>Ga0210084_1000160_pt1 | contig 11341 bp, 11 predicted proteins | sample China_Galinas_Co_3_FD_184863 | JGI IMG/M metagenome (GOLD analysis project Ga0210084, IMG submission 184863) | Wetland microbial communities from San Francisco Bay, California, USA, that impact long-term carbon sequestration -... | ecosystem: Environmental > Aquatic > Marine > Wetlands ... | reverse complement strand
ACGGGTCGACACTCTTTCTCGATGAGATTGGGGAACTTCCCTTCGAGCTTCAGAGCAAATTGCTCCGGGTTCTCGAGGAAGGCAACTTCGAGCGGTTAGGTTCTACAAAGCCCCTGAACGTCAATGTCCGCATCATTGCCGCCACCAACCGGGACATTGAGCAAGAAGTGAAGGATGGCAAATTCAGGCGGGACCTCTTCTACCGGCTGAATGTGTTTCCCATTGTGATTCCACCCCTCCGTGAGCGCCCTGATGATATACCTCTCCTGATCCGGGCGTTTGTCAAGGAATTTCAGAAAAAGATGGGAAAAGAAATCGAAAGCATTCCGAAGAAGACCATGCAATCCCTGCAATCCTATTCCTGGCCGGGAAATGTAAGGGAGCTAAGGAATGTGATCGAACACGCCATGATCTTGAACAAGGGTAAAATCCTAAACGTTCAGGTGCCTAAGCATACATATCCAGAAACAGACGTTACTGATACCCTCGAAAATATGGAGCGCAGGCATATTGTGGCTGCACTTGAGAAGACCGGCTGGCGCATCGCTGGACAGGGCGGCGCTGCCGAGGTTCTTGGTCTAAAAAGAACAACTCTCCAGGCGAAAATGAAGAAATTAGGTATCAAGCGTTCCAACAAGGAAATGCCCAAATAACGTCTCTTGACGATATATAGGCACATAATCTCGCCTCTTATGTTTTGCCTCTCACACTTCTTTTTCATCAAAACCCATTTAATAACAGTATCTTGACAATATAATCCTCCTCCGATTTTTCTTTGGTATGTATTTGGCATTCTTTTTTACGTGGCGCTGAAAACAGCCATCAATATTCTCGACTTGGACACGGAAGATTTTTGTATCCATAAGAAACACATGCGACCTGCCGGCAGGGTCACGAAAAGGAAAGGCACATGATTAAAGCAAGCATGAGGATGACGATACCACCCCAAAAGCGTGATGAGGCATTGAAAATCCTCAGATCGATCGCTGAGAAATGCAGTTTCGATCCCGGCTGTATCAGTAGCCGCATTTACGAAGATCTACAGGAAAACAACGTCCTTATGCTCGAAGAAGTTTGGAATACCCAGCAAGATTTGGAAGTTCATATGCGCTCAGACGAATACCTCAACCTGCTCCTGGTTTTGGAGATTTCAATCAAACAGCCAGAGATCAGGTTCGACATCATCTCGAGCTCGACGGGTATTGAGACCATCGAAAAGGCAAGAAATTATAACGGCAGAGGGGAAAGGCCGTGAATCGCGGTCTTTTGAAAATAAAAAGGGAGAGACTCTTATGAAAGTTGTCATCGTTGGCGGAGTGGCCGGGGGTGCGTCGTGTGCGGCGCGTCTTCGCAGATTGGATGAAAAAGCAGAAATCCTTATGGTGGAGCGCGGGCCGTATGTTTCGTATGCGAACTGCGGGCTTCCCTACCATGTCGGGGGCGTGATTGAAAAGGAGTCGAGCCTTTTGGTAGGGTCGGAACAGATGTTCCGCATCATGTTTGGAGTTGATGTGCGGACCAACTGCGAGGCGATCTCCATTTCGGCGAAGAACAAAACCGTGGATCTTCGCAATGTTAAGACCGGCGAGGTAACGACCGAGTCCTACGACAAGCTGGTGCTGTCGCCCGGAGCGGCCTCGGTCCGTCCACCCCTGCCGGGAATCGATCTGCCGGGGATCTTCCATGTGCGGACCGTACCGGACGCTCGGTCGATTCGGGAGTGGGTGGAAGGCGGCACGACTTTTCTGACAGGGATGTATAAATACTCGGGAATTCAGATGGTCAAGCCCGTGCGGCGGGCGGTGGTGGTGGGCGGCGGGTTCATCGGTCTCGAGACGGCGGAGAACCTGATTCACATCGGGTTCGACGTGACCCTCATCCAGAAGCCCGATCATGTCCTGTCCCCCCTGGACCCGGAGATCGCTGTCCTCGTCCAGAGCCATATAAAAAGGCATGGCGTGCATGTGGCTGCCAACGACGGCGTGGTCGGATTCAAGCAGTTGGAAGGCGACGCGATCGAGGTCCAGACGAGTTCCGGCAAAACCTATCCGGCTGACATCGTGATTCTCGCCATCGGCGTGCGTCCGGACACCACGCTGGCCAAGACTGCCGGGCTCAAGATCGGCGACCGCGGCGGTATTCGTGTGGACGACCATATGCGTACGAGCAATCCGGACATCTTCGCCGTCGGCGATGCCATTGAAGTCAAGGACTTCGTGACCGGTCAGTGGAGCCTGATTGCGCTGGCCGGACCGGCGAACCGCCAGGGCCGCATCGCGGCTGATGTGATCACCGGACGCGATTCCCGTTACCGGGGCACCCAGGGCACTTCGATTATCGGACTGTTCGGGGGCGCCGCCGCCTGGACCGGCATTAACGAGAAAACGCTCAATAAACTTGGCGACACGGACTACGAAAAGATTTACGTGTTCCCGAATTCGCACGCAGGATATTATCCGGACGCCAAGATGCTTGGTTTGAAGGTCATTTTCCGGAAATCTGACGGGAAAGTCCTCGGCGCGCAGGCGCTGGGCCAGGACGGTCCGGCGGTGGACAAACGAATCAGCGCCTTGGCCATGGCCATCCAGATGGGTGCGACAATCTACGACCTCGAAGAATCGGAACTTTGCTACGCGCCCCAGTTCGGCAGTGCGAAGGATGCGGTCAACTTTGCCGGTATGGTCGCCGCAAACGTCCTGCGGGGAGACATGCCGGTCAGTCATTGGGATTCTCTAGACGGTGCCTTCCTCCTGGACGTTCGCGAGCCGGTGGAACTGACCGTGGAGAGCGTGCCGGGCGCGGTCAACATCCCTATGGGTCAACTGCGTTCGCGCCTCGACGAGCTCCCCCGTGACCGCGAAATCTTCGTCATCTGCCGTTCCGCCCAGCGCGCCTACTACGCGACGCGCATTCTTTTGCAAAACCGATTCAAAGCTAAAAACATCTCCGGAGGCACGCTGTCACGCGCAATGCACTCTCTGGCCGAATTGATATATTGAAAGGCGTTTCGTAGCTACGACTAAAGGTAACAATGCTTACCCGAAAAGGGGTAACAGTGTTTCGCGGGAGGAAAAAATGAATAGCCCTGACAAGAACAAAGGAAACCTGAAGAAAAAATTGCTCCATGAAATGAAGGTGTATTGGGTCTATGTTGTCTATTTCACCTTGGTTTTTGGGGCGTTCACCTGGTACCGCAGGCTCATTCTGGCCGACGTTGGTATTACTTACACTGATTACGGAGTAGCTTTGATCGAAGCCTTGATTTTTGCAAAAGTCATCATGATCGGTGATTTACTTCACCTCGGTCGCGGTTTTGAACACAAGCCCTTGATCTTTCCCATCCTTCTGAAGACGGCTATTTTCACTCTCTTTGTCGGTCTCTTTACCATCATCGAGCATGTGATCAAGAGTCTGGTGCAAGGCAAGGGGCTCACGGCAGGTCTCGTTGACTTCTTTGGGAAAGGATCCTATGAATTGCTCGCCGGGTGCCTGATCATTTTCGTGGCGTTTATCCCCTTCTTCGCCCTCAGGGAGTTGGGTCGTATGCTGGGCGGGGAGGGCAAAATATTGGAGCTGATTTTCAAGAGCAAAGACAACCAGTGACCCTCACCACAGGATAAACACACAAATAAAAGGAGGATTAATGCATGAGTACGGCACGTAAGGTTCGATGGCCCACGGTATTTTCAGGTTTGCAGGGAATCACCTGGTCAAATTTACCCAGCGAGATCTCAGCCGGCATAACCCTGGCGGCCCTGATCATCCCCCTCAATATAGGATATGCCCAGGTGGCCGGGCTGCCTCCTGTGTTTGGCCTCTATGCGGGCATCATCCCCCTCGTGATATTTGCCATTTTCACCAGCTCGCGCCATGTCGTGGGCAGTCCCGATGCCCCCATTTCGGCAATCCTGGGCGCGTTGTTGATCGGCTTCGCTCCCATCGGCGACCCGTTGCGGGTGCAATATGCCCTGGCCCTGGCCTTGATGTGCGGCCTGATCTTCTTTGTCTTCTGGCTTTTCCGACTGGCGTTTCTCGCCAACTTTCTATCTCGGGCCGTGTTGGCCGGCTTCATCACCGGTCTGGGGATCGAGGTGTTGACCAACCAGGTCAGAAGGATCCTTGGGGCTTCTCATTTAATAGACGGATCGGGATTGGCGGCGATCGCCCATCAACTCCATGGCGCCATGGCAACTTCCGTAAACACCACGGGTTATTTTGTGGAACTCATCGCCCTGTTTGAGTCCATACCCCATGCGAATCTTTACTCAGTCGCGATCGGGCTGAGCGCTTTTGTTATCGTGAGGTTAATGAAAGGATATGCACCCAAAGTACCGGCGGCGTTGATCGCACTGATCCTGACGACGGTCATCGTGGCCGTGTTCGGCCTGGATCAAAAAGGGGTTAGCGTGCTGGGGACAATGCCGTCGGGACTGCCATCCCTGACGCTGCCAAACGTGCCGTTATCCGACTATTTACGCTTGCTGCCCGGTGCCATGGCGGTGGTCGGCATCACCCTGTGCGAGGCATTGCTGCTGGTCCGCAGTTGCAGCCGAAAGCACAACACCAGAGCGGATGGCAACCAGGTATTGTTTGCCTACGGAATGGCCAGTGTCGCCAGCGGGTTCACCGGTTCGCTGGTCTCGGGCCCCAGTGCCTCACGCACCGCGGCAATGGACGCCGCAGGGTCCCGCACGCAACTCTCCAGCCTGGTGGCGGCAGCAACGGTCGCGCTGGTCATGGTTTTCTTTACAGACAAGCTCGCGTACCTCCCCACTGCGGCATTGGCCGGGGTTGTCGCCAGTTCCGTGTTGAATCTGATTGAAGTCGAGGAGCTCCGGGAATTGTGGCGGATGCGCCGGTCTGAATTCTGGATTGCTGTTGTCTGCCTTCTCAGTGTTCTGGTGTTCGGGCCATTACAGGCTGTCATCATTGCCTTTTTGCTTGCCACGATTGATCTTCTGAGACGGGCGTCTAAGCCTGGTAGCTGGGTGTTACAGGAGGCACCGGACGGCAGTCATTTTGTTCCTGAGGAAACAAACCATGCCCCGGATACTCCTGGAATAATCATTTATCGCTTTGGCGCACCGCTCTATTTCGCTAATGCCACTCTTTTTGAGGAAGAGGTGGAAAAGCTGGTCACGCAATCCGCCACACCCGTTAAATGGTTTGTGCTGGATGCGGAAGCAATGGTCGATATTGATACCACCGGTGAGGAAACACTGCATCAGGTTCTGACGTTGCTGACCAAAAGTGGCGTGACCGTTGCCGTAAGCCGTGCCAATCAGTCGACCGCTGCGTTGTTGGCCCATTACCATCTTCTGGAATTGATTGGGGAAAAGCGGCTGTATCCAACCAATCGCCATGCTATAGAGGCCTTTCGCAAGGAAACGGTGCAAGCGATGCCGGAAACAACAGCGGAAAAGTAATGTGGTGGCCAAACAGTTCCAATTGTGAAGGGGGGCTGAATATTGATTAATTAAAGGGAAGCGTGCTTTAAATCAGAAGGATAATCCAGGCGACCGGAGCCTATCTTATAAGAAACTGCCATCACTGCCGGAACGGTGATACGCAAAAAAAAAGGGCGGTACACAATTATGGCTGACAAAACAAGAAAAAGCGGGGATCCGACCGCCTGCTTTCCCGGAGACCTCTCAAAAATCTCAAACCCAGTAATTCTAAAAAAAAAGGAGCAAGCTATGTCTAAAGAAAGAGTGTCCACCACAGTACCATTGAACTGGAAAGAGGTGTGGTTCACCAACTGCCCCATGGTATCCGCCAACAACGTTGATCAGGAACTGGGATGGTGCCGCGAGGAGTTCAAGAAGATCGATGTCGAGTATGCCTACTTCCGCCACGCACCCGAGAACAACTGGTATCCGCACTACATCCACAACCTCGACAATCTCATCCGCTTCGGGGGCCTGTATCCCCCGATCCATGTTCACGCTGACTACCGCCGAACTGTGCTGCTCGGAGCTACATGGGTGTATGAAGGCGGATGCATGGCCGTACGAGCCACCGACAAGATCTTCCGGATGAAGGATCTGAAAGGCAAGAAGATTGGTATCTCGAAAAGCCTGAACACCATCAAGAACGACTGGTGGCGCATCCAGGAACACATGGGCATTTTAAACATGCTGATGCTGAACGACATGACAATGGACGATATAGATCTCGTGGAGTTCCCCTACCCGGATGACTGGTACGACAAACCCGAGATGCTGGTCCCGCCGATGAACAACCCGTCTGAGCTGTGGATGCGCCGTGATCACAAACGCGACCTGGCGTTCCGTCCACTGGAAACGGCGCTCTTGGATGGCACTGTCGATGCCATCTACACCCAGAGCAAGGTCTTCCAACATCTCCAGGAGGATACAGGCAAGATCAAGATGATCGAGGACCTGACCCGATACCCGGATTGGACCGTGCAGGTTGCCAACACCCCCGCCGTCATCACCTGCACCGACGTGATGGCCAAGGAGCACCCCGAGCTCGTCGTCGCCTATATGAAAGCCATGGTCAAAGTCGGGCGCTGGGCCAACGAGCATAAGCGCGCTGCAGCGGTGATCCTCAATAGGCAGACGTTCTATCGGGATGCCGAGGACACGTACCAGGGCATCAAGCATGTCGACATGGTGCCGAGCCTGAATGCACAGAACATGCATTGTATCAAGATCGGCAAGGACTTCATGGTCAGCCACGGCTACATCAAGAACGACTTCGATGTGGACGAGTGGGCGGCCCCGGAGTTCCTGGAGCAAGCGGTGATGAAAGTGCTCAAGGAGGAGTGGGAAAGAAAAAGCTGGAGCAAGCTTCCCGGGGGAGGCGGGCTCGAGACAGAAGGCGTGCGGATCGGGTAGTCTGGAGAAAGCTCAGCTTCTAAGGAGATTGTCCATGATTACGAAGGTGCCGGTCGAGGTACTGCCGCCGGAAACGCCAATACCTCACGGCGAGGGACCTCAGCCTCTGCCCCGCCCGCGCTTATCGGGAAAAAGGCTGATCTTGGCTTTTACCATTGCAGCGCTGGCTGATGGGCTTTCAATTTTTCTGACGCTCACACCGCCGGTGCAGTGGGCGGTCGATTTGGTGACGGCAGTTTTGCTGTTCGTGGTGCTGGGCTGGCAATGGATCTTGCTGCCCGGCCTGATCATGGAGGCGATCCCCGGCCTTTATGTCTTTCCGTTCTGGGTGCTCGTGGTGGGGGCGGTGGCCATGTGGGGGACCGCGCGGCCAAAACCCGACTCATAACCGAAACAAGAGGAAAGAGGAGCCAAAAAGGAGCTCATAATGAAATCACCCAAAGAGAAGAAAATAATGAAAAAATTTTGGTCATTGTCGTCGGCGCCAAGGATCACCACAATCTTCCTCGTGACAGTCATATTCCTGGTCGGTGCCACGATTGTGAATGCGGCCGAAAAGAAACCGGATGACGGGTGGCATTTTACGATCACTCCCTACGTTTGGCTGCCCACTGTCAAAGGGTCGATGAAACTAAACCAGCCCCCCGGCTTTGTAGACGGGAAGTTGGACGTTGGTCCTGGTGATTATATGGAGAATCTCGATTTTGCTGGAATGCTCGACTTTCAGGTGAAGAAGGGAAAATGGACTATCTTGGCCGACGTCATCTACTTGGATTTCTCGGACAGCGAAACGGCCCAATTTCCAGGAGTTCTTCCTGGAGGCGGCGAATGGACGGTAGGGGCTGATTGGGACCTTCAAGCCCTTGTCTTCGAGCTCGCCGGAGCGTACTCCGTTTTTCGGGATGAAAATTCGAATTTCGATTTACTGGCCGGTCTTAGATATGTAAACATTGAGGGTGAGGCAACGCTGAACATCACCGCACCTTTTCCCGGCTGGGTTGCTACGCGTAAGTTTTCCGAGACTGAAAATTACGTTGATCCGATTATCGGCTTCAAAGGCAGGTTCGAATTTGGCAAGAACAAGAAGTGGTATCTCCCCTATTATTTTGACATTGGCGGCTTTAGCGTCGACTCCGATTTGACGCTACAGGCATTTGCGGGGATCGGCTACCGTTTCACCGATTGGTTTTCCACGGTGCTCGGCTACCGGTACATGTACTACGATTTCGGTGATGATAGTAAACTTTTGGAAGACGTGAACTTCTACGGGGGGACACTCGGCTTCAGCTTCTCTTTCTAAGGGGGTTTTACAAGAAATAGGCCGATCCTTTTAGGCCATTTAATAGATCAACACAATGGAAGGAAAGGAACGATGAATGGAGAACAATCAGGCCTTGAAGAAATCCTAACGAAAAAGGCTCCCTGGAAGAAATGGGGGCTCTTCGCGGCCGAAGCTCTGGCCCGCGCGGACCGGAATGGGCTGAAGCCCCTGATAACACGCCTTGAAAATCTGGAGAATTTCAAACAGACCCTGAAGAGAAAACCCGACGATATCAAGGTCGTCATCCAGTTTTCTGAAATATGATGTAAGAATCGCACGGCCGGAATATTCACTGTGAAAGGAGGATATTATGAAAGACAAAAGAGAAGAAGCTGCAGCTTGCTCCCGCCGGAGCGTCCTTAAGGGGTCTGCTGTGCTCCTTGTGGGGGGGATAGCAGGGCGCATGAGTAATGCCTATGCTGCGCCTGCACCAAAATTCGCGCCGGCGCCGCCCCTGCCTTGGAAGTGGACCAATCTCGACCCAATGGAGGCCGGCACGCGGGCTTATCAGAATTATCTCAAGAACAAAGGCTGAGGAAATGGCACGTGGCTGGGGGTCTCCAGCCTTTTAAAAGAGAAAGTCGGTTATCCCTGGACAACCCTGCCGGATTTCATGTTCGAGCATGCAGGGCAAGGATACGCCGGGCATGGCACCCTTTGCGGCGCTCTGGGCGTCTGTTCGTGCCTTATCAACCTCGTCATTTATGACAAGAATTTTACCTATGCGGCGGTAATAGACCGGATGATGTGGTGGTACGCGCAAATGCATTTCCCAACGGAACGCTTTGACAATATCTCTAAATTCCCCGGGCAGATCAAGGCCAAGGCAATGACACCGCTTTGCCACACATCGGTTTCAAAGTGGACATTGACTGCCGGAGTTAAAGTCACTTCCAAAGAGAAATATGAACGCTGCGCCAAGGTGGCAGGGGAGGTCGTCTTCACCGTGGTGCATTATCTCAATGAATACTTCGCGGGAAGGTGGACGCCTGCAAAATGGACGCCGTCGGAGGAAATTACCAGCTGCGTTGAGTGCCATGGTCCGGAAACTTATCAGCGATACGCGAACGAAGATGGTTTAAACCACCAGCAGGGCCATATGGAATGCCTTCTCTGCCACCCAGACCACATGAAGGCGCTGTTAACAAAAAGGCCGACGAAGTGACAAGGACCTGTGATATTGTGATGAAAATGTGTTTCTGAATCGCATGATACGAAAGGAGAATAACATTCATGAAGATCACCCGTAGAAAGTTTCTCAAGCTTTCGGGAGCTGCAGCTGCCGGAACAGTCTTCATGGGCGGGTTGGGATTCGACCTGTCTCCGGCGGAAGCATATGCCCGGGACCTGCGAATTAAAGGGGCGAAGGAGACAACGACGATCTGCTGCTACTGTTCGGTCGGGTGCGGGATCCTTGTGCAAACCAAAGAGGGAAAAGTAATCAACGCCGAGGGAGACCCCGAGCATCCGGTCAGCGAAGGATCGCTCTGCTCAAAGGGCGCGTCGCTCTATCAGACGGTCAACAACGAGAGCCGGCTGCGAAAGCCGCGCTACCGCGCACCCGGATCTGCTGCATGGAAGGAGGTAGAGTGGGATTGGGCGTTGGATCAGATCGCCCGCAGGATCAAGGACACCCGGGACAGGACCTTCAAGTCAACCACACGAACAAAGATACTGGAAAAAACGGCGGCTGTTGTGCCGGATGCATCAGGGCGCTTTCCCGAGATCCTTACCGGGGTGGAGCGAGACGTCGTTGTGAACAGGACCGACGGCATCGCCCATGTAGGGAGTGCGGCCCTGGACAATGAAGAGTGCTATCTCATACAGAAGCTGGTGCGCTCCTGGGGATTGGTGCATGTAGAGCATCAGGCACGGCTCTGACATTCCGCAACGGTAGCGGCTCTGGCAGAGTCGTTCGGTCGCGGCGCAATGACGAATCATTGGATAGATTTGAAGAACGCGGATGTCATCCTGGTCATGGGTTCAAACCCGGCCTCAAATCATCCCATTTCCATGAAATGGATCATGAGGGCCAAGGAACGTGGCGCAAAGCTCATCTGTGTGGATCCCCGGTTTACGCAGACCGCAGCGGTGGCGGATCTTTATGCACCCATTCGTTCCGGCAGCGATATCGCGTTTCTCGGAGGGATGATCAATTACCTGTTGGACCATAACCTCTTTCTCAAGGACTACGTCATCAACTACACCGACGCACCCTTTCTTGTTAATGCAGACTTCAAAATGCCGGGCGAGCTCGACGGCATTTTTTCCGGCTACAACGAACAGGATTCGAAATACGACAGAAAGACCTGGGCATTTCAGCTCGACGAGAAGGGTGTGCCCAGAAAGGATCCGACTTTGCAGAATCCGAACTGCGTCTTTCAATTGTTGAAAAAGCACTATTCCCGTTACACGATCGACAAGGTCTCACAGATCACCGGCACCCCGAAGGACAAGTGTGAAGAGGTTTACAAAACCATCGGTTCGACCAGTAAGCCGAACCGGACGGCCACGGCCTGTTACGCCATGGGATGGACGCAGCATACGGTAGGGGTACAGAACATAAGAGCCTTTACCATCGTACAGCTCCTCCTCGGCAATATGGGGATGGCAGGAGGCGGGGTAAACGCCATGAGGGGTGAAGGCAATGTCCAGGGCTCCACGGATCATGGGATCCTCTTTCACATACTGCCCGGCTACCTTCCTTCACCGACGGCGGCACTGGTCGACCTCAAGGCATACATCGAAAAATTCACCCCCAAAACAAAAGAGCTGAAAAGCGTCAACTGGTGGGGCAACCGGGGAAAATACATCACCAGCTACCTCAAGGCGCTTTATGGTGTTCATGCGACAAAGGAAAATGACTTTGGCTATTCCTGGCTTCCGAAGTTGGACGAGGGAATGAATGCATCGTGGCTCGCCCTTTTCGCCAGGATGTATTGGGGTCAATTTGAGGGGTTTTTTGCCTGGGGTATGAACCCCGCATGCTCGAGCCCTGGCGCAGGTAAAGCGAGGGAGGCCCTTGGAAAGCTGAAGTGGATGGTCAACGTCAACCTCTATGATAACGAAACAGCTTCTTTCTGGCGAGGGCCGGGTATGAAGTCGAAGAAGATCAAGACCGAGGTCTTTTTGCTGCCCTGCTGTTCCTCAGTCGAGAAGC
>Ga0210084_1000159_pt1 | contig 11345 bp, 8 predicted proteins | sample China_Galinas_Co_3_FD_184863 | JGI IMG/M metagenome (GOLD analysis project Ga0210084, IMG submission 184863) | Wetland microbial communities from San Francisco Bay, California, USA, that impact long-term carbon sequestration -... | ecosystem: Environmental > Aquatic > Marine > Wetlands ... | reverse complement strand
TATGCTTCTACCATTGCAAACCGCTTTGGCGCGGCAATAACCATCCTGCATGTGCTGGAGGAACTCTTGCCGAGTAGTTTGGGGTTGGTCAGTGAAATTGTCGGGCAGGAGCGCTGGGCGGATCTCAAAAAGTGTAATGAGGAAAAGGTCATTGCATCCATTAGAACGCGTATTGAAGATGTTTGCAATGAGATCAGCCAGAGTATCCCGGAATGTCCGTTCATCGTTCAAGAAATCATTGTAAAGACCGGTCATCCGGTGGATCAGATAATTCATTATGCCAAGAAGGAAAATTGCGATATGGTTGTAATTGGATCACATGGGCAAGGGATTTTCTCAGAAGCTGTGCTGGGAAGTACGTCACGGAGGGTGTTGAGGCAATGCACCAAGCCCGTTCTTGTGGTTCGTCTGCCGGAAAGGGTTTAGGATCAATTTGTAAAAAGTGAAACGTGAAATTTAAAACGACTACATCTAGTATCTTGAGAGTCTAAAGTTCTTACTTCATGCCGGACTTGATCAGGCATCCACAATTCATATGGTACTGATAGTATACTGGATTCCCGCTTTCGCGGGAATGACGACGCCCAATTTATGGTTCTAATAATTTCAACAAGTTAGAAGAACTTTGGACTGTACATTTAGTATATTAAGAAACGATATTGCACAACAGATAGACTTTTCGCGTTTAACTTCTTACTTTTTACCGAACTATCAAGGATGAAAAAAAACATGAATATTAACGAATATATCGAACCGGATTTTACATCAGCGGCACTGATTACCATTGATACTCAGAGAGATTGTTTAGACGGGCAACCTTTCGAAATCCCCGGAACCACCGCCGTGCTTCCACAAATGCAAACACTGCTTCAGAGCTTTCGGAAACACAACAAGCCCATCGTTCATATTGTTCGAATTTACAAAAAGGACGGAAGCAACGTAGATTTATGTCGGCGAAAAGCCGTAATACAAGGCGCACAGATCATCATTGAAAATACTCCGGGTTGCGAGTTGGCGGATGGGCTTTTAGCGGATTCATCCGTTCCACTGGATCATCAGAAACTTCTGTCAGGTTCCACCCAAAAGGTTTCCCCCAATGAAGTCATCATTTACAAACCACGATGGGGGGCCTTTTATCAAACCCCCCTGGAGGCCCACCTGAAATGTCTCAATGTTTCGACACTGATCTTTATTGGCTGCAATTATCCCAATTGTCCGCGAACTTCCATATACCAAGCCAGCGAAAGAGACTACAAAATCGTCTTGGTTGAGGACGCTGTGTCCGGTCTTTATCCCATTGGATTGGCTGAAATGAAAAACATCGGCGTTTTTGTCATGAAAAGTTCGGATGTTCTGGCGCGGATTTTTTCTTGACGACATTTTTTAAGAACACTTCTTCTGCTTAAAGGTTTTTCATTCAGCTTTTTAGACAAATTGTTCAGTCCACTTCCCCCCACCATTTTGATTACACCCTTCAACGCCAACGAAAAAATCACTATATCTCAAATATGTTGAGGATAAATCTCTTTAAATTACAAACTCTTAAAGATTTCAGGCTATATCTTCATTCTCAAAGATGCTGTCTGGCGCCGTCTTCATCTTTCGAAAACCTATTTAACACTCCATATCGATTATTTGCCTCCACATTTATCCACCTTAAAATGATCCTTCTGAATTTCCTTTAACATTTATAAATTATTATAAAAAAATATTGTACATTCATTTATTTTTCTTGACATTTATTGGAAAATGTACTTTTAAACAAGAAAAGTGGATTAAAGTGGATAACTTTGGAGAGATATGTTTCGAGGAAGCTCATTTCATACCATCGATACCAAAGGACGGATCATCGTTCCTGCCAGATTCCGTGACATGATCAAAGCAGACGGCGCCTATGGCGTTATGCTTTCCAGGATGGATCAAGGGCTTGTGGCCTATACCTATGACGGGTGGCGTAAAATCGAGAACCGCATATTGTCCCTTGCCGAGAAAAGCGAGAGTATGCGCCGATTCAGAAGAGTCTTTATTGGCGGATCTTTTGAATGTCCCTGCGACAAACAGGATCGTGTTTTGATACCGCAAAATTTGAGAGAATATGCAGGGCTGGACAGGGAAATCGTACTGGTCGGCGTTCTCGATCATTTTGAAATTTGGTCACGGGAAAATTGGGACCAAGAGAATATGGATCTGGAAAAAGATATGAAAAAGGAGGATGTTAGAAACGAAATCGCTAAGTTAGGGCTCTAATTGTATGTCGTTCAAACATACCCCTGTAATGCTTCATGAGGTGCTCCACTATCTGAACTGCAGACCCGGGAAAATCTTTGTCGATTGTACCCTTGGAGGCTCGGGACATGCCAGGGCAATATGCAAAAAAATCATGCCGGGTGGCGTCTTTATCGGCATCGATCAAGATATGGATGCCATCCAAAACGCAAGAAAAGTTTTAGAACCGTTGGACTTGAGCGTCCACCTCTTTCACGAAAACTATATATATCTTCCTGATTTTCTTGGACAGTTAAACATAACATCTGTGGACGGCATTCTCCTTGATCTTGGGCTTTCACTTCATCAGATCGAATCAAGCGGTCGCGGTTTCAGTTTTAAACGGGATGAACCGCTGGATATGCGGATGAGCACAGCGGCGAACACAACAGCGGAAGATTTAATCAACCAGATGGCGGGCAATAGCCTTAGGAAAATATTTCAGGAATATGGAGAGGAACGCTGGTCAGCACAAATCGCAAGAAAAATAGTTCAGGAGCGGAAGCGCAGCCCCATAAGGTCCAGCAAACATCTGGCCCGGATCGTATGCGATGCGATTCCAAAGCCTGCACTGTTTAATCAAAAAATTCATCCGGCAACACGGGTTTTCATGGCGCTTAGAATTTCTGTCAACAGGGAGCTTGAAATGCTCGATTTATTCATGAAAAACGTTGCGGATTTCCTCACTCCCAAAGGTCGTCTCTGTATTCTTTCTTTCCACTCCCTTGAAGACCGAATTGTTAAACATCGATTAAAAGCTTTGGAAAAATCGTGTGTCTGTCCATCCGATTTCCCCAAATGCGTCTGTGATAAAAAATCGGTCATTCGCATTCTGACAAAAAAGATCGTTCGTCCCTCAAAAGACGAGATTGCAAGAAATCCCATGGCAAGAAGTACAAAATTGAGAGCAGCGGAAAAGATATAATGGCCCGGAAAATACTGAAAAAACAGGCGGATATGAAAATAACGGGAATCTGGATCGTTTTTATGGCCGTATTTATTACTCAACTTTTCGTATATACCTGGTGCCGTGTCAACTGTATCGGGGTCGGCTACGAAATTTCAAAAGAGACCCAAAAACAGCATGAACTTGTGGCCTTTCAGACCAACTTGAAAATTGAATTGGCAAGCTTAAAATCACCGGAACGAATCGCAAAAATTGCAAAAAACCAACTCGGCCTGGTAACGCCCACCCAGAAACAGACGATTGTTATTCCATGAGATACAAAAACGGTATAATTTTAATATGAAACAGATGAAATTTCGCGTGATCATGGTTGGGATTGTCTTTACACTCTTTTTTACCATTATTGGTGTAAAAGCGATGTATCTTCAGATTTTTTGCCGTTCCTGGTTGTCCGAGAAAGCCGCAAACCAGTATGAAGTGTCTTTAAAATCTTCCGGAAAACGCGGAACAATCTACGATAGAAACCTTCGGGAAATGGCTGTCAGTATCGATGTTACATCTATTGCCGCACACCCGCCACAAATAAAAAACCCGGATGCCGCAGCAAAATCACTTGCCAAGGCCCTGAAAATCGACCGTAAGGTGCTTGCCAAAAGACTTACTTCTGAAAAAAAGTTTGTATGGGTTAAAAGAAAAGTAACCCCCAAGGAGGCCGAAACCGTACGGAATCTCAACATCGACGGCCTCGATTTTTTACGGGAACATAAGCGGTTTTATCCCAACAAAACACTTGCCTCCCAGGTCGTTGGATTTACCGATATCGACGATAACGGCCTGGAAGGGATCGAATTTTATTACAACGATGAGCTCAAGGGGGCGGTAACCCAATATACGGTTTTAAGGGATGCGCACGGTCGTGGATTTGAGGCCGAAAACATAACCGGTTCAAGTTCCAGCGGAAAAAATCTGGTTCTCACCATTGACAGCAACATCCAATACATTGCTGAAAAAAACCTTGCCGAAACGGTGACAAAATTTTCGGCAAAATCCGGAATGGCCGTTGTAATGGCAACCGGCACCGGCGCCGTTCTAGCGTTGGCACACTATCCGTTACTAAATCCCAATGCATTAAAGGATTTCGACCAGGAGCTTTGGCGGAACCGGGTGATCACCGATCCCTTTGAACCGGGATCAACCATGAAAATTTTTAGTGCCGCAGCGGCCATAGAGTCGGGCAGTTGCTCGCCGAGCAGTATCTTTTATTGCGAAAACGGTGCGTACCGGGTGGGCAGACACGTTGTTCACGACACCCACGAGTACGGATGGCTTTCTCTGCAACAGATTATCAAATATTCGAGCAATATCGGCGCCATCAAATTCAGCACCAAAACAGGATCTGAACATCTATTCAGAACGCTGCATAATTTCGGTTTCGGAACAAAAACCGGAATAGACTGTCCCGGAGAAACCGGCGGCAGTCTGGCATCTTTCAAAAAATGGACAAAAATCGATGCCGGCACCATATCCTTCGGACAGGGGATATCGGTTTCAGCACTGCAGCTCATCGCCGCGACGTCTGCCATTGCGAACAAAGGGATTTTCATGAAGCCCTATGTTGTTCAGGCCATTACCGATAACAATGGACGCCTCATAAAAAGCTTTGCCCCAAGTAAAGGGCGGCGGGTAATTTCAGAGAAAACCGCCAGAACCTTAACCCGGATCATGCAGACCGTCACCACCGAAGGGGGCACCGGTGTCAATGCTGCACTCGAGGGGTATTCTGTTTGCGGAAAAACAGGAACAGCACAGAAAATCAGTAGAAACGGCGGGTATGAGAATGGGAAATATGTATCATCTTTTGTCGGCTTTGTACCTTCGGAACACCCGAAGGTTGCAATTTTGGTGATCATTGACGAGCCCAAAGGACAGCATTACGGGGGTACTGTTGCGGCGCCGGCATTTAAAAATATTGCTCAGAAAACCCTGGCCTATATGAATATATCACCCAAAAGCAAAACAGACGGACTCATCGTCTCTCTGGGGAGCAAGGCAAAAGCGTGCAGCTTTCGAATTTATTAAAAACCATCCATCCGATAAAATTTCACGGAATACGGGAAAAATCCAGCCAAGGGAATACGGACACCCTGAACGCTGAACGCCATGTCCCGGATACGGAAAGCCTTTTCCTTTCACCGGACCCTGAAATAGGTTCCATCCATTACCGGTCACAGGAAGTTGAGCCAGGGGGGCTGTTTGTTGCCATAAAAGGTCTGCTTGCAGATGGACATGACTTTATCGATGACGCACTTTCCAGAGGCGCATCTGCAATTGTTGCCCAGAAACCGGTGAACAAAGAATCAGTGATTGTTCAGGTGGAAAATACCCGAAGGGCCCTTGCGACCTTATCCGGAAAGTTTTATTCGAATCCGTCGGAAAAACTTTGTTTGATCGGTATCACCGGCACCAATGGCAAAACAACCACGGCATTTTTAATTGAGCGGATTCTTTCACGATCCGGTATCCATGTGGGGGTTATCGGAACCCTAAATTACCGTTATTCGGGAAAGACCTTTCAAAATCCCATAACAACGCCCGAATCATTGGATCTTCAGAAAATACTGGCACAAATGCTCGATGAAGGGATTACCCATGTTGTCATGGAGGTCTCTTCACATGCACTGGATCTGGACCGGGTTTACAACTGCAAATTCGACCTGGGGGTCTTTACCAATCTGACCCAGGACCACCTCGATTATCACAAAAATATGGATTCTTACTGGTCATGTAAAAAAAGACTTTTTACAGAAATTCTTGGGCCCAAATCGGGCAATGACCGAGTGGTGGCCGTAATCAATCAGAATGATGAATGGGGAAAACAGCTGATCCACATGCTCGAGGCGAGATCGGGTGACATTTCTGTTCTTTCCACAGGTTTTTCGGACAAAACCAGTATATGGCCCGAAAAATTCCATCACGACCTCACCGGAATTTCGGGCAGAATTTCAACACCTGAAGGATTTTTTGAGCTCAAATCGAGCCTGGTGGGAGAACACAATCTGGAAAACATTCTCTGTGCGACCGGTGTCTGCATGGCCCTGGGTGTTTCATTGGACATTATCAAAGACGCCATTGAATCGGTCAGCGTCGTCCCCGGGCGTCTTGAAGCCATTCCCAATGACCGCAATCGGTTTGTATATGTCGATTATGCCCACACACCGGATGCCCTCGAACATGTGCTGTCCGCGTTACGATCATCGGTTCCGGGCCGACTTATCTGCGTATTTGGTTGCGGCGGCAACCGGGACAGGGCCAAGCGGCCCCAGATGGGTGAAATCGCCGCAAGGCTTTCGGATCTTGTCATTGTTACGTCGGATAATCCAAGATCTGAATCCCCCATGGACATCATCGATGAGATCCTGGCTGGAACCAAAAAACTGCCGTTGCACCGCTATGTCCCATGGGATTTGAACACAGGGTTTCAAAAAAGAGGATGCGTTGTGGAACCCGACCGGAGAAGGGCCATACAGCTGGCAATGATGGCTTCCATGCCCCAAGATACGGTTCTGATCGCAGGCAAAGGCAACGAAACCTATCAGATTATCGGCGATCGGACCCTTTTGTTTGATGACAGAGTCGAAGCGGGAAACGCACTCTCAATGATCGACGGTCCGGGTTCTGTCCACACATCTTGTGGGTGTTCGGAACCTCAAACCGCCACCCCGAAGTCCCCGGGCCTCACTCCGATACCGTGGACCACCGCCGAAATTCTCGAAGCCACCGGCGGGAAACTTATTTGCGGTGATGCCAATGACACGTTTGCCGGGGTCTCCATCGATTCTCGGGAAATATCGGTTGAAGACCTCTTTATCGCAATTAAAGGCGACGTTCATGACGGGCACAGTTTTATTGAAGATGTCATGAAAAAAGGCGTGGGCGGACTTCTGGTGGAAAAGAATAGAACCCACACACTGTCCGAACTCGGATCGTTATCACCGGGAATCACGTGTATCACGGTCAACGACACCGGCAAAGCATTGGGCGACCTTGCGGCCTATAACAGAAAACGCACCCCTGTTTCGGTGATCGCCATAACCGGCTCAAACGGAAAGACCAGCACCCGAAACATGATAACCGGCGTTGTTTCCCGTCGTTTTTGTACATTGTCGACCCAAGGGAATTTAAACAACGAAATCGGGCTTCCCCTGACCCTGCTGAATCTGACCAGAGACCATCAATGGGCGGTTTTGGAACTGGGCATGAACAGACCCGGAGAAATCGAACGGCTCGCCCAAATCTGTTTGCCGGATTTAGGGGTTATTACAAATATCGGTCCGGCACATCTTGAAGGGTTGGGCTCCCTCGATGCCGTCATGCACGCCAAAGGTGAACTCCTGGGAAAAATTAAGCCGGGAGGTACGGCGGTTCTCAATGCAGATGATCCCAGACTTTTAAAGCTGGCGGGTACCATCTCCGGGAATGTTTTGTTCTTCGGCGTTTCGGCAGATGCCGCCATCCGGGCCGAGTCCATAACGAAAAAAACGTGGGGACTTTCTTTTGTCCTGGTGCTCCCCAAAGAAAGGATCCGGGTGGATCTTAAAACTCCGGCTGTTTTCATGGTTTCCAATGCCCTGGCAGCCGCGGCCGTAGGCCATCTTTTGGGGCTGACTGCCGGTGAAATCAAGGCGGGTCTGGAAGATTTTAAACCGGTTTCGGGGCGAATGAACATTCTTAAAATCGGCAAAGGGATCCACCTCATCGACGATACTTATAATGCCAACCCGGGTTCAATGGAGGCCGCCATGGAGACCCTTCGGTCATTAAAGGGCCGGGGCAGGGGAATTCTCATTTTAGGCGACATGCTCGAGCTCGGGGAACATGCCGAGTCTTTGCACCGGGATCTGGGCTCTAAAGCTGCCAGGTTTGGTATGGAAAGGCTTTATGTAACCGGCGACTACGCCGAAAATGTCGTAGCCGGTGCATTGGAAGAACATATGGATTCCAGGAATATTTTCAAGGGGACCCGGGAAGAGATCTCAGAAGACATCATCGGCCGGCTGGATGCCGGGGATTGGATTCTGGTGAAGGGGTCCAGGGGAATGGCCATGGAAAAGGTTGTCGAGGGGCTGCTTGGCTGGGCCGGCAACTAAAATGAATGTAATATTTCAATTTTTTCAAGATATTATCGCTTCAGGCATAATTAACACATGATATATCATCTACTATTTCCGCTTCATAAAACCATATCGGTTTTTAATGTCTTCCGGTACATTACGTTCAGGACCATCTATGCCAGTTTGACGGCGTTTTTAATCTGTTTTTTCCTGGGACCTTGGGTAATTCGAAAATTGAGTTATATGCAGATCGGGCAGTATATCAGGGATGACGGTCCGAAAACACACCATAAAAAGGCCGGTACACCCACCATGGGCGGGACGCTGATCATTTTTTCAATCATTGTTTCCACCTTATTATGGACCAATTTGACCAATTATTTTGTTTGGATCGTCCTTCTGGTGACGGCGGGGTATGGGGCCATCGGTTTTATCGATGACTACCTCATGCAGATCAAGAAGCAGAGCAAGGGGCTAAATGTTCGAAACAAATTTCTGTTACAGACGATTCTGGCAATTCTTACGGGGATTCTGGTCTACACGGTTCCGGACTTTTCCACCCGGGTGACCGTTCCTTTTTTTAAAAATATATCACCTGATCTCGGATGGGGATATATATTGTTTGCTGCATTTGTCGTCATCGGCACCTCAAATGCAGTCAATATCACCGACGGGCTGGATGGGCTTGCCATCGGACCTCTTATCATCGCTTCGGCGGCATATATGGTTTTTGCCTATGTGGCCGGGCACTTCAAGATCGCCAATTATCTCCAGATCAATTACGTTGCAGGGAGTGGAGAGATTGCCGTCTTCTGCGGAGCGATGGCCGGAGCAGGCCTGGGTTTTTTGTGGTTCAATTCATATCCCGCACAAATTTTCATGGGTGATGTGGGCTCCCTGGCCCTGGGCGCAGCCATCGGTACCGTGGCGGTTATCACCAAACAGGAGATACTGCTGGCCCTGGTGGGCGGGCTCTTTGTCATTGAAACCCTGTCTGTGATTTTTCAGGTCGGCTTTTTCAAAATGACCCACGGACGTCGAATTTTTCGAATGGCACCCCTTCACCACCATTTTGAGCTCAAAGGATGGGCGGAACCCAAGGTCATTGTTCGATTCTGGATCATCGCAATTGCACTGGCGCTGATTTCCATGAGTACGCTGAAACTCAGATAAAAATGAAGGCAATACGGTGTCGGCAGTTATCGACACCCCTTAATTTACAACCTTTAACCTGCTAAATTTCATGGATCTTGCAAAAAAAAACATTCTTATCGTCGGCCTCGGCATATCCGGTATGGCAACGGCGCGGTTTGCCAAAAACAGGGGTGCCTCGGTTACCGTTACCGACATTGCCGGAGAAAAAACCCTGGGATCCATTCCTGATGAAGTGAAAAAAATGGGTGCTAGACTGGAACTGGGCCGGCATACCATCGAAACCTTCGAACAGGCTGATTTCATTGTTGTAAGCCCGGGGGTTCCCCATACCATCTTGCCCATAGAACGGGCCAAGGAAAACGGCGTTCCGGTGTTGGGAGAGCTCGAGCTGGCGTCACGATTCATCCGGGAGCCTGTTATCGCCATATCCGGTACCAACGGGAAGACCACAACAACACGGCTTTTGGGGCGCATGCTCGAAAACTCAGGGTTTAAAGTTTTTGTGGGGGGAAATATCGGCAATCCTTTGATCGAGTATGCGGATACGGACGGAACCGCCGACGTGGTTGTCGCGGAAGTCAGTAGTTTCCAGCTCGATACCATCGATACATTCAGGCCCCGGGTGAGTGTTCTGCTGAATATCCGTGACGATCATCTGGACCGGTATCCGGATTTTGACGCCTATGCCCGGTCCAAAGGCCGGATTTTTGAAAATCAGCAAGAAGGCGATACCGCAGTGCTGAACGGCTCTGATCCAGTGGTTTGTTCGATCAGCAAAACACTTCGGGCCAGGAAGCTGCCCTTTTATCATCAAGGCGATTCTCATGCACACGACCGGGAATATGCACGGATCGGCCAAAGCAATGGACAACATGTGTATTCAATTAAAATTAATACCCAAGAGAACCCGGACGCCGTCCTTGACCTTTCAAAGGTAAATCTCATGGGCCGGCACAATATGGAAAACATTGCGGCAGCATCGTTGGCTGCTCTGGCTGCCGGCGGTACGTTAGAGGGGATCCAGTCCGGATTAAACGATTTTAAAGGGCTTCCCCATCGACTGGAATATATAAAAACCATCGATGACGTCCGGTTTTACGATGATTCAAAAGGTACAAACATCGACGCAGTGGCCAGAGCGCTGGAAGTCTTCAGGAATCCGGTGGTCCTTATTATGGGCGGGCGCGATAAAGGCGGAGACTTTAAACAGTTGCGAGGACTGGTGCGGCAGGGTGTAAAAAAACTGATCGTCATGGGCGAAGCACGGGATGGGATAAAATCGGCCCTCGAAGATACGTGCACGGCAGGGGTTCAAACAGCATCTTCCATGGATGAAGCGGTGGGCGTTGCATTCCTTTCTTCGCTACCCGGGGATGTGGTACTTTTATCTCCCGGCTGTTCCAGTTTTGACATGTACAACAGTTATGCGGAGCGGGGGGAAGATTTCTGCAGGGCCGTGGAAAACCTAACTCGGACAAGCCGAAACCAAAATCATTTGCCACAAAGGCACTAAGACACAAAGGATATATGTATTATTCTTTTTTCATACATAGGTGCCTTAGCGGCAGAACGGAAAAAGTTTTGCCACAAAAAGCACAAGGCTAAATTTTAAGGTGTTCAATAAGAAAGACGGGCCAAAATAAAAAAAATGACCAGTGACCAAGAGAACATCCAGAAAGTTCGCAAACCGATGCTCCAATACGATATCGCCCTGTTGTTTCCGGTTCTGTTCCTGGTGGGCATCGGGATTGTCATGGTCTACAGCGCAAGTTCGGCCCTGGCGTTGAAAAAATTTGGCACGAGCTATTATTTTTTAAAAAAACAGTCGATTTTTGCGCTGTTGGGTATTGTTGCACTGGTGGTCAGCTACCATATACCCTATCGGGTTTTTCGTTCTTTGACATATC
>Ga0210084_1000158_pt1 | contig 11357 bp, 4 predicted proteins | sample China_Galinas_Co_3_FD_184863 | JGI IMG/M metagenome (GOLD analysis project Ga0210084, IMG submission 184863) | Wetland microbial communities from San Francisco Bay, California, USA, that impact long-term carbon sequestration -... | ecosystem: Environmental > Aquatic > Marine > Wetlands ... | reverse complement strand
TTACCTGCCAGGTATTCGTCCCAGGCTGTATGGCCCAGACCCCTCGGCATTGCAACGAGACCGGGCATAATACCCTCAAAAAAATGAACCTTGACCTCTGCTTTGCCTTTGGGCGTCGTCAACACGACCCGCTGGCCTTCACGCAGCCCTTGGTTTCTGGCAGTTTTTGGATTGATTTCAACAAAAACGTCCTTTTCTTTGAGGATAAAATCCTCAACCGTTTTCATAACAAACGGCGGATCGCCAATAAAACCGCTTGCCAGTCTGATGGAATCGTAGGGGATAAGCAGAAGCGGATAATCCTTTTCGTCGCCCTCGATGCTCACCGGTTTAAATTGGGGAATTGACCCGGTATCCTTGTTGATCAGCTCGAACTTTCCCGACGCCGTTTCATACGATGTCCCAAAGAACGGAGGCATCGCCCCGGTGTTGGACCAGAATCCTTCCTCGATTAAAAAATTCCATAGGTCGCCCAGGGTCTCTTTGAGGCAGGAATCATAGCTGTCCCACGGAAACGTTTTTGCGACGCTGCCCCCCAGCCCTTTGGCCATCTGAATGATGACATCTCCCACATGCCGGGTGTCGAACTGGGGTTCAACCACCGGTTTGGAGAGGCCGATAACCGGTTGAATCATACCGGCCGGTGTTGGGACATCTTCATAACGTTCAAGATACATGTGATTCGGAAGGATAAGATCGGCGTTTTGAGCTGTTTCATCCATGTAAGAAGAAAAACTGACCACCAAAGGAATCTTGTCAAAGGCGTTCCTGACGGCTTGGGTATCCGGATAGGTGTACAGCGGATTGGACCCGGATACAAAGAGTGCCTGCAACGGATAATTTTCTCCGGCGTCGATGGTCTCTGGGAGCCGGGGCAACAAATACCGGGTGAACGGATAGGTTTTACTCCCGGCGCCATCCAATCGTTCATGCTGCAGACCGGCTGCGGCCTTAGCGTCTGTATCAATTTCCGGCCAATTGATATAATCGGGTTCGGAAACGGCCCAAACACCACCCTTTTTATTGATGTTGCCCACCAGAGCATTTAACGCATTCACCGCCATACATTCATCGAGGCTGACCGGGGTGGTTCCATTGCCCCGCCCGCAAACAGCCATCGGTTTTGAGGCATTGGCAAAACCCCGGGCCAGCACGACAATGGTGCCGGTGTCTATCCCGGTGATGGATGCTACGGTGTCCGGGTTGTATTTATCAATGACAAGATTTTTCCAGTCCAGAAATCCTTCGACGTCATTTTCAACAAAGGCGGCATCGTACAATGACTCTTTTACGATAACATGGGCCAGCCCCATGGCCAGCGCCCCTTCGGTACCTGGGTTGATGGGGATCCATTTGTCTGATCTGGCGGCCGTGTTGGACAGACGCGGCTCAATTTGAATAACTTTCACGTCGGCACTTTGCCAGGCGCTGTGGACTCTGGACATCCGTACCGGTGATCCCCAGCCGTCGATGATACCGCTTCCAAAGCTCAAGACAAAGTCGGCGTTTTCAAAATCAAAGCCGGGCAAAGCCTGAACACCCTGCATCAGATATTGGGTTAGTTCATAGGAATCACGAATCGACGGCATTCGCATAAAATTCGGTGAACCATAGGCGGTGAGAAATCTTTCAAAGAGCCGAGATACGGTGCCCCGATCTGAACCCGAGATAACCCCTACGGTCTGGGAATTCCCTTCTGATCTTATGTCCCGGAGTTTTTCCACGACTTCTGAAACCGCATCGTTCCAGGAAATTTTTTCCCATTGCCCTTGCCCCCTTTTCCCTGTCCTTTTCAAGGGCGTCTTGACCCGCATGGGCCCATAAAGAAGTTGAAGGCCTGACAGCCCCAGAAGGCATATGCCGCCATTGTTTACAGGGTGCCCTTTCATCCCCTCGATTTTAACGGCCCGATTATCGATTTTTCGTACCGTAATACCGCAATGCCCGGAACAGAGGGTACAAACAGAGTTGACGTAACTGGCTTCACCATCTTCGGGCACCGGCGTCCACGGCCACATTTGTGTCCATATGGAGCTGTCATCCATCATCTTCCATGGTAATGGTGAAAGGGCTGTACCGGCTGCACCGCCAATTACGAACGACAAGAAACCTCTTCTGCCAATTTTCATCTATTTTACCCCTTAACTATTGGTAAATTCATAAACGTCGATTTTATTTGTGACAGGCGAAACATGGATCTCTCTCTGTCTGAACACTGCCACCCTTGCCAAGGGTCGAGGTCCCCGGAGGAATCAGGTTCACGATATGATTGATCAGCCTTTGGGTGGGTGTCTGGATATCTGTTTTTTCAATATTCGCGGTATGTTCCCGATGACACTCAGCACAATCGTCCATCTTCATCCGGTCCCAGGTATTCTTCTTGAATCCGCCGATACTTTTTCCCCAGATATCCCGGCTGTAGCCTGTAATTCGATTCTCCTCATAGACCTTTAAACTCTCGGATTCGCCCATATGGCCGTGGCAGGTAACACAGTCCATTTTTGCGCCCTGGATATGGGCGGCATGGGAAAAGAAAACACAATCGGGCTGTCGGGAGTAAATCAACCATGGAACTTCTCTTTCCTTGGAGACGTACTCCTCTACAAATTTGATCTCATCAGGACTTATTCCCTGAATCTCTTCATGACAATCGATGCATTGGGCAAGCTTCGGAGCCCCGGAGAAGGTGCCGTCTTCCCGAAGAAAATGACAGCTCTCGCATCCGTTGTCGACCGCTTCCACATGAAGGACATGGTTAAAATCGATGGGCTGTTTTTTCTTGGAATAAAGAAGGTTGGGGAAAATGACCCATCCTACCACAAGGCTGGCAAAAAGCCCCAAAATAAAAAACAAGATGATGGTTCCACCGGCTTCCGTATCTTGTTTTTTTAAGTTTATTTCCAAGGATGAATTTGTTCCCGCTTCACCAGCGGCATCTTCAGAAATATCTTTCGCATGATCATCTAAAGTATGCATAGAAACTCCGTCAATCTGTGGTTGATGATTTCACGATGCAGGCAAACGCTCTAAAACGATTAAAATGAACAAACATGCGGTCTTGTACCTATAGATCTCTTTTTTGTCAAGGGAAAATCCTTCTTAATTCGTGGCATATTGATACCTGAAGCAGTAGAAAAACAACGGGTAAGGAAAAGATAAAAATAAAAACAAAGATGTCTGTATTAGCGGGGTATCGGGTACGAAAACAACTCAACCCGGATGCTGGAAAAACAGGGAAAAACTTGAAGCGATTTAAAAAATAGCAGATTTTTCTTAAGGGGCAGCCGAAAACCCGGGGAGAGCGCAGATCCGGTCAAAAAGGGCCTTTTATGATGGAAACTTTTTACGAACCCCGACGCTGTTTTGCAGAGCCGGGGTTGATACGATCACATATCTTCGGCCACGGAAACCGTCCTGTCTCCGAGAATATTGACATAACTCCCTTTTTCATTATCGTACCAGCCGTATATGACCGCCTGGGTTATGGGTATTCTGACAAAAACGTCCTTTAACGAACCGAGGGTGTCTTTTTCCAGGCCCGGCACTTTTTCCAGGTCGATGGTAAGTTCGGCGGTTCGGGTATGGGTCACATGCCCCTCGATGATCGCCGCCGCCCTGGGCATGCCGATGATATCACCGGACACGTTCTGCTTTTCGGTATAATTGAGATACCCTTTGGGGTCGTCGGATGCAGCCTCCCGGTACACCGTATTGAGCAATTCTCTGCTGATGGGCTCGCCGGAAAGCTCTTCTTGAAGGTTCAGCACCAGTATAATCAGAGACCCTGTGGAGATGGGAACTCTCACCGATTCCGCGATGAAACCGATATCCTTCATTTCCGGGATAACCAGTCTCAGGGCATTGGCAGCACCGGTGGTGGTAAGGATAATGTTATTCATAATGCTTCTGTTTTTCCTGAGATCGATGGCCCCTGTTTTTGGCAGCCGGTCCAAAACCTGCTGGGATCCGGTTGCGGCATGAACCGTTGCCATGGATGCCGACAGGATTTTTTTAGGACCGAATGCATTGAGAAGGGGTTTGATCATATGGGCCAGACAGGTGGTGGTACAGGATGCATTGGAGATGATTATATGGCGTCGGGGATCGTAAACATTATCATTGATACCCATTACCGAGGTGACAACGTCATCGGGCATCGGTATCCCCTGATTCTTGATCTTAAAGGGCGCGGAAACGATAATTTTTTCGGCGCCGGCCTCGAGATGGCCCCGCAAAGATCCCTTGGGATGATCCGGAGGGAGTGTGGGATCCAGAAAATTTCCAGTGGTATCGACAACCAGTTTTACGCCCTGTTTTTCCCAGTTCAACTCGGCGGGGTTTCTGGCCGCCCTTAAAAAGCGGACCTTGACCCCATCAATGTTCATGGTGCCGTTTTGTTCATCCAGATTTTCGATGAGCGGTTCTGATGCTTGACCGTACAGGAACCCGTGGAGCAACCCATAGGTTGAATCCCTTTCGGTATAGTGGGCAATGTCTTCCAGGGACGTGCCGACCTGTCGCCCGATATTGATGATAATTTCACTAAAATATTTCCGTGCCACATGGTGCCAAAGTGTAAGCTTGCCGATCCTTCCGAACCCGTTTATTCCAAGCTTAAATCCACCACTGCTTCCTGTTTGCATATTTATTTTCTCCCCTTTCCGGGCGGGTTATTTTCGTTTTCTATAATTCTTGGAGCTTTATCAAACCCCGATAAACCGAACCTTCCCTGCCGTCAATACTTAAATAGTCTCCGGATTTAAAGTGCGCTTCGTTGAATCGACAACTTTTTTCCTTTTCGTTGCAGGCGAGATTTCCACATCCCACAATGCAGGTTTTCCCGAGCCGATACGCCACCACAGCAGCATGGGACGTTACCCCGCCCCGGGCCGTAAGGAGCCCGTCGGCGGCATAGATCTCCCGAATATCATCCGGAACGGTATCGCCCCTTGCAAGAATCAAAAACGTTTCGGGCTCAGCGGTTCTCCACTGGTCGATCTCTTCAAGGTCAAAAACAATCCGTCCACTCATGGCGCCGCCGCTGACACCGATACCATGCCCCAACAATTCATCTTCCGAGATATCGCCAAGGTCAAAGGTCAAGACTTTCTTCCGTTCCCGGATGGTCATGTCCCGGGTCTGCATCATGTACAGATCCTCAACACGGGGGCTTTCAAAGGTAAACTCCATCTCCTGGGGACTCCATCCTCTGATATGGATCAATTCATTGGCCAATTTTTTCAATGCCTTGAAAATCTCGGGGAAATGGCTTTCAAGGGTGATATCGGTATCCCTCATTTCGATATCCTGCTGTATAATCGATATGGGAAGTGTGGTGACAAGACCTGACGCCACATCCTCACCTTGATTTCCGATGGTAAAATCACCCCAGAGCCTAAGGCTGTCCTCTGACCATCTGGGATTATGGGTAAAAAAGACGCCGGTTCCCGATTGCTGGGAAATGTTCCCGAAAATCATTTCCTGTACGGTGGCAGCCGTCCCCCAGTCATCGGAAATCCCCATAATCTTGCGGTAGGTTCTCGCCTTAGCGCCCTCCCAGGAACCAAAGACTTTTTTAATCGTAAAATAAAGCTGTTCAAAAGGATCGTCGATGATATCAATTCCGGCGTTGACGATCATCTTTTTGTAGGTCATCGCCACCTTCCGCATCTGCATGCCGGTGAGCTCCCTTTTAAACCGGACGCCGGCCCTTCGCTTGAGCTCACTGATGATGGCATCAAAGTCATCCCTTTCCAGCCCTGAAGCCATGCCGTAACATTGCAGAAACCGGCGATAGCAATCCCAGGCAAACCACGCATTACCGGTCCGCTTTTCAATGCCGGTTGCAATCTTTTCATTCATCCCCACATTCAGAAACGTATCCATCATTCCGGGCTGTGAAATGGCAGATCCGCTCCGCACGGAAAAGAGCAACGGGTTTATTGAATCGCCAAACTTCTTGGCGGTCACCTTCTCGATGTCGGATATCTGCTGGAGAATCTGTTCTTTGAAGTTTTGTTCTGCCGGAGGATAACTGTCTATGATCTCTCTACAGCGAAACGCCTCGGTTGTTATAATAAAACCGGGAGGTACCGGCATTCCGAATTTTTTCAGTTTAACGAGGTTCAGTCCTTTACTCCCCAGATAAATGATTCCGGAAACCATCTTGGGAATTTTATCCATAGCGGTCATGGCCCGTTTCGTATCGTAAAGAAGCAGATGATGCAGTTTGTCCTTGGGGAGTTTATTCGACTGCTGAAAGAGGGTGTTCAGAATCCGGCTTAAGAACAGATCCAGCTGCTGGAGCCCCAGTGAAAAGGCGATGCGTTCCCGGAAAAAAATTTCGGAAACTCTGTGCTTCAACTTTTCGCCATCGATGGCACCGCTCACCGGAAGGTATTTCGGAAGGATCTCCTCCACAGGTATCTGGGATAGAATTTGACTCAGGTTTTCCCCATGAATGTTGTTAAAATAATCGTTGATGATGTTCCTTACAGCCAGGGCAAATCCTTTAAAGATGTCCAGATACTGGGTAAAAGTAAGTTCTCTGGCTTCAAGGGATTGGGCCAGCATGTCCAGCTGGCGCTCGATTTCCACCGACGGGATTCCATCGAGTTTCAATGCTTTGTAAAACAGATTCAGCCGGCTGTAAATCTGGTAAAAAGTGGCTTTTGTAATGAGGCTTAAATCGATTTCATCCACCAGTTCCTCAAAAAGGACATTCACCAGAGATTTTATTCGAAATGCCAGGCCGAGGCAGTCAAATTTCTTTTCGCGGTAACTGCCGTACATGGAAGGGATATCTATGGTAATGTGGCGTTTTTTATAAATATCCTCCTTGATTTCATAGGTCTCCTCGGACAATATTATTTTTTTCAGGGCTTCCAGATAGTCGAGGAGTTTGTATATTTTTTTAGCTAAATCAGGCTCGTTAAAGGCATCCCGCAACCGGTTCAAATCCGGGAAGGCTTCGGCCTGGAGCTGGGCAATATGCTTGTTTATTTCAATAAAATCGAGATTGTATTTCTGATCTAAAAGTTTATATAAAGCGATGGCGAGTTCCACCCGCTCCATATCTTGCTCTGATGCGCCTGAAACCCCTTCAACAATAGACTTCATTTCCTCGTCTCTGAGTTTTAGAAGACCTTCGGGCAAGGGCATCCCTTTTTCTTTAAACCGGGATATTATTTTGTGAACGCCCGCCACATAGGGGCCCTTAACATCGATGGCCGTGTAAATATTCGGTGGAACAAAGGCTTCCAAGATTTTTTTTTCTTTGGTTTCCCAAAATTTAAGGGTTGCTTTCATAAAATCGATAATCCGGTTGCTGCTTTCCACATGGCTCTGTTTCCTTAAAAAATGAATCAGCGGATCTCTTCGATGGGATATTTCGTCGATCCGTGTGGATATCTCCCTCAGATTCCCCTCAGCGCCGATATCGTTGAAATACACCGGAAAAAGCCTGGAGAGTTGTTTGACCAGATTATAGACGGGTTCGATACGGCTGTTCAACAATTGGGTAACATCTCGGGGAAATAGGTCGATGTCCTTAATGAATACACCGCAAATAGAAATATGGATGATCAGGAAGGAAATAAGCCGGGTGGACCAGATGGGGTTCAGTTCAATGAGTTCAAGCCATGTCCTTATATTGAGAATATGGACGGGATTGGCCTTTATTTGCCAGTCGTTTCCGACGCCTCCGATCATCGGCAACTGAAAGCCCAGATCGATGACGTAATCGATGAACAATTTTACAAGATCGCTGTCATCGGTTTTATAAACACCTTTCCCCATATTCAGAATACAGTTCAATGCAGTAGCAGGATACTTTCCGGTCCGGGTCTTTAATATGGCAAAGGTTTTACGAATGAGGCCCTCGATATTCAGGAGACTCTCATTCTCAATAAGCCGGCTTAATGTTCTGTTGATGTCCCTTAAAGCTTCCTCATGAATCAACGACAAACCGGAAATGTTCATGATATGGAAAAGAAAAATAAGTTTCCATTGATTGCCCAAATGGTTTTTTGGACTTTCATCGAGCAGGCTTTGGGGAATTTTTCGGTATGCTTCGACAAATTGACTGTGATCGGGAAGGGCCAGGAGCCCCTTTAAAACATCTTCGGAACCACGGTTTTTGGACCGTGAAACACGTTTAAGTTCGAAGATATACCCGTCGATCCGGTCATGGGATATCTTCTCAAAGAATTTTTTCAGTGTGTCCGGGTTGTCGATGTTACCGGCCTCTTCTTTGAACCAGGACCAAGGATCTCTTTCCTGGAGCCAGTAACCATATATACAATGAAAATATTTTATGAGAAGTAAATTTGCAGACTCACAATCATCCGTAATTTCGGACGGATAACTTAAAAGCGCTTCGGCCAGTTTCCGTATCTGGTAGAAACTTTTGACAAACAAGAAGAAATCTTCTTTTTCATAATTCCGAATTCGATCAAATGACTCATCGATGACCGGTTTGAATCTCTTGAAGTCGGCTCCGGACTCCTTGATGATTTTCTGAACGAACAGAAGAAAATTATCCACAGCATCGGCCCTGACGTCAATATCGCTCGTCGATTCAATGGCCTGGGTGAAAATTTCCACAAAAAGTTTTGCAGCTTCAGGTCCTTTGGTATGGCTTTTGAGAAGATGAAAATAATCGAGGGAATAAACCCTGGCTTCCTGAACGATAAATTGCCAGTTTCGATACGGATGAGAAAGCTCTTTCAGGAACGTGTTGAGCCCTTCCATGATGCCGTAATATTTGGACATCACCTCCTGAAGGAGTGAATATTTTTCGTCCACGGTGACGTCGACATAATAGCTGGCAATATTAACCTCAAGGGCTTTTGACTCTATCATCAGATCTCCAAATCCTTGACTATTGAAATTGGATAACCAATCAACATTTCAAGAATATCAGACGCGTCATCTATTTTCAAGTCTATTTCCATGGGCAATCTTCAATAAAAAAGCCCCTCCTCTTTGGAGGGGCTTTTTTAACATGCTTTGTAAAATCAGCAATTAGAGGTCAAGCCATGAATCCGAGTAGAGAGACTTTCCAAGGATGACATTGGTGGTTTTGGCATAATCCTGCATCTCTTTTGAAAGACTGCTCATATCCGGCTCGTCGCCGTCCATAACGCCGTAAATCAAGTCCACGATATCCTGGCGCTCGCCCCGGGCGATTGAAATCAGCTGATCGTCCATCGGATCAGCAATCACCGACTCCATACCGTACTTCTGGAGCATGACCATATACGTCTGGTTAAGAATCGGCCGCAGATGATCGGGGGGACCGTTGGATATATTCGACAGCCCGCAGGTGCTCCGGGCACCGGGAGCAATATCCTGGAGCATCCCCTGAAATTCCATTAGGCTGATGGCCTGGGGCTGCTGGATGTTCACCGGAGTGACAATGCCGTCCACCCAGATCTTCTCATTGGGGATTCCGGCTTCATTGGCCGCATACAGAAGCTCAACGCTAAGGGCCGCACGTTCATTCTCATCCCGTGGCAGGCCATCAGGACCCCACAGAAGTGCGACAAAATCGGCATTGTATTCCGCCGCCAGAGGAATCATCTTTTCATAGCGTTCCGGACGACACATGATCGAATTGATAATGGGCGTAAGTTTACAGACCTTGAGGGCGGCCGCGATGGCATCAATATTGGATGTGTCCAAAACCAGCGGTATATCGTCCACCACCTCCTGCACCACTTCAACCACCCATGGCATCAGCTCATGCCCATCCTTTTTGGCAGGGCCGAGGTTGATGTCGATAAAATCCATCCCTTTACCCTTCTGGAAAAGGGCTTCTTCCTGAATCGGTTTGGGATCACGCTCCTTGAATGCCCTGCCGATCTTTGTAGATATGACGTTTAAACTTTCACCTAAAAGTAACATATGACCTCCCTCCTTTATCGGCAACCGCCTGATGTTTTCGGGGCATGCCCCTCCACTAACTATATCTCATCGGGTTTTAATACATTAAATATGATGGATATACTCCACCCGGCAAGCTTTTATGCCGTTATTATTTGGTCTTGAGAAATGCCGGGATATGCGCGGCTTCTCTCGGTCCCACGGTAATGGTCCAGCCGGGTAATTCTTCTTCCATATCACCGACAATAGCGGCCGCATAACCGGGGATAATCACTTCCGTATGTTTGACCTTATCCGCTATGCCACATTTTTTGACAAACATGCCCACATCGTCGCCGGAAAATTTTCCGGCAGCCCAAGCAGTTAGAACGGACAGGCCTTCAGAGTCTTTGATCAGAAGCCAGGACGGCACCTTGCTCCCTTCAATTTCGCCGGATACAATAAAGTAAGTCAACGCAAAATTTGTGGTTACCAAAACCGGAGAATTTTCATCTGGGTTGCCGATTTCATAGATTCCCTCTGTAACGGTCATTGGCCGCTGTGGATCCGTAAAGATATTCAGCCGTTCCACCAGCAGAGAGAAAAGGCTTCCACCCATAAAATCCGACAGAATCGTGATCCCGCCGTACTTTGCAATAAACATGGCCGCGATGACCGTTTCCATGTCCAGATTCGATGCCATTTCACACGGAAACGTAATGGTTGGAAAACCCAGGGCCCTGTTCAAAGACTTGAGGGCTGCACGACGGATGACAATCTGGTCCTCGAACGCCTGCTTGATTTCTCTGGCGCCGGAATCGATGACCAGATCTTTGAGGCCCATTTCCATCAACTTGGTTGTCAAAGGGATCAACCCTTCAACAGAATCGGCTTTGACCGCCAAAGGCAAATCATTCTCTTTGGCGAGCCCGCCAAAGGCATCGATATTACTTTCAGTTGCGGCATATATCAAAGGACGTTTGAATTTACAGGCCTCGATTCCGGCCGCCATGACGCCGGCATCTTCGGATATCAAAACCAGGTTGAATTCCGATGTTTCGGCAATGGTTTTTGCCGCAGCCGCAAAGGCATCCTTGTCGCCGTTTACATCTTTTACGGCCACCAGCTCGGGCCTGAGATTAAATCCGACTCTCTCGAACTGGAACGCATTCCATATTTTCAATTTGGCTTCGAGGTCGGACTCAGAAATATCTGATCCCACCATAGCACCGATGGGTGTCGGACTGTAAAATGTCTTTTCATGACGGTACATAACGGTTTCACCGCCGGCTTTTGTCTTCCGAACACCTTGCCCCAGAGCAACGGGTCGGATGGGAGGTGCCGAAGCCTCGGCAAGCTGATCTCTCGCTTCGTCGGACACATAGGGGCAGGCGTCGAGTTCAGCCTTCCCGGATGCCAGGTTCATGGCAAAAGCAAGGCAGGTGGGAACCCCACATTCCTTACAGTTGGTTTTCGGCAGGAGTTTGAAAATC
>Ga0210084_1000157_pt1 | contig 11369 bp, 2 predicted proteins | sample China_Galinas_Co_3_FD_184863 | JGI IMG/M metagenome (GOLD analysis project Ga0210084, IMG submission 184863) | Wetland microbial communities from San Francisco Bay, California, USA, that impact long-term carbon sequestration -... | ecosystem: Environmental > Aquatic > Marine > Wetlands ... | reverse complement strand
TGGCCCTTTACTTAAGGCATCGGGGAATTCTTCCCGGTGATATCCTCCCTTTATTGGTGCAACCCTCCCCTTTGTTGATCATAGCCGTTTTAGGCGTGCTAAAAAGTGGTGCAGCCTATCTGGCTTTGAATATAACAGATCCCAATAGCCGTATTTCATATATCTACCGGGATTGCGCAGCCACTCTCTTATTGAGCGACAACAGCCGGTCCCTCACCGGTCTGGAGGATTTCCCAACCCAAGACCTGGTGGATCTCACTAGCGGTGATTGTTTTAGCCTGGATGGCAACCTTGAGATGGGAAACCATAATGCCCGTAATCCGGCCGCAGTATTCTATACCTCCGGGAGTACGGGTGTGCCCAAAGGAGTCCTGTTGGAGCACCGGGGCTTGGTGAACCGGTTGTTTTGGATGCAGCGGTGTTTCCCCCTGGACAAAGAAGACCTTATCCTGCAAAAAACATCGATTATTTTTGATGTCTCTATGTGGGAGTTGTTTGCCTGGTTTTTTGGGGAAGCGACCCTATGCCTGCTGCCCCCCGGGCAAGGCGGTGAGCCGGGAGAGATCCTGGATGCCCTGTTGCGGTATAGCATAACTCATATTCATTTTATCCCAGCTGCGTTGATCCCCTTCCTGGATTACCTGGAAACTACGGGGTCACACATACAATTGAACGGTTTGAAACGGGTCTATGCCAGTGGAGAGGCCCTGGCTGTGGATACTGTTTCTCGCTTTAATCGTCTACTTCATCAAACCCAGGGCACCCGTTTGTACAATTTATACGGCCCTACTGAAGCCTCTATTGAAGTTTCCTGCTTTGATTGTTCGGCTCAACCGGAACTCCAGGTTATTCCAATCGGTAAACCCATTGATAATGTGCACCTTTACATCCTGGACCGGGACCTGGCATTGGTTCCCCCCGGGGAAACCGGCCAACTGTGCATTGGCGGAGCGGCTCCTGCCCGGGGGTATCTAAACGATCCCGGCAGCACAGCACAGCAGTTCCCCAGGAATATCACCTGGCCCGAACTACAGGGCCTGGGGGAAGAAAATCTCTATCTTACCGGTGATCTAGCCCGTCTCCAGCCCGGTGGTGATATGGAGTTCTTGGGGCGTATGGACCGGCAAGTCCAAATCCAGGGGATTCGTGTGGAACCCGGGGAAATTGAAAATATCTTGTTGAGATATGCCGATGTTTCCGAAGTTGCCGTGGTTCCCAGGGAGACAGAAGATGGTAATTTAGGACTTACAGCTTTTGTGAAAGGACCTATAAACAGTAAGCTGCCGGGGCTGAAGGAACGTTTGGCCGCTTTGCTCCCATTTTATATGATTCCCGGGGTGTTCGTGGAGGTAGAAGTCATGCCCTTGACTCCCAGTGGTAAAATCCACAGGAAAGCGCTGCCGGAACCGGAAATCATTGCACCGGGAAGTCACATTATCGCACCGCGAAATACCATCGAAAAAAAATTAGCCCTCATTTGGACCGGAATATTATCAATCACGTCCTCACGGGTAAGTATTGATGCAAATTTTTTTGAAATTGGAGGACATTCATTAAATGCGCTCCAACTCCTAAATGCCATTCAAAAGGAATTTAACGTAAAAATCAAGTTCCAGGATATATTCCAATATCCGACGATTGCCCAATTGAGCGGCCTGATCCGCCAAAGCAATCCGACAGTGGAATATGAAATCCAACCGCAGCCGGAAAAGGAGTATTATGCCCTCTCCTATTCACAATGGAGATTAATGGTTCTTTATCAATTTGATCCCGGCAGCCCGGCATTTAATTTGCCCGTACGTCTCACCCTGTACGACCCCATGGAGGAAACAATTGTTAGAAAGGCACTGGAAAAACTGGTGAAACGGCATGCCGGTTTCAGGACCTATTTTAAATCCCACCAGGGTGAGCCGGTGCAAATCATCCGCTCCCATCTCCAGGTGAACCCGGAGGTCCGGGATTTGTCACACTTAAACGATCCTGAACTGGAAAGTAGCAGGCAGCAGCTCTTCAGGCAAGAGAGCCTCCTACCCTTTAACCTGGAACTCCCACCTCTATTCCGGGTGAAATTGATCAAGTGCCGGGAGGAGGAGTTTGATCTGATCCTCACCATGCACCATATTATCACCGACGGATGGTCCCTGGAAATATTGGAACATGAATTCATGGTGCTCTACGAATCCTATAAAAAGGGAGAAGGATATGACCCGGGACCGTTGAAAATTCGATATATCGATTATGTCAATTGGCATAACCGGCTTATCCGGGATAAAGAAAAAATGCGCCAGGCAAAGGAATTCTGGAAAAGCCGGTTGGACGGCAATTATCCCATTTTGGAACTGCCTTATGACTATTCCAGGAAGAACCTGGAAACGAAACAAAGCGCGGCCTATCGAACAGTTATCCCGGACAAGACTGCCCGGGGGTTGAAAAAAGTTGCTGAGGCCGGCAATGCCAGTTTGTTCATGGTGCTGTTAGCGGGTTATAATATCATGTTGTCACGTATCACGGGTCAGCAAGACATCCTGCTGGCAGTACCCGGGGCTGCCAGGCAGCATGAAGATTTGAAAAACATCGTGGGAATGTTTGTCAATACACTGATCGTAAGAAATAGACCAAATCCGGGGGATACCTTTATCGCTTTCCTGGAAAATCTTCAAGTCAATACCTTACAGGTCCTCGATCACCAAAGTTATCCCCTGGAATTGCTGTGCAGCGAATTTAACGTCACGTATCCCGAGGTTCCCGTGTTTTTTAATATGTCCGCATTTAGGCGTACCCATGAAGAGAATTTAAAAGATTTTTCCTCTTACCATACCCCCCGGGTTCAACAGGCAAAGTTTGATATTGTCAGTTATATTGTCGAATATAAAAATGGCATCGAAATCGACACCCATTATTATAAAGAATTATTTAAACCCATGACCATTGAAAAAACCATGAAGATGTACCTGTTGGCGTTGGAAAATATCGTCAAAGACCCTGGGAAAAAGATCGGGGCATATAATTTAATGGCAAGAAAACGGAAATTAAAATTTTCAAATTAAAGAGGTAAGAAAAAAGAAGATATTTTTATAATAATCAGGGCATCAAATGAATTTCACCAAAGAAATATACGAAATACATGGAAAATTGTCCAACTGCAGTGCAAAGTTCCTTGAATTTGTCAAGGATAACCCCGCCAGTTTGAAACGCGCTAGTTATAGTAAGGTGCTGCATCCGAATTTTGATGCAGGTAAGACCCAACCCTGGCCGGTATTTATCAATCAACGAACAAAACAAGAGATGAAACAAGCCTGCACAAGCGTTGCCAATCTTATTAAAAGTATACCTCAACGAGTCTTTGCCAATGACATTACGAACATAAGCTGGTATTATGGGGTCCCTGAAGACATCGTCAAAATTCAATTGGAGGGATTGAGTGATGAACATTTGGAGAATCTCCTGGGAAGAGGTGATTTTATTCTTTCTCCATCAGGATTGAAGTGTGTTGAATATAATATTTCAGCCGGCATTGGGGGGTGGCAGATTGCGATTTTGGAATCATTGTATTTAAACACACCGGTAATAGCGCAATTTTTACAGGAATACCAGGTGAAAACATTGAATAAAAACCTGAATTCAATTCTCCTGGAGCATCTGCTAATAAATGCGGTGAAGAAATTTTCCCCTGGCAGTTCCTGTAATGAAATTAACATTGCCATTGCACTCCCCAATTATAGGAAAAGTGCCGATCAAATCATGATAGAGAAACATTTTAATCAACTATACAACCATATATTGCATCTTAAATATAGTCATTTGCAAGGAGAGGCAATCATTTGTGATTTTCTTCATTTTAACATTGAGGATGGTTGTATATTTTATGAAGACAAGCGAATTCATGTACTGGTTGAATTTTATCAAGGAGATGTGCCTCCCGAAATAACGGACGTTTTTAAAAGGGGGAATATTTTGCTGTTTAACGGCCCCATAACAGGGTTACTGGTAAATAAACTCAACCTGGCCATACTTTCGGAAAGTGAAGATTCCGATCTCTTTACTTTAGCGGAGAGAGAAGTAATAAAAAAGTATATCCCCTGGACCCGTAAATTAACTGCCGGAAAAACCAGGTTTGATGGACAGACCTTTGACTTACAGGATTTTGTTCTTTCCAATAGAGAAAAGATGGTATTAAAACCTGCTGAGGGCCTGGGTGGAGATGATGTGTTTATCGGTCACTGTACTCCCCGGGCCCAATGGGAAGAGTTGATAAAAAACGCCGCCGGGGAAAGAAATTGGGTGGTGCAGGAATATACCGAATCTTTTCCTTATTTATTCCAGGCCGGTAACAATGGATGTAGCGAACATCATGCGATCTGGGGGTTGTTTTCCTTTGGGAACCGGTATGGCGGGGGATTTTTACGGATACTACCGAAAGATAACGGAAAAGGTGTGATCAATACCCGTCAAGGCGCGGAAAAAACGGTTGTCTTTGAAGTTGAAGAATAAAATAGAAGCCTCATGATAATAGAAAAATTTGAAAAACAAGTAGAAAGATTCGCAAAGAAAACCGCGGTGGTAACCGAAAACATAACCTTGACTTATCAAGAACTGAACCGGTACGCCAATCGAGTCGCCCGTGCCATACTAAACTTAAAAATAAAAAAAGAAAAGGAACAAATCCTGGGATTATTATTTGAACACAGTGCCTATATGATTATCGGTGTTCTCGGCACATTGAAAGCAGGAAAAGCATATGTTCCCCTGGACATTACATATCCTGAAAATCGATTGGCCTATATGCTTGAGAATTCCGAAGCTTACCTGTTATTAACCAATGATGAAAATATGTCTTTGGCCCGAACACTGGCGGGAAAAGTTAAAAATCCTATAAAGGTGATCAATATTAATGCGCCAGACCTTCACAACAAATACTCCGGTGAAAATATCAACCGGGACCCCTCCGGTGATAAATTGGCTTATATTCTTTATACTTCCGGGTCAACCGGGAAACCCAAGGGTGTTATCCAGGATCATGAAAATGTTTGGTATTATATCCGTAACTGGACCGAGAGATTTTCGATCTCCCCTTCGGACCGAATGACTTTATTTTCTGCTTTTAGCCATGATGGGGCGGGTCAGGATATGTTTGGTGCGCTGCTGAATGGGGCCACCCTGTATCCTTATAATATTTTAAATCGAGCCAATATCGGGGAACTTAGTCAATGGTTAATCGATGAAAAAATAACCATATGGCATTCGGTCCCCACATTATACAGGTATTTTGTAGATACATTGAAGAACCAGAACCATAGGAATCAACGGTTTCCCTATCTTCGTTTTATTCTATTGGGAGGAGAGCAAATAAGAGACCATGATATCGAGATGTATAAACGGTTTTTTCCATCTTCACAATTGGCAAATGTTTACGGCCAGACCGAATCGTCAGTGGATTCCATCTGGATAATCAACCCGGAGTCTCCGGTGGATAAACTCTTGATCGGGGAATCCCTGGATAAGACAGAAATGTTAATTGTAACGGATGATGGGACAATCCTGGAAGAAATAGGAGTAGGGGAAATTGTTGTGGTTTGTGAGTATCTGGCCCTGGGGTATTGGAAAGATAAGGAAAATACAGACCAGGTATTTTTTAATGATCCGGAGTTGGGCCGGTTATACCGTACCGGTGATTTGGGGCGATTGATGGTGGATGGAAATATTGAGCTGATGGGAAGAAAGGACTACCAGGTCAAAATAAGAGGCTTCCGGATAGAAGTGGGGGAAATAGAAACAACGTTACTCAAACATGGATCCATAAAGGACGCTGTAGTGGCGGCAAGGGCGGATGAAAACGGGAGTACCTGTTTATGTGCCTATTATGTCCCGGACCCTATGGACTCGAAGACAGGCAGCCATTCGCCTCTTACTGTCTCCGGGTTGAGGGAATATCTATCAAGGGAGTTGCCCGAGTATATGATACCCGCATATTTCACGCCATTAGAAAAATTGCCGTTGACTCCCAATGGGAAGGTAGACAAGAAGAATCTGCCCGAGCCAGAATCCCTACAATCCCGGTTATGCGGCGCTTATGAAGCGCCTACCACCCTTATAGAGAAAAAAATATCCACAATCTGGGAAGAGATTCTTACCCTGGAAAAGCTGGGAATCCATAACAATTTCTTTGAACTGGGAGGCGATTCTTTAAAAGCAATGACCTGTGTGGGGAGGATTCACAGGGAATTCAACACCGAAATTACGATCCTGGAAATTTTTAATCACCCCACCATAAAAGAACTTGCTGAATATATCGAAAAAAACAGCCAAATCGGTAAGTTTCATTCCATTAGACCAACGGAACAAAAGGAATATTATGATGTATCCACAGCGCAGAAAAGGCTCTATATTTTACAACGATTGGACCCTGTAAATACAGGATACAACTTAACCTTTACGGTTCTATTGGAAGGTAATATCGATGGAGAGAAATTTGATCAAACGTTTAAGAAGTTAATCAACCGGCATGAGATATTGCGAGCCTCTTTTGAAATGGCAGCGGAAAAACCGGTGCAGCGCATTTATGATGAGGTGGACTTTGAAATCCAATTTTTTGATTTAACTACAGGGGAAAAAAGACAGGAGACAGAAGGGAAAACAGACCCTAATCCGTCACCTGTCATCCGTAATCTGTCATCTGAGTTCATCCGTCCTTTTGATTTAGGCCAATCACCATTAATGAGAATCGGGCTGATCAAAACAGCAGGTGCCAGGTATATATTTATGTTAGATATTCATCATATCGTATTTGACGGCACGTCGATTAACATTCTCTTCAAGGAATTAATGGACCTGTACCGGGGAAAAGAATTACCGGCCTTACAAATCCAATACAAAGATTACTGGGAATGGCAGAATCGCCGTGAGGATAAAGGGATAAAAAAAAGGCAGGAAGATTATTGGATGGATGTCTTCACCGGAGAGGTCCCGGTAATTAACCTCCCCACCGATTACCCGAGACCCCCGGTACAGAGCTTCGAGGGAGACCGATTTAACTTTGTAATCGGTAAAAAAGAAACGGATGTTTTAAAAGCAGTGGCAAAAGAGGAAGGGGTTACGCTTTTTATGGTGCTGCTGGCAGTAATTAATGTTTTACTGATGAAATTAAGCGGCCAGGAAGATATCGTTATTGGAACGCCGGTGTCAGGAAGAAGACACCAGGATTCGGAAAAAATCGTCGGGATGTTTATCAACACACTGGCTTTAAGGAACTGCCCGGGAAACCAAAAAATCTTTAGAGAATTCCTGGGTGAAATAAAAGAATGCACCTTAAACGCTCTTTTTAACCAGGACTACCCCTTTGAAGACCTGGTGGAAAAGGTGCAAGCCAGGAGAGATGTCGGCAGGAACCCACTCTTTGATGTCATGTTTATACTCCATAATTATGCTTCACCGGCAAGAGGCGTACAGGAATTGGAAATTGAAGGTTTAAAGTTAGAACCCTATGGGGCCGATTCTAACACCTCCATGTTCGATATGACTTTTAGCGGGGTGGAGTTCGATGAAACCCTGTTATTTAGTGTTGAATATTGTACAAAATTATTTAAAAAAGAGACAATTGAAAGATTTACCGGTTATTTCTACCGGCTCATATCCTCTTGCCGGGAGCTCCTTGAAAAGAAATTGTCGGATATAGACATACTACCTGGAGAGGAAAAAAATCGATTATTACACCAATTTAATAATACGGACACCCAATACCCCAAAGATAAAACCATCCATGAATTATTCCGGGAGCAGGTAGAGCGGACACCGGACCATGTGGCCCTGGTGGGGATCCACGAAACACACGAAACACACGAAAGAAATGACAATATGTCTCATATGTCCTATATGTCCTATCAAAAACTAAACAAACTATCCAACCAACTGGCCCATTTATTAAGAGGAAAAGGTGTCAAACCCGGAACCATCGCCTCCATTATGGTAACTCGAACCATTCACATGATGGTGGGATTATTGGGAATTTTGAAAGCAGGATGCACCTATTTACCCCTGGACCCCGAATATCCCGGTAAGCGGATCAATTACATCCTGAAAAACAGCAATACCGAAGTCCTGGTAGTGGATAATGCTTCGTGTGCTTCGTGGTTATCTTTTGCTCCGAAGGCGTTTTTAAATTTTTCCGAAGGACACCATCTTAACTTCCCAACTTCCCAACTTCCCAACTTCCCGGCTTCCCTCCCTTCCAGCCCGGTATACGTCATCTATACCTCCGGTTCCACCGGGAACCCCAAAGGCGTCATAGTGCCGCACAAAAATGCGGTGAACTTTATTACCGGGATGACATCTATCATTGATTTTTTACCGGGTAAGAGCATACTGGCATTAACTACCATCTCTTTTGATATCTTTTTCCTGGAAACACTGCTGCCGGTAACCAGGGGTATGAAAGTAGTCATTGCTGATGAAGCACAGCAAAAGGACCCGCGGTTGTTAGAAAAACTAATCCTTCACCAACAAGTAAATATGCTGCAGTTGACTCCCTCACGGCTTCAATTGCTAATGAGTTACAAAGATAATTTGTTTTGCTTAAACAGTGCAGCGGAATTGATCGTCGGCGGCGAAGCGTTTCCGGTTCATTTGTTTGAAAAAGTTAAAGAAAAGTACGCCGGCAAAATTTACAATGTCTATGGTCCCACTGAGACCACCATCTGGTCCACCATCAAAGATTTAACCCGCTGCAAGACCGGGGAGTTGACCATTGGCACCCCTATTGCCAATACCCGGGTAACCATCGTTGACAGGCACAGCCGGATTCAGCCCCTGGGAGTTGTCGGGGAATTGTTGATCGGAGGTGACGGAGTGGCAACCGGGTATTTAAACAATCCCGAATTAACCGCGGAAAAGTTTATAAATTACAATCCCCAAAACCAGGATAATCCCGACTACTATAGGTCCTATAAGTCCTATAAGACCTATATTACGGGTGATTTAGCGCGATGGCTTTCCTCGGGTGAAATCGAATTTTCAGGACGAGTGGACCACCAGGTCAAGATCAGGGGATTTCGCATCGAATTGGAGGAAATCGAAGAACAACTAAGAGGACATGAAGGTATCAAAGAAGTTGTTGTTACAGCGAGAACAGTCAAAGAAGGTGACAATTACCTGGCAGCCTATATTGTCCCGATATTTCCCGGGAAGGAAAAGGAGTTTGATGTAAGTCAACTGCGGGACTACCTGGTCCGACAATTACCCCATTACATGATTCCCTCTTATTTTATTTTTTTAGAAAATATTCCCTTAACACCCAATGGAAAAATAAACCGGCAAGCATTACCCGCTCGCGACCAATCTCGTCCCCAATTGAGCACCGATTATGCGGCCCCGGGATCGGACCGGGAAAAAATGGTTGCCCAACTCTGGACAAATGTACTTAATGTGGATAAAGTCGGCATATACGATAATTTTTTTGACCTGGGCGGGAATTCCCTGAAGCTCATCCAGTTGAACGAAAAATTAAAAGAAGCTCTTGGGAAAGATATTCCTGTGATGACTATATTCAGATATCCTACCATAGGATCCTTATTGCAGTACCTGGGACAGGGAAATACGATGAACGGCATGACGGATGGACAAATTGAGGAAGCCGTGGGTGACCTGGAGGAAACCATGGGACTGCTGGTAGGAGCGGATAGTGAATAAAGTGAATAAAAAAGAAATCAATGCCGCGGTAACGGGCCTTGAAGTAGCGGTTATCGGGATCGCCGGTCGTTTCCCCGGTGCCCGAAACATCGAGGAATTCTGGAACAATCTAAAAGAAGGCGTAGAATCCATTGCTTTTTTTAGTGACCGGCAGTTGGAGGAAGCAGGCGTTGACATGGCAAGGGTATCCGACACTCATTATATAAAAGCCGCCTCTATACTGGAAGGTGCCGATAGTTTTGATGCGCTTTTTTTTGGATACACCGCCGAAGAAGCCGAAGTATTGGACCCCCAGGTACGCATTCTCCTGGAATGCGCCTGGGAAGCATTGGAAGATGCCGGATACCATCCCCAATTATATAACGAGATGATCGGGATATATGCGGGGGCATCGGGGAACTTTCCCTGGGAAGGGACCTGGCGCTTAGCCGAAGCAGCCGGCGGTTCCGAGCGATTTGCCCGCTGGCAGTTGTATGACAAGGATTTTTTAACCACGGCCATATCTTACCGGTTGAATTTAAAGGGACCCAGCACCACCATCTATACGGCCTGTTCCACATCGCTGGTGGCGGTACATACAGCCTGTCGGGCGGTATTATCGGGAGAGTGTAAAATGGCCCTGGCCGGCGGGGCAACAGCCGCAGCCAGGATGAGAAACGGCTATCTTTATCAAGAAGGGATGATCAAATCACCGGATGGACACTGCCGGGCTTTTGATGCCAGGGCAAAGGGTACGATATTTGGTGACGGCGCCGGCATGGTGCTGCTGAAACGGCTTAAATACGCCATTGTGGATGGCGATCATATTTATGCGATAATCAAGGGAACAGCCATCAATAATGATGGCAGCCGGAAAGTCGGTTATACCGCACCCAGTATCGAAGGTCAGTCCGAAGTGATACGCATGGCCCAGCGAGTCGCGCGGGTGGAACCGGAAAGTATCACTTATATCGAAACCCACGGCACAGGCACCCCCCTGGGAGACCCCGTGGAAATTGAAGGATTAAAACTGGCATTTAATACGCAAAAAAAACATTTCTGCGCCATCGGCTCGGTAAAAACCAATTTCGGTCACCTGGATATAGCCGCGGGAATAGCCGGTTTTATAAAGACCGTCCTGGCAATAAACCAGCGGATGATTCCCCCCAGTTTGCACTTTGAAACCCCCAACCCGAAAATTGATTTTGAAAACAGTCCCTTTTATGTCAATACAAAATTAAGGCAGTGGGAAAACCATAAATATCCGCTTCGAGCCGGAGTGAGTTCCTTTGGCATCGGTGGTACCAATGCCCATGTTATCCTCGAAGCAGTACCCGGGGGAACAAGGGGGCTTGCCCCCTTGTCCAATCGAGAATATCAATTAATCCTGTTATCTGCCGGGGCCGAAGCTGCCCTGGAGAAAATGACCCAAAACCTTGGACTCCATTTGAAAAATAACCCGGACATCAATTTGGCCGATGCCGCCTATACTTTGCAGGTGGGGAGAAAAGCATTGGAATACAGGCAAATGTTACTATGTGCAAATATTGAAGAAGCGATTTCCGGATTAACCGCCCTGGAATCCGGGAGCCTGCAAACCGCCCGGACATCAGGCTTGGATGAAAGAAACGTAATTTTTATGTTTCCCGGTCAGGGTGCACAGTATGTCAACATGGGGCGCCGCCTATACGAAGATGAACCTCTATTTC
>Ga0210084_1000156_pt1 | contig 11374 bp, 12 predicted proteins | sample China_Galinas_Co_3_FD_184863 | JGI IMG/M metagenome (GOLD analysis project Ga0210084, IMG submission 184863) | Wetland microbial communities from San Francisco Bay, California, USA, that impact long-term carbon sequestration -... | ecosystem: Environmental > Aquatic > Marine > Wetlands ... | reverse complement strand
CGGACGTGTGGGGGACAGCCCCATCATTGGTGCCGGAACATATGCCAATGACCGGGTCGCCGTCTCCTGCACCGGTCATGGAGAGTACTTTATTCGATGGGCGGTGGCCCATGACGTGGCCGCACTGTATTCCTACAAAAATCTGACCATCGCCGATGCCGCCAAACAGGCATTGGATAAAATACAGCCCCACGGGGGGACCGGCGGCATCATCGCCCTCGATTCTGCGGGAAATATTGCCATGCCCTTCAATACAAAAGGGATGATAAGGGGGAGTGTATCCAGCACTTCAGAACCCCGGGTCGCCATTTATTAGAAGAAAAAGCGGCTTAAGCAGTGTACGTGTTCAGAGGGTGCGCTCCTCTGCTTCACTCCGGTGTCTACGTGTCTGGCCATTTCAATGACTTAGCAGCGGGGGCATTCCAGCCCCCTCTGCGTTCTCTCCCACAGCTAAGTCATTGAAATAACGAAGCGATGCTTTTATATAATCTACATCCCAAATAGATTGATCATTGAGATGTATAACATTATGAGTTTTTTTACATATAATTCATAAAGGCAAAACCGCAACAATTTTTCTCGAATACGGAAAGAATCTTTTAGATCGTTATGTCAATATGGATACCGGACGAAAACGATATAAAAGCAAGGTCAGCGTAGGATTTTAACCATGGATTATAATTCTATTAGACATGGCTCCCTAAGGCAATTCATCAATCCATGGGCCGCCGTTAAGCCATTTCTCACCCATTTCTTTCAATTTGCCACTGCCTTGAAGAATGTTCATAAAATTCTGTGTCCAGTTGATCAACAGCGTATCTTCGGTCATAGCGATTCCCAGTGGTTCGAAGGAAAGGGGTGACTCCCCTGCTATCAATCTCTTATTTTGGTAACGGTAAGCCGACAGTGCACAAAAATAAAAATCAGCTACAAAGACATCTATCTTACCCTTAAGAAGAAGATCAATCGCCTCTTCGTAGGAATCGGTAAGTATCAATTTTGCCTTGGAGATTAAAGTCTCGGCGAATTTCTGGCTGGTTGAATTCTTCAGAGCTGCAACAGTTACTTCCGGTGTATCCAATCCCTTTGCATCCTGCAAGGCAGCATACTTTTCGGCTACAGCTAAGATTCCCTTTCCAGAAACATAATACGGACCCACAAACGCCACCTTTTGATTGCGTTTTGGGGTTATGGTCATACCCGAAAGGATTATGTCTACTTGGTTTGCTTCGAGGGCCGGAAGCAGCTTGGCAAAGGGCATTGAAACAAATTTTACTTTAACACCCAGTGCATCACCCATTGCCTTAGCAATATCAATATCTAATCCGATAAGTTCACCTTTTTTAGTGGTGGCCGTCATCGGCGGCTGAGCTCCGCTTGTTCCAACCAACAACTCCCCTTTTTTTATAATACGATCCATGGAAGGACCCGCTGAAGCAGCTATGGCAAAAATAAGAGACAGTACTGATAATAAACCAACGATGACTAATTTTTTTTTCATCAAATTTCTCCTGTTTACGACTTTAAAGGTTAATGCTGAAATCTATCTTCTCAAATTATAATTCCATGTGTCTTGCCATAAGAACAAACTGAAACCGAGTTTCTTTCAATACATATATCATAAAAAATGAATAGGGCAAACTCACTAAAAAAAAAATTTACCCCTATAAGAGTGAAATTTTCTTCATAAATCCAAGCCTATTGAATAGTTTTACTCAACAACCTCAAACATAAAAGGAGGAGATGCCTCTTTTAGTGGGTATTGCAACATTAGCTTTGCAGACGGCTCCATAAGTATGACAAAGTTTCAAGGCACTGCTTCTGGCGCAAAGCCTCGCTTGATTAAGGGCACGGGTAATTACATCAAGGGAACCGGCAGGTTTGAAGGAATCAAAGGGAAAGTCTCCTTCAGCGGCAAGTATGTTACACCCTATACCAAGGATAAAACCAAAGGCGACGTAGTCCTCGAAGTCACTTCGACCTATATCCCGCCTAAAAAATGATTAACCAAGAACTAAGTGGTTTGGTATTTATGCCATTTGTAAAAAGGCAGGGTTCAGAAATGACCCTGCCTTTTTTATTGTTACCGCCTGCACACTACCTGCAATGACCTACAGATATCAATCTTCTGAGTTAATGTGATATTCAAAACATACCTATCAATCAACTGAGTCAGCAATCACTGCTATTTTAAACCATTCACTGATACGCCAATATCTGATACCAACGCCAGAGTGAGCCGAACCCTTTGGATTCCCCTCGAATAATCCCATGCATGCCTTTTCTTTTTTAGGAGAAGGCAACGACCGCAATTTATTGTCAAAGTTTTCACTGTGAATGGACATCTCGTCAAGCTTCTTTCCAAAGTTTTGGTCAACATTTAGTCAACAAATTGTAGAAAACATCTCTCTATTTACAGTTATTTCATCGGCGTTACTTTTGTTACCAGATTGAGAACCAATACCTGTAAACATATTGATATTATAAATGTTTTACTTTTACTTCTGTTTACTTTCTTCTGCCCGTTTTTTCACTCTCAACAGCCCCGGGCTGTTATGGAGATACATAAGGGGGGAAGAATATCCCGCCGACATAAAATAACGTTCAAGATCATCAAACAGGACCGGCCGGTCAGGCCACCGGTACAGTTTCTCCCGCTGTTTCAATTCCTGCCATAACTCGCCGGCCCACGGTTTTAACCCGAACACTTCTTTCTTTGCCTGGTCACAGAGAAACATCTCACACACCAAAGGCTTGATCCGCCACATACAACCCTGCTCCCCCAGGTAGACGCATTTAAATCCGGTGTTGGGTTTCTGGAGCACCGTCACCAAACTTTTGATCTCCGCTTCGCCGGATATCAGTACATTGATGACAACATCTCCGAAAAAGGTAATAATGCCTTCACGGGAACAACAGGCACTGACCTTGCTCTGATAACAATTTTGGGTGCATGTGGTTTCAAAGTGCTCACGAAGAAAGGCGTTCACCGCATCTCGGAACAGCAGATAATCAGAAATTTGTGACACTAGCGCCAACCGCTCCCCAGGAGACATCGTTCCAAGGTGACAACATACCATATCCAGCGTTTCCGCCTGCTCTTTCTGATATGCATTCATATTATTTTAAGGAATTTTATCCTTTTTAACATTCGCTGTTGCAGTTCAAATACGATTACCTATTATCATTGTTTTATTCATTTGCCAATGGACGAAGACGATTCCGCACAAGTTAAAATCGAAGTTTACCATAACCGATGCATCCAGATCACTATGCACAGAAAACTGTGCATAGTGCACATTTTTTTGTGCATCTTCTTTCCCCATCTTCCCGACAACATTTCACATCCCTTTAATACAGTTGTATAATTCCCTGTGATATTAGGGTGTAACGTAATTCAGAGAATCGAAACCAAGAATACGACATCTGGCATGAAAATTGTATTAATGTATTACCTTACAGTTTTTTCAACATCAGGATATTCTGCTATGGACAACAGAAAAGAATTCATTGAGCGCAGGAAGCATCCCCGGTTCAAAGTTAAGCGCGGAGCCGTTGCTGCAATGATCACAACATCATCTGCAAAGGAGGAACAGGCTGAGGATATGCCCATGAATGAGGGATCCATTTCTACTATCCAAATGGGTCAAATCACTAACATCAGCAAAGGCGGGCTTGCTTTTCGTTATTTTTATGGCGAAGACGAACATAACAAATTGTTTGATTTGGATATATTTTCTGTTCAAGATAGCTTTTATTTAAAGAAGGTACCTGTTAATACGGTTTGGGCTTCCCATGTAATCAGCAAGTCCTCATTGAGTCTCTTAAAAAGTCAGCACCGGGGTTTGCAGTTCGAGAATTTGACCCCACACCAGATATCCCAGTTGGATTTTTTTCTCCAGAACTACACCCACAAGTGAAGATTTATGATTATATTTTAATAAAAATTATATGCGGCATATAATCTTCACATTGCAGCTCCCTGCTGGAAGCTCCGTGGTATGCGCTTCCCTGTTGAATCCGTGAAATTCACCGTGGCGATTTGATGCGGTTCAATCCGCCTCCAACACATTTATCTTAATAAATGAATTGTTGAATTTTGAACTGTTAAAGTGTATGCTAAGCATGATAGACTTTTCCATAGTTTAACGGAAACGCAACATAATTAATTTTTGCTCAAAATCCCTCGCCGACACCATAATAAGTAAAGAATCCCGACCCAGTGGGTTAGAATCTAATTTCACCCCGGAAGAGTGTCGTTTCCTTGAAGCCAACTCAACCTGCTTACCGGAGGAATTTTTTATGGTCCACAAACCAAGCTATGAAGATTTGAAACAGAAAATTAAAGAATCTGAAAATAAATACCAAAATCTTCTCAGCACCGCGCTTGTTGGGATTTATCAGACCAGTATTACTGGCGATATTCTTTATGTAAATGAATCCTTGGCAACCATCTTTGGATTTGAGTCTCCGGAAGAGATGCTGTTAGAAAGCGCCATTGTTCGATATAAATATGTCGAAGACAGAGAGGTTTTGATACAAACCCTCAGGGAAACGGGCAGCCTTAAGGGATTCGAATTTGAGGCCTTTACAAAATCCGGTGAAACAATAAATTTACTTTTAAGTGCAGTGCTTGAAAACGATATCATATCCGGAATGATTATGGATATCACCCACCGTAAAAAAGCTCAAAAGGCACTCAGAGAAAGTGAAGAACGGTACCGCAGCCTTTTCAAAAACAACCATTCGGTGATGCTCCTTATTGATCCGGAAAGCGGGGATATCGTAGATGCCAACCCGGCAGCAGTCGCCTTCTATGGCTGGAGCTATGAAGCGCTTACCGGCAAAAAGATTACAGATATCAATACCCTTACAAATGCACAAGTGTTTCAGGAAATGGAAAGAGCAAAGGCGGAACAGCGTCGAGTATTTTATTTTCAGCCCCGTCTGGCCAACGGCGAAATCCGTGATGTCGAGGTGTTCAGCGGCCCCATCAAGGTACATGACAGAGAACTTCTATATTCGATTATTCATGACATCACCGAACGTAAACAGGCTGAAGCGGCGGTACGGAATAGCGAAAAAAAATACCGATTGCTCGTGAAAAATATCCCGGGAATTGTTTACAAAGGATTTAAAGACTGGTTTGTTGAGTTTTACGACAACAAAATCGAGCACTTGACCGGCTTCAATATACAAGAATTTAAATCCGGACGGATGAAATGGATCGATTTGATGGTTACGGAAGATATCGAATCTGCTCGGGAGATCTTTATCCGGGCATTGAAAACGGACAAATCATATGTGCGTGATTACCGCATAAAAACACAGTCAAACGATATCCTTTGGATTCAGGAAAGAGGACAAATCGTATGCGATGATAAAGGAAAGATTGAACATGTGAGTGGTGTTTTTTTTGACATTACCGAACCCAAGAAAGCAGCTGAAGCGCTCAGAAAAAGTGAAGAGGAATATCATCGTCTGTACAAGCTGATTCGGCTCATGGCAGATAATATACCGGATCTGATATGGGCGAAAGATCTGGATGGGAGATATATGTTCGTCAACCAAGCCATGTGCGACAAACTGATGATGTGTGATTGTCCGGAAAAGGCCGTTGGCATGACAGATATGGTCATTGCCGAACAGGAACGGAATGCCGGATCTGAACACACCTTTGGCGAAATTTGTGTTAATTCCGACGCTGTTATCCAAGAACGGAAAGTTGCCTGCCGAATACTCGAGGAGGGATTCGTCAAAGATAAATATCTTGTGTTGGATGTCCATAAGGCGCCGTTTCTTGACGAAAATAAAGAAATGATTGGAACAGTGGGATGCGGACGGGATGTTACCAACGAGAAAAAGGTTGAGAAGGCACTCAAAGAAAGAGAAATTGAATTAGAAAGAAAAAACCTGCGTCTTGAGGAATTGAACTCGGCTTTAAAGATTTTACTGGAAAAAAGAGATGGCGACAAAAAGGTGCTTGAAGAGAAAGTACTGATGAACATTAAAAATTTAATTACACCGTATGTTGCAAAACTAAAAAAGACCGCGCTGACTGATAGACAGGATATTTTTGTAGAAATCATCCAGTCAAACATAGACGATATTCTTTCACCGTTTGCACACAAGCTGTCCTACAAGTATCTGAATTTTACGCCGACAGAGCTTCAAGTGGCTGATCTGGTAAAACAGGGCCTTCGCACAAAGGAGATCGCGGAACTATTAAACTCCTCCCCTGAAACGGTCTCCGGCCACAGGAAAAGTTTGAGAAAGAAACTCAATTTGATAGACAAAAAATCGAATCTGAGAACCCACCTATTATCCCTGGGTTGAGAACCCACTTTTTATCCATAGATAATGGTTGAAATTAATAACCATTATACCCCCTATAATACACTGTTTACTTGTCTGGCAATTGTTATATAATTATATAAATTTATTGTCAACTTGCGCACATGAAATCCTAAAAGAAGACCCATTTTTTTTAGAAACTAGTTTGGATAAGCATTCGCAAGGGGTCGCCGGGAGCAATTTGAGTGGAAAAGGACACGCAGATGAGCGGAGCGCCGGAAGAAAGTGAACGCCATTTCCTCCATCTAATGGAAGATTCACTGGTTGGTGTTTGCATTATCCGGCGGAACCGTTTCGTATACCAAAATTCTATCCTCAAAAAATTATTGGGTTTTTTACCTGAAAGTTTTGAAAACGATTTTTTTGACCACCTCCATCCGGACAATGTTGAAAAGTGCAAAAATATGTATCGGCAAATCACTTCTGGAAGGCGCCGAACAGCAGATGTGGATTTCAGGTTTTATCCGTCAGAGATGAAAGGACGTAAAGCTACGCCATGCTGGATACAATGCCGCGTTAGTCTCATCAATCATCAGGGTGAAAATGCGATCCTTCTCCAAATGATGGACATCACTCGAATCAAGGAAATGGAACGTCTATTGACCCTCAAACAAAAAATGAGTTCTTTAGGACATGTTGCGGCCGGTATCGCCCATGAAATACGAAACCCACTGACCGGAATCAATTCTTATTTATATACCCTTGAAGATTTATGTAATTCAAAAATTATCGAAGGTGACCAGATTGAAACGGTCAAACAGATTGTCAGGCAATTTCAGATTGCATCGGACAAAATCGAGGCAGTTGTTAAGAGAGTCCTCGATTTTTCAAGACCCAACACCCCTAAAATGGTTTTGATTGACCTGAACAAATGTATTGAAGATACCGTGAGCCTTTCGGCTACCACCCTTCGAAAAAATGATATCCAGCTGGAAAAGTCACTGGAATCAGACTTGCCGAAATGCTATGGCGATGCGCATTTGATCGAACAGGTCCTCTTAAATCTGATTAACAACGCGGCCAAGGCAATGGGAAAAAACCAAACAGCCAAAAGGATCCGGATCGATTCATTTTACAAAAACAAACGCCTTTTTATTCAAGTTTCCGACTCGGGACCGGGCATTCCCAAAGAATTTACAGACAAAGTCTTCGATCCTTTTTTTACGACCCACAATGATGGGTCAGGGATTGGATTGAGTATTGCCCAAAGAATCGTTGCCGATCACAACGGAACCATTGAAATTCAGAAGAGCAGATGGGGAGGTGCCACTTTAAGCGTCGAACTTCCGATAGAAAAAAGGAGGGATTCTATATGATATCTTTCACCATCTTCGTTGTTGACGATGAACAAATGGTCAGGGAAGGAATCTCCGGGGTGCTCAGGAAATACTACCGTGTCGAGGCGTTCGACGCTGCCGAGTCTGCCATCGATTCCATGTCAAGTACTCCACCCGACATGGTGCTCCTTGATGTCGGTCTGCCCGGCATGAGCGGAATAGAGGCGCTTAAAAAATTTAAGCATCATCATCCAGATATGATCGTTATCATGATAACAGCATTTGAGGATGTCAGCACGGTTGTTGCAGCCATGAAATTCGGCGCACACGATTATGTGGTGAAGCCGGTACAGATGGAGGCGCTGTTGGTCACCGTACGAAACGCCCTCGACGCGGTGTCCATGCGCAAAGAGATTCAGGCCCTCCAGGAAACGTGTCTCAAGGAGAATCTGCCGTGCTTTATCGGTGAGAGCAATGCCATCCAGGACGTCATGGACATCGTCAAAAAAGCGGCACAAAGCACGGTTACCCCCATTCTCATTCAGGGTGAAACTGGAACGGGCAAGGAATTGATTGCCAAGGCCGTCCATTACCGTAGTCCTCATTTCAAGGGTCCCATGATCGCAGTCAATTGCGCTTCAATCCCCAGGGAATTGATCGAAAGTGAGCTTTTCGGTTATGAAAAAGGGGCCTTCAGCGGGGCAACCCCGGGCGGCAAATCAGGTTTGGTTGAAGCAGCCGACAAGGGGACCCTATTTCTGGATGAAATCGGGGATATGAGCCTGGAAGCCCAGGCAAAGCTCTTGCGATTCTTGGAAGACGGCGAGTTTTACAAAGTGGGCGGAACCCGGAAACTAAAAATTCATACCCGAGTCGTATCCGCAACCAACAAAGATTTGCTCCAAATGATCCAGGAGGAACGCTTCAGGCCCGATCTTTATCACCGCATCTCGGTGGTCAAAATCGTGGTTCCATCCTTAAATCAGCGACGTGATGATATCCTTCCGATTGCGAAACACTTTTTGGTTGAATTCAGTCAAAAGCTTAACAAAAATTTTACGGGCATCGCACCCCAAGCTGAATCGATCTTAAAAGCATTTGAATGGAAGGGCAATGTCCGCGAATTGAAAAATGTTGTCGAAAAAGGCGTCATCTTGGAAGAAGGGCCGGAACTCATGCTGCAAAATCTGGAACTGGAGATGCTTGGGCAACATGAAGATTTCATAAAATTTAAAAATGGAACCAAGCTCCCTCCCCTTGCCCCTTCAGGAGCCGATTTTCCTTCGGTTGTAAACTCCATTGAAAAATACTATATTGACCAAGCCCTAAAAATGACCAACGGCAATGAATGCAAAGCCGCAAAGCTGCTGCGTTTGAGCCGTGACCGTTTCCGCTACCGCCGAAAAAAATTGGCAACCGTCATCGCCCAGTAAAACGTGTCGCTTGTTTGTTGCAATCTGCACATTTTTACTGTGCCGATGCCCCACCCAAAAAAAATAACCCCAACGAGATCGTTTTCTCTTTGGGATTCCCCTAAGTCTGGCTTTTACCATTCAATATTGTGTGATTTTCCACAATTCGTTTGGGTTATATTCCACATTTCGGTGCCCCGACAATTCTAACTCTCCCATTATAAACTGTCTAACATTTTAAAAATATTATGTTTATTTTAAAACCACACCGATGGCATCAATTCTGCATTAAAATCCATCAAGCCATTTAACATTTTAAAATAACGGTATAAATTCGGTGGCGGTGTCAGAAAAATATGGCGTCTAAATCAAAGGAAAATCATGGCATTGAATGTTAGCCTTCTGAAAAAAATCATGTTCTTTCTGTTGATCGTCTCATCGATACTTTCTCTCTGCGCATGCAGATCATCCGGAGGAACGGCAAATTTTGGGTGGAAGCAGGGAACCGTATACGGATATGATTATGAAGGACTCCAGGCCGAATCCCCTTCAGGCCAGACGGTGTGGAAAGAAGTGTCAAGAATGGAACCGTGGCAACGCATTGAATCCCAGCATACCTTTATACAGTATATAACGCTTAAGGATATCAAAACTTTTGATAACAGTATCGACTATATGCCGCGCAAATGGGAAGCAAAAAATCTCTTTTCATTCATATCGGCAAAAGACCCCATCGATTCCATAAAGAAAAAAGTTGATGCTTTATTCGACAAAGTGGAGCAAATTCTCGGAATTTACGGACGGCGGGATAAGATCATCATTCATCTTTATCCCAAAAAAGGTTTTTATGAGGTTAGAGACAGGATAAATGGTAAAAATTGTCGTTTTCGAGCAATGTATATTTTTGAGCAGAACACCATATACATCAATGTTGGTGATGTGCATGAAGGTATTTTGGCCCATGAAATCGCCCACGCCATAATCGACAACTACTTGTCTGTTCGACCTCCAAAAATCACGAGCGAGATTCTTGCCCGTTACGTGGAAAAAAATCTTTATTATTAACAAAAAAAATGATCGGGACAATATGAAATCCTTCAGCAAATTAAAAGACCTTAAAACCGTGCTCGTTGAGGATGATGCCATGATCCGAAACGCTTTGAGCATGGCCTTTAAAAACAAGGATTGTTGTTTGCGGGTTTGTAAAAATGCCCAACAAGGGCTTCAGGCCCTCAAAGAGGAACGTTTTGACATCATTATTTGTGATTACAGACTTCCGGATATGAACGGCCTGGAATTTTTCAAGTTGGTAGGCAACCGGCCGCCGCATATTTTAAAAATACTTATTTCGGCTTATGACGACAAGGAGCTAAGTTCTGAATTATCTCGAGTCGGAGTCCATGCGTTTATCCCGAAACCATTCTCGATTAAACAGATGATCCATATACTGGTTCACCTGGTCGAGATCAATCAAAAAAACCAGCACATATGTGTACAGGCTGACAGCCTCTCTGATCAAAAACATTACTTTTAAAAAAAAGGAAACAAATATTGGCACATCAAAAAATATTAAAAAGTCAAGGAAAAATTAATCCCTTCATGTCCACCGCCAATCCAATCCAAAACCCCATAACACTGATGATTGGTTTTCTAACAAGGCCATGGCATGGACACCGGCCGCGTGAATTGAATGCAGGCATCGGGAAGGGCATCGAAGAAATGATGCTTCAAAAAAAACAGATTTCAAATAATCTTTTTCGGGCATTCAATATGGTTCTAAAAGGGAAACGGTTAAAAGTAGCATGGATGAAAAAGATTAGATTTGCGAATATCTATCTTTTTACTGTGGCGGCAATGTTTTTTGTTTTGGGAGCTTTTATAGAGTGGGAAACCATTGCAAGCATAAATAAAATAAATGCTCAACCCCTGGAGTATCCAAGATATCTTCATCTTATATTTTTCTTTGTCGGGTTTTTAGCCCTTTGTTCAGTGTATTTTTCAGAAAAAATGGAGGCAACGACCCTTTCATCGGCCAATAAAGACCTTCAAAAAGAAATGGTTGAACGCAAGCGGATCGAAGAAGCCCTGAAGGAAAGCGAAAAAGAGTACAGGGAGCTTTATGCGGAATCAAAACGATCAGAAGAAGTGTACCGTTCCCTTCTGCACTCATCTGCGGATGCCATCGTTATCTATGACATGAATGGCGGCGTCCGGTATATAAGCCCTGCGTTCTCCCGGATATTTGGTTGGACCTTGGCGGACGTGGAAGGGAAAGAAATTCCTTTTCTCCCGGAATCTGAGCAAGAATCCACCCGGGACATGATCCGGGAT
>Ga0210084_1000155_pt1 | contig 11381 bp, 11 predicted proteins | sample China_Galinas_Co_3_FD_184863 | JGI IMG/M metagenome (GOLD analysis project Ga0210084, IMG submission 184863) | Wetland microbial communities from San Francisco Bay, California, USA, that impact long-term carbon sequestration -... | ecosystem: Environmental > Aquatic > Marine > Wetlands ... | reverse complement strand
AGTCTCGGTATCGAGCGCCAGGTCGCGGAGCGGGTGGTCGGCATGGTCGACCGCGCTGAGTACAAGCGGCGCCAGGCGCCGCCCGGCGTGAAGATCACCCCGAAGGCCTTCGGCCGCGACCGGCGCCTGCCGATTACGAATCGGTTTGGCGGTTGAGCCGCTTTCAGTCCCGCCGCAGCGGCCGCACTGCGACGGTGACTCTCGAGAGCGCGCAGAGGCGCCCCTCGTCGTCGAGCATCTCGACGTCCCAGACCCATGTCGTGCGGCCGCGGTGCCGGGCCCGCGCCTCCGCGCGGATCGTCCCCCGCGATACCGGCCTCAGAAACGACGTGTCGTTGGTCTGCCCGAAGGCCCCGAGCTCGGGTCCGACGACCTGCCAGGTTGCCCATGAGGCGACGCTCTCGGCGAGCGTCGCGTAGGCGCCCCCGTGGACGATCCCGTACGGCTGCAGAACGCGAGCCGAGACCGGCAGCCGCGCCCGGGCAGAGCCCTCGTCGACGGTCTCGAAGCCGCCGATCCCGAGGGTGCTCCCCATCGTCTCGGGAGACCCCTCGACGGCGGGCCGCTGAGATCGATCGACGTCGCTCATGCCGGCACGCTATTCGACTGCAGCGCGAGGCGGGCGAGCGCCGGCGCCAGGACGAGTCGCGCGATCAGCAGGTCGGCGGCGAGCCCGGCGGCGATCCCGACCGCGAGCTCCTTCGCGGGGAGCAGTTCGGAGCCGATCCAGAGGCCGGCGAGCGCCAGGCCGGTGAGCGTGGCGACCGCGAACGGCATCAGCGTCAAGAGCCCGGAGCGGGCCAGGGAGCCGGCGGCGCCGCCCCCGAGCCGCCGCTCCTCTCTCAACGCCGTGGCGAACGCCGCCCCCCTGGCGAGCCCGAGTGCGAGCAGCACGCTGCCGACGATCACAAACGCCTGCAGATGCGGTGCGCCGGAGTCCGTGTAGTCCAAGAGCCCGGTGAGTCGGCCGTGTGCGAAGACGGCGAGCACTGCGGCGACGCCGGCGAGCGGGGCGATCACCGCGGAGAGGGCCAGCAGCGGGCCGAACGCCGACCGGAACAACGCGCTCCACAGCGCTGCGGTGCCGAGCAGGGCCACGAGCGCGATCAGCGGCAGGTCTTCGGCCAGTCGTTGCGCGGAGTCGTCGAGCCCGGCGGCCGGGCCGGATACCAGCCGCCGGGTGGGGGCTGGAACGGTCCGGGCCTCGACCGCGGCCGCCTGAGCCGCCAGCGACTGGGGCCGCGAAGCCGGCACGGCGTCGAAGGCGGTGAGCTCACCAGCCGCCCTCGGGCGGCTGACCGACTCGATCCCCTCGAGCCGGGCGATCGTCGCGCGGTAGAGGGCCGCGGCCGGCGTGTCTCCGGAAGCCTCGCTGAGGACCGTGAGCGGCCCGTTGGCGCCGGCGCCGAATGCGGCGGCGATCTCGACGCCGGCCGTCGCCGCCGGCTCCGTGTCGGGTAGCTCGGCCGGGTCGAGGCCGATCGCCTTCGAGTCGAGCACGGGCAGAGTGAGCGCCGCTGCGATCAAGACTGGCAGCGCCGCGACCATGCCCCTCCGGCGGCCTCGGCCGAGGGCCAGGAAGGCCCGAAAGGCCAGCGGCCCGGCGTCGCTGCGCGCGTCGTCGGGAACGAGCGGCAGGGTCTCCCCGATCTGCGCACCGCCGATCGCCGACAGCAGCGCGGCCATCGGCAGCGTTCCGAGCGGCGGCGCGAGCAGCGATGCGACGATGACCCCCACCCCGATCGAGCGGACCGAGTCGATCGGCACGATCAGCAGCGAGACGCCGACCAGAGCTGCCGAGAACATGCCGATCGCGGCGGCTCGCAGGAGGCTCTGCAGCGTGTACTCGAGCGCCTCACGGCTTGCGCCCAGGGTTGCCGACTCCTCGCGGTAGCGGAACAACAGCCCGACGCCGGCCTCGACCGCAAGCACGGCGCTGAGCAGGGCGGCCCCAACCACCCCGATCGCCTCGATCCTGGTCAGCTCGCCGAGCAGCCCGACCGCGCTCACGGTGGCACCCCCGGCGAGCAGTGCGCCGAGCAGGGCGGCGAGCGCCGGCTTGATCCCAACCGAGCCGACCAGGAGCAGCAGCAGCAGCGGCAACGCGAGCAGCAGGAGCCGCGGCGTCTCATCGAGCGCGGCCGCGCGCGCGCCGTCCTGCGTGGCGATCGAGCCGCCGACGACGAACCCAAGCGAGCCGGGATCCAGTCCCGCCCGGAGCTCCCCTCCGATCTCCGCCGTGCGTTCCGGATCGAGGCCGGGCACGGTGTGAACCGCAAGTGCCGTAGCCAGGCCGTCGGCCGAGGGGGCGCGCTCGACAACCGCGGCGACGCCGTCGATCGCCTCGATCTGCGCCGAGACCGCGGCCACCGCGACCTCGCTGCTCGGGGCGGTGATCGGCTCGGTGCCGATCAGCGCGACCAGGTAGGCGGGCTCGGCATCGAAGCCGGCCTGCGCGGAAAGGATCGCCGTCCCCCGCTCGCTCTGGCTGCCTTCCGTCAACCAGCCCCCGAGCGCAAGCCGGTCGGGGGTGCCTGCTGCGTACGCGAGACAGCAGACCGCGATCACCGCCAGCGCCGCGAGAACGCCTCGCGGGGAGCGGGCGGAGATTGCTGCGATTCGACTGGCCACGCGCCCGCAACATACCCAGGAGCGCGGCAGGCATTCGCAAGTCCCTAGAGTTTTCGGCGAATGGCACTCAAACAGGACCAGCGAGCGCTGCTGCAACTGGTTTGCGAGCGGGGTCAGACCTACGCCGATCTTGCCGAGCTGCTCGGGGTATCTGAGCAGCAGGTCCGGGAGCGAGCCCGCGCGACTTTGGCGGAGCTCGGCGGCGCCGACCCGGACGCGGACGTAGATCTCACCGACTACCTACTGGGCCAGGCTGACCCGATCGGGCGGGCCGATGCGGTTCGCTACCTGCAACAGGACGCAGCGGCCCACGATCTCGCTGAGACCATCCTGACCAAGCTCGCGGCGATCGTGCCCGGTGCTCGGCTCCCAAAGCTCCCCGCGCCGAGGGGCGGCCGCCGGGTCGCGGCCGCCGCGGATCCCACCGAGGGCCGGGCGAAGGTCGAGCCCGCCGGCCCGCGGCAGCCGTCGTCCCGCCGGAGCACGCTGATCGCAGGCCTCGCGGCGGCGGGCGTGATCGCGGTCTTCGCGGTTCTCGCCGTCTTCGGCGCCTTCTCCGGCGACGATTCGCCGCAGGCCTCGGATGGCGCCGCCGACGATGCGGGAGCGAGCGTGATCACGCCGGTCGAGCTCTCGCCCCGAGGCGGCTCCGGGGTCGCGGGGACCGCCGATTTCGGGGTTGGAAGCGATCAACTCTACATCGATCTGACGCTAGACGGGCTCGATCCGACCCCGGACGGCAAGCAGGTCTACGTCCTCTGGATGATGCTCAACGATCGCGACGGCTACCCGGTCTCGATCGTCATCCCAAGCGAGAACGGAGGCGTCGAGCAGCGATATCAGATCCCGCCGGCGGCGCTCGCGATCGCCGGCGCTGCGCGCTCGGTCCAGATCAGCGCCAGCACGCAGAGGGAGCTTACGAACGACATCGAGCAGGCGGTCAGCGGTGGCGCCGCGCTCGTTCCCTTCAGCGGCGACGCCCTGGCGCAGGGGAAAATCCCGCTCGCCGATCGCGGCGGGGACGGAGGCGGAGGAGGCGGCTAGAGGCTCCGGGCCTCTAGCCCGGCAGGAGCTTGCCGGGGTTCATGATCCCGGCGGGATCGAGGCGCTCCTTGACCGCCCGGAGAGCTTCGATCCCGAGGCCGCCGATCTCCGGCTCCATGTACGACAGGTGGTCGCGGCCGACGGCGTGATGATGGGTGATCGTCCCGCCGGCGGCGACGATCGCTTCGGACGCCGCCGACTTGACCGCCCGCCACTGGTCGATCTCGGCGCCGACCCGCCGGGCCGAGAGGAAGGTGAAGTAGAGCGAGGCGCCGTCCCGATAGACGTGCGAGACGTGGCACATGACGATGCCGGGCGCCCCCTCGGCCGCCATCGAGTCATGCAGGCTCCGGCGAACGGCCCGGTAGAGGTCGGAGATCCGCGAGTACGTATGTGCGGTCTCCAGCGTCTCCACCATCACCCCCTCGTCGAGGAGCAGGTCGCGCAGATAGGGCCCCTCGTAGCGGCCGTGCTCCCAGGCGCTGCCGGGGCTGCGGCCGAGCGGCACGGCGCCGCCGCCGCGTAGGACGGAAGCGGACAGCTCCCGCCGACGGGCCACCCGCTCGGCGTCGCCCTCCCAGCCGACGATCAGCATGCAGCCCTCGCTGCGCCGACGCAGACGGAGGTAGCCGTCCAGGGTCTGCCTGCGGAGGCCCTCGATGCCCGACATCGCCAGCGAGATCCGGGTCTCGTCGCGATCGGAGAGGCGGAAGACGTCCGGCTCGACCCCGCCCTGAGCGAGCCGGCGCGCGATCTCGATGCCGTCCTCGAATCCGGGCGCAAACCACCCCTCATAGCGCCTCACGGTCGGTAGCGGGCGAAGCCGCACGGTGACGTCGGAGATCACCCCCAGCGCCCCCTCGGAACCGACGATCACCTCGCGCAGCGCCGGGCCGGCGGCCGTATGGGGCGTCTCCAGCGTTGAGATCGGCCCCGCGGGCGTCTGCATCTCGACCGAGGTCACGAGCTCGTCGAAGCGGCCGTAACCCGTTGAGGCCTGGCCGGCCGATCGCGTTGCGGCGAAGCCGCCGATCGTCGCGTAGGGGAACGACTGGGGGAAGTGGCCGAGCGTGAAGCCGCGCGCGTTCAGCGCCGCCTCGGCCTCTGGCCCCCGAAGGCCGGGACCGAGGCGCGCCGTCTGCGAGCGGGAGTCGATCCGGATCCTGCGCAGGGCGCTGAGATCGAGCGAGACGAGGCGATCGAGGTCGCCGCTGTCCGCTTCGACCCCGCCGACGACGCTGGTCCCGCCACCGAATGGAACCACGGCGACGTGCTCGTGGCTGCACTCCGAAAGCACGGCGGCGACCGACGCGGGATCTGCCGGCGCGATAACGGCGTCGGGAGCCCCGATCGGCCCGCCGGCCCGGAGCCTGATCAGGTCCTGGTAGCCCTTGCCGGCGGCGTGGCGGATCCGGTCCTCGGTGGCGCTGCTGGCCGCGCGCTCGCCGCCGGCGGCGGCGAGCACTCCGCCGGGCAGCGGTCGGGCCTCGGCGAGATCGACGTCTTCGAGCCCGGCCCGGCCCGCTGGGACGAGCTCGCCGAGCTCCTCGGCGAGCAGACGCCTGGCGCTCGCGCTCAGCTCGGGACGGCCGTCGCTCCGCCCCCAGCCCCACCAGACTGTGTCGCGCCGCAGCTCGTCGACGCTCATCCGTCCTCGCCCGTGCCGGGACCCAACAGAGCCCGCTCGATTCCGTCCAGCGCGTGGTCCAGCGACCGGCGAGTGGCCCGGCTCATCATCGGGGCGCCGAGCCGCGAGAGGCCGCGTAGGGCGCGTCGGCCGACCAGGGTGACCTCGGTGCCGGAGCTCTCGCCCTCGATGCGGAGCTCGAGCTCGGCGCTGCGGAGGAACTTCTCGAACGGCGTACCCTCGATCTGCTGCTCCCACAGCAGGCGCGCGCCGCCGGTTGACTCGACGCAGCGATAGTCGGCGCGGACCGAGGTCCCGTCGCGCGTCTGCAGGACCTGCGTGAAGCGGCTGCGGCGCGCGCCGGGGCTGCCGTCGACCGACTCGACCCGCACCGTGTCGGGCCACCATCGCGGGAGGTTGTGTGGGTCGGCGACCAACTCCCAGGCGCGCTGTGGCTCGACCTCGATCGATCGGGAGCGCGCGACCGTCGGCATCGGCCCTTCGATCCAGGCGGTTAGGAGCGGAGCCGGCGCAGGTCGCGCACGAGCAGGAGATGCTTGAGCTGGGTGCAGGTGGCCGCGAGTCCCTCGAGGCTCTCGGCTGCCTCCTCGCGCCGCGCCTGGCTTCGCGACCGCAGCGCGGGCCCGAGGATCTGCTCGATCAGCGCCGCCTCCCGGTCGGCGGCGGTCCGGAACACGCGCAGGTTGCGGCCGTGGACTCCGAATCGGGAAAGCTCGGTCGCGGCGCGAACGATCTCGAGGTCGGTCTCATCGAAGAGCAGGGCGCCCCCCTCTCGCTTCGGCTGGACGACCCCGTACTCCTCGAGCTCGCGGACCAGCTCCGCCGTCGCCCCCGTCTGCTCGAGCAGCTCTTCGCTGCTGACAGTGGCACCCGGATCCTCGAGCGCCAGCGCCCGGCGCTGGCTGGCCCCCTGGATCTGGTCCTGGCGAGCCCCGCCGATCTTGCCGGCGGCGAGCTCCTGGCGAATCACCTTGAGCGGGAGGAACTCGTCCCGCTGCATGCGGAGGATCGCGCGTAGCTGCTCGACGTCGGCCTGGCTGTAGAGCCTGTAGCCGCCACGGGTGCGCCGCGGGGAGAGCAGCTTCTGGTCCTCGAGGTAGCGGATCTTCGAGATCGAGATGTCCTCGAACTCCTGGCGGAGGATCTTGCAGACGGCGCCGATCGTCAGCGCCTTGCGCGGCCTCGAGGCCGAGTCCGCGACGTCGCGGCTCGACGGCCCGGTCGGGGCGGCGCCGGTCGCGTTGGTTCGAACCGCCACCTCTCAACGCTCCAGGTAGCTGAGCCGGAACTTGCCGATCTGGATCTCGTCGCCGTCGGCAAGCAGGTGAGACTCGATGCGCTTGCGGTTCACGTAGGTCCCGTTCAGCGAGCCGAGGTCATCGATGTAGAGCCCCTCACGCCGCCTGACGAGCAGCGCATGGTTTCGGGACACCGTCACGTCATCGAGGAAGATCGGCGCATCCGGGGTCCTGCCGATGCTCATCCGCTCCTGGTCGATCGAGAAGCTCTCACCGCTGCGCCCGCCACCGGCTCGGATCACGAGGGCGGCCCCCTCCGACTCCACCATCTCCTCCAGGTCGACCCGCTCGAAATCACCGGTGTCGTCGATCTTGTAGGTGAGCGTCGTCGGCTCGTCCTTGCCCTCGGGTCGGGCGAGGTAGGCGCCGCACTTCTGGCAGTAGTTGGCGCCCTCCGGGTTCACGAACCCGCACTCGTGGCAGTGGAGTGCCATCCCCAGCCGTTGCCGACCGCCTCAGGCGGCCGGGTCCTCCCCGCCCCTGACCCGCCCGGCGAGGATGTTGGTCAGCTGCTCGACGTCGGCGCCGCTGATCATGGTGTCGCCCGACTCGCGACTCGCGCGGAGCCGGTTGACCAGCTCGGCTCTGAGGATGTCGATCTTCCCATGCAGCAGACGGCGCCTGTACGAGACCTCGCGCTCCTCGCTGGTCAGCTGATCGATCAGCTCCTTGAGCTCCTTGTCGGTCATCGCCCCGATGTCGGGAAACGTGTCGTCCATCTCTTCCTGCTCTCTCCCCAGTTACGGTTGCCGGGTCGTCTTCGGGCAGTATAGGCGCCGCCGGAAAAGCTTCAATCCGAGGTTGAAGGTTGGGAGCGGTGGTGCACTCGCGACCCGGCGTCTAGCCGGTGGTTGCGGCGGCGCGCGCCGCGCGCGCGTAGAGCACGGTCGCGAGGATCGAGATCAGGACCCCGACCGCGAAGCCGATGTCGATTACGAGCCAGTCGACCACCTGCGCCCAGAAGATCCCGCCCATGATCAGGAAGACGGCGATCCTGCCGATCCAGTTGATCTCGATGTCGACGCCGTGGCGCAGCCCGATCTCGGCGAGGATCAGGGTCACCACCTCGCGGGCGGCAAGCGCGGCGATCGCCCAGCGCGGCAGCAGCTCGAAGTGCCAGCAGACCGCGGCCCCGGCGAGGATCGTCAGCCGGTCGACGAGCGGGTCGAGCAACGCGCCCATCCGGCTGTACTGGCCGGTGGCGCGGGCGACGAAGCCGTCGAGCAGGTCACCGAGCGCGATCGCGACGAAGATCGCCGCCGCGAGCGGGTCACGGCCGTCGCCCGACCCGAAGGCGATCACGAGGTAGACGGGGATCGCGGCGAGCCTGATGTACCCGATCAGGTTCGGGAGGGTGAACGGTCGCAGCGGCTGGCCGGCCCGCGTCTGGACGGGCTCGGGTCCGGAGCGGTCGATGCCGAGCAGCCGCTTTCGGCTCAGCCGTCTGCGCGGAGCCGTCGGAGCGGGCACCCTATTCCAGCTCCGCGAGCATCGCGGCGGCACCCGCCGTCGCCTTACCCAGCGGCAGGCGCTCCTCGCGACCGTCGGCTCGAACCTGGGCCTCCGCAACCCCTTCGGCAAGTCCCCTCTTGCCGACCACCAGCCGGAGCGGGCAGCCGAGCAGCTCGGCGTCCGTCAGCTTCTCGCCGGCGCCGGCCGCGGGGCGATCGTCGTAGACGGTCTCGATGCCGGCCCCGATCAGCGTCGCGTAGAGCTCGTCGGCCGCTGCGGTGACCTCGTCGCCGGGCTTGCCGAGCCCGACGAGGTGCACCTGCCACGGCGCCAGTGACGGGGGCCAGACGATCCCGCGCTCGTCGGCCCGCTGCTCGATCGCTGCGGCGAGAATCCGCGCGGGCCCGATTCCGTAGCTGCCCATCACGATCAACCGCTCCTCGCCGTCGGGGTCGAGGTACGTCGCCCCGAGCGGCTCCGAGTAGCGGGTCCCGAGCTTGAAGATGTTGCCGACCTCGATCGCGGGCTCGATCGCGATCGTCTCACCGCCGTCGCTGGCGTCACCGGCCTCGACACTGCGGATGTCCGCCTCCTCGAAGTCGAAGTCGCGGCCCGGCTCGACCCCGATCAGGTGGGCGTCGGGGCTGTTGGCACCGCAGACTAGGCCTGTACCGGTGATCGCCGCGTCCTTGATCACCGGGACCCCGGCGCCGACAGGGCCGATGAATCCGACCGGCCCGAGGGCCTGCTCGATCTCGTCCTTGTGCGCCGGTCGGAACCCGGTGCCGAGATGGTTGCGGAGCTTGATCTCGTTCAGGCGGTGGTCGCCGCGAACGAGGGTCAGCACCAGGCCTCGGCCCTCGGTGATGACCGGCATCGCCTTGATCAGGGCGCCGGGCGGGACGCCGAGCGCCGAGGAGACGTCCTCGACGGTGGTCGCGGCGGGGGTCGGTGCCTCGCGCGGGGCATCGAGCGCCGGCGGCAGATCCACCGGCTGGGGCGCTGCGCTCGCGACCTCGACGTTCGCCGCGTAGCCGGGCGCCAGGGCGACCTCGTTCTCGCCCGCCGCGCAGGGGGCCATGTACTCGTGGGCGGCGGAGCCCCCCATCATCCCGACATCCGAGGCGACCTCGTGCCAGCGCAGCCCGCAGCGGTCGAAGATCCGGCCGTAGGCGGCCCGGTGCTTGGCGTAGCTCTGGTCCAGCCCCGCCTCGTCGCGATCGAAGGAGTAGGAGTCCTTCATCACGAATTCCCGCGTGCGCAGCACGCCGGCGCGCGGCCGTGGCTCGTCTCGCTCCTTCGTCTGAAGCTGGTAGAGGATCAGGGGAAGCTCGCGATAGGAGCGGATCTCGTTGGCGATGTGGAAGGTCAGGTTCTCCTCGTGGGTCATCGCCAGCACCATCTCGGTGCCCTTGCGGTCACTGAGCTTGAACAGCTCGTCGATCTCGAAGCGGCCGGTGCGCCTCCACAGCTCGGCGGGCTGCAGGACCGGCAGCTGCACCTCGAGCGCCCCGATCGCATCCATCTCCTCGCGAATGATCGCCTCGGCTCGGCGCAGTACCCGGAGCCCGGCCGGCAGGTAGGACCACATCCCGGCGCCGACCTGGCGGATCAGACCGGCCCTGACCATCAGCCTGTGGCTGATCGCCTCGGCATCGGCCGGGGGATCCTTGAGGGTGGGCAGCAGGTACTCGGAGAGGCGCGTCATCGGACGGCGAGGATATCTGTCGAGCCGGGTCTCCCCCGTCGCGCTCCGCGATCGCCTCCGGGGGCAACTAGGATCAAGCGATGGCATCAGAGCGCCCGCAGCGCCGCCTGGCGATCATCATCCTCGGTGCGACGGGCGTAACCGGCCGTCAGGCGGTTCCCTACGTTCGGGAGCGCGCCCGGGAGCTCGGTTTCGCCTGGGGGATCGCCGGCCGCTCGCCCGATCGGCTCCGGGCGCTCGTCGCGGGATGGCGCGAGGAGGAGCGCCCGGAGCTCTTCGCCGTCGATACGGCATCGCCGGAGACGGTCGCCGCAGCGGTCGAGCGGACAGACGCGATCGTCAACTTCGCCGGGCCGTTCGCGCGCATGGCGCCGACCGTGATCGCGGCCGCCGTCGAGGCGGGGATCGCCTACGTCGACGTGACCGGGGAGATCGACTTCGCGGCCGAGATGGTCGATCGCTGGCACCACCGGGCGAGTGAGACCGGCGCGCGGATCGTGCAGGTCTGCGGCTTCGAAGCGCTGCCGTTCGACCTCGTAGCGGCCGCTGCCGTCGAGCGCCTCGACCGCGATCACTCCCAGCGGCCGGCCGCGATCGACTCCGTGTTCGCGGGCGCCGGTCCACCGGGTCTGCCGCGGCCCTCGGACATGGTCTCCAACGGGACCTTCGAGTCCCTGCGGGAGGCGATGGCACGGGAGGACTCCTCGGTGCTCGGCGATCCCGCGGCGCTGATTGGCGATCTCGCTCCGGCGACCCTGGTGCGCTCGGTCAGCCCGATCAGCAACCGGCCCCGATGGAAGGAGGGCGTCGGTCCGCTCGCCCCGATGATCCCCTCACCGGTCATCAACCCACCGGTGATCCACCGTTCGCTGGCGCTCGCCGGACTCCCTCCGGTCCGCTATCGGGAGGGAGTGGCCGTCTCCTCGCTGGTCCCGACGCTGCCGCTGCAGGCGTTCGCGGCGGCGACGGTCGCGGGGATCAACGGTGGCCTGTCACTATTGGCGAGGGCCCCGTCCGGCGTCCGCCGTGCCGGGACCAGCGCGATGAAGGCGTTCGCTCCCGCCGGCGGCCCGGCCGAGGATCGGCTCGCGGCCTGGACCTGGAGCATCGAGTGCGAGGCGAGAGGTGCACAGGGGGCGCTCTCGAGGGCGCGAGTAGAGGCGACGGGCCATCCGGGCTACCTGGCGACCAGCCGGATGACGGCGGAGGCCGGCCTGATGCTCGCTGATACCGGTGCGCAGACGCCGGACGTCGCCGGCGTGCTGACCCCGGCGATCGCGCTCGGGACGGGCGAGCTGAGCCGCTTTGCGGCCGCGGACCTCGACTTCAGCTGATCACCAGGCATCGACCTCGTAGACCCTCCACAGCGACGACTCAGCCCCGGTGGAGTCATAGAGCCGCTGAGCCGTCTCGTTGTCGGGCGCGGTCTGCCAGACGAGCTTGCCTGCACCGCGGGTCCGGCAGGCGCCGCGACAGGCCTCGATCAGCTTCCGGCCGATGCCGTGGCCGCGCGCCTCTGGTTTGACGAAGAGGTCGTGCATGATGCCCGTCCGGACCGCGTCGGTCGTGTCCCAGGACCAGTACACCGTCGCGAACCCGA
>Ga0210084_1000154_pt1 | contig 11386 bp, 14 predicted proteins | sample China_Galinas_Co_3_FD_184863 | JGI IMG/M metagenome (GOLD analysis project Ga0210084, IMG submission 184863) | Wetland microbial communities from San Francisco Bay, California, USA, that impact long-term carbon sequestration -... | ecosystem: Environmental > Aquatic > Marine > Wetlands ... | reverse complement strand
CACTGAGCGGTACCGGCTGCCGAGCCGCTCCGGCGGCTACCCTGGGCGGGAACGAGAAATCGACCCCAGGAGGCAGGCAGAGCGATGGCAGCCAATCCCGAGCTTCGCGAGCAGCTACAAGAGGCGATCAGCAGCAACCGCGTGCTGTTGCTGATGAAGGGCACCCCGGAGGCGCCACGCTGCGGCTTCTCGATGCGGACCGTCGGCGTGCTCGAGCAGGTCGGGGTCGAATACGGCGCGATCGACGTGCTCCCGGTCCTCGCGCCTCTACGCGAGGTCACGGCTGAGCTGTCCGACTGGGAGACCTTTCCGCAGCTCTACGTGAACGGCGAGCTGATCGGTGGCTGCGAGCTCGCCGAGGAGATGCTCGAGTCGGGAGAGCTCGCGGAGCTGATCGGCGTCAGCCAGCCCGAGGACGTGGCAACGGGCGGCGCTCAGCCCGCGACGCAGGAGCCGTACCAGAGTCCACCGATGGAGATCGAAACCTGAGCTGGCCGAGTCGCGACGGGCTTGTCGGCCCTCGGCCCTACTAGGCGGTCGCGCCGGCCGGGGCGTCGTCGCGGACCTGGAAGGACGAGCCGCAGCCGCATGCGGCGACGACATTCGGGTTGTTGACCGCGAAGCCGGCCCCCTGGAGCCCCTCGACGTAGTCGACCTCGGAGCCGAACACGAACGGCATCGAGACCTTGTCGACGATCACCGCCACCTCGTTGTGCTCGAAGACGTGGTCGTCTTCCTTCGGCCTGTCGAGGGCCAACGAGTACTGAAAGCCCGAGCAGCCGCCGCCTCGGACGGCGACGCGCAACGCCTGGCCCGGCTCATCCTGACCCGCCAGCAGCTGCTTCAGCCGCTCAGCGGCGCCGTCGGTGATCTTGATCGCTGTCTCGGGAGTGTCCATGTGCTTCACATTGTATAGGGCGGTCAACCCGACGCGGTCGCGCTCCCATCGTCGTCCCGATGCCCGCCTGCTGCCTGAGGGCCATATCGCCACTCAAGGTACTCGAGGATGCGCCTCGAGTCGTGGATGACCTCCTCACCGTCAACCAGCAGCGGCACGCGGCTCTGCCCAGTCAGCTCGACGATCTCCGGCCGGCCGGAGCGCCTGTACGGCACCCTCTCGACGCGATGGCGGATGCCGAGCTTGCGCATGCGCCGGGCGACGCCGCCACATGGGCAGAGCAGATCGGTCGGCGTCGGGCAGCGATAGAGGACCAGCTCCCGCGCATCCGGCCCCCGGCCGCTCACCGCGGCACCAGCCTGCCGAGTAGCCGGGCGGCGCCGCCGGCCGCGGCGAGGACCTGCTCAGCGACCCCCGGATCCCCACCGACGCGATCACCGAGCTGCTCGGCCTGCCAACTCACGGCGTCGACGAGCGTCTCCTCGTGAGGACGGGGCCGGTAGCCGAGCTCGCGCTTCGCCTTCGCGGGCGTATAGGTCCACCAGAGAGTCGCCGAGCGCGTCTCATCGGCTGAGACCGGGATCGGCAGGTCGAACCTCTCGATCGCCTCGGCAGCGCCGACTGCCAGCCCGCCGGGCAGCCTCAGAACGGGAGCCGGAACGCCGGATATCCGGGCCAGATCCGCGAACAGGCGCTGCAGGGTGAAGTTCCTTCCGGCGAGGATGTAGCGCTCCCCGGAGACTCCCGACTGCTCGGCGAGGATGTGGCCCTGGGCGACATCACGGACATCGCTGATGTTGATGCCGCCGTCGACGTAGACCGGGATCGACCTGAGCAGGAACCGCTCGACCAATCCCATCGAGCTACCAGTCGGATCGTTCGGGCCGAGCACGAACGTCGGGTTGACGATCACGACGTCGAGTCCGTGCGCGGCGACGCGAAGCGCTTCGGCCTCGGCCTCGTGCTTGGAGTGAACGTAGGGAATCTCGCGGGCGCTGACCGGGAAGGGCTGGTTCTCGTCGGCGCGACCGCCGGCCGGTGCGGGCCCGATCGCGGCCGCCGACGAGCAGTGGACGACCCGGCCCGCGCCCGCGGCGAGCGCCTCCTCGCAGACGATCCGCGTCCCGTCCACGTTCGTGGCGATCACCCGCTCGGCAAGGCCACGCCGCATCGAGGTCATCCCGGCGAGGTGAAAGACGCTGTCGACGCCCTCGACCGCACGTCGAACAGCGCGTCGATCGGTGATGTCACCGTTGATGCGCTCGAACTCGAGCGGCTCGAGGTGCGTGGCCGGGCTCGCCGAGCGGATCAGGAGCCGCAGATCATCGCCCCGAGCGGCCAGAGCCCGAACGAGGTGCGAGCCGATGAACCCGGTGCCCCCGGTGACCAGCGTCTTGCTCATGCGGCTCTGATGCTAGATCAACCGATTTGGCGCGATCGCGGGTCTCAGGCCGTCGCTCGTCGCGGCGGCGCTCAGCCCCGCAGGCCAGCGACGGTGACACAATGCTCGCGGTGAGTGAGGCCCCGAAGACCGCTGTGGTCTGCGACAGCACTAGCTACCTGCCGCCCGAGCTGCTCGCGGATCGCGGGGTCGAGCAGATCAGCCTCTACGTGACGCTGGCCGGCCGGCAGCAGCCCGAGACCGAGATCGACGACTACGCGGGCTTCTTCAGGAAGCTGCAGCGGAGCGCCGAAGGAGCGACGACCTCACAGCCGTCGGTCGGCGACTTCGTCTCCGTCTACAGGCCGCTGTTGGACGCCGGCCTGGAGATCGTGTCGATCCACCTTTCAGCGGGGATCTCGGGCACGTTCGAGTCCGCCCGCCAGGCGCGGCAGCAACTTGTCGACGATCGCCTCGGCGGCGATCGAATCCGGGTCTACGACAGCCGCTCGGCCTGTGGCGGCCTCGGCATGACCGTGCTCGCCGCGGCGAAGGCGGCCGGCGGCGGCGCCGGCGGTGAGGGGGTGCTCGCCGCGGCTGTGGCGGCGCGCGGCGATCTGCGGATGTGGTTCGCGGTCGACACGCTCGAGTACCTGCGCCGCGGCGGCCGGATCGGCGCCGCCCGCGCCTGGCTCGGGTCGGCGCTCCAGATCAAGCCGATCCTGACGCTCGAGGAGGAGGTCACTCCGGTCGAGCGCGTCCGCACGCGGCGCCGAGCTTTCGAGCGGCTCGTGCAGTTCGCGAGGGAGATGGAGGAGTCCGGGCGCGACGGATGGGTCGTCCAGCACGTCCAGGATCCGGAGAACGCCCAGCGGCTGGCCGCAGAGGCACGCGAGGTGTTCGGATCCGACCCCGTCTTCGTCTCGGAGATCGGGCCGGTGATTGGCGCCCACACCGGACCTGGGCTGCTCGGCATCGGCGGGCTTCCGCGCGGACACATCGACTGAGCCCGGCGGGTCGCGGCTGCGGGCGGCGAGTCGGCCGCTAGCGGCGCCGGCGCCGGCGCATCATCAGCAGGCCACCGACCACGAAGCCGGCCACCGCGGCGGCGGTGATCAGCTGCTCGCGATGGTCGCTGACCTGTCGGCGCCAGTCGGTCAGATCCGTCACCTTGCTGCGAAGCATCTCGACCGAGCCCGCGAGCTGCTGCTGCTGGGTGGCGATGTCGCGCCGGATCTCCTCCGACGAGCGGCCCGGTGCACCTGGGCGCGCCGCGCCGGGCGAGCCGCTCACGACTGACCCTCCAGCGTGTCTCGAGTCACCTTCGCCTCCTCGATCGCCATCGTCGGAGCCGGGGGGGCTCCCCGCTGGACCGCCCGCTGTGCGATCAGCGCTGCGATTGCCGCGATGATCAGAAAGAGGATCGTCATGATCCCGAAGCCGGCCCAGACGGCGGACTCGACCCCGAGCAGGTCGTTGATCAGCCAGGCACCGAACTGCATCAGCATCGCGATCGCGAAGATCACGAAGATCCCGGCGGCGATCGCGACGACCGAGCCCTTGGCCAGATAGCTGACCTTCTCGCTGACCTCGGCCTTGGCGAGCTCGATCTCCTCCCGGACGAGGATCGAGACCCGCTCCGAGACGTCGAGCACGAGCTCGCCGACGGTTCGATCCTCCTCCTGCTCCGGCGGCTGCATCTCGGGTTCGGTGGCCATTACTCCGGCGGCTCCTCGTCGAACACGCGCTGCCAGATCAGCGCCGAAAGACGGTGCGCGGCAATGCTTGCCAGGGCACCCGTGAGGGCGAGCAGGCCCGACCAGATGAGTCTTCTGACGACGTCGCTTTCCATCAACTGCTCCTTGCCCGCCCCGCGGTCTTCGGGGGACGGCGCGGCGACCATACCGCGCCGGGCTGGGCGTTGGTTTGCAGGATGTCCGCAGCGGGCCTCAACCGCGGCGCTCGAGCCCGCCGCAGATCAGCTCCACGACCATCTCGCGCGCCCCCTCGAAGACCTCGTCGGTGGCCGGCATCAACTCGAACACCCAACCGCTGAGCAGCTGCTCGATCGCCCCGTAGAACGACATCCCGACGAAGTCGGGATCGATGTCCGCGCGGAAGACGCCGTCGCGCTGCCCGTCGGCGACGATCCGCGCCACCTGGTCGTAGGCCTGCCGGATCTCGGGCAGATGGGTGCGCCCGAACGAGTTGGCGGCACGGGTGACCTCGATGATGATCACCTTCATCAGCTCCGGGTCGTGCCGGTAAGAGTCGATGATGAAGCCGGCGATCGCCGAGAGCTTCTTCCGCGGCGGGTCCTCGTTCGCCATCACCTGCTTACCGGCGGCGAGCAGCAGCGACCAGCGCTCACTGAACAGCTCGTTCATCACCGCTTCCTTGCTGCGGAAGTAGTGATAGACGAGCCCGTAGGCGACCCCGGCCTCATCGGCGATATCGGAGACGCGCGTCGCGTGGTAGCCCTGACGGGCGAAGACCCGAACCGCGGCATCGAGGATCGCGCGACGCTTGTCGATCACGGCGGGTCGTTGAGTCTCTGTCTCAGGCATGGGCTCCAATCGCGGGGTCTCCGGCCGGCCAACGGTATGCCGCCGGGCGGCGGCTGGCGAGGGAGGGAAGCTCGCTGCGGACGCGTGCGATCTCGCCCGGGTCGAGGTCGGCGATCGCCAGGCCCTCGCCGGGCTCGCAGACGGCGAGGATCCGGCCCCATGGGTCGACGACCATCGAGTGCCCCCAGGAGTCGTAGTCAGGCGCGGCGTGCCCCCACTGGTTGGCCGCGACCATGAACAGCTGATTCTCGATCGCGCGGGCCCTCAGGAGCGGCTCCCAGTGCGGCTCGCCGGTCGCGGCGGTGAACGCGGAGGGCAGGGTCACGAGCCCGGCTCCGCGCAGCGCGAGGATCCGGAACAACTCCGGAAACCGCAGGTCGTAGCAGACCGAGAGCCCGAGATCGAGGCCGAGGCCGGCGTCGGCGACGACGATCTCCTCGCCCTCGCGCTCGTGCTCGGACTCGCGGTAGGAGACGCCGCCAACGTCGACGTCGAACATGTGGATCTTGCGGTACGTGGCGACAACGGCGCCGTCGGCGGCGATCAGGACCGAGGTGTTGGCGATGCGATCGTCGTCGCTGAGCCGCTCGGCGACGCTGCCGGCGACGATCGCGACGGCGAGCTCCCGGGCCCAGCGCCGCGCGGCGCTGATCGCGGCCCCGTCCAACGGCTTGGCGCGCTGGGCGAGCATCGCGCCCGCCCCGAGCAGGTCCCACTTCTCCGGCAGGACGACGAGCTCGGCTCCCTCAGCCGCGGCAGCGGCGACAAGCTCGGCCGCGCGGCGGATGTTCCGCTCGCGGTCGGCACCTGAGTTGAGCTGTACGGCGGCTACACGCATCGGGCTACTCGTCCTCTACAACGGCCGACCGATCGACCGATCGACCGATTGACTGACCAGTCAATCTAGCTCAGCCGCCTCCGATGGAGAGGCCGGATCGAGGCCGCCGCCGCGACGACGACGTTGAATCTCGCGCGCAAGCAGCTTCGTATGCATCGCCGCGATCAGAGCCCGCAGCGGCTCGACCCCGGCCTCGAACAGCTCGATCGCCTGCTCCTGCTCGAAGCGCCCAGCGAGCTTCTCGGTCAGCAACGATGCCTCGCGGGTCGCGAGCTGCTCGAGCGGATCGAGGAAGCGGGCGGCATCGTGAACGGTGAAGCCGATCCGTTCGTCGTATCCGCCGGCGCGAAAGCGGGCGATCGCCTCCACGATCCTGGCGTCGGACGGCGAGAAGCCGCCGTCCTCGGGCCCGATCACCCCGAGCTCGGCCAGCCGCCGGACCACCTCCGGCGGCGTGTCGGATCGCTCGGCGAGCTCGGCCTCCGAGACCCGCTCGCGCTCGTCTGCCAGGGCGAGCTCGAACAACCGCTCCTCGGTCTCGAGCAGGGCCTGCAGGCGCTCGGGGTCGGCGCCGTCGTCGGGCAGCAGCTCGGCGATCACGCGCAGCGGCATGTAGCGCTCCTCCTGGAGCTGCTTGATCAGTCTGATGCGCTCGACGAGCTCGGGCGGGTAATAGGCCATGTTCGGCGACGTCTTCTCGCCCTCAGGCAGCAGGCCCTCCCGCAGGTAGTGCCGCACCGTTGCCACCGGGACGCCGGCCTCCTCCGCGAGCTCGCTGATCTTCAGACGGCCGCGCTCGTCGCTCATCGGTCCGCCTCCAGGGCGATGACCTCGACCGGGCAGCTGACCGAGTTCGCCAAGAAGCAGCGCTCGTGCGCGGCCCGGTGCAGCTCCTCGCGCACTTCCGGCCCGGGGTCGTCCTCGAATCGCACCTCCGGTGCGAGCTCGACCCGCGTGATCCGCCCGCCGTCGAGCGTGCCGACCGCCGGATCCTCGTAGGACCGCACCCGCAATTGACGCCCGCGGGCGAGGGCCAGGAACCAGAGCATGTGGCAGGCGCTGAGCGAGGCGACGAACATCTGCTCCGGGTCGGCCTTCGCCGGATCACCGCCCCACTCGGCGGCGCACGAGGCGGCGATCACCTGCTCCGCGACCTCGACCCGGTGGGCGCGGAGGTCCTCCCTGCCGCCCTCCCAGACGATCCGCGCCCGGTGCAGGCTCAGCGACCCTTCCACTCCGGCTCCCGCTTCTCGAAGAAGGCGCTGACGCCCTCGAGTATGTCCTCGGTGGAGAGGGTGAGCGTCAGCTGGCCGCGGAGGAACTCGAGCGCATCGTCCAGCGCCATGTCCTGCTGGCGGTACATCGCGTCATGGCCAAGCTTCATCAGCAAGGGCGATTTCGAGGCGAGCTTGCGCGCCCAGTCGTCGATCGCGGCGCTGAACTCGGCCTCGGGCACGACCTTGTTGGCGAGGCCGTACTCGACCGCCTGATCGGCTGAGAGCCGCTCGCCGAGCAAGAGCATCTCGTTCACCTTCTTGCGCGGCACGTTGCGGTAGATGATCGCCATGATCATGTACGGGAAGGCGCCGATGTTGATCTCCGGGGTACCGAAGGTGACGCCCCGCTTGGCGATCAGCAGATCACAGCAGAGTGCCAAGCCGAGACCGCCGGCGAGCACATGGCCGTTCGCCGCGCAGAGCGACGGCTTGCCGAGCCGCGGCATCAGCCGGAAGAACTCGAGGAAGCGGTCGTTGGCGAGGTGCTTTTCGACCAGCGAGGCATCGGCCGCAAAGCCACTCAGATCGGCGCCCGCGCAGAAGGCCTTGTCGCCGGCCCCCGTCAGGACGACGGCCCGCACCCGATCGTCGTCGCGGGCCGCCCGCACCCCATCGACGAGCTCGTCGAGCAACTGCGCGGAGAGCGCGTTGCGCTGCTCGGGGCGGTTCAGAGTGAGGGTCGCGACCCCCTCCGAGACCTCGTACAGGAGTTGCTCGTAGCCGCTTCCCATTCGCCGGGTCAGGCTACCACTCGTACGAAGTAGGAAGTCACGCTGCTTACTTTTCAGCGCGACCCATCCCCGGTCTCGTGACGCCGCCGCACGGTAGGCTCATCGCTCCAATCGAGGGTCGGTCGAGGAGGCAGGTCTGCGCTCGCTCAGCGAGTTCACCTATCGGAGGGCGAAGTGGGTCGTGCTCGCAGCGACGCTCGCGCTGTTGGTCGCGGCGCCGTTCGCGACGGACGTCTTCGATCGGGTGGAGCCGTTCGACATCTCCGACCCGGAGTCCGAGGTCGAGCGGGTGGACGCGACCTACGCCGCCGTGACCGGGCAGCGGGCCGAGCCCGAGGTGCTCCTACTGCTCGAGCGTGAGGGCAAGGGCGGGCCCGAGCCCCTGGCCGTCGCCCGGCGGCTCGAGGCGATCGAGGGGATCGCGTCGACCAGCACCCCTGACGAGGAGCCGGGGTTGATCTCCAGCGACGGCGATGCCGCCGTGGTGGCCGGCTTTCTCGCGGCCGGCGCGGGCCGGGTCGAGGTCGGCGAGCGAGTCGAGCGCGCTTTCGCGTCGAGCCCGAACGTGGTCGCAGGGGGCACCGCCGTCGCGGCGGCCCAGATCGGCGAGCGCACCGAACGGGACACGCGCCGGATCGAGCTCTTCGCCGCGCCCCTGCTGCTCCTGCTGCTCCTCTTCGCGTTTCGCTCACCGGCCGCGGCAGCCCTGCCCCTGGCGCTCGCGGGCTTCTCGATCGTCGTCACGCTGGCGCTGCTCAGCGCCCTGGCGGGCGCCGTCGATATCGACCTCTTCTCCCTGCAGGTGGTGACGGGGCTCGGGGTGGGCCTTGCGATCGACTACAGCATGTTCGTGGTCGCGCGCTATCGGGCCGAGGTGGCTGGGGGTGCGGCGCCGGAGGCGGCGCTGGACCGAACCATGGCGACGGCGGGACGCACAGTCGCCTACGGCGCGATGACCGTGGCGACGGCGATGGCAGCGCTGATCATCTTCCCGCAGCAGTTCCTCAGCTCGACCGGGATCGCCGGCGCCATGGTGGCGCTGCTCTCGGGAGCGGCCGCGCTGATCGTGCTGCCGGCGCTACTGAAGCTGCTCGGACCTCGGGTCGCCCCCCCGGACGCGGAGCGACCCGACCCGCTGAGCGGCGGCTCGCGCTTCTGGGCGGCGCTCTCGCGACGGGTGATGGCCGAGCCGGTGCCGGTCGCGATGCTTGCCCTGCTCCTGATGCTGGCCGTCGGGAGCCCGGCGCTCGGCGGCCAGCTGACCACCCCGGACGCCCGCGTGATCCCCACCGATCAGAGCGCGCGAATCGTCGATGACGCGGTCAGGACGCGCTTCGACGACCTCAACGCCAGCCGGATGCAGGTGCTGCTCGCGGCGGCGGAGCCGGATGCCAGCAGGCGGGCACGGACCGAGGTCGAGGGACTAATGGGAGTCGAGTCCGTATCGCCGCCGAAGGTGCTCGGAGACGGCAGCTCACTGCTGGTTGTCGTCGCCGACCAGGATCCGCTCTCCGATGCCGCCCAGGACCTGCTCGCCGAGGTCCGCGACGCCCCCTGGCCGAACGGCACTCTCGTCGGTGGCCGCGCTGCGGAGCTCTCGGACCAGCGATCCAGCATCGGCGACGTTGCCCCGCTCGTGGCCGCGGTCGTCGTGATCACCAACCTGCTACTCGTCTTCTTGATGGTCCGCTCGCTTCTGTTGCCGCTGGTCTCGGTCGGGCTCAACGCGCTGACCGTTATCGCCTCCTACGGGATCATGGTCGCCTTGTTCGAGCACCGGGCGACGGCGGAGCTGCTCGGCGCCAGCGTTCAGGACGGGATCGACGTCTCGGTTCCGATCCTCGCCTTCGCGGTCGTCTTCGGCCTCTCCACCGACTACGGCATCTTTCTCTTCTCGCGGATCTCGGAGGCGCGGGAGACCGCCGGCTCCGAGCAGGCGGCGATCACCGAGGGGCTCACCCTGACCGGCCGTCTGATCACCACGGCCGCGGTGATCTTCAGCGTCGCGATCGGCGTCAACGTGTTCAGCGGCCTTGTCATCGTCAAGGAGTTCGCCGTCGCGGTCGCGGTCGCCGTGCTGCTCGACGCCACGGTCGTGCGCGGGCTTCTGGTCCCGACCGTGCTACGACTGCTGGGAGCGAGGGCGTGGTGGCCCGAGGCCCGTCAGGGGACGGAGTAGGCTCGGGATACCGTGCTGTCCGAGCCGATCCTCAGCGAGCGCCGCGACCGGGTCCTGGTGATGACCGTCAACCGGCCCGAGGTCCGCAACGCGTTCGACTTCGCGACCGCGGATGCGCTCAGCAACGCGCTCGACGAGCTCGAGCGGGACGACGAGCTCCGGGTCGGGGTCCTGACCGGCGCCGGCGGGCACTTCTCGGCGGGAATGGACCTCGAGGCGTTCCAGCGCGGCGACGTCCCCTACGTGGCCAAGCGGGGCATCTTCGGGATCGTCAACGCGCCGCCGTCGAAGCCGCTAATCGCCGCCGTCGAGGGCGGGGCGCTGGCGGGCGGCTTCGAGCTGATGCTGGCCTGCGACATGGTCACTGCCGCGGCCGACGCCCGCTTCGGGATACCCGAGGTGAAGCGGGGGCTGCTCGCCGCGGCCGGGGCGCTGCTCGATCTGCCGAGGCGGATCCCGCCGGCGATCGCCTATGAACTCGCCCTGACCGGCGAGCCGATCGCCGCCTCCCGGGCAGCCGAGCTCGGGCTCGTGAATCGGGTGACCGACGCCGGCGGCGCACTCGACGAGGCGCTGCGGCTGGCCGGGGAGATCGCCGCGAACGCACCCCTGGCGGTCGCCGCCTCGAAGCGGGTACTGGCCGAGACGCTGAGTTGGGACCCAGGGGAGCGGTGGGCGACCCAGGGCGAGATCGCGGGCCCGGTTCTGACCTCGGAGGACGCCAAGGAGGGGACCCGGGCGTTTCTCGAGGGCCGCGATCCTGAGTGGCGGGGCCGCTAGCCGGCGCGAGCGCGCGTCGCTAGCCGGCGAGCGGGGCCTCTGCGTCGGTCGCGTTGAGCACCCGGACCAGCGCGTCGACGACGGCGCCGTCGAACTGGCTGCCCGCGTAGCGGCCGAGCTCGGCGATCGCGTCCTGGGTCGAGAGGGCAGGCCGGTACGGGCGCTCGCTGGTCATCGCGTCGTAGGACTCGGCGACCGCGAGGATCCTCGACTCGAGCGGGATCGCGTCCCCGCTTATCCCCCGCGGGTAGCCATGGCCGTCGGGCTGCTCGTGCCGGGCCAGCACCCACTCCCGGATATCGGTCAGCTCCCGGGCCCCGAGGATCCGCGCCGCCATCTCGGGGTGCTTGCGGACCTGATCCCACTCGGAGGGAGACAGGGGACCGGGCTTGTCGAGGATCGAGTCGGCGATCCCGACCTTTCCGATGTCGTGGAGCAGGCCGGCGAGCCGCAGCCGCTGGATGCGCTGCTCCGAGAACCCCATCTCGGCGCCGATCAGCTCGCAGTACCGGGAGACCGCGAGTGAGTGGCTGGCGGTCCGGGCGTCGCGGAGGTCGAGGACCTCGGCGAGGCTGAGCACAGTGCTGAGATGGGTACGGCGCTCGGTCAGCGCCCGAGAGGGATCGCCGGAGAGGACGTCCTCGAGCTCGGCGCTGTAGACGACCGCCCGGTCGCCGCCGAGCGCCTTCGCCGCCTCACAGGAACCGCTTGACGAGTGCATCAGGGCCTCGGAGG
>Ga0210084_1000153_pt1 | contig 11403 bp, 9 predicted proteins | sample China_Galinas_Co_3_FD_184863 | JGI IMG/M metagenome (GOLD analysis project Ga0210084, IMG submission 184863) | Wetland microbial communities from San Francisco Bay, California, USA, that impact long-term carbon sequestration -... | ecosystem: Environmental > Aquatic > Marine > Wetlands ... | reverse complement strand
GCTTTTGTTCAGTTTTTCAAGGTTCGCAAAGGTCCACAACTCCGCGTAGGGAATGTTGATGGCATTTTCCACGTGCTCTTTTTCGTATTTGTCGGCCGGTTGGAAATCAACCAGGACCGGGTTTCTCAAGTCCTTGACCTGATCAAATCCGATGCTCCATTCGGCAGGGTTGTTTTGGTTGACGAACATGATGTTCTGAAGAAGTTTGGAATCGGTATCAATGGAGAAGAAAGCGTCCATCCAGCCTTTCGTCCCCACCCGCATCCAATGGACTTTAGTGTAGCCTTGGGTTACCGCCAACCTGGCGGCGTGATAGGATTTCCATCAATTATTGTCAGCGCAATAGAAGACGATGGGGGTGTCTTTGTCTTCGGGAAGGGCTTCGATGTCGAACTCGGCCTGGGCCAGATCGAAATCGGTCCGCTTGTGATCTTTGGGGACATCCATGGTGATGTGGACGGATCCGGCGGCGCGTCTCATGCACCAGTCGGTCATGTGAGTGAAAGCGGCGATGAGCATACCTCCCTCGGACTGGATTTTGAGAGCTTCCTGCGGAGAAACGACCACTACACCTTCGAGTGTTTCTGGTGTCGAACTCATGTTAAACTCCTTTCTATGTGGTTTTTATTTTGGTTGGACTACAACCGGTCCCAGAAACAAATTCAAAAATTATGCCAACTTTACTAAACCCTTGAATATTAAAGGAAACCCGCGCTTGACAACGATTTGTCGGCCACTGAAAGCCCGATTCGAGATAAATTTATGTCCAATTTGGAGCGTCGGGGTTCCAAAATGGAGTTCGGGGAGGGGGCAACCCTCAACGGTCAATTGACAATCGGGAACAGATTATTCTATTCTAACACCCATGAATCGAAAGACCACTGACATCTCCCAGCGCATATTCCACATACAAGTTGCCGGGTGCCGCCTGAGGGTCAAGGGCATTGAACCCGCGGTCCCCGGGGAATCACTTCAAAAACCGACGCTGGTATTTCTCCATGAAGGACTGGGATGTATCGAACTCTGGCGGGACTTTCCCCATGCCCTTTGTGCGGCCACCGGGTGTGCCGGGCTGGTATATGATCGCAAGGGGTACGGCGGATCGGAACCTTACGACGGTCCCTGGCCCCTTGATTATCTTCTCAAAGAATCCGGTGTTTATCTGCCCGGCCTGCTGAAAAACTGCGACCTTGAGCATGCTGTTCTGATCGGGCACAGCGACGGGGGTACCATCGGCTTGCTTTCTGCGGCGGTCAACAGCAGCCGGGTATGCGGGGTCATCACCGAGGCGGCTCACATATTTGTGGAACCGGTTACCCTGGCAGGCATTCGCAATGCAATCGATGCCTATGAAACCGGCGACTTGAAAGCTCGGCTGGCTCGCTACCACGGCGAAAACACGGAAAACGTTTTCCGACGCTGGGCAGACCGGTGGCTGTCGCCTGATTTTTTCGATTGGAACATTGAAGCCTATCTTCCCAAAATCACCTGCTCCCTGCTGGCGCTCCAGGGGGAAGATGACGAATACGCTACGACGGCCCAACTCCAGGGGATTGCAGGAGGGGTTTCAGGTCCGGTGGAAGCAAAGCTGGTGCCCGGATGCGGTCATGTTCCCCATGTCCAGGCCCGCAACGTGGTTTTAGGCGAAATGATCCTTTTCATCAATTCCTTTCTTCACACATTATAACTCCGGTTCCCCAAAAAAAAACCCTGCTGCATTCGGGAGAGCTCTAAAAAATTGGATCCTTCAGGGGCCCTCCCAACTGATTATTGCGGCCTAAATGGATGAAAAATCATCAAGACAGCGCTATGATTGTTTTTTTAATGTTTGGACCGTTTCAAGGTCGCATACATCGAACATCTGACCACATCCGCCACAAATCATTTCACACGCATCGGGTTTTCGTGTTCTTCTTTGTTTCAATACTGCTCGGCATTCCGGACACCTCAGACCGGGTATCTTATCTTGATTCTTTCCGTTAACGGCATCCATGACAATTTCCTCCTCTTTATAAGCGATCATGCTGAACCAACGGCATTGGGCTATATGACATAAGATACAACACAATGATAAAACGGCAAACGCTTGGGAAAAAGCGGTTAACGGGATGAAAATTGAGGATCTATTTTTTTGAAAAAATTCCTGTAATTGGATTTTTAAAGCAAATCGGATATTGAAACCAGTTCCACCCACGGTGCTGTTTCATCCAGTTCTTGTTTGAATTTCCGGAGGGCCGTCAGCGTTGAAAGGTGGGGATGCCCGATTCCGATGGCGGCTCCGAATTTCAGGGCGTGTTGTTTTAGGTGCACGAGCTGCCTTCGGACCGCCCGAATATCCGGGGCGTGGTCCAGGAAGACATTTCTTGGTGCGGTTCTCATGTTCAGCCGTCGGGCCATTTTGTAGGCCTGTGAATGCCTGCTCGTCAAACTGTCCACAAAAAAAAGATCATTTTTTTTGATTATTTTCAGTGCCGGTACGACCTTGGTGGAGCAGGAGGTAAATTTTGAGCCCATGTGATTGTTCACCCCCGTTGCTTGGGGAATTTGCGACAGATTTTCTGCGATGGTTTCTTCGATTTTACGATTTCCGTATGAGATGTAGACGGCACCCGGTCCCGGGTGGCTTTCGCTGCCGTATGGTTCCATGGGCTGGTGCAGCATGACTTCATGGCCTTTTCCGGTTATTTCCTCTGCAAGATCCTTGGAATGCCGCAATTGGGGAAGTATGGAGAATGTCATCGGCATTTTCAAGGACAAAAACGCCCGGGCCCGGGCGACGCTATACCCAATGTCGTCAATGATCAAGGCGATCCTCGGGGCCTGGGCTGAAAAAGACATCCTTTGCCCTCGGGGTTGTGGCAGGGGCCAAATACGCTTTTCATTGGCTTCGGCCATGGAAAAAAAGTTCAGTCCGAACAGGGTGCCGGCGAGGTAGGTCAGGCCATTTACCAAGAAAAATCTTCGATGATTCCGCTGGGTTTCTTTTTCTTGATAGTTTCCCTTCATGATAGGTATTGAATACAACTTATTGCGATAAAGGTCAAGGGAAAACACAACATCTTGTGAATTTCGAAAAAGGTTCGAATTCAAAACCTTGCGGGGTGTTTGCCGAAGAAAGGATTTTTGAACCCATTCGGCTGGGCAGTCGATCCGGCGGCGGGTCCAGTCTTTACAATAGGGTCATGGGGTGATATACACGCGGTTGCTTTTACCCGGATTTAAAATGAATACACCCCGACGAGCGATTAATATTCCCCTAAAGGAACGTAAACAAAACGGGAAAGATGTTAGATTTGTTAAATAAGGGAATCGTTAAAATCGATGTTCTATCGCATTGACAATTTTGTCATTCGCTCCCCTTGGAGCTTCAGAAAGCCCAAAACAGGGGAGGACTGCCTCGTCCTGAAAACCTCCCGATCGTTCCCCCCGGCCCATCCCTCCACCCGGGCAGCGCTGACCATTTTAAACCGGTTACCGATTAAAAAAGAAGCCAAAATTCTGGACATCGGATGCGGATCGGGCATCCTCGGGCTTTCAGCGGCCCTTAAAAACAAAGGCCGTGCACTGGGATGCGACATCTCTCCAGGGGCCATACAGGCCACTGGGCACAATGTAAGCCTGAACCGGATGGAAGACAGGTTCCATTTTTTTCGGGGATCGACTGAAGCTGTGATCGGACCATTCGACTTGATTCTTGCCAACCTCCATGCCGTCATTCATAGGGTATTGTTCGATCAATATCAGCGTCTGTTACCCCGTGAGGGAGATTTGCTCGTGGTGTCCGGTTTCTACGACGTTTATGCCGGGGAGGTGGAGAAGGCGTTGGCCCAGAGGGGGTTTAAAGTTATAGAAAGGGCGCAGGTGCATGCTTCTGCCCCGGCACTGGCAGAAGCACTTTCTGATACTTGGGTGGGATTTGGCTTCAAAAGGGTTGCAGGCCTCCCATGACGGACAAAGCCTAACCCTAATTGATCGTAAACAAACTGGGAAAATATTAGATGTTGACGATCTGTGTCTTTATGGAATTGCCCCGGATGTGAAGCAAGGCGAGGGACGCTTGAAAATTACGGCGCGGCTGGGCGGCACTGCCGGGGTTCAAAAAGAGCACGCCGCTATTTTCAGCAACAGAAGGACAGTGTAAATGGCCATGGATGACGGCGTCAAAGCCCGACTCCAAAGGGGCAATATCGAGTCTGTGAATATCGTGAATGACATACAGGAGAACATTAGCGACTTCGACGGCCTCTGTTTTGGGGAGTTCCCTTAGAGAGTCGCCCCCGTCCATGTTGCCCCGGACCGCCACCACCGGAGCGATGGATTGTAGTTTGTCAAGAACATCGTTGCTGCCGACGTCTCCGGCATGAATGATGAGGTCGACGCCTTTAAGGGCTTTGACGGCGGTTGTGGGAAGAAGACCATGGGTGTCCGAAATAACCCCTACGACAACATTCCCCTTGTTTTCGAAATTGACCGGCATGAGCGCCTTTTCCCCCACCGTGTCAAGAGGTTATTGACTCTTCTCCTTATCCGGAGGCACGGGCGTTTGATTCAGAAATACCGGCTCGATTATTTTGACCGGAAGATTGAGCGTCCGTTTCATGATTCCCAACAGTCCAGAACCCACAGCAGTGGGTGAGACCGGCGTCACCTGTGGATTGTTCAGATCTCCCGATATTCGAACCGGAATGGAGATCAAGGATCCCCCAAGGATGTAGTTCACTCCCGGCAGATAGTTGACGATAAAATCGACGGTTTTTAAAGGTGCCACCAAGGCTGTAATATCCATTTTTTTGTTGTAATAGTCAACATATCCATGACAGACGATCCCCATGGACATCCCGTCGATGACCATTTCGTTTAAATTTAGAACGCTTTTTTGAACGTCTCCTTTGATTTGGATGGAATGGTAGCCAAACCCTTCTGCGGAAAGATCCGGCATCCTCCCCTTGAACATTTCAGTGAACTGGATAAGATTGGAGATATCTATCAGCACACTGTAAAATCGGCCCGCGTAGATCCGGCCCTCGGTGGCATCCAATTCTATATGTCCTTCTAAGGATTGAATCAGTTGTTCATTCTGTCCCTGGGCCGTCAGTTCTCCATCAAGATTGAAGTTGCCCTCCACCTTTGCGGCCTTGTCCAACAAACAGGAAATAAAGGATTTGAGTTTTTGTCCCCGTACAGACGGTTTCACATGGACGCTGATCTCCCCGGGCGATATTTTCAACGTTCCGGGGGTGGAAATGGTGCATAACCTCGCATTTTTAAGGGCAACATCTGCAGACCGTTCATTGAAGGTTATGTCGGCCTGGAAGGGATTCCAGGTAAACCCTTTATAGGTCAGATGTTCTGTTTTTAGTTTCAAGACACCACGTATGGGGTTTGTCCAGTCTTTTTCGCCCGCCGGGTCGGGATTTTTTTTACGGTATTTATCCATGGCCTGGCCGAGTTTGTCCAGATCTATTGCTTGGGAGTAGAGTTCCATATCCACGTCGGGCTCATGGGCTGAAAAATTCACATTTCCTTTGAGCTCAAACGGGTTGTCCGCCCACAAGAACCTCGCGGATTCAACCTGAAGGTGATCCTTTATGGTTTTAAGAGAAAGGTCGTCGACCATCAAGGGCGATGTGGATGTCCCTGGAAAGAGAAGATTGCTTGCCTGAAGGTGTCCCTTTAAGGTGGAGTTCAGGGGTCGATCCAGAAGCACCCGGGCCTGGAAATTTCCGTTTATCCAACCCTTTAGAATTTGATTTTCCGTGACGATGCCATCCAGGGTCGATTTGTGTAAATTTCCGGCAAAGAAAATGTCCGCCGTCCGGTTTTTTTGAACCAATTTCATGGTTGCGTGGTCGTCTTGGTTCTGGATAACGAGGTTTTTAATGTCCAATTCATGGGGATTTGCATGAATTTCCGTTGAAACCTTGATGTTTGGGTGGAATACCAGGTCTCCTGAAAAACCGGTTTCGTGAGCATGGTTCCAGGTCAGATGCAACCTAGAAACCGATATGGGCGGTTTCAAGTGGAGATAGGGCGGCAGTTTTAAAAGACCTGATATCCATCGAACCGAATCCGGCCCAAGGTCTCCTTGAAACTTGAGATCCGCCTGGCTTAAATCCTTCAGGTAATTCTTTAAATCCCCCGACACCTCCATTGATGCGTCCAGGAGGCGGGCATGAGAATCGGAAATTGAAATATTCTTGGCAGTTGAGTTGAAAAATCCTTTGGTGACCTCCAATGTCCCTGGGAACAGGGATGAATTTAAAGCCACATTCCGGGCTTCACCTGAAATTTGGAATTGATAATTTTCCGGTTCAAAAAGCTTGCCCTGATATTGTATGGAAGACACTGCAATGACACCGTGCACACCCTCCATGCCATTGAGGTTCTCGGAGATTATTTTAGAGGATTTCAGCCATGGGTATATCTCGGTTAAATCGATGACTGCTTTTCCGGAGGTAATTTTCAGTTCCGGTGCTTGGTCCCAGGATGTCTGACTCGAAAGCGCCGTAAACGAAGATTTCCCCATTTTTCCGCTCAAGTTATTTACGCCGGTGGTGATTCCTTTGAAAAAATATTGACCACTGTCAATTTTCAATGGATGCGGCAATCGCCGGTAATTTGCAGACAGGTTAAATTGAGATATTTCCACCCTCGCAGCAATGGAATCGATGCTGTCTCCAAGATAGAGTCTTCCCCTGGCCCTTCCTTTAGGATTGTCTACCAGGGCCAATTCCTTGAGAAAAGCGTCGTTTTTCACCACGCGATTCAAAACCGGAGGAAGCTGTGCCAGGTCTGCATCCACCGTTATATCGAGGTTAAAAAGAGCATCTTTGTCTTTAAGACCCAACTTCAAACTTCCATCGAGACATTGGGAGGACTCCAGTTGTGCTTTAAGGTTTACACCGTTTAAGACACCTTCGGAAATCGTTACATTCCCCTCGACGCCCTCCAGATCCAGAGCAACGCCGGGAACAAAAATCCTGCCGTCCAGAATACTGCCGTCAAGGGTCATGTTCTTCAGCGATCCCAAATCCGCCAGTGAACTTGCATGGTTGGTATAATTGATGGCGGGAACTTTGCCGCCTTTAATGATCTTGAAAATATCCTGCACAACGGGGCTTTTTCCAAACAGCTCCAGGGCGACCTCCCGGGTGGAGGGAACGTCTACGTTGGTGCCCGTAATCTTTAGATCGATTTTACCGGGTGCCGACGAAGACCACGGCGAAAAATCCAATCTCCCCGTCACATCTAGCTTCGGGTCGCCAAGGTTGAGTTCGTCGAGGCTGAAGATCAATTTGTTTTCATTCAGATAGACGCCGCCCTTGAACCGTTTGATTTTCAGGACGCACTCTTTTTTCCCCGGGTGTATTGCCAGATCGAAGGCGGAACAATTCAAGTCTCCCTGGATGGATTTTAGGCGGTCTGTTTTAAAATTTATATTCAGATTCACCGGTGAGGCGTGTACTTCATGATGGAAAAGTGAGGTAAGACGTTGGCTTAAAAATTGAGAATGGATCTGGGTTAACCTAATGCTGCCGCGGCTTTTGAAATTTTCCGGGTTGACCGTCCCTTTTATGGAGATGTCTTCCCAGAGGGTGGACGTGCATTGGATGTCAAAACCGATTTTTTGGGTTTTCTGGGCAATACGGGCACGGATGTCCTGAAACTTAAAACCGGGTGTTTTGTCTTCGATAAAATTGAGATTGCCGTTTTTCACGGATATGATAAATCCGGGGGTTTTTTCTGACAAAAAATTTAAGGCGTAGGCGATTTTTTTTTCGAGATCTTCCAGTGATACAGGCTTTAAATCTTTTTCTTTTTGTTCCGAAGGGACACAAAGGTCGATTTTAACGTCCGGAGATTCGATGTCGATTCCGGCGTTTTTAAATTTTCCCATGAACAGGGGCAGAAATTTAATGGAGACCGTCAACGACGAAAGGTTGCCATGGGCGGTTCCTGGAACAGAAAAGTTGCACTGATAAATGATCAATTTAGGTCTTGGAAAAAAGGATACTGCAAGGTGCTGAAATTCCACCTTGACATTGAGTGCCTGTGATATTTCGTTCTGGATTTTGGTTTTTATCGATTCCCGATTGATCACCCGGTCTGAGAACACTATCAATAGGGATAAAATAATAACCACGGCCATCAGAGATCCGATGGTCCATAAAGAAATCTTTGTGGGCTTGTTCATTTAAAAAAAACACATTTCATGCATAGCGTGTAAAAGAAAAAAAACTTTTAAACAAGACGGGATTGAAAATTAGCATTTTGGCCACGGCAAAAGACAGATCAACATCTTAAGGATTTAATTAAATAAATTAAAACAATAGGTTATGCTACAGTATGTCCGGAAAGTATGCGATGCTTTTTTTAGCAAATCATAGCCAATAATAGTAATTTAGTCCAGCGCTTTTATTTGACACACCGGCCGCTTTCCTCTATAAACGATTCATAAAGATCGAGTTGTAAAATCGCTTCGTGATTTTCTTCGCCAGAGCTTCGCCGGTTTGAGCAAACACGTCCGATACGACCCCAATTGTGGATGAAATCGTAAAAAGCTTTTCTCCATGAAACCAAGGTGTCGTCGACGGCGAGATTAAAATAAAAACACATTGGATTCGATTTCTTACGAATTCTCTATCAACAGAAGGTAAAGGGTATATGTTGCAATCTGAGAAAATGTCCCAAATTAGTATCGAGAGCGAGATGAAAAAATCGTATCTCGATTATGCCATGAGTGTGATCATCGGCAGAGCGCTGCCGGAAGTTCGCGACGGGATGAAGCCGGTCCACCGACGTGTTCTGTATGCAATGAGGGAGCTGAAAAACGACTGGAACAAGCCGTATAAAAAATCCGCCCGTATCGTGGGGGATGTCATCGGTAAATATCATCCCCATGGCGATACCGCTGTGTACGATACAATTGTGCGGATGGCCCAGGATTTTTCTTTAAGGTATCCTTTGGTGGACGGCCAGGGAAACTTTGGGTCTGTGGATGGAGACCCTGCGGCGGCCATGCGGTATACGGAAATCAGAATGATGCGTCTGGCCCATGAAGTGTTGGAGGATTTGGACAAAGAGACCGTTGATTTCATCCCCAATTATGATGAATCCTTGACAGAACCCACCGTACTGCCCGCCAAGGTCCCCAATCTTTTGATCAACGGCTCTTCGGGCATCGCTGTGGGCATGGCCACCAATATTCCACCCCATAATATTTTTGAAGTTATTGAGGCCATAAAGGCCATCATCGACACCCCTGAAATTACCTGGGAAAGATTGCTGGATTACATTCCGGGTCCTGACTTTCCTACGGCCGGTATTATCTACGGCACCCGGGGAATTTATGACGCATATCGAAGCGGCCGTGGCATTATCCGGATTCGCGCCAGAGCCGTTGTGGAGAAGGACAAAAGAACCGGAAGCGAAACCATTGTGATTACAGAGCTTCCGTACCAGGTAAACAAGGCAAGGCTTATTGAAAAAATTGCCGAACTGATGAGAAACAAGCGGATCGAGGGGATACGGTACGTGCGGGACGAATCGGATCGGGAAGGGATGCGGATTGCACTCGGGTTGAAAAAAAATCAGATTGCGGGCGTGGTTGTCAATCAGCTTTACAAGCACACACAGATGGAGAACAGTTTCGGAATTATATTCCTTGCGGTTGTGAACAACCAGCCTCAACTTCTAACCATAAAAGAAATCCTTGAGTATTTTATACTTCACCGAAAGGATATCGTTGTCCGGCGGACCCGATACGACCTGAAAAAAGCCGAAGCACGGGCGCATATACTCGAAGGATTGAAAATCGCTTTAGAAAACCTCGATGACGTCGTTTTTCTGATCCGAGAGTCAAAAACACCCCTGGAAGCCAAAAAAGGGCTGATGAAGAGTTTCGATCTGACTGAAATTCAGGCCCAGGCCATACTCGACATGCGACTCCAGCGCCTTACCGGCCTTGAACAGGAAAAAATCATCGAGGAGTATAAAAATATTATTAAGGACATCGCCTGGTACAGGGAAATTCTAAGCAGTGAACGTATTGTGGAGAATATTATCAAGGAGGAGCTTTCAAAGATACAAGAGGAGTTTGGAGATCCGCGCCGGACTGAAATCGTCGAATCGACCAAAGAGATAACCATTGAAGACATGATCGTCGAAGAGGACATGGTTGTTACGATTTCAAAGAGCGGCTATATAAAACGGAATCCGATTACCCTTTACCAGCAACAGCATCGGGGCGGCAAGGGTAAGACCGCCATGGGCGTCAAGGACGATGATTTTGTCGCCGACCTTTTTGTGGCCTCCACCCACCACACCTTCCTCTTTTTCACCAACCAGGGCCGGGTGTATTGGTGCAAGGTATACGACATTCCACAAGCCGGCCGTGCCAGTCGCGGCAAAGCCATTGTTAATCTTCTCAATCTGGGAAAAGATGAAAAACTTACCACGGTGCTTGCCGTTCCGACATTTGAACCGGGTTATCATATTTTAATGGCGACCCGAAGCGGCCTGATCAAAAAGACAGATCTTATGGCCTTCTCCAGACCCAGGGCCGGCGGCATTATCGCTATCAGTCTGCTTCCGGATGACGAGCTGATTGCAGCACGGATTACCGATGGAACCCAGAACGTCTTTTTGGGATCGGCCCACGGGAAATCAATCCGTTTCCACGAGTCGGATGTTCGACCCAGCGGCCGTGTCGCAAGGGGGGTTCGGGGGTTAAGGCTTGCGTCCGGAGACCGAATTGTTGGAATGGAAGTTTTAAGCCATGGCCAAACCCTGTTTGCTGCTACGGAAAACGGCTTTGGAAAGCGAACGTCTATCGACGAATATCCCCTTCAAAGACGCGGGGGAAAAGGTGTTATTACCATCAAGACCACTCAACGAAACGGACTGGTGGTGGGGATACGTCTGGTGGATGAGCACGATGACCTGATGCTCATGACCGACTCCGGAAAGCTGATCCGCATATCGGTGGGCGGAATTTCGGTCATCAGCCGTAACACCCAAGGGGTAAAGCTCATCGAGGTGAGTACGGAAGAAAAGGTGGTCGGCGTGGTGAGGTTGGCAGAAAAGGAAGAGGGTTTGGTTGATGAAAAGGTGTCTGAAGAGTGAAAGTAAAACTTGATGTGAATAAAATAAAGATTGGTGTGGTGGGTGCCGGAAGCTGGGGTACCGCCCTGGCCAATCTTTTGGGGCACAAAGGTTTTAAGATAGATTTGTGGGTATTCGAAAAGGACGTAAAAGAACAGATCGAATCCTCCAGAGAGAACCAAATTTTTCTCCCCGGCGTTTCACTTTCAAGGAATATCTTTCCTTCCAACGATCTGGCCGGCGTTGTCACCGGAAAAGATCTTGTGCTGGTGGTCGTGCCGTCACATGTCATGCGGGATA
>Ga0210084_1000152_pt1 | contig 11411 bp, 9 predicted proteins | sample China_Galinas_Co_3_FD_184863 | JGI IMG/M metagenome (GOLD analysis project Ga0210084, IMG submission 184863) | Wetland microbial communities from San Francisco Bay, California, USA, that impact long-term carbon sequestration -... | ecosystem: Environmental > Aquatic > Marine > Wetlands ... | reverse complement strand
ACGCCGTCGTCACCCGCAACGAGTTCTTCCGGGCCCTGGCCGCCCGCGTGATCGACTCGATCGAGGACTACGGGGACTGAGCGATCTCGGCGGCGACCCGCTCGCCGGAGCGGACCGCACCGTCCATGTAGCCGTTCCAGACCGGGCTCGTCTCGGCACCCGCCCAGTGCACCAGCCCCTCGGGCTCGCGCAGCAGCGATCCGTAGTGGGTCCAGGTGCCCGGGCCGAGATGGGCGCCGTAGCCGCCGCGAATCCACTCCTGCTCGGCCCAGTCCTGCTCGACGTACTCGAGCGGATCGCCCGCCTGGGGACCGAAGTAGCCCGCGAACCCGCTGAGCACGAGATCCTCTCTCGCGTCCGCGTCGAGCGCGGCGGCGCGGCGGCCGTGACCACCCTCGAGGAAGCCCATCAGGACGCCGCAGGAGCCGTCGCGGGGCGAGTTGTCGAAGGTGATCGCGAGCGGCTGGGTGGCGCTGCCAGCCTGGCCGCTGAGGCCCGCGTCGCGCCAGAACGGGCGCTCGTAGCGGGCGCTGCACTTGATCACGTAGCCGGGCGGCATCCTCGCGTAGAGATGGGCGCGCCGGCCGCTGAGCGGCGGGTCGAAGGAGATCCGGCCGATCACCGCCGGCGCGATCGCGACCACCGCCCGCCGGGCGCTGATCCTGCCCCACTCGCCGGCGAGCGTCACGCGATCGTCGTCCTGGGCGATCGAGCGCACGGGGCATTCGAGGCGGACCGCGTCGCCGAGGCGGTCCGCAAGCCGGACTGAGATCTCCTGTGAGCCGCCGACGAAACGCGACTCCTGGGCCCCGCTGCCGGTGCGCGTGAGCAGATCGAGGCTGCCGCCCGAGCGCAGGTAGAAGAGGAAGTGCAGCATCGAGATGTCCTCCGGCTCGGCCGAGAACACGGCCTCGACCACGACTCGCAGGAAGGCGCGTCCGAGAGAGGTCCGAACGTTGCGACGCAGCCAGGAGGCGACGGTCTCGGAGTCGAGCCGGTCCGCGCGGCGGGCCGACCACGGGGCCTCCAGCGGGATCGAGCCGGCGAGCCGATCAATCCGCCACTGGGCGAGGCCGAGGTCGGCGAGCACGTGCGCCGGCAGCCCGAAGCTCTCCCCCCGGTAGCGGACCAGCCTGCCGTCGCGCTGCAGCAGGTTGTCGCCCACGTCCCAGGTCGGGTAGTGCTCGACGCCGAGCTCGGCCGCCAGCGCGTAGAGCCGGTCCTGGGTCGGGCCGACCCACTGGCCGCCGAGCTCGACGATCGTGCCGTCCGCGAAGCTGTGGTTCAGGGTGCGGCCGCCGACCCGGTCGGTGGCCTCGAGCACGGCGACGCTGCGGCCCGCAGCCGACAGCGCCCGGGCGGCGCTGAGGCCGGCGAGGCCCGCACCGACCACGGCGACGTCGAAGTCGCTCATCGGGCCCGGTACCAATCGACGTAGCGCCCGCACACCTGACGCCGCTGAATCCTGCTGATCACGTCCCGCGGTGTCGCCGAGAGCGAGCCGAGGTGGGCCTCATTCGGCGCCCGCAGCAGCCGGGCGAGCGCGTTCGGGCGGGCGGGCTCGACGACGACCTCGACCTCGGCCGCCGAATCGAGCTCGACCTCGCCGACCGGATAGAACGGGGTCGCTGACTCGGGGGTCACGCGGAAGTCGAGATTCGGATCGAGCTCCGTATCGAGGCCGAAGCCGGGCGCGCTCACGCGCAGCGGTCGGCGGCTGTCGTACTGCAGCGAGATCAGCCAGCGCCCCTTTCCGAGCTCGAGGGTCTGGCTCGCCGCCTGCCCGTCGCTCGGGCTGTCGGTCGGCTGCCAGTCGACGACGCCGGTCCCGGGCGTCGAGCGCTCGGCCGGGGCGAGGATCACCGGCTCCTTAGCCCAGACCTGCGCGGTGCCCTTGCCGCCCGCCACCGACCGGTTGGTCCCGACGTCGCAGTCGAGCACGGCGCCGGGAGCGATCCCCTCGTCGAGGGTCTTGCGCCTCCCGACCAGCCCGGTCCGCTCCCAGAGGACGTAGTTCTCGGTCTCGACCACGGGCTCGAACCGGGGCGGCGGGCTCGAGGCGGGCCCGCCGGTGGTCGCGAGGATGTAGCGGAACTGATCGAGGGTCTTCGGGAAGACCGCGTCGATGTCGAACTTCTCCCCTCCCCCCTCGCCCCGCTGGAAGCGGGGACGGGCCTCCGCCACCGAGTAGAAGTTCGTGACGATGCCGGTGACCTCGTCGGAGCCGGCGAGCTCGTAGGCGATGAAGTCGTCCCGCCCGAGGAACAGGACCTCCTCCCCCGCGACGACCGCGCGCACCTCGGCGAGCTCGCTCGCATGATCGTCCGGGCCGACGGAGGCCTGGCGCAGCGCGAGGAAGCTCGATGCGCCGGCGGCGGCGAAGAAGACGACGGCGAGCGCCGTCGCCGCCAGCCCGCGCGCTGAGAGCACCCCGCGGACGGCGATCAGCATCACCACCGGGGCGGCGATCGCGAGCGCCTTGGCCGCGATGTAGGGCGTGCTGAAGATCGCCGTGACCGCCCAGACGAGCGTGATCGCGAGCAGCGCTGCCGGCAGGGCGTAGAGCCTGCGCCGGCGGGCGTCGCGGAGTCCGAGCACGAGCGCCCCCAGGGCGACGGCCGACCCCAGGTAGAAGGCGAGCGCCGGTGGGCCGGCATCGGTGGCAGCGGTCCGGTAGTCGCCGGTCGGCCAGATCCCGAGCGCCTCGAGCGGGGAGATCGAGCCCTTGAGGTTGCCGAGGTCGGAGCCGAAGCGGTCGGGGTTGAGCGCCTCGAGCCGGGCGAAGTCTGCGATCCGGCTCCATTCCTGGACCGTGGCGAGCAGCACCACGAGCAGGCCGCCGACCAGGTAGGGGGCGAATCGCCAGCGCCAGTCCGGCGGGAGCTTCGGGGCCGGCCGCACGACCCAGACCCTGGTCGCGAGGACGAGCGCGCCGACCGCGCCGATCCAGAGCAGGCCGGGAAGGCTGTAGTTGAAGACGCTGGCGGCGGCGAGCACGGCGAGCGGCAGCACCCGGACGATCGGGCGGGTGCGACCCGAGGCGGGCAGATCCGGCTCGTCCGCGGTTCTGATCCCGACCAGTTGGGCGAGCAGCACCGCGAAGCCGATCAGGATCAGCGCCTGGAGCGGCTCCTTGAACGCCCCCTGCGCGAGGTAGGAGGCGGCGAGGTAGGCGACCGCGACCATCGTCGCGCCGAGCACCCGGCGGGTTCGAGAGAGGTCGCCGCCGAGCAGGCCCAGCGCCAAAAGGCCGGCGAGCGGAGCTAGCGCCATCGTGAACCCGGCGAAGACCTCGACCAGATCGGCGCCGAGGCCCTCGCTGAGCGCAACCACGACCGCGTGCGGGCCGGTTGGATAGCCGCCCTTGACGAAGCTCGGGACGAAGCCCGACGGCTCCCGCACGTAGTCGGCGATCAAAAGATGCGAGGCCATGTCGTCGTTGATCAGCCCGGCACCGAGGATTCCGACCTGCCCGGCAATCAGGAAGGGAAGCGAGGCGGCGAGCGAGGTCAGCAGGAGCACGGGCAGCGCGAGTGCGAGGTCGTCACCGAGCCCGCGAATGCGGCGCCGCAGATACCAGGCCGAGACGGCCCCGGCGCCGAGCAGCGCCGCCAGCGCGGTCCAGCCGTGGCCGGGGAGCCGCGCGGCGACGCCCGCCAGCACCAGCATCGCCCCGAGGCCGACCGCGGGAGCGATCCACTGAAAGCCGATCGGGGCATCGGGGCGGACGCCGCGCGAGACCGAGACCAGAGCCTGCCCGATCAACGCCGCGGCAACGACGATCACGAGCAGCGATGCGTAGGCTGCGATCACCGCCCGCGTCCCGGCATCAGCACCGCGGCCAGGCTCAGGCCGCGGCCAGCGAGGGCTCGGGAACGCGGACCAGGCCGCGTTCGACCAATAGCTCGGCAACCTGGACCGCATTCGTCGCGGCCCCCTTGCGCAGGTTGTCGCCGACGATCCAGAGGTTGAGGCAGCGATCGTGCGAGGGGTCGCGACGGATCCGGCCGACGAGCACCTCGTCGCGGCCCGCGGCCTCAGTTGCGATCGGGTAGACCCCGGCGGCGGGATCGTCGCGAACGATCAGCCCGGGTGCCGCGCTCAGCAACTCCCGGCAGCTCTCCGGGGAGAGCGGATCGCGGGTCTGCACGTTGACCGACTCCGAGTGCGCGCCGAAGACCGGGACCCGGGCACAGGTGGCCGAGATCCCGAGATCCGCCTGATCAGCGCCGAGGATCTTCCGTGTCTCGGCCATCATCTTGCGCTCCTCGGTCGTGTAGTCGTCGCCCTCCTTGAAGACCTCGACCTGAGGCAGCACGTTGAAGGCGATCCGGTGCGGATATACGTGCGCCGCCGCCGGCTCGCCGTCGAGCTCGGCCCGGGTCTGTGCGCGCAGCTCATCGATCGCCTTCTGACCGGTCCCCGAGACCGACTGGTAGGTGGAGATGACGAGGCGCTCGAGCCCGACCGCGTCGGCGATCGGCTTCAGCGCGACCACCATCTGCATCGTCGAGCAGTTCGGGTTGGCGATCAGGCCACGATGGGCGTCGGCGTCGGTGGGGTTGACCTCGCTGACGACGAGCGGCACGTCCTCGTGCATCCTCCAGAAGCTCGTGTTGTCGACGACGACGGCGCCGGCCGCGACCAGACGCGGGGCCCACTCGGCGCTGACCGCACCGCCCGCTGAGGAGATCACGAGGTCGAGCCCGGCGATCGTCTCGTCGCTGAGCGCCACGCACTCGATCTCCCCGCCTGCGAACGAGATCGGCCGCCCCGCGGATCGCTCTGAGGCGAACGGCACCAGCTCCGCGACGGGGAACGAGCGCTCGGCCAGCACCTGCAGGATCGTCGAGCCGACGGCGCCGGTCGCGCCCAGCACCCCGACCCTGAGCTCGCGGGCATTCATGCGACGAGGGTAAGGGAAAGAACCGGCTACCGCTCAGGCCACGGTCGGCCGGTGATGGATGCCCGTCGGCTCCTCGCGCCGGACCGCGTCCTCCCCGAGCCCGAACGCCTCGTGCAGCCTGCGGACCGCGTCCGCAACCTGATCGGAGGCGATCACGCAGCTGATCTTGATCGGCGAGGTCGAGATCATGTGGATGTTGATGCCCGCCTCGCCGAGCACCGCGAACACCTTCGCCGCGACGCCCGGGTGGCTGCGCATCCCGGCGCCGACCACCGACACCTTGCCTATCGACTCGTCGGTGAGGATCTCGCCGCCCTTGATTCCCATCGCCTCGATCGCCTCGATCGCCGGCTTCAGGTCGTCGCCGGTGACGGTGAACGAGAGGTCGGCGCCGTGCTCGGTCGAGACCGGCTCGTTCTGGATGATCACGTCGACGTTGACGTTGGCCTCGGCGAGGCCGGTGAAGATCCGGCCGGCGACGCCGGGCTCGTTCTTGACGCCGGCGAGCGTCACACGCGCCTCGTCGTCCGAGTGGGTCACTGCTGTTACGAGCGGTCGTTCCATGGTTTCCTCCTCCGAGACGACGAGGGTACCGGGGCCGTCCTCGAACGAGGACCGGCAGTGCATCGGGATCCCGTAGTTGCGGGCGTACTCGACGCTGCGGAGCTGCAGGACCTTGGCGCCCGAGGCCGACATCTCCAGCATCTCCTCGAACGAGACGACGCTCAGCTTGCGCGCATCGGGCACGATCCGCGGGTCGGCGCTGAAGACGCCGGCGACGTCGGTGTAGATCTCGCAGACCTCGGCCTCGAGCGCCGCCGCCAGCGCCACCGCGGTGGTGTCGGAGCCGCCGCGCCCGAGCGTCGTCACGTCCTTGGAGTCGGTCGAGACACCCTGAAAGCCCGCGACCAGGACGACGTTGTCGTCGTCGAGGGCCGCCTGGATCCGATCCGCCCGCACGTCGAGGATTCGCGCCTTGGTGTGCAGCGAGTCGGTGACGATCCCCGCCTGCGAGCCGGTCAGCGAGATCGCCGAGTGGCCGAGGTCCCAGATCGCCATCGCGCAGAGCGCGCACGAGATCCGCTCACCGGTCGACAGCAGCATGTCCATCTCGCGCGGCAACGGCGCGTCCGAGATCTCATAGGCGGCTGCGTGCAGCTGGTCCGTCGTCTGACCGCGGGCCGAGAGCACGGCGACCACGCCCTTGCCCTGCTCGCGCGCGGCGACAATCCGACCGGCGGCGCGCTTGATGTCCTCGGCGGTGGCAACCGAGGTGCCGCCGAACTTCATCACGACGAGAGGTTTTGCGGCGGTGGCGGGCATCCGGGCCGGGAGGATAGAGCGCCGCGGTTGGGCGATCCCTCGCGGCGGCTCCGACGTCCGATCAGATCGCACCGCGGCCCGCTAGGGTCGGGCTATGTACGTCTCAATCGGTGGGCCGATCTTCATCATCGCGGTCGGAGCGATCCTCCGGTTCGCGACCAACTTCGACGTCTCGGGCGTCGACATGGACACGGTCGGGCTGATCCTGATGCTCGCCGGACTCGCTGCCCTGCTGCTCTCGCTCGGCGTGGCGCTGTTCAGCAATCCGAACCGAAACCGGGATTCGGGCTCGAGCCCGCAACGCCGCATCCGCTGAGCGGCTGGGGCCGCCGGGATCAGCCCAGCGTCCGCCGGCCGGCGAGCGCGCGACCGAGGGTCACCTCGTCGGCGTGCTCGAGGTCGGCGCCGACCGGCAGCCCGCTGGCGAGACGGGTGACCGTGACCTGACCGCGGAGCAGCTCGGCTAGGTGGTGAGCCGTCGCCTCGCCGGTCGTGGTCGGGTTCGTGGCGATCAGCACCTCCTCGACGTCGGAGCCGGTGACCCGCTCGACGAGCTCATCGATCCTCAGGTCGTCGGGGTCGATCCCGTCGATCGGCGAGAGCGCGCCGCCGAGCACGTGGTACCGCCCGCGGAACTCACCGGTGCGCTCGACGGGGATCACGTCCTGCGGCTCCTCGACGACGCAGATCACGCTGTCGCTGCGCCGCCCGTCCTCGCAGATCATGCAGAGCCGGCCGCTCTCGGCGAGGTTGAAGCAGCGGCTGCAGAGCTCGATCGATCCCTTGACCTCACGGATCGCGTCGGCGAGGGCCAGCGCCTCCTCGTCGCTTTGGCGGAGCAGGTGGAAGGCGAGGCGCTGAGCGGTGCGGCGGCCGATCCCCGGGAGCTTGCCGAGCTCGGAGATCAGCCTCTCGACCGGGGCAGGGTACAAGCGCCCTACATTCCCGGCAGGCCGAGCCCGCCGAGCCCGCCGGTGACGCCGCCGAGCTTGTTGTTCGCCCGCTCCTGAGCGGCGCGCAACGCCTCGTTGACCGCCGCGAGCACCATGTCCTGAAGCATCTCGACGTCCTCGGGGTCGACGGCGTCGGGGTCGATCTCGACCGAGCGCAGCTCGAGGTCGCCGCTGATCGTCACCTTGATCATGCCGCCACCGGCCGAGGCCTCGACGATCTCGTCCTTGAGCTCCTCCTGCGCCTTCAGCATGTCCGCCTGCATCTGCTGGACCTGCTGCATCATCGCGCCCATGTCGGGCCCGCCGCCGGGCATCCCGCCCGGCATTCCCTTGCGTCGCGTCATCAGCTCTCGCCCTCCTCGGCGTCCTCTGGTTTGTCGTCATCTGGGGGGTGCTCGATCAGCTCCTCGGCGTCGAACTCGGCCTTGATGCGATCGACCAGCTCACGCTCGTCGATCCGCTCGGCGACCGGATCTGCTCCGGCCGGCTCGGAGTCCGGCTCCTCGTCGAGCATCACGTAGCTCGGGCTGAGCCGCTCGCCGACGACGGTGCGAAGCGCCTCGGAGAAACGCTCGCGGTTCTCCTTCGCCTCGGCCTTGCGCTTGTTGAACGCCGCGCTCGGGGGAAAGCCGATCTCGACCGTTGAGCGCTCCGAATCGACGGAGACCGGGCGTGCCGCCTGAAATGCGGCGGACAGGAACTCCGAGCCCGAGTGCCTGACCTGGTCGACGATCGCCGGCCAGAGGCCCGCGAGCCGTTCGAGGTCGATCGCCTCCCCGGCGGCTTGGGCCGTCGCCTCGACCCTGGTTTCGACCTCGGTGCGGACCTCCTCGACCCGCGTCCGGACCTGCTCGGCGGTCGCAACCGCGCCCTGCGCGATCGCCTCGACCGGGTTCGTCGCCGACGGCCCGTCGTCAACCGCATCCGAGCCGGCTCGCGACATCTCTGCAGCCGGAGCGCGGTCGCCCTCGCGGTCGCCCTGGTCTGCGGAGTCCGGGCGCGCCGGCGCCGGGCCCGCGGCCGCCGCTTCCCCTCGCAGGGTGCGCTCGACCCGCTCCAGGCGCTGGGCGAGCGCGGCGCTCGAGGGATCGAGCTCCGGGCGGGCGGAACGGAGCAGGGCCAACTCGACCGTCATCCGGGGATCGTCGCCCTCGCGCACCGCGGCGATCGCCGCCGAGAGCTCGTCGATCGTCCGCAGCAGCGTGATCTCGTCGAGCCTTCGGGCCTGGGCCGAGAGCCGCTCCGCCTCCTCCTCGGCGACGAAGAAGTGGTCGGGTACCTCGCCGATCGTGCCGATCACCAGCAGCTGCCGCAGATGGGCGACGAGATCGGTCGCGAACCGCGACGGGTCGCGGCCCGAGCCGGCTAGATCGGCGACCAGGCCGAGCACCGCCTTGCCGTCGCCGGCCGCGATCGCATCGGCGGCGCTGAACAGCAGGTCGGAGTCGGCCAGCCCGAGGACCTCGAGCACGTCCTCGGTCGCGATCTCGGTGCCGCTGTAGGCAACCAGCTGGTCGAGCGTGCCGAGCGCATCGCGGAAGCTCCCGTTGGCGGCGCGGGCGACGGCGCCGACCGCCGCCGAGTCGATCGAGATCTCCTCGGCCGCGGCCACGCGGCTCACTACCTCGGCGATGTTCCCCGGGGTAGGGCGGCTGAAGTCAAAGCGCTGGCAGCGATCGACGATCGTCGCCATCACCTTCTGCGGCTCGGTCGTCGCGAGCACGAAGACGGTGTTCGGCGGCGGCTCCTCGAGCGTCTTCAGGAAGGCATTCCAGGCCTCCCGGGTGAGCATGTGCGCCTCGTCGAGGATGTAGACCTTCCAGCCGCCCGCCGCGGGGGCGTAGGAGACCCGCTCGCGGAGATCGCGGATGTCGTCGACGGAGCGGTTCGAGGCGGCGTCCATCTCGATCACGTCGAGCGAGGTCCCCGCGGCGATCGAGCGGCAGGACTCGCACTCGCCACACGGCTCGAGGGTGGGACCCTCGACGCAGTTCAGCGAGCGGGCGAGGATCTTCGCCATCGAGGTCTTGCCGGTCCCGCGCGAGCCGACGAACAGATAAGCGTGGTGGATCCGGTCGCGCTCGAGCGCGTTGCGCAGGGTGCGGACCACGTGCTCCTGCCCGACCACCTGATCGAACGACTGGGGACGATGACGGCGATAGAGGGACTGCTCGCTCACCGGCCTGAGTCTAGACCCGCCGCGGACGCCCCCGGGCTTCCCCGATCTCAGACCTCGATCACGGCTCCCGATGCGAGCGCAGCGAGCGAGCCACCTGGACGCGCTGCGGCCAAGCGGGGCGAGAAAGAGGGCTGCAGCCCGTACTCCAGTGCGGGCAAGGCCCGATGACAAGCACCGCGCAGCGCCGCAGCGATGAACTCAGCCACCTGGACGCGCTGCGGCCAAGCGGGGCGAGAAAGAGGGCTGCAGCCCGTACTCCAGTACGGGCAAGGCCCGATGACAAGCACCGCGCAGCGCCGCAGCGCGTCCAGGCAGGACCGTGCAGCCCTCCTTCGAAAGAGAGCCCCCGGGCGTGCCCGCCGTGGCTTGCTCGGGCCAGGTTGATCCGCGGCACTCGGCGGCGATCGCTTAAGGCTGCTTCCTTCCGGACCTGACCTGATTCGCGGGCCGACGTTGCGCAGGACCTGGCCGTCAACGCTGCCCGCGGCGTACTGGCCCCGAAGGCCGGATCCTCGGGCGGGCGTTCAGCCCCGCTAGAGCGGATTGCGGGTAAAGGGCACCGCTAATTCCCCACTCAGCACGGTCCACCCCGAATCCTAGCGCCAGCGGCCGCCCGCTGGCCGCAAGACCGAGCCCAGACCCCCGTTCGCTCAAGCATCGGGCCCGGGCCGCCGACTGAGGGCAGGTAGGGATGATCACGCACACGACCCGAAAAGCCATCCTCGGTCTGCTCTGCGCGGTGCTCGCGACGGCCGCCTTCGCCGCGATCGCGGCCGGGAGGATGAAAAGCGAGCGGATCGACGCCGGACTTTGCAAGACGGTCGGCGGCGGCCGCTTCGTTGACGTTCCCGGGTTCCCCGGCGAGCGGATCGACCGCCGCCTGTTGCGGGACGTGAAGATGCTCGTCCGCAAGTACGGGATCTTCGTCACCGACGGCTACTCGGAGGACCCTGTCCACTCGAAGAACGGCGAGCACCCGCTCGGCCTGGCGCTCGACATCGTCCCCGACCGCGCCGCCGGCGGCAGCTGGCGCGACATCGACCGCTTGGCGCGATGGGCGGAGCCGAAGCAGAACCAGCCGCGGGCGCCGTTCCGCTGGGTCGGCTACAACGGCGACCCGGGCCACGGTCGCGGCCACCACCTGCACCTCTCCTGGGCCCACTCCCAGGCGAAGCCGTTCAGGGCCGCCCGCACCGTCTACTCGCTGCGCTGCCCGAGCCGCGGCGCCGGCGGCCCGGTCAAGCCCGACCCCGATCCCACCCAACCGACCGACGGCGGACCGGATCGCAAGAAGTCGGGCAAGGGCGGCGTCGCCCCCGCGGAGAGCAAGGGGACGGCCGGCAGCGGCGGCATCTCTTATCGGGCCGCCAAGCGGCGGATCAGTCGCCAGCAGTCATCCCGCGCCAGCGTCGAGCGCGGCGGCATCGGCCTCCCCTGAGAGCCGCCGCCCGCGGCCTGCCTCGTATCATCCGCACCCCGGATCCCGGGCGCGTAGCTCAGTGGGAGAGCGCTCGCCTCACACGCGAGAGGTCGCTGGTTCGAAACCAGCCGCGCCCATCCTCCTCACCCTCGGTAACAGCGCGGGATTCCGTGCCTTCCGCTGTGAGTCCTAGGGAGTGCCGCTCGACCCCCGCTTGAGCCTTTCTGCCCGTTTCTGCCCAATCAGCGCCCGCAACCAAAGCCCTGAGTCGGTCGCGTTCGCCCTCTCGTCGGCGCATCAGGTGCGTGCAGACGCGGAGCGTGAACTTCGGGTCCGTGCGGCCTAAGTGGGATCTCGTAGGCGGGGTCCTCCCCACGCGCGGCCAGCACGCTCCCATAGGTGTGCCGGAGCTTGTGGGCTGTCAGGCCCTCGGGAAGCGGCGGCAGGTCGCGCTCAGCGAGCAGTTCGTTGGCTCGCTCAATTGCCGGAGCCATCACCCGGGGCCGAACGTTGGAGCGGTCCCGCGGACGCCCGGCCGAGGTCGTGAACACCGGCAGCTCGGGGTCGTCTGGCATCACTGAGGCCCTGTGGGCGCTCAACTCATCACGGAGCAACGGGAGCATGTCTACC
>Ga0210084_1000151_pt1 | contig 11434 bp, 10 predicted proteins | sample China_Galinas_Co_3_FD_184863 | JGI IMG/M metagenome (GOLD analysis project Ga0210084, IMG submission 184863) | Wetland microbial communities from San Francisco Bay, California, USA, that impact long-term carbon sequestration -... | ecosystem: Environmental > Aquatic > Marine > Wetlands ... | reverse complement strand
GACCAGGTGAAAGACCTCGGAGCGGACGCCGTCGGCGAGGTCGATCCAGGCCCGGAAGCCGATCAGCATCAGCCCCGCGACTGCCGCGACGACGATCACCGCGTCGATCGAGCGACGCCCCTCCTGCTCCCAGTAGACGTCGCGCAGCGTCAGCCACAGCGCGAACTCGTCGAGCGCGAGGCCGGTGCCGATTCCGAAGCCGATCGCAACGAGCTCGGCGCCGGGGGACTCGGGCTGAAACGAGACGGCGACGTAGCCGCAGGTCAGAAGCAGCAGGATCCCCCAGACGAGGTGATGCACGTGAGTGCCCCCGACCTCGACGTTGCCGGGCCACCACCTGACCTGGGCCCGGATCATGTGGGCGCTGCTACGGATGAAGCCGAAGCTGACGAGGAACGAGACGAAGAACAGGAACTCGGGCTCCTTGCCGCTCTCGACGATCGAGCGCTCGTAGAGCGACCCGAGGCTTGCGAGGGCGGGCTCCACGCCGACCTCAGGCCCGCGGGCTTCGATCCAACCGCTGTCGCCGCGGCGATCGCGCCCGCATCAGGGGATCAGCACGACCTTGCCGACGTTGCGGCGCTCGTGGATGAAGCGATGTGCGTCGGCAGCGCGATCGAACGGAAACGACTCCGAGACGACCGGCTCGAGACGACCGGCGGCGAGATCGGCCTCGAGCGGCTCGATCGCACGCTTGATGTCGCCCTCGGCCTTCCACCAGGCGAGCATGTTGAGCCCGAAGACGCCCTTGTTCTCGTTCATGATCGCGAGGCTCTTCCACCAGGGCATCGTCGCCGTCGCCATCGCGGCGACGCTCTTCAGCAAGCCCGGGATGTTTCGCTTCTCGCCACTCTGGACCTCGCTCAGGCCGAAGCAGATCAGGCGGCCGCCGGGGCGCAGCAGCCGGTAGTCCTTGCGGAAGCTCGACGGCCCGACGGCGTCGAGGGCGACGTCTACGCCCTCACCAGAGGTGAGGCGGATAACGACCTCCTCGAAGTCCTCGTTCCGGTAGTCGATCGGATGGGTCACCCCGTGCCGGCGGATCGCCTCGTGCTTGCCGGGCGAGGCCGTCCCGAAGACCTCGGCCCCGATGTTGCGGGCGAGTTGCGACGCGGCTATGCCGACGCCGCCCGCGGCGGCGTGGACCAGCGCCCGATCGCCCTCGCGCAGGCCGCCCATCAGGACCAGGCCCGCGTATGCGGTCGCGTAGTTGACCGGGACCGCGGCACCCTGTTCGAAGCTGAGCCGCTCGGGCAGCCGCAGGACATCTGCCCCGTTGGCCGTGACCAGCTCCGCGTAGCCGCCGAACTTGCATCCGCCGAGAACCCGGTCCCCGATCGCGAAGTCGTCGACGCCCTCGCCGACCGACTCGACCGTCCCGGCAACCTCGTATCCGACCACGCACGGTGGCTTCGGCGCGTCCGGATACATGCCGCTGCGGGCGAGCAGGTCGGCGAAGTTGATCCCTGCCGCGGCGACCGCGATCCGCACCTCCCCGGGCCCGACCGGTGGATCCGGGCGCTCCTCAACCTGGAGCACCTCGGGCCCCCCGTGGCAGGTGATCACGACCGCGCGCATTGGCCGCAGCCTAGCGGCGCCGCGGAGGGGGCCGTCCTCGGCGCCCCCGGCCGGCTCCGGCGCCTACAGATCGACGGCTCGGCCGGCGAAGAAGTCGCCCGCCCCGATGATCTCGTCGATCACGCCCTGCGGCACCGCCGCATCGGTGGTCAGCGCCATCACCGCTTCGGCGCCCTCGACCTCGGCGCCGACGGCTGCGGAGACGATGTTCACCCCGTGCTCGCCGAAGGAGTTGCCAACGCGGCCGATCATCCCCGGCCGGTCCCGGTAGCGGAACAGCGCCAGGTGATCGGCGAACGGCAGGTAGAAGCTCTGCCCCCAGGCTCCGACGAGGTAGGCGACGTTGCGCGGACCGACCCCCGTCCCCGCGACCTCGACCGTCTCATCACCGCAGTCGACGCGAACGGTGATCAGCTCGGTGAAGTCCTCGGAGACGCTCTCGGTGGTCTCGGCGAGCTCGATCCCCCGCTCCTCGGCCAGCGTCGGCGCGTTGACCAGCGTCACCGGCTCCTCCGTGTGGCCGGCGAAGATCCCGACCAGGGTGGCGATCCCGAGCAGCCGCGTATCGTGCTCGGCGAGCTTGCCGCGAACCTCGACCTCGACCCTGTCGACCGAGCCGTTGCCGAGCCCGGTGGCGAGTCGCCCAAGCTTCTCGCAGAGCGGCACGAACGGGGCCAGCGCCTCCATCGTCTCCGGGCGGACGGCGGGGATGTTGACGGCATTGGTGACCACGCCTCCGGTCAGCGCGGCCCGGACCTGCTCGGCGGTGACGATCCCCGCGCGATCCTGGGCCTCCGCGGTCGAGGCGCCGAGATGCGGCGTCACGACGACGTCATCGCGGCCGAACAGCGGATGCTCGACGGTCGGCTCCTCGGGGAACACGTCGAGGGCGGCGCCGCCGACCTTTCCCGACTCGAGCCCGCGCTGCAGCGCGCCGAGGTCGATCAGCTCGCCGCGGGCGCAGTTGACGATCCGTACCCCGTCCTTCATCTGGCCGATCGCGACGTCATCGATCCAGTCGACGGTCTCCGGCGTCTTTGGCAGGTGGATCGTGATCAGGTCGGCCCGCTCGTACAGCTCCTCAGTGGTCTCGACGCCCTCGACGCCGAGCTCGCGGAAGCGCTCGGCCGAGACGAACTTGTCAAATGCGAGGACCGTCATCTCGAAGGCCAGGGCCCGGCGCGCTACGAGCTGTCCGATCCGGCCGAAGCCGAGGATTCCGAGCGTCTTGCCGTAGAGCTCGCTGCCACCGTATCTGGAGCGCGCCCACTCGCCCTCGATCAGCGCCGCATGGGCCTGGGGGACGTTGCGGACGCAGGCCAGAGCCAGCGCCATCGTGTGCTCCGCCGCCGCAACGGAGTTGGACTCGGGCGCGTTGGCGACGACGATGCCCCGCTTAGTGGCCGCCTCGATGTCGACGTTGTCGACGCCGGTGCCGGCCCGGCCGATCGCCCGCAGCCGATCCCCGCGCGCGATCAACTCGGGCGTCAGCTTCGTCGCCGATCGGACGATGATCGCCTCGAACTCGCCGATTCGCCGCTCCAGCTCACCGTCGGGCCAGTCGACTCCGATCTCGACCTCGAACTGCTCGCGCAGCAACTCGATGCCGGCCTCGGCGATCTTCTCCTTGACCAGGACCTTCATCGGCGCACCCCGCCGGCGTTCGCGAGGATCCAGTCGATCGATGCCGTCAGGGCCTCGACGTCGGCCGGATCGACCGACGGGAACATCCCGATCCGAAGCTGGTTGCGCCCCAGCTTGCGGTAGGGCTCGGTATCGACGATCCCGTTCGCTCGAAGAGTCGAGGCGAGCGCGGCCGCATCGACGCTCGCATCGAAGTCGATCGTGCCGACCACCGGCGAGCGCTTTGCCGGATCGGCGACGAACGGCGTCGCCATTCCGGAGGCCTCCGCCCAGGCGTAGAGGTGGCCGGCGGAGCGGCCACAGCGCTCGGCACACCACTCGAGTCCGCCGTTGCCGAGCATCCACTCGGTCTGATCGACGGTCAGCAGCAGCGTCGCGACAGCGGGCGTGTTGTACGTCTGGTCCTTGCGGGAGTTCTCGAGCGCCGTGGCCAGCGATAGCGAGGCCGGCTGCCAGCGGTCGGCGCCGTCGAGCTCGCCGATCCGCTCGATCGCCGCGGGGCTGACCAGCGCGACCCAGAGGCCGCCGTCGGAGCCGAATGCCTTCTGCGGCGCGAAGTAGTAGGCATCGACGTCGCTCGCCTCGATCGGCAGCGCGCCGGCGCCGGAGGTGGCGTCGATCAGGACCAGCGCATCGCCGGCCCGCTCGGGCCTGACGACCGGGCAGACGACGCCGGTCGAAGTCTCGTTCTGCGCCCAGGCGAGGGCGTCGACGCCTGGGTCGGCGACCGGTTCGGGCGCATCGCCGGGCTCCGCTGCGACGATCACCGGCTCGGCGAGGAAGGGGGCGTCTGAGGCGACCTTGGCGAACTTGCCCGAGAACTCGCCGAAGGTCAGGTGCAGCGATCGCTCGCGGATCAGGCCGGTGGCCGCGGCATCCCAGAACGCGGTCGCGCCGCCGTTGCCGAGAACGATCTCATAGCCCTCGGGCGCGCCGAAGAGCTCGAGCAGGCCCGAGCGGAGGCGACGGACGAGGTCCTTGACCGGACGCTGGCGATGCGAGGTGCCGATCACATCCGACCGCAGCGACAGCGCCTCCAGCGCCTCCGGACGCACGCGCGAGGGCCCGCAGCCGAAGCGCCCGTCTGTCGGCAGCAGCTCGGCCGGCACGATCACCGTCGCCTGATTGTCCGTCTCGGTCGTCATGGCGGGACCAGCAGGTTACGGATTCCGGCGAGCGCCCCGTCGATTACCCCCTGAGCGGCGACCGGCACTCACGCCTGCGCGGGCTGTAGGTTGTCCCCGTCGCGGCAAGCCACGGAAGGGTCCGATGTACCGAGTTGCCTACTCAGTTCAGTACGAGGGCGAGGGCCGGAGCCGGCTCAGCGTCTTCTTCCGTCTGATCCTCGTCATCCCCTGGATGATCTGGGCGGCGTTCTGGGGGCTGGCGGTGTTCTTCACCCTGATTGCCGCCTGGTTCGCACTGCTGTTCACCGGCCGCTATCCGGAGGCGCTGTACGAGTTCCACTCGTCGTATCTGCGTTTCATGTGCCGACTGCACGCCTGGACGTGGCTGCTGGTCGACGAGTGGCCCCCGTTCAACGGGGCCCCTGACGATCAGTACCCGGTGCGGCTGAAGATCGAGCCGCCGCTCGAGTCCTACAGCCGCGTCAAGGTTTTGTTCCGGATCGTCCTGCTGATTCCCGTGTACATCCTCGCCTACGTGATGTCGATCATCCTGCAGCTGGTCGCGTTCGTCTCCTGGTTCGTGCTCGTCTTCGCCGCGAAGCTGCCGGAGGGGCTCTACAAGCCGCTGCGGGCCAGCACCGCCTACCTGATCAAGGCGGGCGCCTACTACCTGCTGATCACCGAGGACTTCCCCCCTTTCTGGGTCGACGAGGCCGACGAGGCCGATGCCTTCGGACCGCCTCCGACCGCCCCTCCGCCCGCGGCCGTCGCCTAGCAGGGGACGGCCGTGGCCGAGGAGATCGTCGAGGGAGAGGGCTACGCGGTTGGCTCGCTCGACGCGATGGGCGATGGGTACGGGTTTCGCAAGGTGCGGCAGCGGCTCGGGGTCACGGCGTTCGGCGTCAATGCGATCGTGATGCCGCCGCACTTCACCGCCGACGCTCACTACCACGATCAGCAGGAGGAGCTCTACATCTGCCTCGACGGCCAGTTCAGCCTCGAGTTCGGCGACGGCAGTAAGCACGTACTCGAGCCGGGGGGAATGGCGCGGGTCGACCCCGCCACGGTCCGCCGGATGGGCAACCCAGGCGCCTCGGACTGCACCTACGTCTGCATCGGCGGCCGCGGCGGCTACGTCGGCCGCGACGGCCGCCGGCCGGATCAGGAGACCCCGCCGGAGGGCTAGGCAACCGGCGGCAGCTCCCGGACCCGGAGCCGCGGCGTCTCGCGACTACTCGTCGATCCACTCCATCATCGAGCGCAGCTCGGCGCCGACGCGCTCGACCTGATGATCGCGGCCCTCCGCCCGCAGCCGGTCGAAGTTCTCTCCGCCTGCGCGGTTCTCCGCGATCCATTCGCGCGCGAAGTCGCCGGACTGGATGTCGGCGAGGATCTTCTGCATCGCGGCCCGCGTCTCGGCGGTGATCACCATCTTGCCGCGGGTCATGTCGCCGTACTCGGCCGTGTTCGAGATCGAGTCCCGCATCCCGCTGATTCCCTTCTCGTACATCAGGTCGACGATCAGCTTCAGCTCGTGGAGGCACTCGAAGTAGGCGAGGCGCGGGTCGTAGCCCGCGTCGACGAGCGTCTCGAACCCGGCTCGGACGAGCTCGGTCGCGCCACCGCAGAGCACGGCCTGCTCCCCGAACAGGTCGGTCTCGCACTCATCCTTGAAGGTCGTCTCGATCACCCCGGCGCGCGTGCCACCGATGCCCTTCGCGTAAGCGAGCACCAGGTCGCGGGCGGTGCCGGTCTCGTCCGCGTGAACCGCCATCAGGCAGGGGACGCCCGAGCCCTCCTGGTACTGGCGTCTGACCATGTGGCCGGGGCCCTTCGGTGCGACCATGCCGACATCGACCCCGACCGGAGGGGCGATCTGCGCGAAGTGCACGGCAAAGCCGTGGGCGAACATCAGCAGGTTCCCGGGCGCGATCCCGTCGCGGATCTCGCGCTCCCAGATCTCAGCCTGGCGCTCGTCGGGGAGCAGGATCATCACCACGTCCCCCCTGCCGGCCGCATCGGCGACGCTGAGCACCTCAAGGCCCTCCGCCTCCGCCTCCGCACGGGAGGGGGAGTCAGAGCGAAGGCCGACGACGACGTCGATCCCCGAGTCCCTCAGGTTGAGCGCGTGTGCATGGCCCTGTGAGCCGTAGCCGAGGATCGCCACGGTCTTCCCCTCGAGTGGCTCGAGCGAGGCGTCATCGTCGTAGTACATCTGCTGAAGCTTGGGATCATTGCTCTCTGACATAGGCGCGGCAATCTACACCGGCCCGCGCCTCAACGAAGCGCGCGCCGCTTCAGCTTGCCCGTCTCGGTGCGCGGAAGGGCCTCGGCGAACTCGACCCGCTTCGGCACCTTGTGGGGCGCCAGGCTCGAGCGGCAGTGCTCGATCAGCGCCGCCGAGTCGGCGTCGTGCCCGTCGGCGACGACGACCACCGCCGTCACCGCCGAGCCCCACTCCGGGTCCTCCCGGCCGATCGCCGCGGCCTCCTCGACCGCCGGATGGGTGAGCAACGCCCCCTCGACCTCCTCCGGCGCGACGTTTTCACCTCCGGTGACGATCAGATCGTCGACTCGCCCCTCGACCCAGAGGTACCCGTCGGGATCGAGGCGACCCAGATCGCCGGTCCTCAGCCGGCCGTCGGCGCCGGCGGCTCCGGGAGCGATGGTTGGCCCCCTGACGAGGATCTCGCCGTCGGCCGCCGTCTCCACGCTAACCCCGAGCAGCGGCCGGCCGGACGAGCCGCGCCTTCGGGCGGCTTCCCCGGCGGCGAGCGTGCAGACCTGCGAGCAGGCCTCGGTCAGCCCGTAGCTCTGGACGACGTTGGCGCCGCGGGCCAGCGCCTCGTCGAGGACCGGACGCGGGAGCGGCCCTCCACCGACCAGCAGCAACCGGGCACGCTCGATCGGTGCCCCGGCCGCCAGCAGCCGCCGTAGCTGGGTCGGAACGAGCGAGACGACGCTCGCGTCTGCCGCCAGCGCGCGGGCGACGCGCTCGGGATCGAATCCGGAGTGGACGATCGCCGTCGTCCCGTAGATCACCGAGCGGATCAAGATGCTGAGCCCACCGATGTGGTCGACGGGCATGCAGCAGAGCCAGCGGTCGGACCGCTCGACGCCGAGGTTGAACGCGGAGCCGGCGGCGCTGGCGAAGTGGTTGGCGAACGTCAGGCCGACCGAGCTCCGGACCCCGGAGGTCCCGCTGGTGAGCACCCGGCAGAGGAGATCCTCGGGCTCCGCCGTCAGGATCGGGCCACTGCCGGGGCCGATCCCGGGCCGCAGCCAGGCCGGATCGAAGCTGACCGGGTCGGGGAGCTCTGCCAGAGCCGCGGCCCGTTCCGGTCCCGGCAGGCCCGGGCGGACGGTCTGGAAGGGCAGCCCGGCGAGGATCGAAGCATGCATCGCGATCGCGTGATCGAGGCCGGGCTCGAGCTCCAATACGACGCTTCGCCCGCGGCCGGCGAGCGCTGCCGAGGCCTCGGCAGCGCGAGCCAGCAGCTCCCCGTAGTGCAACACGCTGCCGCTCTGGTCGCGGACTGCGACCACGTCGGGCCGTGATCTCGCGCGGTGTCTGAGCCAGTCGGTGGGAATCATCTTCGCTTGGATCGCCGCCCCCGAGGGTGGCGCGGGCTATCGTTGCCGCTCCATTCTCGCGCCGGAGGCAGATCGGCCGGCGCCCGGAAGCGACGACGGAAGCGAAGATGCCGCAGCGACACAAGGATGCACCCCCCGAGGAACGGCTCTACGCGCCGATCGAATGGGAGTCCGCCGGCGACTACGAGGACATCCTCTACGAGCGCGGCGATGGGATCGCGAGGATCACGATCAATCGGCCGGAGCGGCGCAATGCGTTCCGGCCGCCGACCCTCGCGGAGCTCCGCGACGCCTTCACCCGGGCCCGCGACGACCTTGACGTCGGGTCGATCATCCTCACCGGTGCCGGCGACGCGGCCTTCTGCTCCGGCGGGGATCAGGCGATCCGCGGCGACGACGGCTACATCGGCTCCGACCAGGTGGCCGGCAAGGGGGTCGGCAGGCTCGACGTCGGTGACCTGCACGTTCAGATCCGTCGCACGCCGAAGCCGGTGATCGCCGCTGTCGCCGGCTACGCGGTCGGCGGGGGGCACATCCTCCACCTGGTCTGCGACCTGACGATCGCGGCCGAGAACGCGATCTTCGGTCAGACCGGCCCTCGCGTCGGCAGCTTCGACGGCGGCTTCGGGGCGGGCCTGCTCGCCCGCCAGATCGGCGCCAAGCGGGCGAAGGAGATCTGGTTCCTGTGCCGCCTCTACGACGCCGCCGAGGCGCTCGAGATGGGGCTCGTAAACGAGGTCGTCCCAACCGGGCAGCTACAACGTGAGGCGGTCGCTTGGTGCCGGGAGATGAACGCCCTCTCGCCCCTCTCGCTGCGGCTCCTGAAATCGAGCTTCAACGCGGTCGAGGATGGATTGACCGGCGTCCAGCAGTTGTCCCACGACGCCACCCTGCTGTTCTACATGAGCGAGGAGGGCCAGGAGGGGCGCGACGCGTTCAAGGAGGGCCGCGAGCCCGGCTATGGGGACTTCGAGAAGTTCCCGCGGCGACCCTGAGGAGACCGGGTGAGCGCGCTGCGTATATGGGTGATGGCGGCGCGCCCGCGGACGCTGCCCGCGGCCCTGGCACCGGTATTCGTTGGGACTGCCGCCGCCTACCATGCCTTGCAGGGCGGGGTCGAGGTCGGGGTCACGATCGACGCGGCCAGCGCGCCGGCGATCAATGCGGTGATCGTCGCCGGCACCGACTCCTTCCGCTGGGGGACGTTCATCGCCGCGCTGATCGGCGCGACCTTCATCCAGATCGGCACCAACCTCGCCAACGACTACTCGGACGCGGCACGCGGCGCTGACACCGCCGACCGGCTCGGGCCCGTCAGGGTGACGGCCTCGGGGCTGGCGACGCCCCGCCGCGTGCTGCGGGCCACCTGGGCGGCCTTCGCGGTCGCGGCGCTGGCCGGTCTCTACCTCGGCTTCGAGGTCGGCGCGGAGATCGTCGCGGTCGGGCTGATCTCGATCGCTGCGGGCGTCTTCTACACGGGCGGTCCTCGCCCCTACGGGTACGTCGGCCTCGGGGAGGTCTTCGTCTTCGTCTTCTTCGGACTCGTCGCCGTCAACGGCTCCTACTACGTGCAGATCGAGGAGCTCGCCCTCGCCCCCCTCCTGCTCTCGATCCCGATCGGGCTGCTCTCGGCGGCGATCCTCGTCGTCAACAACCTGCGCGACATCGACACCGACCGGCGCGCCGGCAAGCGGACCCTCGCCGTCCGGCTCGGGCGTGAGCGCACCCGCCGGCTCTACGCCGCGATGATCGCCCTCTCCTACCTGCTGCTGCCGCTGGTCCTGCTCGCCGGCAACCGCTGGGCCCCGGCGCTCGCCGCGCTCGCCAGCGCGCCGCTCGCCGTCGCCCCGCTTCGGGCCGTCAGGACCCGGACCGACGGTCCGGCGCTGAACGGCGCTCTCGCCGCGACGGGGTCGCTGCTCGGCGCGTACGCGGCGCTGGCGGCGGTCGCACTGGCAATCTAGTCCGCGGCCGCCGGCTGGGGCGCCGGCGCGCGATACTCCCCCTTCCGCCGCGAGGAGCGGCCAAGCCAGATGCGAATCGTAAGAACCGAGGTAATCCCGATCGCGCTGCCCTTCGGCGAGCGCTACCGGACGGCGAGCGGCGAGCTCTCCGCCCGCGAGATGGCGGTGATCAAGCTCCACACCGACGTCGGTCACTGGGGCCTCGGCGAAGCGGTTCCGCTCAGCCTGCGCGGCGGCGCCGGGCTCGGCCAGGTCGCCTCGGAGCTGTCGGCCTGCGGCGCCGCACTGGCCGACGCCGACGCATCCGCGGCGCTGACCCGCAACCCGGTCGAGATCAGGAACTGGATCTGGAGCCTGCTCGATCACTGCCGCACGCAGCACTTCGCACCGCCGGTGATCGCCGCGATCGACATCGCCCTGCACGACCTCGCCGGGCGCCTCTCCGGGCTGCCGATGTGGAGGCTGCTCGCGGCGGGCGGCGTCCGCCCGGTCCGCTGCAACGCAACCCTCGATGCCGGCGATCCGGCCCAAGTCGCTGCGCGCGCCGCACGACAGCGGGACGCCGGCTTCACGACCTTCAAGGTCAAGGTTGGCACGGGCGACGACGAGGCGCGGGTGGCGGCGGTCCGTGGCGCCGTTGGAGACGGCGGCCGGATCCGCATCGACGCGAACGGCGTCTGGTCGGCCGCCGAGGCCGTAGAGATGCTGAGCAGGCTCGAGCCGTATCTGATCGAGCTCGTGGAGCAGCCGTGTCTGACCCTCCACGAGCTCGCCGCGGTGCGCGCTCGGACGGCGATCCCGATCGTCGCGGACGAGAGCGTCACCTCGGTCGAGGATGCGCGCGCGGCCGTGCTGGCCCGCGGCTGTGACGCCACGACGATCAAGCTGGCCAAGGTCGGCGGGCCGCTCGAGGCGCTGCGGGTCGCCGCGATCCTCCCTAGCTACCTCTCGAGCGCGCTCGACGGGCCAATCGGCATCGCCGCGGCGCTGCACACGGCGCAGGCACTCCCACGTGGGGGCTACGCGTCAGGCTTCGCGCACGGGCTGGCAACGCTCGGGCTGTTCTCGGCGCTCTACGCCGATCCACACGGGCTGCTGGCGCCGGAGCTCACCCCACGACACGCCGCGGGCCTCGGCGTCGATGTCGACGATGCGGCGCTGCGGGAGCTGCGGCTCTGATGCCGGCCGTCGACTCCGCCGCGAACGCAGGGATGGGCCGCTGATGATCGACCCCACCAACCGCAACGCCGCCCTCGCATCGGCCCTGGCCGAGGAGCTTGCCCGCAGCGGCGTCGAGCATGCCGTCGTCTCGCCTGGATCCCGCTCCAGCCCGATCGCCCTGGCGCTCGATCGCGAACGACATCTTCGGCTCGAGGTCGTGCTCGACGAGCGCGCCGCCGGGTTCCTCGCCCTTGGGATCGCGCTCGCGAGCGGCCGGCCGGCAGCGCTCTGTTGCACGAGCGGCTCGGCCGCGGCGAACCTGCACCCTGCGATCGTAGAGGCGGACCAGGCGGGGGTTCCGCTGAT
>Ga0210084_1000150_pt1 | contig 11445 bp, 9 predicted proteins | sample China_Galinas_Co_3_FD_184863 | JGI IMG/M metagenome (GOLD analysis project Ga0210084, IMG submission 184863) | Wetland microbial communities from San Francisco Bay, California, USA, that impact long-term carbon sequestration -... | ecosystem: Environmental > Aquatic > Marine > Wetlands ... | reverse complement strand
GCATATACATAGATAAAAGTTTTCCGAAAAACGGAGGGTAAACCTGCAATGGAAGAGGAAGAAAAAAATTCAAAGATGCAAGTGAGTGGCAAAGCCCTTATTCCCATGCCTAAATTTGTCACGAAGAATTTTGGAAAAGAAGGGTTGAAAAGCTGGTTGGAAGCGATTTCAGTTGAAGCCCACCGGGTGTTTATTTTTCCCATAAAGCAGACAGGATGGTATCCTTTGCACGATACCCTGACCAAACCCACGGCAAATATTGCCCAACTTTTTTATAATTGGGATTTGAAGGCGGCGGCCTGGGAACTGGGTCGTTTCAGTGCCGACTGCGGCTTAAAAAATGTTTATAAATTATTTGTAAAACTAGGACCTACCGAATTTTTCTTCAACAAATCCACTGAATTTTTGTCTTCCTATTACCGGCCTTCCGCTATTAATATTGTAGAAGTTACAGAAAACAGTGGTATATTTCGCATTACAGAATTCCCGGAGATGGATAAAGCAGTGGAATACCGCATTGCCGGTTGGGTACAACGGGCATTGGAAATTAACGGCCGTAAAAATGTAACTGTTGAAATTCCTAAATCCTTAACCGACTTCAAGCATTATTCGGAATTCCGCGTCTCCTGGGAGTAACGACCTGAATCCACCGTCAAAAAAGAACGAGAATCTGTTGCAGGGTGCGGTTTGCGGGTATACGGGGTAGAATCTTAAAGAATCGCGTTTAAAAAACGACAAAAGCGTTTTTACCTCGCAACTCGCAACTCGCAACACGCAACCGTCTCCGCCTGGTTCTAAAAAGTTGGCGGTGGATCCAGGATGGGGGACCTATAAGGCCCCTTTCTTAATTATTAATTGTTAATTGTTAATTGTTAATTGTTAACTGAAGCTGTGTCCTTTGGACAGATGTATAACCGCCTCCGGCGGGGCTTTCGCTCTTCCGCCGCAGGCGGTAAAAAATCTGCCCGAAGGGTGCAAATTCCATTAACAATTAGCAATTAACAATTCACAATTAACAATTAAGTATTCCCGGACAGGCCCCGGGTGTCCTACTAGAAACCCGGAATTGTCATAAAAACAGGACGTTTATGATCTTTTTTCCTGGCAATGGAATTGCTAACTAAGTAATAGGAGGTGCAAAATGAAAAAAACACTTATCTTGATAATCAGCCTGGTTTTGTTAGCCCCCCTTGCTTTCACGTATGATTATGACAATGATCCTGATCCGGGTGTTGAAGCCAAATACTATGACGATGCCAAAGTAATACGGGTGAAATACACCCAGGGAGAAGCCTTTGTCAAGCGAAGCTATGATGATGGATTCGAGGAAGCAGCCATCAACCTCCCGATTTTCGAAAAAGACAGCGCCGGCACTACCGACGGCCGGTTAGAAGTCTACATGGGAAGACTAAACTATTTGCGACTTGACTATGATACCGAAGTAGTATTTGATAAAGTCCCGGCATTACAAAAAACAGAACTGAGTCTCAAAGTGCTCCGCGGCGGCATTTACCTGGATATTGAAAATCTCGACTATGAACGGGATATAGAAATACAAACAGCAGATTGCGGCGTATTTCTACTGGACAGGGGAGCTTACAGGATTAACGTAAGCGAAGGTGGACGCACTGAAATCTACGTCTATGATGGAACCGCTGAAGTGGCTGGCGATAATTACAGCCGGAATGTCAGGGAAAACCAGAAAATTGTCATGTTTAACGGTCAGGTTAAAGAACGGCCTTTTTACTTCTATTCCACGGACAAAGATGATTTTGACCGGTGGAACCAGGATAGAGGCAGTGAACTGGGCTATGCCAGGTATGGCTCCTCTCAATACCTGGACAGCGGCTATGAAGAGTATGAACATGAATTGTCCCGCCATGGCAGATGGAGATACAATGACAGCTATAACACCCATATCTGGGTACCTTATAACGTGGGTGTTGACTGGAGACCATATTACCATGGACGTTGGATTTGGAATCCCTACTATGGATATGTCTGGAACTCTTTTGACTCATGGGGATATTTTACCCACCACTATGGCAGATGGCACTGGGACCCTTTTTATCACTGGTATTGGATACCTTCTTACCACTGGTCCCCGGCCTGGGTATCCTGGTACGGGAATGATTATTACTATGGCTGGTGCCCCCTCAGTTGGTGGAACCGGCCTGTGGTCGTTTATAACGGTCATTGGTGGCGAAACTATCATTACCGGGGAGGCATTCCCTATCACGCACGCTCAACCACCATCATCAGGAAGAACCAATTGTCATCTTCCGGGGTTCAGCGGGTGGCCTTGAGAAAAGGGGACATAGCTAAAGCTAACCTTTCAAAAAAATCCCTTGCGTTTAAAGGCAATGCTCCCCATGTAAGACCAAACGTTTCAAAAGTAAGCGTCATCAACGCCAGGGGTAAAAAAGTTGTTTACAAGAAAAATAGCCTGGTCTCCGCCAGTAAATACAAGGTGATGAAAACCACTACCGGTATCTCTACGACAAAAAATAATTCCCCGGTATATAAATATTCCGGGAAAAAAATTACAAAAGAAAAGATAACCAAATATTCGAAATCGCCTTACAGCAAAAGCTCTACCCTTAAATCCAAATCATATAAATATAGTTCTCCCGGAAAATCCAGTAGTGGTTATAAGGTCAAAAAATATCCCAGCAGCACATCATCTCCCGGGTACAAGTCAAAAACTAAATATCGTTCCGGTTCCGATTCCAGTTCAAAGTCCGGGTCTTCGTCTTCTTCCGGGTACAAATCAAAAGTCAAAAAATCTTCTACTAAATCCAGCTCTTCCAAATCCAAATCTTCGTCTTCCAAGAAATCCTCAGGTTCCAAAAGCAAAACAATAAAAAAGAAAAAGGAGCCTTCTTATTCTTACAATTACAAATCTTCCGGCAGTTCCTCATCGTATTCTTCTTCATCTCCCTACTCAGGCAGGAGCTATTCTTCCAGGACCACCTACAAAAAGAAAACTTCTTCCTATTCATCTTCCTACAAGTCTCCCTACAAAAGCAAAAGTTCAACTAAATCCTACAAATCCTCATACAAACCTTCGTACAGCTCCTCTTACAAAAAGCCCACTAAATCTTATGGCAGTTCTTCTTACAATTCACGATCTTCATCTTCGTACAAGTCCTATAGTAAACCCTCCTCATCATATAAATCTTATAGCAGACCTTCATCCTCTTCTTACAAATCCTCATCTAAATCCTACAGTAAACCATCATCTTCTTACAAATCATCCAGTCGCAGTTCTTCTTCTTATAAGAGTTCGTCGCGAAGCTCTTCCTCCAGTTCTTCCAAATCTTCCAGGTCTAGCTCGTCGTCGCGCTCTATTAAGAAAAAGTAAGTGATTAAACTTATGTAAAGCAACTTAAGAACATTAAAAATATAGTTCAAAGGGACCCACATTGTTAGACGCTGCAATGTGGGTTCCTTTTTTTTTACTATTTACTTGGGTTTGGACAGCATAATAGAGACATCAAACCCTTCTTTGACCGGTGGCGAAATGAGAATGCCGTTGAATTTTTCTACCTGTTCCCGGAAATATCCGCTGTTTTTATTAACAAACGTAAAAAATCAAAAAAGGTTTACATTTTCACCGATTAATGGTAAGTTATTAAGCCAATGAAAATTATAAAACCTACATTAATTGTGAATAAAGACAGGGTTGTGAAAAATATCCTGGCAATGAAGCAAAAAGTCGAAAATTCCCCTGGCCGTATCCGGTTCCGGCCCCATTTCAAAACCCATCAATCGGCGCAAATCGCTCAATGGTTCCGGGATTCAGGTATTACATCTATTACTGTTTCTTCAGTGGACATGGCATTATATTTTTCGCAAAACGGCTGGGAAGATATAACCATCGCCGTATTGGTCAATCCGTTGGAAATTGAAACCATCAACCGACTGGCTAAAACCACCTATCTTGATCTTAATCTATTGGTGGACTCCCGGGAAATAGTTATGCTTCTTAACAAAGAACTCAAACACCCGGTAAAAATATGGATTAAAATCGATACCGGGTATCATCGCACCGGGATTATATGGGACCAAAAAGAAGAGGTCCCGGACATTATAAAAGAAATTAAAAGGTCTCCAAAACTCCATTTCAAAGGATTGCTCACTCACGCCGGTCACTCCTATAAAGCCACATCCGGCAAAGAAATAAAAAAAATCTATGATGATACGGTTTCTAAGATGAACGCAGTCAAGGACTATCTAGAAGAAAACGGCTTTTCTAATATGGAAATTTCTATCGGCGATACCCCTACCTGCAGTATCGTGGATGAGTTTTATGGGATCGATGAGGTGCGGTGCGGGAATTTTGTGTTTTATGACGTGATGCAATTTTTCCTGGGTGCCTGTAAAGAAGAAGAGATAGCCGCGGCAGCAGCCTGCCCGGTGATTGCCCGCTATCCTCAACGAAATGAAATCGTTATCTACGGAGGCGCCGTCCACCTGTCCAAAGATTCCGTAATAGGAAAAAACAACCAAAAAATCTTCGGCCTGGTGACTTTGCCTGAAAAAGATAATCAAGAATGGGGACCAATTATAAAAGATACCTACGTTTCCTCCCTGACCCAGGAACACGGGATCATAAAAACCAACAACCAATTTATCAAACAAATCAATATTGGCGATATCCTGATGATCCTCCCCATCCACTCCTGCTTAACCGCTAATTTACTAAAAATTGCCTCCTGTTTATAGCTTCTTCTTTGCCACAAAGACACAAAGACACGAAGGGTCACAAAGGTCTTAATTTTTTTATCCCTAAAATTAAAATCCCTTTGTGTTTCTTTGTGCCTTTGTGCCTTGGTGGCGAAAATTAAGCGGTGGATTTTGTTTGACTGGTCTTGACTATTCCCGGTTTATATATTATCATGTAATATCATGAAAGTCTTTACTATTGCCGGTTGGTCCGGGAGTGGCAAGACAACATTGATAACACGATTAATAATGCATTTTAAACAAAAAAATAAAAAAGTTATCGCTGTCAAGCACACTCCCCATAAGTACTATCTAGAGCCTGAATCAGCAGATACCTTTAAATTCCTGGAAGCAGGCGCCGACGAAGTCTGCCTGGTGGCAAAAAATGAAATGCTGCAAATGAGACAAATTACAAAACAAACCGATACCATCTCTATCCTGAAAACCCAATACGCCAACTGCGATTTCCTACTGCTGGAAGGCCTGCGCCAAAATGATATCCCACTGATCGAAGTCTTTAACTCCGGCAAAAATAATACCCTTAAATTTCCCATCAAAACCCTGTGCGCTGTGGTGTCGGATAAACCAATCACCACCACAGTACCCAATTTTAATCTCAAAGATATTAATGAAATATCAAACTTTATGGAGGTATACCATGGATAAGAAAATAACGTTAAAAGTAAATGACCGGGATATTCCATTAAATCCCTTTGTGACAAACGTGTTTTTTAATGTTATCAATGGGCTGGTGGACTCCCTGGACAAAATTCCTGAAAAAAAAAATAAAATCGAGCTGATTATCCAAAAGGAGGAAAATAAATAACAATGAAACACCTTAAAACCATCGATGAAAATTGCATCGGCTGCAATACTTGCATATCTGTTTGTTCCAACCTCTATTTTAAGGAAGACGTCCCGGAAAAATCCCGTATCCGGGTGCTTCCCCAGGAAAACGATGATTTTCAACTCAGTGTTTGTAACCAGTGCGGTACCTGCGTGGAAGTATGCCCTGAGAATGCCCTGTCCATTAACAAAGCAGGGGTGATTATGCTGAACAAAAAACTGTGTACCTCCTGTTACGCCTGCGTCGCCGCTTGCCCCACCGACAATTTCATTAAACATACTGAAGGTGAGATACCGATTAAATGCATCGCCTGCGGGGCCTGTGCCAGGGAATGCCCGGCTGCTGCACTGGAAATAATAACCCGGGACAATTAACGGCCTTGACAAATAAAACAAAAAAAATTATCATGTACAATAATTAACATTATTTCGGAGGATAAATCGATGCGTGTTGAAAAAATTGAACAGATGCAAAAAGCCCATGAAATCTTGTGTGAATTCCCGTTTGAGATCAAAGAACTGGATAAAGGATACTCAGACCGAATACTCAGGATTGACATGGGCAAAAACGAAATAACGATTCACCCGGTGACCCAACAGATGAAAGACCTGTGGGTGGGTGGAAAAGGGTTTGACCTGTGGCTGATGCTCCAGGAGATCAATAAAGACACCAAATGGGACAGCCCGGAAAACCCGATCTGTTTTTCTTCAGGTCCGCTGGGAGGGACCACTTCGTTCCCGGGATCGGGTAAAACGTTAGTAACCGCTGTTTCTCCCCTTACCCACTCAGTGATAGACTGCAACGTGGGTGGTTTCTTCGGCCCTTTTCTAAAATTCGCCGGGTTTGATGCCCTGGTTATCGTTGGAAAAGCCAAAGAAGAAACCATTATTTTTATCGATGCCGTGAATAAAAAAATCACCATAGAAAAGGCCCCGTTAGAAAGTATTGACTCCCATTTGCTGGCAGAGGAACTGACGGAGATGTATGCGAACCATGAAGCGGATAAGCGTAATATCGCAGTGGTTTCCGCGGGACGCGGCGCCCAGTACACCCGCGTGGGAGTGTTGAACTTTTCCTTTTGGGATTGGCGAAGAAACGTCGCCCGGTTGAAGCAGGCCGGCCGGGGTGGAATCGGGAGAATTTTCAGGGATAAATATCTTAAAGCCCTGGTGATCAAAAACCGGGACATTACCCCGGCCTGGAGAGTCGAGGAAAGTAAGGTCGCCAAATGGGTCACCCCGAAGAAAATCTCTACCCAGGGCAAAGATGATATCGCTGTCCTGGAAACCATCATGGAAAAATGGGGAAATGACCCGGAATATGTGGTGGAAATGATGCAAGAAATACAGGACCGCTTCCAGTACATCTCCAAAACCGCTGTCGACCTGCTGCTGAAAAAAACCGCGGTGCCTCGGGCTTACCTCTATCACATCGCCACCTTTTACAAAGGTTTCAGCCTGGAAAAACAAAAAGAGCAGGAAGTTTACAGAGGACCTGCCTGTAACCTCGAAGGTTCAGCCAGGGTCCTGGCGTTATATACAGGAGAACTGGACAGTAAAACCAGCGCAGTGGAACAAGGCCCGGAGGAAATCGAATTCTTTTCCAAACAGCCCCTCATTGCCCTGCGTCATAAAGGCTCGATAGACCCGGAAAATATCGATCAATATGTGGCTGGGGGAGGTTACCAATCTTTTAAGAAAGTCCTGGAAGAAAATAATCCCCGGTTGGTTATACAGCAAGTCCTGGAATCCGGGCTCCGGGGCCGAGGCGGTGGTGGATACCCCACCGGCCTCAAGTTCCAGGCCGCATATGAAGCCCAAGAGCAAGCAAAAGCAGCCTATGTGGTGTGTAATGCCGATGAAGGTGATCCAGCCGCTTTCATTGCCAGGGGAATCATTGAAGCCGATCCCCATTCGGTCATCGAAGGGATGTTGATCGGGGCGTTTGCCGTAGGGGCCCGGGAAGGGTTCATATATCTCAATAAAGAATATATCCTGGCGGGTCAACGGCTGGAAAAAGCCATCACTGCTGCCCGGGAAAAGGGATTCCTGGGTGAAAAAATCCTGGGCACGGGTTTTACTTTTGACATCAAAATTCATCGCAGTCCCGGCGACTTTGTTTGCGGTGAATCCACGGCCTTGATCACCGCTGTATCCGGGCGGGCCGGTGAACCCCAACCGAAATACATTCACAGTACGGAATCCGGTTTTCGTCATAAACCCACCATCGTCAACAACGTGGAAACCTGGGTCAATATCCCGGTGATTATTGAAAAGGGTGCGGAATGGTTTGCTTCCATAGGGACCGGTGATACCGGCCAGGGTCAGTGGAACGGTTCTAAAGGCACTAAAGTCTTCTCCCTGGCAGGAGATATCCGAAACAGGGGCCTGGTAGAAGTACCCATGGGAACCACCTTAAAGGAGATCATCGCGGACCTGGGCGGAGGAGTTCCCGGGGACAGGAAATTAAAAGCAGTACAAATCGGGGGTCCCTCCGGCGCCTGTGTTCCCGCCAGTCTACTTGACATGAAAGTGGACTTCGATACCTTAGCCGACATCGGGGCCATCATGGGAAGCGGCGGGATCATCGTAATGGATGATAGGACCTGCATGGTGGATGCGGTGTATCATTGGTTAAAATTCCTGGCAGGGGAATCCTGCGGGAAATGTACTCCCTGCCGCGAGGGTCTTTATGCACTGGCCAACACTCTCAAACGCATTTGCCAGGGAGAAGGAAAAGCAGGGGATTTGCAGTTCCTGGAAAATACTGCAAAAACCATCAGCGAAACCAGCTTGTGTCAATTGGGTGGTACTGCTCCCCGCCCGCTGCTCAGCGCACTTCGTTACTTCCGTGAAGAATACGAAGAACATATCAAAAACAAGAAATGTCCTGCCGGGGTTTGTACTAACCCTGGGGGTTCCAGGTAAAACGAAATGGAGGTAAAGTAACCATGGCTGTGACAACCAGTAAACTGAAAACAAGTAAGATCGAGATAACCATTAACGATAAAAAAATCCTGGTGGCAAAGGATACCTTTCTATTGGCAGCAGTGAAGGAAGCGGGATTTACTGTTCCTACTCTTTGTCATCATAAAAACCTTACTCCCTCCGGGGTGTGTCGGTTATGCGTGTGTGAGATTGAGACAGGTGGGAAGAAGCACCTGGTAACCTCATGTAATTATCCGATAAGAAGCGAAATCATTGTGCACACGCATTCGGAACCGGTGAAGGTGCACCGGAAGACATTGGCGGCGATGCTGTTGGCGCGGTGGCCCAATGTAGGACCAATCAAAGCCATTGCCCACAAGTGCGGTGCCAGCGAAGCCGATGCTCTTCCTTTCCGGGGTGAGCTCACCGATGAAAACCCCAAAGCCTGTGTCCTGTGCGGTCATTGTGTCAAAGCCTGTGAAGAATTCATACAGGAACGGATACTGGATTTTGCCGGACGGGGGATTAAACGGCATATAACTATGCCCTTTGGAGAAGTCGACCCCCACTGTGTCGGCTGTACTTCTTGCGCATATGTATGTCCTACCGGGGCACTGGAAATCATCGACGACTTGAACCATCCGGTGAAACCCAAAGTCATCCGCAATTACGGTATGAGGATCAATGCGGAAATGGCAACGTTGGATAAGCACCAGTGCTGCATGCGGGAAGTAGGCACCACCAATATTGTCGATGTCATGCAGGCGTATGATCTTTTGCCGGTAATGAATTACCAGTATGGTTCTCATGCGGAAGCTTACAAAATTGGTACCCCATTGTTAAAGGAAAAATATTTCACCCAGGGAGCGCCGGACGGCTGCTGGAAAGGGTGTTCTATGGCTTGTGCCAAGGTAGTGGATGGGTTTGAGTTAAAAACCGGGCCCTACAAAGGGCAAAAAGTTGCGGTTGATGGCCCGGAATATGAAACCGCGGCCGGTGCAGCCAACATGGGATGTTTTGATGCTGATTTCCTGGTCGAATTCAATTTTTACTGTGATACCTATGGTGTTGATACTATTTCCGTGGCCACTTGTATGGCTTTTGTCATGGAAAGTTTTGAAAACGGTATCATTACCACCGAACACACCGGCGGCAAAGTTTTGAAATTCGGGGCCACCAATGAAGTGTTGGAATGTCTTCATGAAATGGCTAAGGGTGAAGGCTTTGGTGTTGAAGTGGGACAGGGTATCCGTTGGCTTAAAGATAAATGGGTCAAAGAACTGGGTGCGGACCCGGATTTTCTTAATGACATTGGCATGGAAGTAAAGGGCCTTGAATACTCCGAATATGTTTCGAAGGAATCTTTAGCCCAGCAAGCCGGTTATGCCATGGCGGTAAAAGGTCCCCAGCACGATGAAGCCTGGTTGATTTTCATGGACATGGTGAACAACCAGATTCCTTCATTTGAAGACAAAGCCGAAGCTCTTTATTATTATCCTTTATGGCGAACCTGGTTTGGATTAATGGGGCTTTGTAAGCTGCTGTGGAATGACGTGGTTCCCGCGGACAACAAGAACTATCCTCCCCAGGTTGCCGCTAAAGTTCCCGGGCATGTGGAAGATTTCTTCAAATTCTTCGAGGGTATGACTGGAAAACCTTTAAATGAAGAGGAGATGTTGAAACAGAGTGCCAGGGTTCACAATTTACAGCGTATCATTATCCGGATGTTGGGATATGGGACCCGAAAAGATGACATGCCGCCGTACCGGGCGGTGGGACCTGTAACCAAAGCGGAGTATGAATCCCGTGCCGAGCGTTATGACGGACAATTAAAAGAGCTTATCGGCGTTGACCCGGAGGGTAAAACCACTGAAGAGAAAATGGCGATTCTCAGGAAGCACCGGGAGGAGCTTTACGATAAAGTAGTGGATGTGGCATACAAGCGCCGGGGCTGGACCAAAAACGGTGTACCTACGATTGAACGGCTCAAAGAGTTAGGCATTGATTTACCGGAGCTGGTAGAAATCGTCAAGGCGGATCAGTAGCTAGCCGCGAAGACAGATGACAGATGACAGAAGACGGTTGAAACAACTATTAATAAAAAATTTTTGCGGATGTTTCAACCATGGTCCCGCGCCCTCACCCGGTAACGAATGAAAACCGACACCAACGGTTTGCGCAGCATATAGGGTCCCCTCGCCGAGGGGCCCTGGCCGCCGAAGGCAAATGACAGAAATAGAAGAGATTTTCAAACGGAATGTTCCCGGGGTTCGGAACATTCTTTTAAAAAAAACCGTGGCCGTTGCCGGGTGTGGTGGTCTTGGTTCTAATGCGGCTGTGGCTTTAGTGCGGGCGGGGATTGGCACATTAATTATTGCTGATTTTGATATAGTAGAATTATCCAATCTCAACCGCCAGTATTTTTTTACAGGCGATGTCGGGAAGAAGAAAACCGATGCCATTGCTGTACATTTAAAAGCCATCAATCCCAAATTAAACTTAAAGGCTCATTTTATCGAATTGACACCGGGGAATGTCCCGGAGTTGTTCAAAGACGCGGACTTATTGATTGAAGCCTTTGACCGGGCCGAGCGTAAAGCCTGGCTTATCGAGACCTGGTGTACGCATTTTCCTGACCGTCCGGTTATTTGTGCCAGTGGGCTGGCCGGTTATGGAAATACTTCATCGCTGAGGGTAAAGCGATCGGGTAACATTGTGATCTGTGGAGATGAAGAAAGCGATATGAGTATGGGTTTAACTTCATCACGGGTAGCTATTGCAGCGAATATGCAAGCCAATGTGGCGATTGAGATTTTGGTGAACAGTGCGAAGTAAGTAGTAAGTAGTAGGTAGTAGGTAGTAGGTAGTAGGTAGTAAAAATAAGGAATAGCAAATATGGTTACGGTTAACAATCGAGATAAAGTCAAGTGGCATGAAGACATG
>Ga0210084_1000149_pt1 | contig 11449 bp, 13 predicted proteins | sample China_Galinas_Co_3_FD_184863 | JGI IMG/M metagenome (GOLD analysis project Ga0210084, IMG submission 184863) | Wetland microbial communities from San Francisco Bay, California, USA, that impact long-term carbon sequestration -... | ecosystem: Environmental > Aquatic > Marine > Wetlands ... | reverse complement strand
GGGGAAAGTTCACGGTAATATTTGAGGTAGATTTCTTTGATTTCAGGGGTTACCCGGGTACGCTCATACTTCAAGGGAAAAGTAGAGAGTTGTTTTCCCTGCCGGTCGAATATATAAAAATTGTTATCTTTCCCGGAAACATATATTTTACCTTCATAGGCCCGGAAAATCCCGCAGGGCCAGGTAACGGCATCGATATATCTCAATCTGGGTTGGATCCCGTCTTCATCTTTGTACACTTCGCGGATTTTTTCCAGTTTGGCATTAAATACGCACACTGAGCGGTGACGGAGGCTTTTTTTATCGTACAAGCGTTTCATGCCTACGAAATGCTCACCCAGGGGCTGCAGCCAGAGCCCGGCATTATTGACCCTCTCGCTTTGATACTCTCCCTCTTTGCTGAAATAAGAGATACGGCCCACGCTGTTGACCAGGAGGCGATCCTTTTCAACTGCGAGAAATACGGTGTTATCACCGCCGAGTTTGAACTCGCCGGGTCCTTCGCCTTTTTTACCGAACTTCCTGACCAACGTGAAATCCGTCAAGCGATAAATAGAAATAGAAAAGGTTTCAGTGATATACAGATATTTTTCATCCATCTGCACGTCCGACGGCACCAAAAGGCCGGGGAAAACAGCCACTTTTTTCGCCCACACAGTGCCGCTAAACAGTAACGCAATCCATACTACTATTCCAGGTAAATGCTTTCTCTTCATGATCTTAAGTCCTCCAATTGGTTTAGCGTTTTTTTTGAGTTCCATTGAATCATTTTACAGGATATGAATATTAATTTCAATAAGAAATAATGTAACTGTAACGGGGTCAGGTGATTTCAGGCTGTCCGAGAATAGCTAAAAACAGGAAAACTATATGTTGACCAGGTTGAAAAAGGGCATGAACAGTACACGAGGGAAGGAGGGGGCTTGCCCCCTTGTCCGTTCTCGGACAACCTGATTTATTTCATACTGGAAAGGTCTGTTTTGTGGAGTTCCCAGGTTTCGGTTTTTTCATTGTCAAGTAATTCATAAAATATTTCGTTATGTACTGTAAAGGTATCTTCACCTCCAGCGCGATGCATTTTGATAGATTTAAGCGGGAGGAAGACCCTGTCCAGGATTTTTCCTTTAAGATCAAGTATAATCAACTCACGCAGGCCATCTTTCTCATTATATGTGATGACATATATTTTATTATCGCTGACCTGAAAGTTTTTAAAAGCAGGAAGATGTGGTGAAAAAAGAAAGTTCCCGGGTTCATAACTTTCATAAAAACCTTTATTGTGAATTTTGAGATATTCCAACAACTTTTTTTTGTAGGCATCATCAACTTTAATTTTCTCAACCTGGTCATTTTTATCGATGGAATAAAGATGGTTACCCTGGTGGTCGAAAACATCGAAGTAAAATCCCTTCATACTATTTGCCAGGAAGATTTTGTCACCATAGGTAAATTTCTCCACAAATTGAAAAATTAAATCGATTTTCAACTTGCTCCGGTCCTGATGCCCCTTTTCGACACGACGATTGATTTCAACCCTGATAATTTCCCTGGTTTTTTCAAATTGCGAATTCAGTAATACTATGGCATAACTTATTTGATAGGTCTGGGGATGATTATATCGCACTAAAACGGAATAATTGTCTTTAACAGGCTCAAGATAGCGAGGCCATTGAAAATTCAAGATTTTCTCTTTTATTACCTTTCCCTCCCTTGAAAACCATATCAACTTATTCCAGGCAAAGCCCAAAATATGGTTGGGAGTGACCTCCGCTATAGAGGGCCTTACCCTGAATTCCCCCGGGCCTTCCCCTTTACTTCCCATTTTGTATATCAACTCCAGGGTTTTCAATGAATAAACATTAATGGAAGTTGTTGAACCTTCAACCACAAATAGGTAATCTCCATCCACCTCCAGGAAATGCGGTTTCATTAAATCCGGCACATCGCCAACCTTAACGGCGAATACAACATTAGTAATAAGCAGCACTAACAAAGTTAAAACATATTTTTTCATGTTTTCCTCCTTTATACCTTTTCAGAAAGGGATTTAAAATTAATTTTTATCATATTTGGTGCTAAAATACAATATCGGATAATTTTTTATAAACCCCCGGTTTAGTTACTAAGTCATGAATTCTTGCCAGAAAATGGCAAGATTTTTAAAAATTACAAATTACAAAATACAAATTACAAACAAATTCCAAATTACAATGTCCGAAACTACAAACAGCCCTATCGGGCTTGAAAAAAACACCATTTTGTACGCCCCGCCGAAGGCGTATAAAATTTGCCCGAAGGGCTCCTCTTTGTTTGTAATTTGTGATTTGTATTTTGTAATTTCCCGGCAAGCCAGGTCCTTTTTGGTTCCGGCTTGTCCGGGATGCGGGACAGGCGAATTATTTATCATAAGTCAATTGTCCTGCCGTTTAACCGGGATTACGTGCAAATCCCATTCTTCCCCTTCATTCTCAACCAGTTGATAAACGTTACCCCCAATAACAGACAGGGGATACGTTTCTACAATATTCTCATTAATGATGGGCAAAAACACCTTCTTCACTAGCTCGCCGCTTAAATCCAGGACATAGAACTCCGTCTTCTCATCTTCGATCCTGTAGGTCTGAACATAAAGCATGCGATTGTCCGCGTATATATACCGGATCGCCGGTAAATACGACGGAAAGATCAACTGCTTCTTGAACCATTCGAACCTCGTTTTTGTTTCGGGATTGGATTTGAGGAATTCGTAGACCTGTCGTTTGTGACCGTCGGAAAATTTTAACTGCCGGTAATCTTTCTTGATCGTGTTCAACTTATTTCCCTCATGGTCCACCACGGCAATGGTAAAATCTACAAATCCGGCAATAAATATCTTGTTATCGCAGGTCTGGAAATCATAAGCCGTGGAAAATATTGTAATTCCTTTTGTTCTCTGGAGATCGGATTTTTTTCGGTAGATTTCCTTGATTTTGGCCAACGCCGGATCGTAGAGGTTGATGGTTTGATAAACAATTTTTTTATCAAAGGCAAAGCCGTTTCCTACAAATCCTTTCCCTAAAGGCGTATACCTGGAACTGTACCCGGACGCGGCGTTTGTCTCTTTTTTATATTCACCCTCTTTTGAATAGAAAGAAACCTTAGCCCGGCTGCTCACAACCATCACATCGGTTTGCATATCGATACTGTCGATGCGTCCTTTAAACTCCCGCGGTCCTTCGCCTTTTTTCCCAAAGGTTTTGATGTGTTTCAAATCCGGCAGCGAATAAAGGTACACGGTTGTCCCTTCGGTGATAGCAAGGCGGTTCTCCGAGGTATAAATACCATCCGGATTGGAAAGCTCCGCTAGTGTTTTAACCTTGCCGGCAAAAGCAAAGCTTACTGCCGGTATTAACAATAAAATGATGATAATTTTTTTCATTTTGTCCTCCGCTTTTCGTTCAATTGACATAGTCGAACCTATTATATCACAGTTGCATTTACAAGTTGTAATTTGCTAGTAACCGAATGGTAACAAAAAGGTAACCACAAAAAGACAGGGTCAAAAGACAGGGTCAGGTAAATTATTTTTTCTGTAAAGAGATTTTGGGGATCTAATCGTAAAATCCCGCCATTTTCTGGCAGAATATTTTTTTGCAAGTCTCGAAACAATCTAATATAGAGCATTTTCAGGCCAAAATTTTTTCCCCAACTTTTCATGTTTGTAATTTTCCAGGAAAAAATTTTTGAATATCGAACAAGGAATAACGAATGAAGAATGATGAAGTTTATGAGCAAGCTTTCCTTCGACATTCGACATTCCTTGTTCATTATTCGATATTCCTTTTTGGTTGTGGCTTTGCCGCGGTGCGGACAGGCAAATTCTTTACCCATGCCATGGGGCCCCCTGGCCGCCGGAGGCTTGAAATAAAAATCCACAGGAAGACTGATTTTATTAATTTAACCTGAGTTGAGCGATTTTTGTGGATGAATGCTTCACGAGTGCTTAGATGTTGGTGGTAGAAGGTTTTCAAAAATTCGCAGGCATACCATTCGGTATATCGAGAATTTTTGAAAGCCTTATGCCGCAACAGATAAGTGCTAATCGCCGCAAAAATTGCTCAATTCAGGTTTAATATGTTAAAATAAAAAAACAAAAACTTTAGAGGAGTGTATAATGATTAATATAGATTACCGGGACAAAGTGATGACAGTCAATTTAAACCGGGGTGTTATCAATGCACTGAACCTGGAACTGGTTCACCGGTTGTCTGAAGCCTTTGGAAAAGCAAAAAACGATCCTGACGTGCGTGGTCTTGTCCTCGGCAGCTCTAATGAAAAATTCTTCTGCATCGGTTTTGATATCCCGGGGTTATACAAACTTGACCGGGAAGATTTCTCTTGCTTTTACCGGGCCTTTAATAACATGTGCCTGGAATTGTATACATTGCCTAAACCGACAACAGCAGCAATTACAGGTCATGCCACCGCCGGTGGCTGCATCCTGGCACTCTGCTGCGATTACCGGTTGATTGCCGAAGGGAAAAAATTGATGGGACTGAATGAAATTATGCTGGGGGTTCCTGTTCCCTACCTGGCTGATTCTATCCTGAAATCTATAGTTGGGGTTCCATATGCCCGTGATATCATGGAAAGCGGCAATTTTTACCGGCCTGAACAATCTCTACCAATGGGCATGGTAGACCAGGTGCTGCCGTTGGAACAGGTGCGTTCTCAAGCAATTGAAAAAACCCAATTGCTGGGGGCGATGAATCAACAGGCATATGCACTGATCAAAAGAAATCGTGTAGAAACAATAGAGGCGCAGTTCCTGGCATGCAGGGAGGAGAAAGAGAAATCTTTTCTCCAATGCTGGTATTCTCACCAGGCACGTCAACAATTAAAAGCCGCGATAGATAAATTCTAAAAATTAAAAAAAATCGAAAAAGCTTGGCATTCTTTTCTCTATCGTTTATAAGGAAGCGAGCAGTAATAAAGATAGCGTGATGACAGTGAGTTCCATTGACACCATCTCACAGACCATTTGCAAACGTCATGAAAACATAGGATATGAAGATTCCCTGGAAAAACCACCCCCTAATACCTTCAGGTGTTTGGCACCGGAAATAACGAAAAAATGTAATCTCAACTGTATCCACTGCTATTTGTCGGCAGGGAAGACCCATAAGAACGAACTTACGTTAAAAGAGATAAAAGAATTGCTGCAAGCAGCAGTAGAGGCAGGGGGAATATCCGTATCTTTAGGAGGTGGCGAACCCCTGGTTAGAGATGACTGTACAGAAATAATCCAATATGCCCCATCATTAGATCTATTAATCACACTGGGCACCAATGGAGCATTAATCGATGAAAAAATAGCAAAAAAACTCTCCGGCATACCCATGAAAATTCAAATCAGTTTAGACGGTGCCGGCAAAGAAACACACGACAGCATCAGGGGAGCAGGCAGCTTTAACTCGACAGTCAAAGGAATCGACCACCTGGTTCATGAAGGAATGGCAAAAGATATTGTCATCGCGTTTACTCCAATGAAAGCCAATGTGGATGACATTCCCGGTATAATCGATTTTGCACTGGAGCGTCAAATACCGGTCATTCAATTTCCCCCTCTTTCCTCATCCGGCAGGGCAAAAAAAAGATGGAATGAGTTAAGACTTTCGAACCAGCAAATGCTCCGGTTTTGGGAATTTGTTGCCAAAAAATCAGGGGAACTAAAAGGAACCATGGATTTGCTGGCCGATTGCTTCTCAATCAGTATAAATAATCCCGGAGTTCCCCATCGATGTACCATCGGGACTCAAATTCGCGTTGATCCCCAAGGAGATGTCTATCCCTGCCAGTGTTTTCATTACGGTTCCAGGTACTGCTTAGGGAATATCAGGGAAAAAAGTTTAAAGGACATCGTAAATGGCCAACGAATCGAGGAAATCAAAAAAACCTGTTTTCAAAGACCTTTTAATATAGAGGAATGTCGAAATTGTAAATGGAGAAATTACGGATGCCATTCAGTCGTGCGCCTTGCATCCACTAATAACCAACGACTAATGACAGTTCTCCAAAACTCTCCCCCCCATTTCCACGCTGAAATTTTATCGTTATAAAAATAATTAAAAAAAAATTTATCTCTTTCCTTGCAAAAAGCAAAATTTCATGATATCATTTGCCTTAAAAAATAGGATGAGTTCTTATAAACATTCAAATATAAAGAATAAAGGATGCTAAATGATTTCACCCCTACTTACTCAAGTCGAGGCCCTGTTTCGGAAAAGGGCTCCCAACAGCGGAGAAAATTTTCATGAAGATCATACTATCACGACAAATTATCAACGACCCGTTTGTGGCAAAGGTTGAAGAGTTAAGCGGACAGAATCTTCTTGCATGTTATCAATGCGGCAAATGCTCTGCCGGTTGTCCCAATGTTTGCGAGATGGATATACTGCCAAACCAGATCATTCGTTATGCCCAATTAGGTCTTAAGGATGAACTGTTAGGATCAAAATCCATTTGGGTCTGTGCCTCCTGCATGACCTGCGATGTTCGCTGCCCTAAAGGAATAAATGTGGCGGAAGTTCTCGAAGCCATTCGCTTAATCCTGCTGAGACAAAGGAAGGACCATCTTGATGTTCAAAACCTGTCTGATGCCGAAAAGACAGAGGTTCCACCTATTGCCCTCATCAGCAGTATGAGAAAATTCACATCGTAAATTACAAAAATGTGAATATGAAGAAAAAAAAAGAATACCAAAAGAGCACGATGAAAAAAAAGAGGGATCATAATGAAAGTAAGCTACTATCCTGGTTGTACCCTGAAAAACGCAGCAAGAAACTTTGAAGATTCGACTATATTCTCTCTAAACCAGTTGGGAGTCTCTGTTGAGGAACTCAAAAAATGGTATTGCTGCGGGACTGTTTTCTCAATGGCAGCAGATGATTTGATTCACCACCTGGCACCAATCCGGAACCTGATACGCGTAAAAGAAGCAGGCTCTGACAGTGTAATGACAATGTGTGCCATGTGCTACAATACACTGAAAAGAGCCAACAAAAAAATGCTGGATGAACCTGACAGCCTTGAGAAAATAAATAATTTTATGACCGAAGAGGAAGTCAATTACGAAGGGGATGTCAAGATACAGCACCTGTTGGAACTGCTGAGAGATGACATCCACTTCGATGCCATCGCCGAAAAAATAGTGAAACCGCTGAAGCAATTAAAAGTATCCGGATACTACGGCTGCCTGTTGGTTCGACCCCGTGAAATCGGTTTCGATGACCCGGAAAGCCCCACGATTTTGGAGAACCTGGTTTCAGCGTTGGGAGCGGAACCGGTGGATTTTCCCTATAAAACAGAATGCTGCGGCGCTTATCAAACAGTAGACAAGCCAAACCTGGTGGCGGATAAGACCTACCACATCCTGGAATCGGCCAAAGATAACGGGGCTGAAATAGTGGTGGTCAGTTGTCCTTTGTGTGCCTTTAACCTGGACCAGCGGCAAAAAGACGTGGCCCGGGAATTCCCGGGATTTAATACTATTCCGGTGCTCTATTTTACCCAGTTAATGGCCATCGCTCTCGGCGGTACAGAAGAAAACCTGGGTTTTGATCTTCATTATATCGATCCCAGGCCTATTTTAAAAGAAAAAGGATTAATCTGAGCAATGAGAATTTGAACATTTATATGTTGAGGGTCCAATGAAAAAAATATATTTTGGAAATTTACAACCCAAAAAGGGAACGATTCACATCGCCAGGGACAGGTGCAAAGGGTGCGGTTTTTGCGTTGAATATTGTCCTGAAAACGTTCTGGAGTTGTCGGCGGAATTCAACGTTAAAGGCTATCATCCCCCTGATGTCAAGTATGAGGAAAAATGCCTGTACTGTCAACTGTGTGAAACGATTTGTCCCGAGTTTGCAATATTTGTTACTCTAAAGACCCCCGGGGAGGCGGAACCCTCTTTAGCGGAAGTCGGAGCATCCGGCACCGCCGGGGAAGCACATAAAGAAGGAGGAAACCGGTGAAAAAGGTGAAAGCAGACCCCAAAGGGGTTTTAACAGGTGCACATTTTTTGGATGGAGACTTTGCCCTGGCTGAAGGCGCTTTAGCCGCCGGATGCCGGTTTTTTGCAGGCTATCCCATCACACCTTCCACTGAAACTGCCGAACGGTTTTCCGAACGGATACCCACGGTGGGAGGTGTTTTTATACAAATGGAAGATGAAATCGCTTCCATTGCCGCGTTAATCGGAGCAGCCTGGGGTGGACAAAAAGTAATGACCGTCACCTCAGGCCCTGGGTTTTCCCTGATGATGGAAAATATCGGGCTGGCCACCATGATGGAAGTGCCGTTGGTGATCGCCAATGTCCAGCGAGGCGGTCCCTCTACCGGACTGCCCACCCTCACCGGGCAGCAGGACATGATGCAGGTCAAATGGGGGTCCCACGGTGACTATGAAATCATCGCGTTATCACCGGATTCTCCCCAGGAGTGTTTCGACTTAATTATCGAAGCCTTTAACCTGTCGGAAATGTTCCGTGTCCCGACGTTTGTAATGACTGATGAGTGTGTCGGCCACATGCACGAGAAAGTGGTGATTCCCCCTGCGGAAGAGATCGAAGTGGTGGAACGGAAATGGTATACCGGCCCAAAAGGGAAGTATTTACCCTATAAAAACGACGATGACCTTGTACCTTTCATGATCAAGGCCGGCGACGGTTACCGCTTTCATACCACCGGGTTAACCCATGATGAACGGGGTTACCCCATGCTCAACGCAAAGGCCCAGGACATATGCGTGAATCACCTGAAAGACAAAATTATAAAGAATGCCGATAAAATCATTAAATTTGAAGAAGCAGATACAGACAACGCGGAAGTGATTGTGATCTCCTACGGGATAACGTCGCGAGTTGCCGTAAAGGCCGTGCAAGAAGCCAAAAAAGCCGGCATAAAAGTGGGAACGATGCGATTAATTACCATCTGGCCGTTCCCTGAGAAACGCATAAAAGAATTGGCTAAAAAAGTAAAGGCCTTTGTGGTGCCTGAGATCAATTACGGGCAAATTGTCCTGGAAGTGGAACGGTGCGTTGCCGGTCAGGCAAAGGTAATCGGCGTCCGGCACTGCGGCGGCGGGGTGCACAACCCGGAAGATATCCTTGAAAAAATCAAAGAGGCGATAAAATGAGTGAAAAAGAGAAAAATCAAGAAGAAAACCCGATGGAAGGCTTCTTAAGGATGGACCGCATCCCCCACATCTGGTGTTCCGGCTGTGGAATCGGCACCGTGGTGACATCTTTTGTAGAAGCTTTGAAAAAAAGTGAACTGGACCTGGATAAAGTAGCGGTGGTCTCCGGCATCGGGTGTACCGGCCGGGTAGCCGGCTACATTAAACTGGACTCCTTCCACACCACCCATGGACGTGCGATTCCTTTCGCCACCGGTTTAAAACTGGCCAACCCGGAACTAAAAGTAGTCGTTTTCAGTGGAGACGGCGACCTTACCGGTATCGGCGGCAATCATTTTATCCATGCCGCCCGGCGCAACATGGATTTGGTAGTTATTTGCGTCAATAATTTCAATTATGCCATGACCGGGGGCCAGGTGGCATCCACAACGCCCCAGGGAGCCAATGCTTCCACTGCCCCATATGGAAATTTTGAGTTCTCCTTCAGCCTGCCCAACCTGGCCGAAGCCGCGGGGGCAACTTATGTGGCCCGGTGGACCGCCCTTCATTTGAGACGGGTAACCAAATCCATCCAGGAAGCATTAGGTAAAAAAGGCTTTTCTTTTATCGAGGTGATTACCCCCTGTGTTACCCTTTATGCCCGCAGGAACCGCCTGGGTGACGGATTGAACCTGTTAAAATACTATCACGATAATTCGGAAATAAAACACGGTGCCGATACGCGGACCCTGGATATCGATTACCAGGGAAAACTCACCGTAGGGAAATTCGTAGATAAAGAGAAACCCACTTTCCTGGATGCCATGAATGAGCACCTGGGAAAGGTATTGGGTGACGATTACCAATTATATGGGAGATTGAACAATGACTGAAATCAGGTTTTCAGGTTTTGGAGGACAGGGCATCGTTCGCTGCGGGCTGATAAGCGGGAAAGCCCTTTCCCTATATGACAATAAGCATGCCACCATGACCCAGAGCTTCGGACCCGAAGCAAGAGGAAGTGCCTGCAGTTCGCAGTTGGTGGTATCGGAGGAGCGGGTCCTCTATCCTTACATCGATGTCCCGCAAATTCTTGTCTCCATGTCGCAAGAAGCATACGAGAAATACGAACCCGAGCTGCAAGAAGATGGGACCCTTATTATTGACAAAGACCTGGTAAAAGTGAAGCCTCCCCGGGGAAAAATCAAGGTATTCGCAGTTCCTTCCACCCGGTTTGCAGAGAGCCTGGGAAATCGTATTATTGCTAATTTAGTGATGCTGGGTTTTTTCACCGCAGTTACCGGGATCGTCTCCCCGGACGCCATGAAAAAGGCACTCCCGGGTCTTGTACCCGACCGGTTCCTGGACCTTAACATCCGGGCCTTTGACAAAGGGTACGATTATGGAGTGGAAGTACTAAACGAAGAAAAGAAGTAAAAGGAGGCATCGTGAAACGAACCGGATTCTTTATTTGCCACTGCGGCGTCAACATCGCCGGAACCGTAAAAGTGGAAAAAGTAGCTGAAGAACTGGCAAAATACCCCGGTGTTACTTTCTCCAAAGATTACGTATACATGTGCTCCGACCCGGGCCAAAATTTGATCGCCGATGCCATAAAAGAAGAAAAACTGGACAATGTGGTTATATCCTGCTGCTCACCTACCCTTCATGAAACCACCTTCCGGAATGCCGCCAAATCCGCCGGGCTCAATCAATTTCACTGTGAAATCGCCAACATCAGGGAGCAGTGCAGTTGGGTTCACAAAGATAAGGATAAAGCCACGGAAAAGGCGATCAAACTTAGCAAGAGTGCGGTAGAACGGGTGCGGCGCAATGAAGCTTTAGTACCCATCAGTATTCCTGTGACCCGCAAAGCCCTGGTAATCGGCGGCGGCATGGCCGGCATCAGCGGCGCCCTGGCCCTGGCGGACCAGGGTTTCGAGGTCCACCTGGTGGAACGGCTGGACCGGTTGGGCGGCAATGCCCGCAAGCTTCACAGCACCTGGCGGGATGAACCGGTCCAGGCCATGGTGGACGGCATGATCGAGAAGGTGGAGAAACAGCCCAGGATTACCGTCCACTTTTGGGCCATGGTGGACGAAGTCAGCGGTTCGGTGGGCAACTATAAATCCAGACTCACCACCGGCCAGGAGATCGAGCATGGCATCGTGATTATCGCCACCGGCGCCGAACCCCTGCGTCCTGAAGGGGAGTATCTGTATAAACAGCACCCCAATGTCCTGCTGGCTTTAGACCTGGACCGGGAAATTTCCCGGTCCACTCCCCGGGTAC
>Ga0210084_1000148_pt1 | contig 11461 bp, 9 predicted proteins | sample China_Galinas_Co_3_FD_184863 | JGI IMG/M metagenome (GOLD analysis project Ga0210084, IMG submission 184863) | Wetland microbial communities from San Francisco Bay, California, USA, that impact long-term carbon sequestration -... | ecosystem: Environmental > Aquatic > Marine > Wetlands ... | reverse complement strand
CAGGGAACGTCAAAAAACGGAAATGCGATGTCATTTAAAGCCTTAAGCTTATAAAATATTCTTTTATGACAGTCAATAGGAACCATACAGGGAAAAGAAAAAACAGCTATTGGGTACGTCTTCATACAATAGGGATATGGAGTTGTACCCTTCGAAACCGGGAATATAAAGTTTTGGTGCCAGGCAAAGTTGGCAAGATGATAATTTTGCCTGGAACCATTCTTGTATTCAAAATCCTGTAATCCTATAATCCTATAAATCCTGGTCCTTATTTGATTGGTTTGCCGTTTAAGAAAAATGTTCCCGGTTGGTCTTGCCTGGTTTCAAAGATAAGAGCGCCATTCCCATTTTCATCCACGGGTACGTATTCTTTTGCTAATTTCAATAATTTTTCCCGTGTTTTTTGTGAGAGTGCTTTTTCTTCTTCTATTTTGGTTAAAATTTCATTTATTTTGGGTATATTAACCACTGCCTTGCCCACCGGCGGTGCCATTAAATTGAGAAATTGGAAATTCAATTCTGCTTCTAGTTCACCAAAATAATGTTTAAAGGGCGAGATAGAAAATTTGATGGTAGGTTTTGACTTCATAAATTCACTGGCAATGGTAAGTCCCATGGCCATCTGCTGCTGCTTTAGTTTTTCTTTGTCCATGACAGGGGACATTTCATAGTTCTTTTTTGCCAGGTCAAGATAGGACTTGACAAAGGTGGCGGTTAAATTTTCCAGGGAAAATTTCATGCCCCATTGCTGGATATTCCCTGCCAGCTCGATTTCTTTATTATTGGGAACCGACACTTTCATATTTTTCATGTCCCAGGTAAAACCATAGATAAAGAAGGAATTGGTTTCATTTGGTTTTAGAAAATATGAAACGGACATATGATCGACTGTTCCGCTGCCCAATACATTTTCGTTTTCTTTTACAGAGAGTTTAACCGATGAGATGTTCATTTCAAGGTCAAAAAGGGCTTTACCTTGTTTTAGAACTGTTGAGACATCCGGTAACGCCTGTCCTTTTTTGTATAGAGAAATAAAAATATCCGGGAGGGCATCCTGGTGGCTTTCCATCTTTTCTATATCCATGAGGATGGATATTTTTTTCTTTTCTTTTGATAAAAAATCGAGTTCATAGGTTATATGTTCAGCCGTGGTTTCAGAAGATTGGTTTTTTCCCAGGAGTTCACCCACCAGTTCCATGAGGTCTTTTGCTTTTGTATGCAACAAGGGGCTAATATCATAATTCTTAAACTCTGCTTTTGCCATGGATAATTTGATGGCCATTCCCTGCATTCCGGGTTTGTTTTTGGCGTTTCCGGCGGTCTGTATAAAATCCTGGAACTCCCACTCCAGGAAAAGTTCTCTAACTGAAATCATTCCCAGATATTTTTCTTCCGGGCCATATAGATACACGACTTCTTTCATTTTTACAGGAATTTTTGTGTCTTTAACAGGAATGCCCAAATTAAAGTTTGAGATATCTATATCGATGACAGGGTTTTTTAAGGTAATCAAATAACGATTTTTTTCAGAGGGTTCCACTATGATACTTGCCGGTTCAACTTTAATGGTCAAACCAGGTATCTCATTGAGGGTTTGCACCAGTTCCGCGGCGATTTCCATATCTTTTTTTACTGTTTCCCGGGATTCCCCGCAGTTGGGGATCAATAATAATAATGCTGCTGAAACGGAGAGCATTTTCATAATCAAGGAAATATAGCGTTTCATGTCACGGCCTCCTTTTTGTTACTTCCAGGTTAAAAATGTACCATTTAATACAGTAGATGTCAATGTTATCCGGAAAACTTCAAGAACTCTCATTTTTTAATTGTGGAGACACTGCCTCCACAATTTTAATGGGTTTCTCGAAAAAGATCCCCCTGGTTCCAGAAGGCAAAAGAGAGGTGGTATTTGATCAGCCGACGAACTTCAGGAAGTTTTACTCTGTTCATGGCAAATCCGAAACACTGTCTCGGATTTCCGGGAAGAAACCCAGCAGGGGTTTAAATTATGGGCTCAGGTGATTTATTTACCATTTGCCAGTTCACTTTACTCTGTCCCGGGCACGGGTCACCTTCTTGGAATCCACCCATGAGAAATAATTTACCTGGCATCATTTTCGCCATTTTCGTAGGCACCATTCTCATGCCCTTCTTCTCCTAATACCCACATAATATTAATAATGATTTCCTTTGTTTTAATTTTAGGGAGTGTACCGATTTTCTCGATTAAGCGATTTTTATCAATCACCATAATATGAGTCGTTCTTGCCAGGCTCTGCCTGGGGAGATTTGCATCACCTTTCCGGAGCAGGACATTCCCCGGTAAATTGACATGTTTTGTCTGTTTGGTCAAGGGAACAACCACAACGGTATTAAATTTACTTCGATTAATGGAATCTCTTTGCACGACAACTACCGGCCTTTTGCTGCCGGGCTCGGAACCTGTGGGGGAACGGGAAAGACTGGCCCAAAAAATGTCACCCTGGGTGATTACCATTTCTCCTCCAGGTTTTCCAAATTTGCATTTATATAAAGCATGTCTTCGGCCAGTTCTTTGTTCTGGGCTGCTATTTCGGGGTCTGAATACACTTCGTCGTATAATCGGGTGATATCCTTATCCTCAAGATTTTTCAACCTAATAGTCATTTCTTCTACGATAAAACGACTCCTTGATTTCCCTTTTTTTTTTGCCCATTTGTCCAGCCATTCAAGAAAAGTAGGTGGAACCGTAATCGCAACCTTTTGAGCATTCATAAGCATACCTCCTTATATGTATTAATGATATTACTGATTATACCTACTTTAAGTATGGGTGTCAAGTTTTCTTTGTATTACTTTGTGGGTAAAATTAGGCGGTGGTTTTTGGACATTCTGAGTACTTGACTGGATCGAAGTCCTTAAACGTATAATAAACAAGAATATTGGCATCAATGAAAATTTCAGATTAATTGTGGCATTTTGTATGAAAACATTGTAAAATGATACTCCTGGAAAAACAATAGAAACCTGGAATTATTCAATGGAGTTGAAGATATGGATTTAATTTCAACAGTGGTTCTGGCTTGCGGATTGGCAATGGATGCTTTTGCGGTTTCCATTTCCAGCAGCATTACCCTGAAAGAAATAAAATGGAAACATGCTTTAAAGTTCGGACTATTTTTCGGGGTATTCCAGGCGGGAATGCCCCTGATCGGATGGTTGGCCGGGATCGGTTTCCGGGAATTGATACAGGGCATCGATCATTGGATAGCCTTCGGACTCCTGGGATTGATCGGTGGTAAAATGATTTGGGAATCCTTTAAAGATTGTGATACCCCGGGAAACAATCCCTTAAAACTTCCCGTCCTGTTGAGCTTGTCCGTGGCTACCAGTATCGATGCCTTAGCGGCAGGCGTGAGTTTTGGGCTTTTAAAATTAAACATTATAATGGTTATTACCGTCATCGGGGTGGTTACCTTTGCCCTCTCAACAATAGGAGCCCGGATCGGTTACCGGTTAGGGTGCCATTTCAGGGAACGAGTAGAGTTAATCGGTGGAATAATCCTCATCGGCATTGGCATAAAAATTGTAATCGAACACCTGGTTAACAAAATCTAACCCCATGGCATGGGAGACCTATATGCTGCGCAAACCGTTGGTGTAGGTTTTCATTCGTCTCCTGATGAAGGCGCGGCATCATGATTGCCTGCTCCCCTTCTATTCAACCGCCCAACGGTCACATAAAAATTTATTTGTGTACTATTTTTTCCACCGAAGGCGTTAATGCATCCGTCCGCAGGACGCAGCTTCCATTTTAACTTTTTAATTTTTCGTTTTTTGTTTTTAATTAGAATCCGTCTATAGTCTTTGCTCCTGTTGGAAAGTGGTAATCTTGATAATGTGGGTCATTTCTTCCTGGATAATGGCTTCAACAGGTTTGTGGTTGGCCGGGTCGATATACTTTTTCAGTGCGGTAAATAAAACAATCGAGTCCTTTTCAAAATCCAAAGCCACCTGGATGGCATCTTTAGGGGTGGAGATGGAATCCAGTTTTTGCTTTAAGGCTTTGTCATTGGCTAAAGCGTGGGTTTTCAGGAAATCCCTCATATATACCTCATACTCTCCCGGATAGGACTCAGGGGGAGTAAATGTTCCTGTTTTCTTTAAAAGCGCTTTAAACGTTTGTTCGTGTTTAAGCTCTTCATCTGCCAGGAACTGGAAAAGTTCCACTAATTTTTCTTCCTGGAATTTTTTTAAGGTTTCCACGTAAAATTTATAACCGTTCTGTTCAATATAAACGGCGAATTCAACGATTTCGCTGGCGTTTAGTAAACTGCCCATATGAGCCTCCTTATTTTACCTGAATTGAGCGATTTTTGCGGCGATTAGCACTTATCTGTTGTGGCATAAGGCTTTCAAAAATTCTCGATATACCGAAGGGTATACCTGCGAATTTTTGAAAACCTTCTACCACCAACATCTAAGCACTCCTCATCCACAAAAATCGCTCAACTCAGGTTTTAATTATTTTCAGAAAAAATTGTAGCAAGTCATGGATAAAAAGTCAAATATTGACAAAATTCCTCTTAATCCGTAAAATAGTCTGTTAAGGAGGAATAAATATGGCATTAAAGATCATCGATACCTGTATTAGCTGTGGCGCCTGTGAAACGGTTTGCCCGGTAATAGCGATAACAATGGGTGAGGAATTTTATGAAATCGATCCAAACATCTGCGTGGAATGCGAAGGCTTTTTTGACGACCCACAATGCGCCGACGTCTGTCCTACGGAATCCTGTGTTAAGTAAAATCCGAAGCACGAAATACGAAATCCGAAACAAATTCAAATGACCAAAACAAAAAAAATTTAATAGCAGCCCCTCATGAGGCCGCGGCCTCGCCCGGAGACGTATGAAAAATAGAAACCACAGATTACGCAGATTACACAGATTTTTTTGTTTTTTCTTCGCGTCCCTTCGCGTGTCTTCGCGGCTTATTTTCATAGAAGCGTATCATGATGTTTTTGTTTCGGATTTCGATATTCGGATTTCGAATTTATTTAGTTCTCAAAAGTATTTTATTCCAATTCCACAATATCCCAGAGATAGTCATATTGGGGAAGTTTTTTTCTTAAATTATAGAGGTTAATATTCAATTCCTTTTTATTTTCAGGTGTCCATTGATTGGCCCAATGTAAGAGTTTTTTTACCATTTCTTCATGGGCTGGGAAATCAAAACCTTCATCAGCAAACAATTTCACATATTTTTCAAAATACCACCAGCGCTGCAGATGAGTATATTTAGGCTGTAGGGTGAAGCGTTGAAAACTATGGTCAGATAAGAGCCATTTTTGTATCAGGTCAAGGTATCGACCGGCGCTGGCAAAATCCTTGTTTTTTGACATATTACAGATAATGCTTTCCAGGTTAATGACTTCAGGTTGGGTTAACCGGGGATACTCGATCCAGGTGGATATGATATCGATCAGCCACTGGTCTGCAAAGATGGGTTTGAATATATGATTCCGGCTTAAATAAGATAACGTATAAAGGACTTCGTTGTTATCGGCATATTTTTTACACCAAATGATGGCATTTTCCAGCACATCATCCGGGATATCTTTAAACCGGCAAAATCGTTTAATGACAAAATCGGCATTTTTATCACCTTTATAAATACGCAGCCAGTTGTGAGCATACTGCTTAATGGATTCAATATCTTTGGTGGCATGGAGCCATGATTTGATGATATAGCTGGCCTCAAAGCTGGTTTGGTATTTTTCCAGCCACTGGAGCACGTAATCTTCCACTGTCTCAATTTCCCCACCGGCATTTAACCAGGCCTTTAATAAGAAACTGGTATTTTCTTCATCAAGGGGGAATTTTTCCAGCCAGGGTCGGATATATTTTTTAACCACCTGCCGGTCCCCTCCGGCAGCCAACCACCGCTTGATTAGAAAGCTGGACTCCAATTTATCCGGGAATTTCCCCAGCCATTGCATGACATACTCTTGAACAGTCTCTATGTTACCCTCTGCATTTAACCAGGCTGAGATCACGTAATGGGTGTCCGGTTGATCAACGTTGTTCCCGAGCCACTGGATAAAGTAGTCCTGGATGGTTTCAATGGGGCCACCGGACTTGAGCCAGGCAATCAGTACGAAATTGGCTTCTGTTTTGTCCAGGTTTTTTTTCAGCCACTGGTGCAGGCATTCTTCCACCGCCTCTCTTGGTCCACCGGTTTTTAACCAGGTAACAATAGCAAACTCGGTCTCTTGCTCCTCGGGGTATTTCCTGATCCAGCGTTTAAAGTATGTATCGATGGTATCCCGGTTTCCTCCTACTTTCAACCAGGCGACAATTACAAATTCCACTTCTTTTTCTTCAGGGTATTTTCTCAGCCACCGAAGCATGAAAGGTTCCACCAGTTTCGTATCTCCTCCGGCGCCAAGCCAGGCAGTGATGACAAAACTAACTTCTAACCGGTCACCGTATTTTTGCAGCCATCCCACCACGTATTCCTCGACGATTTTTTTATCCCCACCGGCATCTAACCAGGATTTTAGCACAAAATGCGTCTCGATTTCCCCGGGATATTTATCCAACCAGAGGACCACATGGTCACGAATCAACTCGATGTCCCCACCAGCTTCCAGCCAGGACTTAATAATAAAACTGGTGCGTTCTTCTTCCAGGGGAAATTTATTCATCCATAGTTTAACTGAATTTTCCACGGTGCTGATATCGCCGCCAGCATCCAACCAGGATTTAATGACAAAATGGGTTTCCATTTCCACGGGATATTTTGCCAGCCATTTTTTTACGTAAGCCTCTACGACTTCCAGCGTACCTCCGGCGTCTAACCATCCTTTAATTACGAAACTGACTTCCATCTCCAATGGGTACCGTGTTAACCATTTAACCAGGTATTCTTCCACGGTTTCTTTGTACCCACCGGCATTGAGCCAGGCTACAATTAAAAAATCCGTTTCTACTTCTTCAGGAAATTTTTTTAGCCACCGGATCATATGACTTTCAATGGTATTTTTTGTTCCCCCGGCATCCAACCAGGCAGAGATAACAAAACTAACTTCCTTTTCTTCGGGGTATCTGTCTAACCACTTTAATAAGTATTCTTTCACTACTTCTTTAGCACCACCGACATCCAACCAGGATTTTATCACAAAACTGACTTCCTTTTCCTCCGGGTATCTTTTCAGCCAACGTTTCAGGTAAATTTCTACCACATCCAGTTGACCGCCGGCATCCAACCAGGATACGATTAAGAACTGGGTCTCTTTTTCTTCCGGGAATTTTTTTAACCAATTGGTGATATAAGGATAGACGTCATTTTTATCGCCGCCGGCATCCAACCAGGCGACAATCATAAATTGGGTATCTTTTTCTTCCGGGTATCTTTTTAACCACCGTTTTAAGTATACTTCCACCAAATCTCTTGACCCGCCGGCGCTTAGCCAGGCTTTAATGACAAAACTCACCTCCATCCGTTCGGGGAATTGTCCCAGCCATATTTTTATATATTTCTCCACTACCTCTTTGGTTCCCCCGGCTTTCAGCCATCCCACGATTAAAAAATCCGCTTCCACTCGCTCCGGGTATTTACTCAACCATCTTACCAGGTATTTTTCAACGGCGTTTTTGGAGCCACCGGCATCCAACCAGGCTTTCAGTATAAAATGGGCTTCAATTTCTTCAGGGAACCGGTCCAACCACATCTTAATGTAGTCTTGCACGATTCCGATATCGCCGCCCGTATCCAACCAGGCTTTAATGACAAAATGGGTTTCAATTTTTAAGGGATACTTTTCCAGCCAATATTCCAGGGCCGGTCTAATTGTCTCTTTGGAGCCGCCGGCATCCAACCAGGCGGTGATAACGAAGCTGACCTCCATTTCTTCGGGGTACCGTTTCAGCCACGCCATCATATAGGGTTCCACTATTTGCTTTTCTCCCCCTGCGTTTAACCAGGAGACAATGACAAATTCACTCTCTTTTTCCTCCGGGAACTTCTTTAACCATCCTTCCAGGTAGTTTGTCACCAGTTCTTTTTCCCCACCGGCATCCAACCAGGAAACGATAACAAACTGCGTCTTTTTTTCTTCGGGATATTTTTTGAGCCATCCTTCCAGGTAACTTTTGACTGCCTCTCTATCCCCGCCGGCATCCAACCAGGCCACCAGGGCAAACTCGGTTTCCATTTCCCCGGGGAATTTCATGAGCCACTGTTTCAGGCTTTCTTTTATAATTTCACAGTCCCCCCCGGATTTAAGCCACTCGGCGATCACAAATTCAGTTTTAAGTTCATGGGGATACCTGGTGACCCACCGTTTGATCTCCTCTTCCACCACTTCACGCGCACCACCTGCTTTTAACCAGGAAACAATTAAAAACTCGGTTTCAACCTCTTCCGGGTATAAATCCAACCACCTTTTCAAGTATTTTTCAATGGTTTTACATGACCCCCCGGCTTTCAACCAGGTGGCAATCAAAAATTCGGCTTCTCTTTCTTCCGAATATTTTTTCAACCACTTTTTTAATAATTTTTCTACGGGCTCTTCTTTATCCCCCAACAAACCTTCCGGTCCAAATAGTGTTATAAAAGCAGATAAAATCCGTACAGAGATTTTTTTGTAAGATAAGAAATCGCTGTTGACTGAAAACCATGTATTGAAAAGTTTTCTTACGCATTCATATATCTCCCCGGAGAAATCATTTTTTGAGAAGTAATTCATTTTAAAGGCGATATTTAAGCCAAAATCAAGGGTTTGGATATGATCTTTAAAGTACTCCAGGTGTTCCGCCAGCAGCTTTATTTTAAAAATCTCTCCCATTAACAGGGTGGTGGCAAATTTTTTACTACTGTCAGTATTGATTACTTTTTCTTCAATATATTTAGAAAAGATGTTATAGAATATTGATCCCTTGTTTTTCAGGAGTTTATGACCGGATACCCGCTCGAACGTCTTGAAACAACTTTCAAAGGATTTATTTTCAACGGCAAAGTCGAAAATATGAGTAATTTCCGTTTCTAATGTTTCCGTATAATTCTCCAGGTGGAAGATCAACAGTTTATCAATAATGGCCTCATGGACAATTTTCAGACCGTTTTCTTTATCGATTTCCTCTAACCAACCTTCCGCGGTCAGTAGGGAAATGCGTTCCCGGTATTTTAACGATAAAGCGTTTATGGCCCGGGGGGGTGCGGGAAAGGTAAAAAATAGATAAAGGATCTCCTTTTGCTGCCAAAGTTTTTCAAAATCCGGTTCCCCCAGGGTCAGCGCCAGTCTTTGTTTTAACCACTGGGTCAATGATTGGAAGTTTCCAATGGGAAATTGAGATTCTTTTTTTGTATATCTTTCATGAAAGTACCGGAGCAGCACGGCAAACACCGGTCGCATCAAAAAAAATTCACTGCTAATTTGAAATCCCTCCAGGATATTATCCAGTATCTGTTCAACGACGTAGTCATTAAAAGCAACTTCCTCTTCTTTTCCTTTTAGTGTCAGTTCTACTGTTATAAATTCCTTTGATTGAGGGAAAGTGGAAGCAAAACTGTAAATGGTTCGACAATTGGCTGCAACTTTTACTGAAATTCCCGGGGCGATCTGCTCCAGTTTATCAAAGATATCACAGGTAAATAAAGGGTGGTCTTCAATGGCATCAAGCAACAGCAAATAATGACGACCCGGTGTCAGGCAAGATTTTAGTTGGGAGAGTTCTTTTAGTTGATGGGTAATTTTATAGACCCCCCAGCCGTTTTCTTCTGCCATCAAGCCCAGTTCCAGCATCAATCGTGTTTTCCCGATACCACCGTCCCCGTAAATCATTACTCCCCCATGCTTGTCTGAAGTGATGAGCTTTTCAAAAATTTCCGCTTCGGTGGTCAGATTTGAGATATCAGGGTGCTGCCGGCTATAGTCATCCCGGCTGACATATGGGAGCACAGTGGAGTCCAGGTAATCTCCATATTGGTGTGAAGAGGTAGATGGTTCCCGCTTTGCACGCCTCTCGATCGATTGAGACAATAATTCTACACCCGGTACATCCACCATTTAGCAACTCCAACAAACCGTTTATTAATCACTTTTGACATTTTTTTTCGTACCTTTTGACTGCGTCAATATCACAAATTCCTATTATATCAAATTATAATAAAAAAGAGTATGATAAAAAACAAATATCGCTATTTTTTTTTAAATTCAAAAATTCCCTGCAGTCGTTTGGGCAGTAGGGTCTTTCGTTTAGCAGGGGCAGCATTAAAAATTGCCCGGCGTATTGTTTCCGGGTCCGAGATCAAGAATATCTTCTTTTTTGCCCGGGTGACGGCCGTGTAAAACAACTCCCGGTTTAACATAATCGAGTGCGCAGGCAGAAGAACCAGGGCCAGCATATCATACTCAGACCCCTGGGCTTTGTGAACCGAAACCGCATACGAAAGGGTCAACTCTTCTAATTCATCTATACTATATTCCAGGAAATTACCGTCAAAGTCTACGATCATTGCTTTCTTTTCCCGGTTAAAATCTGCGACCACCCCCTGTTCGCCATTAAAAATCTCTTTCTCATAATTATTTTTCAATTGCATTACTTTATCCCACCGTTTAAAGACCATCTTGTCTTTTTTTGCCACAGTTTGTTCTTTGTTGAAGGTTTCCTGGATTTTCCAATTGATATTGTCAATTCCCGCGTTTCCCCTGTACATCGGAACCAGTACCTGGAATTCCGAAGAATTGAAATGGTAATTATCTTTATAATATTCGATAATTCGCAGCACTTTTTCCAATGCCTGGTGTTCACTGGTGACTTTAATCAGGACAAAATCAAGGTCTTCGGAATAGGGTTTGGCAATAAGATTATCTCCGCTGTTGATCCGGTAAGCATTTTCTATGATAAGACTGTCGGCGGTTTGCCTGAAATTGCGGTTCAAGTAAATAACATTAAAGTAGCCGCTGTCAATCAGGTCCCTGAGGACATTGCCGGGACCCACCGAAGGCAATTGATCTTTATCACCGATAATAATTAACCGGGTGTGCTGCGATATGGCTTTGAGCAGCGAATAAAAAAGGAAAAAATCCACCATTGAAAATTCATCGATAATAATCGCATCCGCCGGTAAAGGGTTTTGTTCATCATGGACAAATTTCCAGGTTTCCGGGTCGATTTTTAGCATGCGGTGAATTGTCGAGGCCGGGTATAGTGTGGCTTCTTCTATCCGCTTGGCTGCCCTGCCGGTGGGAGCTGCGATTAAAACACTCTTGCCGTCTTTTTCCAGGGATTCGATAATAGCCCTGATAATGGTGGTCTTCCCGGTGCCCGGACCACCGGTAATTACGGTAATCCGGTTATTCACCGCTGATATCACCGCTTCTTCCTGTTCTTCCGTTAATTTTACCGATGTCTGTTTAAAAATATAATCGAAATTCACCTGGAGAGGCGCCAGGTTCAAACTGCTGTTGTGCAGG
>Ga0210084_1000147_pt1 | contig 11473 bp, 11 predicted proteins | sample China_Galinas_Co_3_FD_184863 | JGI IMG/M metagenome (GOLD analysis project Ga0210084, IMG submission 184863) | Wetland microbial communities from San Francisco Bay, California, USA, that impact long-term carbon sequestration -... | ecosystem: Environmental > Aquatic > Marine > Wetlands ... | reverse complement strand
CCTTCCTGATCGAGGGGACCGCCGAGGACGGGGCGAATCTGCTCAGCGGCGCGCGCACGGTGGAGATCGCCGAGCCACCCCCCGAGCCGGACGAGGAGCCGAGCTTCGGAACCACCGAGCGCGAGAGAGTCGAGTGGTAGAGCGGTGACCGCAGCGCTGCCGCTCGCCGACACCAGCTTCGCCGAGGCGAGCTGGCTGCTCGTCCTCAAGTCGATCGTGATCTTCGCGGTGATCCTCGGAATCGTGCCGCTGATCCTGCTCACGGAGCGCAAGCTGCTCGGGCGCTTCCAGGCCCGCTACGGGCCAAACCGGGTTGGACCCTACGGCTCGATGCAGCCGACGGCCGACGTGCTGAAGCTGCTCACCAAGGAGTCCTACAAGCCCGACAACGCGGTTCCGTTCCTGTGGGCGCTCGCTCCGGCGCTGGTGATCATCAGCGCCACGGCGACGATCGCGATCATTCCGTTCGGCGACGTCACCGACGGCGTCGGCCTCTACGGGATCGACGTCTCGATCGGGATCCTCTATGCCTTCGCGTTCGGCTCGATCGCCTTCTACGGACTGCTGCTCGGCGGCTGGGCATCCGGCTCGAAGTACAGCTTCCTCGGCGCGATGCGCTCCGCCGCGCAGCTGATCTCCTACGAGATCTCGATGGGCCTGGCGCTGCTCGGGGTGGTGATGATGGCCGGCTCGCTGAGCCTCGTCGACATCGCCAACGCCCAGGCGGGCGACGTCTGGTACATCGTGCCCCAGGTCGTCGGCTTCCTGATCTTCATGGTGGCCGGCTTCGCGGAGACCAACCGGGCGCCGTTCGACCTGCCGGAGGCCGACGCGGAGCTCGTCGCCGGCTACAACACCGAGTACGGCGGCATGCGCTTCGGCTCGTTCTTCATGGCCGAGTACATGGAGATGATCGTCGTCAGCGGAATCGCCGCGGCGATGTTCCTCGGTGGCTGGTATCTGCCGTTCGGGTGGGAGACTCCGCCGGTCCTCGGCGTCTTCGTGATGCTCGCCAAGATCATCATCCTGATCCTGTTCTTCATCTGGGTCCGGGCCACCCTGCCGCGGCTCCGCTACGACCAGCTGATGACGCTCGGCTGGAAGATCCTGCTGCCGCTGGCGACGCTCAACGTGCTCGTCACCGCGGTCCTGGTCACGGTGACCTGAGGGCGTTGGCCTCCCTCGACCCACGACGACTGCTGGCCCGGGCGATGAACCTGCCGCTCGGCGTCGGCGAGCGGCACCTGCCGCTGGCCCTTGCGGAGCGCATCGGGGGCCTGCGCGGCGCAACGCTGGAGCGGGCAGTGGAGGGCCGTACGGTGCTCGTCACCGGCGCCTCGTCGGGGATCGGAGCCGCGGCGGCCCTGCAGATCGGGCGGGCGGGCGGCAACGTGCTGCTCGTCGCCCGACGGGAGGACAGGCTCGGCGACGTCGCCGCCCGGATCTCGGAGCACCGCGGGAGCGCCAGCGTCTATCCGGCGGATCTCGCCGACGCGGCCGACGTCGACCGGCTCAGCGCCGAGGTGCTCGCCCGCCACGGAGGGGTGGACATCCTGGTCAACAACGCGGGCCACTCGATCCGTCGCTCGCTGACGCGCTCCTACGACCGGATCCACGACTTCGAGTTGACGATCGATCTCAATTACCTCGCCCCGGTGCGACTCGTCCTCGCGTTCCTACCGGGGATGCGCGCCCGCGGCTTCGGCCACGTCGTCAACGTCTCCTCCGCGAGCGTCCAGATCCGGACGCCGCGCTTCGCCGCCTACACAGCATCGAAGGCCGCACTCGACGCCTTCAGCGACTGCGCCGCTGCGGAGCTGGTCGGCGACGGCATCCGCTTCACGACGATCTCGATGCCCTTGGTGCGGACGCCGATGATCGAGCCGACTGCGATGTACGCGAGCTTCCCGGCCCTCAGCCCTGAGCAGGCCGGCGACCGGGTCTGCAAGGCGATCATCCACCGGCCACGGAGGATCGGAACCCCCTACGGCGTGCTGGTCGGGACGATCGATGCGGTCGATCCGGTCGCGATGGAGGCGCTCCGCAACCGCGGCTACCGGATGTTCCCCGAGTCCGGGGATGGACCCGAGTCGCCGTCGGAGGCGCCGAACCCCGAGCCGACCGCCGAGTAGTCGCGGACATGCGCGCAGGTCGTCGGCCGGCGCCGGAGCGGCACCGATAGGATCGGGCAGAGCGATGGAGCCGGAAGCGACCGAACAGAGCGCGACGGACTTCCCCTATCTCCGGGACCAGTCGGTCGTCGCGGTGCAACGCGGGCCCGATCCGGGTGGCCCGGGCGGCGCCTTCAGGGCGTTCAGCGAGACCCTGCGCGGCCTGCGAACGACCTTCGGCCGCCTGGTCGAGGGACCGGTGACGATCCAGTATCCGGAGGAGAAGACGCCGGTGTACCCGCGCTTCCGCGGGCGCCACAAGCTGCACAGGTTCGAGGACACGGGCCTCGAGAAGTGCGTCGGCTGCTCGCTCTGCGCCGCCGCCTGCCCGGCCGACTGCATCCGCGTCGTCGCCGCCGAGAACGACCCCGACGACCGGGTCTCCGCCGGCGAGCGCTACGCGGCCGTGTACGAGATCAACCTCGGCCGCTGCATCTTCTGCGGGTACTGCGAGGTGGCGTGCCCGTTCGACGCGATCACGATGGGCCACGAGTACGAGCTCGCCGACTACAACCGCAACGACCTGATTTTCACGAAGGAGATGCTGCTCGCCGAGCCCGCCGTCCGGGCGCCGCTGCGCAACGCGGGCGAGTAGGCGGACGGCTTCGCGTGAGGGCTTCCGCCCCGGTCGAGCTCGGTGACGGCCTCTGGAGCTGGTCCGCGCGCCATCCGCAGTGGCACCCCGGGGAGTTCGGCGCTGAGGTGGTCAGCTTCGCCGCCCGGGCGCCCGAGGCGTTGCTGCTGATCGACCCGCTGCTGCCCGGCGACCCCTCGGCCGCGCTGGAGCTGCTCGACGCCGAGGTCGCTGCGGCCGGCTGGGTCGCGATCCTGATCACGATCCCCTACCACGCGCGAAGCGCAGAGCCGCTCTGGGAGCGATACCAGGCCGATCAGGAGGTCTCGATCCACGGTCACCCGGCGACGCTGAAGCGCCTCGACGCCTCGGCCCCGGCCTTCCGGCCGATCGAGCCGGGCCGAAAGCTGCCGGGAGGGGCGACGCCGTACGCGATCGGCAGGCCGCGGCGCTACGAGTACCCGCTGCATCTACCCGGCCACGACGCGCTGGTCTTCGGTGACGCGGTCGTCGGGGTCGACGATCGGCTCCGGGTCTGGTCGAATCGGCGGATCGACGGAGACGTGCTGCGCTTCTACCGTGAGCGCTTCAACCCAACCCTGGAGCCGCTGGTCGCGATCGGGGCCGAGCGGATGCTGATGACTCACGGCCGCTCGGTGCTCGAGCGCGGCACCGATGCCCTTCGGGAGTCGCTGGCCGCGCCGCCCTGGTACCACCATCCCTGAGGTCCCGCCGGGGGCGGGTCGCCCTCAGCGCTCGCCCCCATCGCCGAGGCTGCGCTTGACGATCTTGCCGGCGGCATTGCGCGGAAGCCGGTCGAGGAAGTGGACGTCTCGGGGGACCTTGTAGCGGGCCAGGTGCCGCTTGACGTGCGCTTGGATCTCCTCGGCGGTGAGCTTCGCGCCGGCGCTCGGGACGACGTAGGCCGCGAGCCGCTGACCGAAGTCGGCGTCCGCAACGCCGATCGCAGCTACCTCGGCCACGTCGTCGCGGCCGATCAGCAACTCCTCGACCTCCTGCGGGAAGACGTTCTCGCCCCCGGAGACGATCATCTCATCGTCGCGACCGTCGATGAACAGCCGCCCGTCGGCGTCGAAGTGGCCGACGTCGCCCGACGACATGGCGCCGTCGATCACCTCCTTGGTGCCGCCGTCTGTGTAGCCGGCGAACTCGATCCCGTTCGAGACGAAGACCCTGCCCGTCGCTCCCGGGGCGACCTCAGCCCCCCGATCGTCGAGCAGCAGCACCCGGGTGCCGAGGGTGGGCCGGCCGACCGTGGCAGGGGCCGCCCGATGGTCGGCCGGCACCGAGATCGCCGCGAACGCCACCTCGGTGGAGCCGTAGAGAACGTAGAGCACGTCGCCGAACAGCTCCAGGGTCCCGGTCGCGGTCGGGCCCGGCAGCTGGGCGCCGCTACAGAGGATGATCCGCAGCGCCGATGTGTCGTAGCCGCGGACGCCTTCCCCGAGCTCGAGAGTCCGTTGCAGCATCGCCGGCACCACGATCGCCGTCGTCACCCGATTCTCGGCCAGGCCGGCGACGAACCCGGCGGCGTCGAACCGCCGCCGGGTGTGGATTCGGGAGCCGAGACTGAGCGAGAGCACGAGGCCGGCAAATCCGAGCGCGTGGAAGAACGGGGGCGCGACCCAACTCACTTCGCGGGCCCGCAGTGGGATCCGCTCGAAGAGCGCCCCGAGCGACACCAGGTTGCCGCCCGATCCCCGAACGGCGCCCTTCGGCGTGCCGGTCGTGCCGCTGGTCAGTAGCACCACACTCGGCTCGGCCTCGGGCACCGGCAGCGGCCCTTCTGCGCTCGTGGCGATCAGCCGCTCGAGGCTGGCGGGGCCGACGCCGGGCTCGGAGTCGTCGGTCCAGGCCACGAAGCTGCGCTCGAGCCCGGCGGGCACGCGGTCGCCGTACTCGGCGTCGTAGACGAGCGTGTCGAGGCGCTCGCGCCGGCAGACGTCGTCGATCTGCGGGCCGGCGAAGTCGGTGTTGAGGAAGACGACGCGGAGACCGAGCTTGGCCGCCGCGAAGGTGGCGTCGAGGAAGCCGCGGTGGTTGCGGCAGAGGATCGCGATCCCGTCGCCCGCGCGCATCCCCTGATCGGCCCAGGCCCGCGCGACCGAGTTCGAGCGTCGATCGAGATCCTCGAAGCTGAGCGTGCCGAGCTCGTCGGTCAGCGCCGGGGCCTCGCCCCAGCGGATCGCGGCGGCGCTGCAGGCGCCCCCGATCGGTCCGCGCCGGGCGATCTCGGTTCCGATCCGCACGAGCTTGTCGGGCCGCTCGGGGGCCATCAGGCCGGTCCGGGCGACCGCCGCCAGCGCCTGCGCGTTGCTGGCGGCCAGGTTGGCGATCTCCGTCAGCATCGCTGCCGATCATCGCACTTCCCGGGCCGGCTGCCGGCAGGGTTGGCTGCGGCGCCGGAGCCGCCCGCGAGAAAGCCGTAGGCTGCCGCTCGTGAGGGGAATCGAGATCGAATCGGCCGCACCGCTCGAGATCTACGCCGCCGTCGCCGCGATGGAGGAGCCCGAGTTCGAGGCGCTGATGGAGGACCTCCCCAGCCGCGGCCGCGTGATCGACGCGCTGATCGACCACATGACGAGCCTGTTCAGGCCCGAGCAAGCCGACGGGCTCGATGCGGCGATCCACGTCAAGCTCTGGGACCATCCGGACGGCGGCTACGAGCACTTCGAGATCGTGATCGCGGACGGCACGCTGATCCACTCGCGCGAGCCCAACCGCGAGGCCGATCTGACCTTGAAGATCCGGCCCACGGACCTCCGGAAGCTGGTCACCGGCGAGACGCGAACCGCTCAGCTCGCGCTCAAGGGCCGCCTCCGCGTGGTCGGTGACCTCGGTCTGGCGCTGCGGCTGCCGGAGCTGTTCGACTTCAGCCGCTGAGCGGCGCCTCAGCCGAGCGCGCCGGCGGCGCGGAGCTCGGCGATCTCAGCCGTGGAGAAGCCCCACTCCGCAAGCGCCAGATCGGTGTCGGCGGCCGGCTCGGAGGGCGGGGCGGGCAGCGGCGGCGCGGTGCGGCTGAAGCGCGGCGCCGGCGCCGGCTGCAGGCAGCCGCCGATCTCGACGAACGTCCCGCGGGCCCTGTTCTGCGGGTGGTCGGGCGCGTCGTCGATCCCGTAGACGGCGGTCGCGCAGGCCTCGGCCGGCTCGAGGATCTCGGCCCACTCGTCCCGGGTCCGAGTCGCGAAGACCTCGGCGAAGCGCCGCTTCAGCTCCGGCCACCGCTCCCGCTCGAGCTGTGGGAACTGCTCGGGGTCGAGCTCTAGCAGGCGCAGCAACTCGGCATAGAACTGGGGCTCGATCGCGCCGACCGCGACGTACCCCCCGTCCTTGCACTCATAGGTCTCGTAGAAGTGAGCGCCCGAGTCGAGCAGGTTCGTACCCGGCTCACCCCAGATACCGATCCCCTTCATCGCCCAGATCATCGTCATCAGCAGGGCCGAGCCCTCGACCATCGCGGCATCGACGACCTGGCCCTCGCCCGACGAGCGTGCCTCGAGGATCCCGCAGACGACCCCGAAGGCGAGGACCATCGCGCCGCCGCCGTAGTCACCAACCATGTTCAACGGGAACAGCGGCTTCTCCCCGGACCTCTTGAACTGGCCCAGCGCGCCGGCGATCGAGATGTAGTTGACGTCGTGGCCGGCGACCCTCGCCATCGGCCCATCCTGGCCGTAGCCGGTCATCCTCCCGTAGACGATCCTCGGGTTGCGGGCGAGCACCTCCTCGGGGCCGGCGCCGAGCCCCTCCATGACCCCCGGCCGGAAGCCCTCGACCAGGGCATCGGCGGACTCGCAGAGGCGCAGCAGCATTCCGCGGCCCTCGGCGGTCTTCAGGTCGCAGCCGACGGAGGGGCGGCCACGGTGGGTGTAGTTCCACGAGCCGGCGCCGAGCCCGTCACTGCCCGCCCGCTCGAGCCGGATCACGTCGGCACCCATGTCGGCGAGCATCATCGCCGCAAACGGGCCCGGCCCGATGCTCGCAACCTCGACGACCCTGACTCCGTGAAGCGGTCCGGCTGCCATCGCGCCAACCATATGCTCTCGCGCCCGCCCGTGGCGACGACGGGTGCAACCGCACACCTGAGGGCAGCTGCGCGGCACCGCGTGCACCGTTCGGGGGGCCTCGGCCACCGAACCGTTCACTCGACGACCGGGTTGGCGGGTTCAGGCCCAGCGGCGACGCAGGAAAGCGCCGATGTCCCCGACCGCCTCCGCAGCGACGTCGATGAACCCGGCCTGGATCTGGAAGTCGTGCCACATGTCGGGGAATCGCTGCAGCTCGACCTCGACGCCCGCGCCCCAGGCGCGGTCGGCCCAGCGCAAGGAGTCGTCGAGCAGGATCTCGTGCTCGCCGACCTGGATCAGGGTCGGCGGCAGCCCGTGTGGATCCGCGTACAGCGGTGAGATGCTCGGGTCGATCAGCGCCAGGGTGTCCGCGAACGAGCGGTAGCCGTAGCGCAGCCACTCCTCCCGCAGGAGAGCCTCGGTGCCGCGCTTGGCGACGACGCTGCCGCCCGACAGGCTGAGATCGGTGACGGGCGAGACCAGCACCATCGCGGCCGGCGACGGCACGTCCATCTCGCGGATCGCCAGCGCGGTCAGGATCGAGATCGCGCCACCGGCCGAGTCGCCCCCGATCGCGACCCGGGCGGGGTCGTGGCCACGGTCCAGAACCGTGCGGTAGGCGCGAAACACGTCATCGGTGGCCGCCGGGAAGGCATGCTCGGGGGCGAGCCGGTAGTCGGGCAGATAGACGTCGACGTCGTCCCCTGCGGCCCGGGCGATGTGACCCGCCAGCCCGGCGTGGGTCTGGGCGCTGCCGAGAACGAAGCCGCCGCCGTGGACCCAAAGCAGCGCCTTGCGACCGGCCGGATCGCCGGCGCCGGTGGCGGCGCTGACTCGGAGCATGCTCGGGTCGACGCCGACCAGCCGCTCCGTCGAGGTCCCGGCTGCTCCGGGTGCGGTCCTCACGGCCAGCGCCATGAACCGGCGCTGGAACGAAACCGGGAAGGGCGGGCCGACGAACGGGCGATAGAACCAGCGCAGCAGCCGGCGATAGAGGCGCGTCAGGAGCGACTGGGCCATGCCGGTGAAGGCTAGATGGCGGAGGCCGGTCGCGACCGTGTGGCCGGGCGAGGGGATCCTCGCCGCACCCGCCGGCGCAGTCCGGCACAGTCCGCATTGGGGCCCTGGCGCGAATAGGATGCGCCGCAATGGTCGAAGTCGCCTTCTTTGCCGGCGCCATCGGAGCCCTTGGCGGCGCCATCGCCGTGATCGGACTTCGCAACCCGTTCTACAGCGTCCTTGCGCTAGTCGTCCACCTCGTCTCCCTCGCGGGCCTCTTCCTCCTGCTCTACGCGGAGTTCGTCGCCGCCGCCCAGATCGTCGTCTACGCGGGTGCGGTGATGGTGCTCTACCTGTTCGTCGCCGCCTACGTCGGCAACATCGACGAGCCGCTGTGGGAGCCGATCCCGGGTCAGCGCCTGATCGCACCGCTGCTCGGCCTGGCGCTGTTCGTCGAGCTCAGCATCGCCGTGCTCGGCACGGCGCTGAAGACGCTCGAGAGCGAAGGGCCGGAGATCGCCAGCGGGTTCGGCAGCCCGGCGGCGATCGGCGAGCTGCTGCTCGAGGACTTCCTGATCGCCTTCGAGGCGGCCTCGCTGCTGCTGCTGCTCGCGGCGGTCGGCGCGGTCGTGCTCGCCGGCAGGCGACCGGACCCCGACGCGCTCGGTGAGCCCGACCCCGAGGGGGCGAACCGCTGATGGATGTCTCCTGGTACCTGGTGCTCTCGGCGCTGCTGTTCAGCGTCGGCGCGTTCGGCGTGCTGGTCCGCCGCAGCCCGCTCGTGATCCTGCTCTGCCTCGAGTTGATGCTGAACAGCGCCAATCTCGCGTTCCTCGCCTTCGCCCGCTCCCTCGGTGATCAGGACGGGCAGATCATGGCCATGATGGTGATGGTCGTGGCGGCCTGCGAGGTCGTCGTCGGGCTCGGCCTGATCGTCGCCATGTACCGGCGCAGGTTGCCGCTCGACGTGGACGAGGCACGGGAGCTGCACGGATGAGCGGCACTACCTACGGCTGGCTGGTCCTCGCCTTCCCGCTCGCCGGCTCGATCACGATCGGGCTCACCTTCAAGCTGGTCAGCGCGCGAACCGCGGGCTGGATCGGCGTCGGCTCGATCGCGCTCGCGTTCCTCGCGGCGATCGGCGCGCTGGTCGAGCTGCTCAGCCTTCCCGCCGAGGAGCGCGAGCTGACCAGCGTGCTGTACGACTACGGTGGCGCCGCCGGAATCCCGTTCGATCTCGGCATCCTCGTCGACCCGCTGTCGGTGTACATGGCGCTCGTGGTCAGCGGCGTCTCGATGATGATCCACGTCTACTCGGTCGGCTACATGGGCGGCGACCGCGGCTACCACCGCTTCTTCGCCTACCTGAACTTCTTCGTCTTCTCGATGCTGCTGCTGGTCCTCGCGGGCAACTTCGTCCTGCTGATCGTCGGCTGGGCGTTCGTCGGCTACGCGTCCTACGCGCTGGTCAGCTTCTGGTACCGGCGCGAGACCGCGACCAAGGCCGGCATGAAGGCGTTCGTGATCAACGTGATCGGGGACATCGGCCTCGTCTTCGCGGCGATCCTGTTGATCAAGGAGCTTGGCGCGACCGAGTACCTCGCGGTCTTCGAGCGCGCACCCGAGACGTTCACGACGAACGAGTGGACGATCGTCGCGATCTGCCTGCTGCTGCTGGTCGGCGCGTTCGCGAAGTCGGCCCAGATCCCGCTCCACACGTGGCTTCCCGACGCGATGGAGGGACCGACCCCGGTCAGCGCGCTGATCCACGCGGCGACGATGGTCACCGCCGGCGTCTACCTGATCGCGCGCGCCCATCCGCTGTTCGGCCTGGCGCCGACCGCCGCCGACATCTCGGCCTTCGTCGGCCTCGTGACCCTGTTCCTCGCCGCGACCGTGGCGATGGTGGTCACCGACCTGAAGCGGATCATCGCCTACTCGACGATGAGTCAGGTCGGCTACATGGTCGTCGGCGTCTCGATCGGCGCCTTCACCGGCGGTCTCTTCCACCTGATGACCCACGCGTTCTTCAAGGCGCTGCTGTTCATGGGGGCGGGGTCGGTGATCGCCGCGATGGCCAACAACCAGAACATCGACGACATGGGCGGCTTCCGCAAGTCGATGCCGTTCACCTTCGTGCTGATGACGATCGGAGCGCTCGCCCTGGCCGGGTTCACCGGCACGGCCGGGTTCTTCAGCAAGGACGAGATCCTCGCCTACGCGGCCGACCGCGGCGGGATCTACTGGTCGTTCGCGATCGGCGGCTACATCGCGGCGTTCTTCACCGCCTTCTACGCGTTCCGGATCATCTTCCGCGTCTTCTACGGGGAGAAGTGCGAGGAGGCGAGGGAGCTGGAGGGCGGCGAGCTGGCGCACGGTGAGCCGGTCAACCCGCAAGACGGCGAGGCCGAGGACTACGACGTCGGCTTCCCCGGCGAGGAGCACCACATCGCCGAGCGGAGCTGGCCGATGCGGGCTGGAATGGCGGTGCTCGGGATCGGCGCGCTGTTCGCCGGCTACATCCAGGTGCCCGGGGTCGACGCGGTGCTCGAGCACTTCTTCGAGCCGGTCTTCGAGTCCTCACCGCTGTTCGAGATCGTGCCCTCGACACTCGACTCCTGGATCGGGCTCGCCGTCGGCAGCGTGGTCTCGATCACCGGGATCGCCCTCGCCTACTACCTCTACATCGTCGCGCCCGGGGCGACGGCGAGGATCCTCGAACGCTTCCGGGGCCTGCACCGGATGCTGTTCAACAAGTACTGGTTCGACGAGCTCCAGAACGCGCTCGTCTACCGCCCGGTGATCGCGCTCGGGCGGTTCGCCAACAACGTCGTCGAGCGCTATCTCGTGCAGGGCATCGTCGTCGTCGCCCGGGGCACCGCCACCGGGCTCGGCGACATCGTCAAGGCCGCGCAGTCGGGCTTCATCCGCTCCTACGCGATGTTCGTGCTCGCCGGCGTCGTCGGGCTCGCCCTCTACTTCCTGATCGCGGCGAGCTGAGCGGGGTGAGCGCATGCTGAACATCGTCCTCTGGCTCCCTCTGGCGATCGGGCTGATCGGCTTCCTGCTGCCGCGAAACGCGGTCGGCTGGCTGTCGACGCTCGGGTCGCTGGCCAGCCTCGGCCTCGCGATCGGCCTGATCACCGACTTCGAGACCGGAAGCGGGGCCCTGCAACAGGTCGTCAGCGAGAGCTGGATCCCGGAGCTCGGCGTACGCTACGAGCTCGGCATCGACGGGATCAGCCTGTTCATGGTCCTGCTGACCGCGATCGGGTGGCTGGCGGCCAACCTCTACTCGGCCCAGCAGGGCCCGGACCGCCCGCGCGCCTACTTCTTCCAGCTCGGGCTGGCGCAGACGGCGACGGTCGGCGCGTTCCTCGCCCAGGACCTGCTCCTGTTCGTGCTCTTCTTCGACCTGATGCTGATCCCCTTCTACCTCCTGATCGGAGCCTGGGGGAGCGGCGATCGGATCGCGGCGACGATCAAGATGATCATCTACACGCTGGTCGGCTCGCTGCTGATGCTGATCGCGGCGATCACGCTGGCGGTGCTGACCTCCGAGTCGACGGGGCTGCCGCTGAGCTTCGACATGACGGTGCTGGCTGCATCGCCGCTGCCGCTGGCGAGCCAGCAGTGGATCT
>Ga0210084_1000146_pt1 | contig 11485 bp, 7 predicted proteins | sample China_Galinas_Co_3_FD_184863 | JGI IMG/M metagenome (GOLD analysis project Ga0210084, IMG submission 184863) | Wetland microbial communities from San Francisco Bay, California, USA, that impact long-term carbon sequestration -... | ecosystem: Environmental > Aquatic > Marine > Wetlands ... | reverse complement strand
GTGACGGAAGACAGAAGACGGAAGACAGATGAAACAACGATTAATAAAAAGTTTTTGCGGGGTCCAGGGGCGGTTTTTTCAAAAAGAGCCCCTGGCCGCCGGAGGCGAAAATGGAATACATTGTATTAGCGATTAATGCGATTTTAGTAAAGAACATTCTTTTGGCGCAGTATTTGGGTAACTGTCCGTTTTTAGGCGTATCGAAAAAGATGGACACGGCCACCGGGATGGGGATGGCGGTGGTATTTGTCATGACCTTTGCCACCTTTATCACCTGGTTTATCCACCATTATATATTAGTAACCCTGGGAATCGAGTATCTCCAGACCATCGTATTTATATTGGTAATTGCGGCGTTGGTGCAGTTGATCGAGATGTTTTTAAAGAAATTGGTACCGGCGCTTTACAAAGCTTTAGGAATTTTCCTACCGTTGATTACCACCAACTGTGCCATCCTGGGTGTTGCGGTGTTGGTGATTCGTAAAGACTTCAATTTTGTAGATAGTGTGTTTTACGCTCTTTTTTCCGGTATTGGTTTTGCGTTAGCATTGGTCATATTTGCCGGTATCCGGGAGCGGTTCCAGGTAGCTTATATTCCTAAAAACTTTCAAGACACAGCCATTGCCCTGGTAACGGCGGGATTAATTGCAATGGCGTTTTTCGGGTTTAGAGGTATTGATAATACGCTTACTGCTTTAACGATGAAATAGAGGAAGAGTCACATGTTAATTGCAACGTTACTTTTAACGGGATTGGGGTTAGCGGCATCCATTATGCTGGCTATTGCCTCAAAGGTTTTCTATGTATGGGAAGACCCGCGGATCGAGCGGGTAGAAGAAGCGTTATTAGGTGCCAACTGCGGCGGATGCGGATACGCGGGATGTTCGGCAGCGGCAGAAGCGGTGGTGTTAGGAAAAGCCAACGCGGATGTATGTGTTGCCGGCGGCTTTGAAATCGCTCAAGCGGTTGCTGCTGTCATGGGATTGAGCGTAGAAGAAAAAGAACCGGAAATCTCAAAACCAGGATGCTATTACGGCTTTCAAGATGCGGATTTGAAGTATGAATATTCCGGTGTCATGGACTGCCGGGCAGCCGTGCTGTTATACGGCGGCAGTAAAGAGTGTAACATCGGCTGCCTGGGATTGGGCACTTGTGTAAGGGCCTGTCCTTTTGATGCGCTGTCCATGGGGGAGAATAACCTCCCGGTGGTGAATAAAGACAGGTGTACCTCTTGTGGGGTATGTGCGGAGGTTTGTCCCAAAGGAATTATTACGGTCACTTCTGCTGTCAAACGGATTGTCTCGGATTATAAAACCAGTGAATGTACCGCACCCTGTCAGAGGACTTGTCCCGCGGAAATTGATATCCCCGAGTATATTCGTCAAATCACCAGGAGAGATTACCTGGGCGCTGTCCGGGTGATCAAGGAGAAGAATCCTTTCCCGCTGGTTTGCGGCTGGTTGTGCCCGGCCCCCTGTGAAGCCGAATGCCGGAGAAACCTGATCGATGAACCGGTGACCATTAATGCTTTAAAGAAATTTGTAGCCAATTATGAAAGAGAAAGCGGGAAACGGGCCGAATATTATTTACCACCGGCTTCAGGAAAGAAAATCACTGTTATCGGCGGTGGTGTGGAAGGTTTAACCGCTGCCTATTACTTGAGACGACTGGGGCACCAATCAAAGGTTTTGGAAGCCACCGGTAACCTGGGTGGGATACTAAGATATGTCATCACAGAGGACCGGTTACCCAGGGACGTCCTGGATTGGGACATCGACAGTATATTGGAAATTGGTATTGAAGCTGAAACCAATAAAGTGATGGGTAAAGATTTTACGTTAGGGTCTTTATTTAATGATGGTGCGGAAATGGTTCTTTTGACCACCGGTGGATGGGACAGCCGGCAGATCATGAGGGGCAAATTTTGGGGTGAAGCCATGGTGCCCGGTAGTTATTTACTATTGGACTTTTTAGTGGCGGCTTCCAAAGGTGAGCTAGAGTCTTCCGCCCCGGGTGAGAAAGTGGTTATCGTAGGCGGTGGAAAAACAGCCGTCAAAGCAGCCAATATCTGTTTAAACAAAGGCGCCGGTGAGGTAACCGTTGTTTTTCCATATTCGAAGCAAAAAGCCCAGTTCTATGACATCGATATAAAAGAAACCGACAATATAAAAATTATTTTTTCCGCGGTACCGGTGGAGCTTCGGGGTGAAGGAGATCGATTAACTGAAATTTCTATTCGCATGGATAACGGAGAAGTACAGGACCTTCCTTTGGATAACTTGCTGGTGGGTTCCGGGCGTTTTCCCGAGATGCTGTTTGTAAATGCGAGTGCTGATGCGGATACAGGTGAAGAGGAAGAACCCGAAGAATCGGAAAAAGACAAAGGTCCATGTCAATGGAAAACCGCCGAGATATTAAATGTTTTTCCCGGTAATGCGGGTATTGGTATTTTTGCGGTGGCTGAGCGGGGACGTCCCACTGATTTAACCGGTGTAGTGATAGCCACAGGACGGGGCAGGAAAATGGTCCGTGCCGTGCAGTTGTATATTTCCGGGGAAGAGATAGCCCCGGAACCGCGAGTAATTACCGACCAATCAGAACTGCAAAACGTTTTTGAAGTTGAAGCGGCAAAGGAATTGGAGGCGCCCAGGGCCAATATTAATAATATCATGACCTTAAATGAAGAAGAATCACAGCGAGAAGCCGGCCGGTGTCTTGAATGCGGCTTGATATGTTATAAAAAAAGCCTTGAGCCCAGGGCCTAGAGGAAAACAGAGGATTTTTAGGAAGATGAGTACTGAAAACACATTAAAAATAAACGGACATGTTTATGAGTTTAAGCCGGGTGAAACAATTTTGGATGTCGCCAGGAGAAATGATATTTATATTCCCACTCTTTGCTATTTAAAGGGGTCAGTGGCAACGGGCGCCTGTCGTATTTGTATCGTAGAGGCTAAGAAAGTCCCGGGTTTTATTTCTTCCTGTTCCACACCGGCAGCGCCTAATATGGAGATTTTCACGGAAACCAAGCGAATCCGGGAAGCGCGGCGAACCATCATCGAATTGATGCTCATTTCCGGCAATCACAATTGTTCGGTGCGGGATATTCAGCCCCAGGAGTGGACGGATTTCCAGGAGAGCGTTGAAGAGTATGACAAAGCAGAGGATATTTGCGCGGCATACGGTCGATGTCAACTGCAAGCTTTGGCCTATAGGTACCAGGTAACCGAAAGAACCTTAGACAGTTTACCGGTTTTATATCCCCTGGATTCCGAAGACCCGTTAATCGGCCGGGATTATTCGCGTTGTATCTTATGCGGCCGCTGCGTGTATGCCTGCAATGAAATACAGGTCAACCGGGCGATTTCCCATGGATACCGCGGCTTTCAAGCGAAAATTGTAGTCAAAGGCGATAAAACCATCCCGGAATCCGATTGTGTGTATTGCGGCGAATGTATCCAGGTGTGCCCGGTGGGGTCTCTTTTTGAAAAGAAGAGCCGGTTTAATTCCAGGATATGGGAAGTAGACAACGTTCGCACTACCTGTCATTATTGTGGGGTAGGGTGTCAACTGGACCTGCACGTCCATAGAAAGGATAAAAAAATTGTTAAAGTAAGCGGGATAGATGAAGCCGAGCCCAATCATGACGGCCGTTTATGTTTCCGGGGCCGTTTTGCCTTTGATTTTCTCCATTCTTCGGAACGCTTAACCACCCCAATGATACGAAAGAGTGGCAAGTTGGTAGAAGCCACCTGGGATGAAGCCCTGGCTGTAATCGTAACCAATCTTAAAGGAGCGATCGACAAACATGGCGCCGGTTCTATAGGCTGCCTGGTTTCTACTAAATACACCAATGAAGACCTTTTCCAGGCCAGGAAATTTTTTGGCGCCATCGATGCCGCCGAGAATGTATTCCATTTTGAAGCGTCCACCTTCCCGGGAATTGCATATGAAGAGCTGGATAAAGCCTCTACTATTATTGTCGCCGGTTCGGATTTAACACGGGAAAACCCGGTGGCCGGCTCTTATGTCAAACAAGCGGTTATTCACGGTGTGAAGCTGATTGTGGTGGACCCCAGGGACACCGAAATAGCCGGGTTTGCTAAGGCCCATCAGAAGGACTTTTCCGGCATAGAAAAATTAATCGATGGCGATAATATTATCCTCATTCATAACCCGGAATTCGATATCACACCGCTGAAAAAAATGAGTAACATCAAAACTTATTCATTAACCCGGGAAAATAATACGGTGGGTGCTTATTTTATGGGAATTAAACCCGGTGATGAATTTGACCTTTCCAACATGAAATTTGTTTACTCCATGGGAGGACATTTGAAAAACCGGGAGCCTGTAGAATTTTTAGTGGTACAGGATAAATTTCCCAACGAGTATACGGAATTGGCGGACGTGGTTTTGCCTGCTGCTGTTTGGGTGGAATATGAGGGTACTTATATTAGCTCGGATACCCGGGTCAACCGGGTAAGGAAAGCAGTTGATCCGCCCGGACAGGCCAGACCCACGTGGGAAATTTTTAAAGAACTGGCAAAACGCATGGGCCATACCTGGGAATCCAACAGCAGCAAAGAAATATGGGAACAGGAAATCGCTAAAGACCCGCACCTGAAAAAAATTAGCTACAGCGCACTGGACCAGGGAGACGGGATAAAAGTGGATAAAGGATATATTGTCTCTTTTAAGGGCACCGATGCGCTGCCCGAAAGTATCGAGAGACCGGACGATCATAAGGTCCTTTGCTCTTACTGCAAGGATATGGAAAATGTGTTTAAGAAATTGTTTTGATATTTTGCCTCCGGCGGGCACGCGGCGCGTGCACCCTATTAAGGGGGCTCTTTTTATAAAAATCGCCCCTGTCCGTGGAACATCCGCAAAAATTTTTTATTAGGAGGAACTTCGATGATGCAGGAACAAACGGTTCAATCTCCAACGCCTGAAGAAAAGGAGGCGTTGGCAAAAGTGTTTAATGCCCATTCGCAAGAAAACTCTTTGATGATTTATCTCCAGCAAATGCAGGGGGAATTCGGATATATCCCGGATTTTGTGGTAAAATATATCGCGTCGCGGACACTTTTCTCGGAAAGTCATATTTATGGTGTTATTACTTTTTATACCCAGTTCAGTTTAAAACCCATGGGGAAAAATATTATAAAAATATGCAATGGCACCGCCTGTCACGTTGGCGGCTCCAAGGTGCTGGGTAAGAAGTTGAGGTCCCATTTGCACGTGGATGATGAGAACCCCACCACGGAGGACCGTTTGTTTACGGTCCAGCCTGTTGCCTGCCTGGGATGCTGTGCCCTGGCTCCGGCCATGATGGTAAACGGGAAGGTGTACGGCACACTGAACGTAGATAGGATGATAGAGGTAGTGGAAACCTATCGTAAAGCTTCAACAGGTTGATGGTTAATGATTGAGGATATATGAAATGGATAAGCAAAGATCAACAATAACAATAGGAATGGCCACCTGCGGCCGGGCAGCCGGCGCCGCGGATGTGTTTGATGCCTTCAAAAAGGAAATCGAAAAAGCAAAACTGCCGGTGGACCTTAAAGCCACCGGTTGTATCGGTTTGTGTTCCCAGGAAGTGATTGCCGAACTGGAAATGACCGGACGAACACAATTGACCTATGGAAATGTTTCTGCCGAGTCCGTACCGTTGATTGTTAAAAAAACCGTAAAAAACGGGGAGATCGTAAAAGAGCACGCCCTGTATCAATATCACCCCCGCAGCAAAGCAGAAACCGCCTATGCAGGTGTTCCTTTTAATGATGAAAATTCTGTGGTTAAAGACCAGGTAAAAATCGCTTTGAAGAACTGTGGAAATATCGATCCCTTTAGTATTGAAGACTATTTGAACACCGGTGGTTATAAAGCTACGGCTAAGATCATAAAGATGACCCCGGAAGAGGTGATCGAGGAGATTGGTAAATCCGGTATCCGGGGCCGCGGCGGCGCAGGGTTCCCTACGGCCAGGAAATGGAATTTTTGTCGAGGTACAAAATCCGACATCAAATATGTAATATGTAATGCGGATGAAGGTGACCCCGGCGCTTTTATGGACCGTTCACTGCTGGAAGGCGATCCCCATTCGGTCCTGGAAGGCATGATTATTGCCGGGTATTCCATTGGCGCCACTTTTGGATATATTTATTGCCGGGCTGAATATCCCCTGGCATTAAAAACCCTTAAAAAAGCCATTGCCGATGCCCGGGAGAGGAACTTGTTAGGTGCTAATATACTGGGCAGTGATTTTTCCTTTGACATCAGTATTCGAGAAGGTGCAGGTGCATTTGTGTGCGGTGAAGAAACAGCACTTATTGCCTCCATCGAGGACCAGCGCGGCATGCCCAGGCCCAAACCGCCATTTCCACCCATCAAAGGTCTACGTCAAAAACCTACTGTAGTAAATAATGTTGAAACCCTGGCCAACCTGCCGCGAATTATAACCGATACACCCGAAGCTTATGCAGCCATCGGTACTGAAACCAGTAAAGGCACCAAAGTCTTTGCCTTAGCAGGAAAAGTTAGATATACGGGATTGATCGAAGTGCCCATGGGCATGTCTTTGCGCGATGCAATTTTTGGAATCGGCGGCGGTGGTATAGAAGGTAAAAAAATAAAAGCCGCCCAATTGGGAGGACCTTCCGGGGGGTGCATACCGGAACGTATGTTCGATATCCCCATTGACTACGAATCCATCAACAAAACCGGTGCGATTATGGGTTCCGGCGGTATGGTTATCATGGATGAAACCAGTTGTATGGTTGATATTGCCCGGTTCTTTTTAGAGTTTACCGCTGAAGAAAGCTGCGGCAAATGTACCCCCTGCCGGGTGGGAAACAAGTTGATGTTGAAAATTCTCGAGCGTATCTGCGAAGGAAACGGCACCATGAAAGACATCGAAACCCTGGAGCGCCTCTCCGTAACCATCATCAACGGGGCGCTGTGCGGTTTAGGAAAAACCGCCCCCAATCCTGTTCTGACCACCCTTAAGTATTTCAGGCATGAATATGAGGCCCATGTCCTGGAGAAACGCTGTCCGGCCAATGTTTGTAAACGGTTGACCCCATCGCCCTGCCAAAATGCCTGTCCGGCGGGCATCGATGTTCCCAGTTACGTGGCCTATATTGCTCATGGGAAATTTCAAGAGGCCCTGGAAGTGATATTAGAAGACAACCCCTTTCCCTCTATTTGCGGACGTGCCTGCACTCATGCCTGTGAATCCGAGTGTAAACGGGGTGCTGTAGATACACCCATTGCCATTATGCACCTCAAACGGTTCGTGGCGGATTTGGGGATTGACCGGGCCAAATCCATCAAGCCGCTGCCTATTACCAAAGAAGAAAAAGTGGCTATTGCCGGCGCGGGACCTGCCGGGTTGACGGCTGCTTATTATTTGATTCAAAAGGGGTATGCGGTTACGGTATTTGAATCGCTGCCTTTGGCTGGAGGTATGATGGTGGCTGGAATCCCGGAGTATCGCCTGCCCCGGAATATCATCCAGGCTGAAATCGATGCTATTGCCGCCATGGGGGTAGAGATCAAACTCAACACCCGCATCGGCAAAGATATTAGTATTAAAGACCTGAAGAACCAGGGGTACGGCGCCATACTATTAGCAGTAGGCGCATACAAAGGAAGAAAACTGGGTATCCCCGGTGAAGATAAATACAAAGGTTGTATTGACAGTATCGAGTTCCTGGGTAATATTAACCTGGTTGAAAAAGTAAAACCCGGTGATCAAGTTGTGGTGGTGGGTGGTGGAAATTCTGCTGTAGATGCGGCGCGAGTAGCTATCCGCCTGGGAGCAAAAGAAGTTACCATTGCTTATCGCCGCACCCGTGCTGAAATGCCCGCTTTTGAGGAAGAAATAGAAGCCGCTGAAGAGGAAGGAGTTAAAATTCATTACCTGGCGGCACCGATACGCGTCATTGGCAATGAGGATAACCAGATCACGGGTATGGAGTGTATCCAGAACAAATTGGGTGACCCCGACGCCAGTGGTCGACGCCGTCCGGTTCCTATTGAAGGATCGGAGTTTATTATTCCCTGCGATGTCATTATCCCGGCCATCAGTCAAGAACCTGAAATTACCGATCTAATCGAAAACATGGACCTCAGTGTTACCCCCTGGAATACCTTTGAAGTGAGTCCTAACACCCTTGAGGGCAATATTCCCGGTATATTTGCCGCCGGGGATGCAGTGACCGGACCTGCTACGATTATTGAAGCCATAGCAGCGGGCCAGCGGGCCGCGGCAGCCATCGATAAGTATTTTTATGGTGAAAAGTTGGAATGGCGGTTTAAATCCGTTCGACCCAAACGACTGGTAGAGCAATTAGAGGTCCCGGATGAAGAAATCGAACGTCTGAAAAGAGAAAAAATGCCTTGTATTAAAGTGGCTAAGCGGGTTAAAAACTTTGATGAAGTAGAAACCGGTTACACGGAGAAGATGTGTATAGATGAAGCCAAACGCTGCTTACGGTGCGACTTATAAACCCCGTATCGGGCCCCCTAATAAAAAGTTTTTGCAGGGGTCCAGGGGGCGGTTTTTTCAAAAAGAGCCCCCTGGCCGCCGGAGGCAAAAGAGAGGTGATTTATGAAAACGAGAGTTTCTGATATTTTAAAAAAGAAAGAAGGGAAGATTTTTTCGGTAACCCCGAAAACAACGGTATTTGAAGCGATCCATCTTATGGCCAGTAATAAGATCGGAGCGGTATTGGTCCTGGATAGCGATCGCATCGTGGGAATTTTTACCGAACGTGATTATATGAACAAAATCATTCTTGAAGGTCGTACGTCAAAAGAGACCCAGGTCAAAGACGTGATGACCTCAAAGGTGGTTTTTGTTACTCCTGATGTATCGGTTGAAGAGAGTATGGCGGTAATGAGTGAAAAACGGTGCCGTCACTTACCGGTGTTGGATAATAAAAAACTAATTGGGATGGTGTCCATGGGAGACCTGGTAAGGAAATTAATTGAAGATCAAAAAATACATATACAAAGCCTTACCGAATACATCGGCCTGAGTTATTGATAAATACTATACCCGGGCAACAGAGAATTTTTTGTCAAGGTAGGGCAGAACCAAAATCCAACGCCTAATTTTAGCCACAAAGTATCACAAAGGGATACGAAGGGGAAAGAAGAAGATCAGAATACAGATGATGGCTGTAACAACTTCTAATAAGAAGTTTTTGCGGGGGTCCAGGGGGCGGTTTTTATAAAAAGAGCCCCCTGGCCGCCGGAGGCAAAAGTGATTGTGAATCAGGGGCATCAAAAAGGGTTGAACCCATCAATTATTTAGTATAGAATAACGACATGCAACCGTGTAATTATGTAACCCTGCAAAAAGACGCAATAGGTGAGGAAAAATCTTATGCTTAAGTCAATTAACACGAAACTTTTCTTTTACATTGGATTGATAACTCTTTTGATATTTGGAGTTTTTTCTTACATATTTGTGAACCACCAAAAGAATCGGGCCATGGCCGGTTTTTTTCGTGAGGCCGATATGTTTAGTGAATTGATTACCAGGGCCACCCAATTTAATATGCCCATCGATAACCGTGAGTGTATCCACCGCATGATGGGAATCATTGGCCGACATGAAGATGTTGAGGCGGTAAGGCTTTTTAATAAAGAGGGGAAAATTATATTTTCCACCAATAATGAGGAACTGAATAAGTATGTCGATCGAAATGCAGAAGCTTGCAATAAGTGTCATACATCGGAAAAGCTGCTGGAACATCTTCCCACACCTGATCGAACCCGTATATATCGTGGGAAAAATCATCGTATCCTGGGCATGATTACCCCTATCTACAATGAACCCACTTGTTATAATGGGTCGTGCCATATTCATCCCAGGGAACTCAGTGTCCTGGGGGTCCTGGATATTGGTATGTCCCTGGCTGAAGTGGACAGCGAATTAAAAAGAAGCCGGGTTACATTTATTTTATTTACCATCATAACGATTGTTTGTTTTTCTTTGATGATTGCATTCTTTATTTATCGCCTGGTTACAAAGCCAGTAAAAAAGATAGTGAAGGGCACCAGGAAAATCGCTCAAGGTGACCTTGAAGTTGAAATCCCGGTGAAAACCAAAGATGAAATCGGACAACTGGCTATATCCTTTAATCATATGGTAGAGGACTTAAGAAAAGCCCAACAGGAAATCCAATCCTGGAATATCCGCATGGAAAAAAAGGTCGAGGAACGTACGGAAAAGCTGCGCCGGGCCAGGGAGCAATTGATTCAATCGGAAAAAATGGCCTCTATGGGTGTATTGGCCTCTTCCGTGGCCCATGAAATCAATAACCCGCTGCAAGGGATACTTACCTATATTAAACTCATGCTAAAAATTATATCAGGTAAGGATGCTGCCATCGATCAAAATCGATTGGAAAATTTTAAAAATTATTTAGAGTTAATGGGAAACGAAATCGGCCGGTGCGGGGATATGGTCAAGAACCTCCTGGTCTTCTCGAAACAGACCAAAATGGAGGTCCAGGAAGCAAAAATCAATAACATCATTAAAAATAGCCTGCTGTTAATGGAAAATAAAATCAAGCTCCAGGATATTGAAGTTGTAATGAATTTACAAGAAGATATTCCTGTTATTTATTGCGATGTAAAACAAATCCAGCAAACCTTGCTGGCCATTATTATCAATGCCGTGGAAGCCATGCCCAAAGGCGGTAAAATTAGCATCGATTCCCTGGCTGTTGACAACAAGGAAATAGAGATTACCATAGCCGATACCGGGCCGGGCATACCCAGGGACAACTTGAAGCATATCTTTGACCCTTTTTTTACCACTAAAGATGCCGCCAAAAGTACCGGTTTGGGTTTATTCGTCGCCTATGGCATTATCCGGGAGCATAAAGGAACCATCACGGCAGCGAGTGAAGCGGGAAAAGGCACGGTGTTTCATATCCGCTTACCCGTAAGAGATGTAGTCGAAAGTTCAAGAGACAAATAAGCCGCATTTGAATAATTGTTAAATAAAAATATTAAAATGAGTAGAAATACCTATTGACAATTTCTTTTCAGATATATAAGCTGTTATTCTAAAAAAAGATGGAGAAAAATGTGACAATACTTTTGTAATGAAACGGAGGGTATTATGTGTAAACCAGGAATAATAGCTCGGCCACCCAACCGAAAACTTTGGGTGTATGCGTTTGATCCAAGCCTGCAGACCAGCCTGGATAAAGCCAGGATAAGTGCTTTTGAGATAGAGGTCCCATGGGAGGATTATCCACAAGACCTATTAGCCGCAAATCAAACAGGGAAACAAATTGATGGACCCGCACCAGGGCCAATCGGCGAATATTTGGAAATAATAGATTATGATCCGGCAAGTGACTGTTTCTGGGAACCGGTTGATTTGAATAATCCATACTTGCTGGCAAATAATGGCCTGTCACCCTCAGACGGCAATCCCCTGTTCCATCAGCAG
>Ga0210084_1000145_pt1 | contig 11524 bp, 2 predicted proteins | sample China_Galinas_Co_3_FD_184863 | JGI IMG/M metagenome (GOLD analysis project Ga0210084, IMG submission 184863) | Wetland microbial communities from San Francisco Bay, California, USA, that impact long-term carbon sequestration -... | ecosystem: Environmental > Aquatic > Marine > Wetlands ... | reverse complement strand
AAAATCAGACAAGGGGGCAAGCCCCCCTGTTCCCTCTAATCGCTCCTCGCCAGGGGTGTTCGGATTTTTCCCTATAAGGGCTATCTTGTCCGGGGTTCTTTCCACCTGTTCCCGGAATAGGGCATGAAGGGTTTTATTCTTTGGGTATCCTGTTTCGGCGCGATTAAACTCAAACAACACCTGGCGTTTTTCTTCCGGGGATAAAACTTCTATCTCTTTTACAGGTTTAAGGGAAAATTCGAGGACCTGTTTGATGATTTGCTTAAAATGCCGCCCCACATTCTTTATAAAAGCATTTCCATATACCAGCGTATTATAATTAAATTTGACCTGGAAACCCTGGCGGGGAATAATGGTGAGATCAAGATTGTAATTGGTTTGTTCAAGACTGCGGATATCTTCCACCCGGAAATCATTCCCGGGTTTCATACCTGGATTCTTGAGTTCTTCATCAAGGGGGAAATCCTGGAAGGCCATGAGATGGTGGATGAGGTCTCCTTTTAACGATGATCTGGACTGGACGGCCGCCAAAGATACATATTCAAAGGGGCGGGATGCTGAAGCATCTTGCCGTACCCGTTTTAACAACTGCCAAAAGTTTTCACTGTCCCGGGTGGTAATTCTTAAGGGAATTGTATTGACAAAGAGCCCCACCATCCGTTCAATACCCTCTATATTCGCTGACCGGCCGGAAACCACCGCGCCAAAAGCAACATCATCGCTGTTATTGTATTTCTGAAGCAATATCCCCCAAAGCGTCTGAAAGACCATATTGACCGTGGCCTGGCTCTTCCTGGCCATCTCGTTAAGAGCTGTGGTTTCCTTTTTCCCCAACTGTACGGTGTATCTTCCCGGTTGATACTGCTCTTCTTTTGCCGGTTCAACCGATTCAAGTTGGGGTAACCTGGCCGGGTGGTCATACCCCTCCAGGTATTGCTGCCAATATCTTAAGCCTCTCTCCTGGTCTTGTTTCTCCAGCCAATTGATATAGGTTATATAGGGAGGGACAGGTTCCAACAACGTGGTGCCGGTTTTTCCCTGCTTCAACCATCGATAAACCCGGAGCAGCTCTTTGTAAATAATCCCCAGGCACCACCCATCCATTAATATATGATGAAAGCTCCACACCATTGTATAGGCGTTTGATCCTGTTTTAAACAGGGCGGCTCTCATTAAAATGTCCCGCGCCAGGTCAAAGCCCTTTTCCCTATCAGCCCGGGAAAATTCTTCGATTAAAACTTCTTGTTTCTCTTCATTCAAATGGGAAATATCTTCAAAGTACAAACTAAAATTCCGTTTCTTCAACACAAATTGCAATGGTTCTTCGACTTTGTCGACACGGAAAACAGTTCTTAGAATATCATGCCGTTCAAAAAGTAAAGTAAAACTCTGTTGAAATAAATCCCGGTCTATCTTTCCCTTTATCTTTAATATATTTTGTTCAAAGTAGGCCAGGGATTTTTCATTTTTTAAGGCATGAAACAGTATGCCGCTTTGCATGGGTGATAATGGATATACTTTTTCTATTCTTTTCTTTGAAGACATAGAACACTCCTTTAATCTAAATCGCTAAACTCATCTTCAAAAACTTCGATTTCTTCGATTTTTATGCCGGTGTAACCCAGGTCACTGGGTGTTAATTCTTTTTCTTCCTTTTTGCGGCAGTGGTCGATAATATCCACTAGATGTGACCGGTAACCGGCAGCTAATTTTTCTATGGTATCCCTTTTATATTCATATTTATTATAAGTAAATATCAAACTCAATTTTCCCTGTACCACCATACCGTTAATATCAATGGCGTTGGTTCTTTCCATTTCAGGGCTTATATTTTTCCCCGGGTTTATCGATGATATTTTAATGAATGAGTCATTGTTTTGATTGTCCCGGCCAAATTGTCCCAGGTAATTAAAATAGATATCCGGTTCACTTTTAAATTCAATCGAGTCCGTCCATGTTTGTTTTTTCGCTCCGGGTGTCAAATATTTTAATATACCGTAACCAATACCTTTATTGGGAACACGCCTTAATATCTCTTTTACATGTCGAATGGCATATGATATGTCGTTGGCCGGGGTCATATCCAGGATAACCGGGAACAGACCGGTAAACCAACCCACTGTACGGCTGATATCCAAACCTTCAATGATGGCTTCCCTGCCGTGACCCTCTAAATAAATGAATAACCTGTCCAATCCGGTCCATTCTTTAACAACCATTCCCAGCGCAGTTAATAGGATATCATTGATTTCCGTATTATAAACCTCGTTCACCTTTTTTAACAATAATCCTGTGTTTCCCCTGTCCATATCTATGGTGACATTTTCCGTGAATTTATGTTTTTTCTTATCCGGCCCGATTTCCCCATCTTTGGGCAGTGGTTCTATTTTGGCAGATTCTACTCCTATGTCCCGCCAATACTTCACTTCTTTTAATAGGTGTTCGCCTTTAGCATATCCTGTTAATTCCCGGCTCCAATATTGAAAGGAATGGGTTTTTTCCTGGAATTCTATCTCTTTTCCTTGCTGCACCTGTTGATAGCCGGTACTAAAATCCTCTAACAATATCCGCCACGATATGCCATCCACCACCAGGTGATGGATAACCATCAATAAATGATCTCCTGTGGTAGTCTTAAATAATCCCAGCTTTACCAATGGTCCCTTTCCTAAATCAATACTTGCCTGGACCTGGTTGGCCCGGTTTTCAATCTCTTTGGCAATGGAAAGTCCAGGAGGTGTAACTTTAAAATCAAATAATTCCAGATCGAATAATTTCCCTTCTATTCCCCTATTCCATTGGAGAACATTTATCGGGTTCCGGCCCCTCCGATTATATATCATTCGCAAGGCATCATGATGCGCAATCATTTTTGCCAGCACCTTCTCCAGTATCTCTTCATCAAAACCCTTTTCATGATACAACATAACTGCCTGGTTAAAGTGGTGAGGTTGGTTAAAGTCAGACTGGAAAAACCAGCTTTGGATTGGCGTTAATTCCACTTCCCCTTTAACGGTTTCCTGGGGGATGACTTGTTGGGATTTTGTTATATATTTTTCTAATTCTTTTATCACCGGGTGCAAAAATAAATCGTTGAGTTTTACATTTATCCCGTATTTCTTTAACCGTACCTTGACCTGGATAGCTTTGATGGAATCACCGCCGATACGAAAAAAATTATCAGTAATTCCTACCTGCGGAACTCCCAGTATCTCTTGCCAGGTGAGTGCCAACTTTTCTTCCAGTTCATTGCCAGGGGGCATATACTTTTCTTGTGCCCGGTTGAGTTTCGGTTCCGGTAATGCGTTTCTGTCCGGTTTCCCATTGGTATTGAGGGGTATTTTTTCCATCAGCACAAAAAAAGCCGGGATCATATAATCAGGCAGGGAATGTGCCAGGTACGTGCTTAATTCCTCGGTTGTGGTTTGGGTATTATCCCGGTCAGGTACGATATACGCGCATATATACCGGTTGTCCTTTTCATCTTCCCGTGCCAGCACCACAGCATTTTTGACACCATCATGCGCCAGCAAACGGGTTTCGATTTCTCCTAACTCGATCCTGAACCCTCTTATTTTCACCTGGTGGTCGATTCGTCCCAGGAATTGGATATTGCCCTCCGGCAGCCACCGGGCAAGGTCCCCGGTTTTGTAAATATAGGATGTATGAGATATATCGGGCATATCGGGCATATTAACCTTAATCTCTATCTTTTTAAATTTTTCTGCCGTCAGTTCCGGTTTGTTTAGATAACCCCTTGCTAATCCTACCCCTGAAATACATAATTCTCCTAATACTCCAACCGGCTTCAATTGAAGGGTTTTTCCATTTAAATCTAAAATATAAACATTTGTATTGTCAATCGGTTTTCCAATAGGAATATTATCCCTTTGCTCTTCCACCGGGCATGCAGTAGTTACCACGCTGTATTCTGTGGGGCCATAGTTGTTGTATAACGCATAACTTCTCTTTACAAACGTATGCAGTTTATCTCCACCGGTGAGCAGTACACGCAAGGAGAAATTACCCGGCTCTATGGCCAAAAACTGCTCACAAAACTGGGTGGGTAAAAAGCTTATGGTGATTTGATTTTGTTCAAAATAGTCATACAGCTTCTCAATTTCTAACTTGATGAACTCCGGGACAATATTCAACGATGCCCCTGTTATTAAATAAGGAAACAGCTCCCATACAGAAGCATCAAAACCAAATCCAGCATAAAGCGTGGCATGGTCCCACCCTGTTACCTGGTAATACCTATTATGCCAATAACAAAGATTCACCAACGAACGATGCTCAATCATCACCCCTTTGGGCTGACCGGTAGTCCCCGAGGTATAAATGAGATAAGCAAGCCCATGAGAAGGCAAATCTAATTCCAGCGGATTTGAACCAAGACCGGAAAGAAGTCGTAAATCATCCTGGTGCTTCTGTTGTTGCCATTTCGGCTTACCGACAGATTTTTTGTTGATTTTTACCAGGACATCATACCTGAATTTGGTTAATTCGTTCTCTATGGTATGGATCTTATTACTGAATTCAATGGATTGGATTTCTTGAAATTCTACACCCAGGTCGTTCCAAAATCCCACAGCTAAAAATAACTCGGAAGAGAAATCGGTTTTGGTGGTATAATGTTTATCTTTATGGACATTTTTAAAAGCAGACAGTTCCCGGACCAATACATCCTTCTTTCCCTGGTCCATCACATCCCCGATAAACAGGTACCCTTTTTCTCCCAGTAGATGGATGCATTTTTTAATCACTTTCCTGAGATAATTGTGCCCATGAAAACATTGAACTACACTGTTCATAATCACCAGGTCAAAATCCTTTTCTTCAATTTGCCGGATTTCATGAGCGGCCAGGCAGGCCAGTTTGATGTTTTGATACCCTTTTTTCCTCACTTCCTCTTTATTCTTCTCAATAATCACTGCCGACAGATCGGTTCCATAGTATAACCCTATCTTTGGTGCCAACCGGTACATGCTGATACCGGAAGCGCAGCCGATTTCCAATACACGCATCTGTTTATGAAGCAGCGGTTCCAGTTTCTTTAGAATATTGTCTCCATATTCATCCATCTCTCCCCGGGAAAAAGGTTCACCGGTATAACTACTCACCCATCCGCCGCCGGTAATGTCATCGGCGGCTGTCTCTCCCACATGATGCCACAGTTCTTTATCCATCAACTCATTTTTCTCCTCTTCCTCCTCTGCATAAATATCATAACTATCCACACATAAATAAGAGTAAAGGTCCTCACACTCCCACTGCAAGCGATTCAACGTTTTTATTTGTCGCTTCTCCGAAATCACCGGACCGATACCCGCATCATTTATCATATATTTTATTCTTTCCGACGGGAGCCGCGAATCAATGGGGACATAAACACCACCGGATTTAAGAACGCTGAGGATGACAGCAGGTCGGTATAATGACTGCTCCATCAGTATCCCCACCGGTCCTTCCGATTTTATGCCTTTTTTAGAATAGAGGTAATGGGCTAACCGGTTGGCAGTCCTGTCCAGTTCTTTATAAGTCAGCTCCTCATTTTCATATACGATTGCTGTATGGTCCGGAGCTTTATCCACCTGTTCTTCAAATAACTGATGGATGGTTTTATGGTTATACACTCTGTCAGTATTATTAAACTCCTCCAATAACTGCTTTTTTTCCCCTGCGGTAATAATCTCGATATCTTTTAACTTGATGAAAGGATCGGCGATTACCGTTTTAATTATATTTTTAAAATGCCATGTCAGTCGTCGTATAGTGGCTGGCTTAAATAACATGGTGCAGTATTCCACTAAAAATTCAATAGCTTCCCCTTTCTCAAAGGCATACAGCGTCAGGTCGAATTTAGATGTTTGATCTTCAAATTCATAAGGGGAAAAAATGAGCCCTTTGACATTGGTTTCAGGTTGATCAAAATTTTGCAGGGCAAATGAAACATCAAAAAGAGGATTCCGGGAAGGGTCTCTTTCCAGGTTCAATTTTTCGATTAGATTTTCAAATTGCATGTCCTGGTTTTCAAAGGCTTTTGCGGAAGTATCCTTAATTTTGTTAAGAAATTCCCGGTATGTGTGATGTCCCCGGGGATAATTTCGCATAGCCAGCATATTCACAAACAAACCAATCAGTTGTTCAAGGTCTGTGTGACGCCGTCCGGCAACACCACTGCCCACAATGATATCTTCCTGCCCGCTATATTTGTACAACAGTACATTAAAAGCAGCCATCAGGTTCATATAAAGGGTAACCCCATGAGAAGTCCCTATTTGTCTGAATTTCGCAGCATCTGCTGCATCAACCCTAAACGGGTATCGTTTACCGGCAAAGTTAAAGACATCGGGCCGGGGAAAGTCTACTGGCAAGTCCAAACGGGGCATATCGGCAGCATCCTGGAATGAATAGAGATTTAACCAATATTCCTCCTGCGCTTTGATTCCTCCTGTTTCAATCAAATGGTTCTGCCACCCGGAGAAATCCCTATATTGGACTTTCAGAGAAGGGAATTGCTCTCCATGATAGCGCGTTGTAAACTCTTTGACCAGGATTCCCATAGAAGTACCGTCAGTAATAATATGATGCATATCCACCAGTAGTAGATATTCTTCTACTCCGATCTTCCCCAATCCTACCCGCAGCAGCGGCGGTTTGGATAAATCAAAAGGACGGATGAAGCTTGCACAGCGCATGGCGCATGGCGCATAGCGTTCATCATTACGCTTTGCGCTTTGCGCTTTGCGCTCTGCGAGACAGTACTCTATCTCGAATTCCACTTCATCATAGACCTTTTGCACCGGTTCTTCATCCCACATTTGAAAGGACGTTCTCAAAATCTCATGCCTCCCAATTAATTGCTTAAAACCATTGGTAAATCGTACATCATCCAATTTTCCCTTTACTTTTAAAACATAAGACATGTTGTACGTGGTATCGATATTCTCTAATCGATCTAAAAAGAAAAGCCGCTTCTGGGCGGAAGACAACGGGTAATATTCCCTTTTTTCCCTGGCAGGGACAGCATCATAAGCATGCCTCTCCATACCTCTAATCTTTTCGGCGATCTCTTTGACGGTGGAACCGCTAAGTATAACGATAACAGGGAATTCCACCTGGAAAGTTTTGCTGAGCTTAGATGATGCCATTACCGCGGTTAAGGAATCCCCGCCCAGTTCAAAAAAATCTTTATCTAACGGTACCTGGTCCAATCCCAGGACTTCCTGCAAGACAGCAGCGGTTTTTTCTTGCACCGGATCAAGATAGGGAAAGGTGGTTTCTCTTGCTTTTTGGTCTTCCCCGGGCTGAGGCGCAGCATCCTGGCGGTGTCTCTCTTGCTTAACATGACCGGAAATATCCACACTAAAGTAATGACGGTCAAAGGGATAGAGGGGTAAGGATACCCGGCAGTGATTCTCCCCGGGTTGAAATGCCTGCCAATCAATGGTTACCCCCAGGGACCATAACTTGCCAATTTTATCTAACAGGAAAGATATATCTGATATTGTTTCTTTATGATGTTTGATCAGGTTCAGGGTTTTATGTCCGGGGCCTTTGCCGGGATGACGATTGACAAACAGGATCAATCCCCTGCCGCTGCCCACTTCTATAAAAACAGTATGGGGTTCTTTAAACAACCGGTCCAGGCCTTCGGAAAAGCGATTGGTCCGGCGCATATGCCTGAGCCAATAATCAGGTTCTGCAGCCTCAGTGGTGGTGATCCAATTGCCTGATAAACCGGAGATATAAGGGATGGTGGGTTGATGAAAAGCGACCTGGTTTAATGTGGTTTTAAACTCTTCTAAAATCGGCTCAACCATCGATGAATGTCCGGCCTTAGGCACCCGCAGCCGCATGCATTCATAACCTTTTTTGGTTAATTGGTTTTCCAATGACTTCACTGCTGTGGGAGTGCCGGAAACAATGCAAAGTGAAGGTACATTCACTGCTGCCAATGACAGTTCATCGTTAAGATAAGGCTGGAGTTCTGTTTCCGAAAGGGGCACATTCATCATGGCGCCATCGGGCATTTGATGCATGAGGCGGCCCCTCTCAACCACCAATTTTAATGCGTCTTCAAGGGATAAAACCCCGGACAAACACGCAGCCACATATTCGCCAAAGCTGTGTCCTATCATGGCATAGGGATTGACACCCCATTTTATTAATAATCGCGCCAGGGAATAATCAAACACGAATTTTATCGGCGATGCATAGACAAACTGGTGAATCTCTTCAATACTTCTTTCTAAATGGGAATGCACAGCGTCCCCGGGTTGAGAAGGATAGGTAACCCCTTTTAAATCTTCTGTCATCAGGCTTTCTAAAATGTGGAAGCAGCGGTCCATTTCTTTTGCAAACAGGGGTTCATGCCGGTATAAGTCCAAACCCATATTGACGTATTGGGCCCCCTGGCCTGAAAACATAAACACAACTTTTGGATTTTCTAATGGTTGGGCAGCCGCTTCTCCCCGGGATGACGATAAAGCCTTAACGACCTCATTGGTGTCGCTGCAAACCAGGGATTTCCTGTAATTAAAAGATTTTCGCCCCAACTGTAGGGTATAAGCCGTTTCTGCCAGGGTTAGACCAGGATTAGTGGGATTCTCATGATTATCACCAATTAAAAGATTCTTTTTAAAATATTCCGCTAGATTTTCAGTCATCCTATCCAGGGCGGATTGGGTTTTAGCAGAGAGAAGAATCAATTGGTATTCCCTATCTTTTCTATTTTCACCAATGACCAATGACGAATGACCAATGACAGGACTTTCTTCGAGCACTACATGGGCATTGGTGCCGCCCAGGCCAAAGGAACTTACACCCGCCCGCAGCGGATTGCCTTTGTTGTCTCTTTTCCACTCTTTCGCTTCTATATTCACATAAAACGGGCTGTTCTCAAAATCAATGCGTGGATTAGGGGTTTCAAAATGAAGCGTGGGGGGAATCAAGCGGTGTTTCAAGGACAGGACGGCTTTGATAAAACCGGCCGCACCAGCCGCTGCATCCAGGTGACCCACATTGGTTTTTACTGAGCCTATGGCACAAAATTGACGTTTATCAGTGGCAAAGGCTTTTTTCAATGCTTCGATTTCCACCGGGTCACCCAGGACCGTGGCTGTTCCATGGGCCTCGATCATCGTGATGCTTTCCGGTTCTACTTCGGCCATCTGTAAAGCCGCCCGGATTGCTTCCACCTGGCCTTCCACGCTGGGGGCGGTATATCCTACCTTACGCCTGCCATCATTGTTGATGGCAGAGCCTTTGATTACTGCATCGATGCGGTCATTGTCCGCCAGGGCGTCATCTAACCGTTTTAATACCACCAGAACCACCCCGTCACCACCGTTGGTACCGTTGGCTGCGGCATCAAAGGCGCGGCACTTGCCGTCCGCCGATCGTATCATCCCGGGTTCATAAAGATACCCACCCTTTTGAGGCAGCCACACGGACGAACCACCAGCCAACACCATATCACTGTCACCGCTCAATAAACTCTGACACCCCATGTGAATCGCCACCAGCGACGTTGAACAGGCGGTCTGAATTGCCAGTGCGGGTCCTCTTAAATTCAATTTATAAGCCACCCGGGTGCTTAAAAAATCCCTGTCATTCAGACTACCGATAACGGTTTGTTCCGATTGGTTGCCTATGCGGCCCAACAAATGGCTGACCCACTGGTAATTGGCCAGGGTGCCTACATAGAGGCCGATGGCACCGGCATAGGTGTCCGGGTCATAACCGGCATCCTCAAGGGCATGCCAGGTGCATTCATGGAGGATGCGAAACTGGGGGTCCATCCACAGGGCTTCTCGACGTGTATAATCAAAAAATGCATAATCAAAATATTCGATACCTTCCAGCACTCCTTTGGCTTTCACATAATCTCTATCCTTTAACAATTGCGGGTCAATTCCACTCTCTTCCAACTCCCGGGTTGAAAAAAATGAAATAGACTCCCGCCCATTTTTAAGATTATCCCAGAATTCTTTGATATTTTTTGCCCCGGGAAAGCGGCCAGACATACCCACCACCGCTATTTCTAATCCTGTCCTTTTTATGTCCTGTTCCATTATTGCATCCCTATGGTAATTGATATGAGTTTGTTTTTCTTACTTTGTGGCGGTAAAGTGGATAGCTGTTGAAAAAAGATTAAAAGGAACAATTTTGATATTATTCCTACCACTGAAAATTAGATAAGCTACCGCCTCTGATAGATAATCCCTCCTGGAGAGATCAATCCTTTTTTAACATTTTTTACTCTTATAGCCATACAATCATTTTTAGTATTTATTAAAATTCACTCTACCATAATAATTGGATATTTGTAAATACTCAAAATTGTTGCATTTTCCTGGAAACTAGACAAAGACAATTTGCAATAAAGGCTTTTCAAGGCATATATTTACTATCTATACTCAAATAATTTTTTTTGTAACAAATTTTCAAATATGGTATTTATGTTGATATGGTTGTTAATAAAGCTTTTTGTTGATGTATGTAAATCTTTTAACCGTCATTGGTTATGCAACAATTTTTGTTATCATATCTTTTCTTTCCTGTTTTCCCTGAAGATATTAAGGTAAGACATTATATGAACGACGTTCACATCGAGTTCACATCGTTCATAGGAAGTGCATGGTATTACCAATAGGGGTGTCTGCGGAATATTCTTTTATATAGCAAGTTTCCGGGAAATCATTTTATCAATTGATGTTGGCATCGAAATTGCTATAGTAATATTGAAGAGGAATATAATGAATCAATTGTCGATTATATACTTGATTATGGGTTCTGTTTTGTTGGTAGGTGTAATGCTTATCTCTATTTCTCCCGACAATACCCCGGTGGTAAACCAAAAAGGAGAAGCACTAGTGGGACTTTCAAGCATCAATCCCCGGAAAGCCATTGCTCCGGGTTTTGGCAAGATATCCCTTTACTTCGTTCCTAACAAGGGACAGTTGAATGATAAATCCAAATTTTACTCCAACGTATCGGCATATAAGTTGGAGATGAAAGGGGAAGGATTATTATTTGATATTATCCGAAAGGCCGGAGGGGAGGGTGTTGACACCCCCCGGCCTTTCCTTTTTCATGGTTACTAGCTGCAACCTTAAGCAGATTCACCTCATAGGCAGCGATAAAACATCCGCGTCCTCAGCGGAAAAATAAAAGTATCTTAAACCTGAATTGAGCGATTTTTGTGGCGATTATAGAAAAAAGAGGTCAAAAATTATCTTTTTTGACCAATAAATTTTTAAATATATTAATATTATTATGGGTAACGGAGGTAAACATGAATCATAAAAATATCGGGGAGTTATACCGGGACATTTTAATTACTGTAATGGTTTTTTTTGTTGTTTTTGGGGCAGTGGTTTACGGTGCTAAGATAGATGTCACCACCACCATGGATAATGTAGAAGGTTCACTGCGGGCAGCGATCACAACGGCTAACACCAATAATGAGAATGACACCATTTATCTGCCGGCCGGCACATACGTTCTGAGTGGTAAG
>Ga0210084_1000144_pt1 | contig 11526 bp, 10 predicted proteins | sample China_Galinas_Co_3_FD_184863 | JGI IMG/M metagenome (GOLD analysis project Ga0210084, IMG submission 184863) | Wetland microbial communities from San Francisco Bay, California, USA, that impact long-term carbon sequestration -... | ecosystem: Environmental > Aquatic > Marine > Wetlands ... | reverse complement strand
TGCATCAGGGGAAAATCCTGAATCTTTTGTTTGAGTGCTTGAAGTTTTTTAACCGCCGTTTCGGCGTTTTCAAAGGCGGCTTTCGAAACCTCGGAGCATATGTCTTTGCCGACAATTTTATCCAGTATTTCAGCGCGTTCATTATCGAGGGCGTTCAGAAATGCGCTAAATTCTCCCTGAACCAACATGATCGATCGGGAGAAACGCTTAAAATCGAGGCCGGTGAGCGCTGCGATACGGTTGCGAACCATGCTGATCTTATCTTCGAGCAGCCGTTCTTTTCCGTTCATTTCGAACAGCTTCATTTCCGGCGGAAGGGTTTTCCCTTGGGCACTGCGCAGAGACCATGTGGAGCGGTAAACATTCCCGTTTACTGAAAATGTCACCATCGAAAAGCAGCGGGAGGTCTTTTTGCTCATAATCTGTTCGGGTGAATTTTTAAGCCGGGCGGTCTCGCCGTAAATTCCAAGTGAAATTGCATCAAAAATCGTGGTCTTCCCCGATCCGTTGGGACCGGTAATTGCAAACAGTCCGGACTCCTTGAGCGGAGACCGGTCAAAATGAATCTCCCATTCACCCTTTAACGTATTAATATTTTTGAATCGAACGTTTAATATCTTCATTGTTCTTACTCGCTTTCGTTGTGGCCGTCTGTATCTTCCTACGATACCGAAATATTATCTTAATTGATCGCAAAGCTTAAAATAGAATTTCTAACATAAACACCTTTCCGTGTCAAAAGCGTAAAGGTCGAAAAATTTGTTGCTCATCGGGTTAAAAAATCGTAAAATTTATGAGAAATTGCCGTGAGAATCTTTTTGGGGTTCCAAGGGGTCGTTGTCTCTCAGACCCAATTTTCTAAGTAAAAGCCAATTCAGTTCAAATTTGACAGGGAGGTCAAAGCGCAAGATGGAACGAAATATCGGATTTGTTTCAACACGTTTTTCCGGAACGGACGGCGTCACGCTGGAAGCCAGCAAATGGGCGGAGGTATTTAAAAATGACGGACATACGTGCTTCTGGTTTGCCGGAGAACTGGAACGAGATCCCTCAAAAAGCTTGCTGGTTCCCGAAGCCCATTTCCAGCATGCACAAACCCGATGGATCAACGAAAACGTCTTTGGCAGGAAGGGGCGCAAATCTTCGGTCACGGACACGATTCACGCCCTCAAAACCCTCTTGAAGATTCGGCTGCAGGAATTCATCGAACAGTTCAAGATCGATCTTCTGGTGGTGGAAAATGCGCTGACCATACCCATGCACATTCCTCTGGGTGTTGCCCTGACGGAATACATTGCAGAAACCCTGATTCCCACCATTGCACATCATCATGATTTTTACTGGGAAAGGACCCGGTTTTCAGTCAATGCCGTGGGAGACTACCTCCGAATGGCATTTCCGCCGAATCTCCCCAATATCGGACATGTGGTCATCAATTCCGAAGCCCAGGAAGAACTGGCGCTCCGGACGGGAATTTCGTCGACCATCATCCCCAATGTTCTGGACTTTGAAAATCCGCCCATGGTGAATGATAAAAGTGCCATGGATTTAAGACAGTTGATCGGCCTGACCCCCGACGATGTTATGATTTTACAGCCCACCCGCATCATCCAGAGAAAAGGTATCGAGCATGCCGTTGAACTGGTCAAGGAGCTCAAGGACCCCCGGTACAAACTGGTAATTTCCCATGAAGCCGGTGACGAGGGGCATGATTACGCCGAATGGCTCAAAGAAGACGCCCGCAGCCAGGGGGTGGATTTGCGTCTGTTCAATGTCCATATTTCGGATCCTTACATGGACCAACAGAAAAAGGAAAACCGATACACACTCTGGGATATCTATCCCCATGCCGATTTTATCACGTATCCCAGTCTGTATGAGGGGTTCGGCAATGCGTTTTTGGAAGCCATCTATTTTAAAAAACCGCTGCTCATCAATCGTTACGCAATATTTGTCCGGGATATCGAGCCCCAAGGGTTCGATCTGGCGGTCATGGACGGTTATTTGACCCAAAAAACCATCCGGAGCGTCAAAGAAATCCTTGAATCACCGGAGCGCAGGAAAAAAATGGTCGATCACAACTACAAAATCGCAACCCGTCATTATTCCTTTGCCGTACTCAGGAAATGCCTGAGAACTCTTTTGGTCAATTTCTTCGGCATCAATACCTAACCCATTCTCTCTAAGAGACATTTTCTGGTTGGCAACACGTTGGCTTTTTAGAATCATCCCCAAAAGGGTCGATGATTTTGAAAGAATTCAAAGGGTCTCACTTGAAATTTCTATGAAGCCGGACGGCATCGAAAAACTCGACCCTTACATAGGCCCTTGGTTTACTTGGACGGTCCGGTGTCGTTATCCAGAGCCTATTCTTCTTTTTTTATAATGGATCGGCTGTCGGCATTGACGATACGTAATTCCAAGGGGCTTTGCGTGTCGAGGTGAATGTCCCGCTGGGGGAAAGCAATGACAATCCCTGCTTTGCGGAACAGTTCGTCTATATGAAAGCGGATGTCGCTTTCAATGATGCGCCGATCCATAATACGTGTCATGCTGAGCCAAAAGTAAAGATCAAAAATCAGGGAATTGTCACCAAAATCATTGAAAAGCACAAAGGGTTCAGGATTCTTTTTCACCTTTTTATGTTCGTTGGCGACCTGTATCATGATGCGTTCGACTTCTCGAACCGGAGATCCGTAGATTACTCCTGCCGTTACCTGTGCCCGAATCTCTTTATCTGAATGGGTCCAGTTGACGATATTTTTCTCCAGAAAACTGCTGTTGGGCACCAAGATGTGAATATTGGCACCGGTGCGAATCCGCGTACAGCGGGCGCCGATCTCTTCGACTATGGCAAAGTTTCCTTCGATATCGATGAGATCGCCGATCTTTATCGGCTGCTCGGCCATGATGATGAAGCCGCTGATGAAATTGTTGATTAGATTCTGGGCGCCGAATCCCACACCAATGGCAATGGCGCCGCCGAGAAATGTGAATATGGTCAGTGGAATATTGACAACCCGCAAGGCAAACAGAACGATCAACAGCACGGTAAAATAATTAATAATTTTTTCACCGACTACGATCGTGGTTTCTTTAAGGTGGGTGCGTTTTAAAAGACGCCGGGTTACCAAGAGGACAATTCTTTTGACGAACGTAAGTCCTATGATCAGTATCAGCAGGGTTACCACAAGTTTTCTAACGGTCACACCATATCCATCAATAACCCACAGCTCAAGGTTCCAGAATTCTTTGACATTACTTGTCAAGTCGGTAAGTATCTTCCATAGGTTCGTGTATTCTCGTCTGGCGGCGATTTCATCCAAGAACCTTTGATGCAATTTTACGGTCGCCAGCAGCGTGGAAAAATATTCGAGATTGCCATCGGCCAGGCTGCGCATGGCCTGCAGTCGATTCTCCAGTTCTTGCCGGAGTCTTATGTCCGAATTCTGTTCGGATATTTGCTTGACCAGAACGGCAATCTGTGTTTGAAGGTCGGCCTGATTGCTTTCCTGTAGGCGCACCGTTCGTTCGATAGTTTTTTTGTGGGTTTCAAACTCTTCGTACCAGGTGTCCAATTGTTCGGTGTCGATCTTACCGTTGACCATGGCATACCGGTTTTTCCATACCTGCTCCTGTTGACTTAGAAGCTGCAATTCATCCTCTGCTTGTTCCAAAAGCTTCTGAGAGGTATTCCGCCGGGTTTCGTTGGCTTCTAAGGCGGCCTTGGCCAGGGCAATTTCCGTCTCTCCCCTGGCATTCACCGCCCTATCTTGAGCTTGCACCCATAGTCCCTCGACCCTAGTCTGTCCCCGAAGCTGTTCTTTGAGCCGTTTTTGCAATTCCGTCCTGGTTTGCTCAATGGTTTCGAGCTGTTTTTCCAGATCGCCCTTGTCAAAGTGGAGATATTTGCGCACCCAGGCGATGTTTTCTCGGGCAACATCGGCTTGCATTGATGCAAGCTGAATTTCCACAGATAGATTTTTTTGGTTTACGGTTTGCAGATCGAAGATTGCCTGGGCAATTTCCACCTCCAGTTGAGCTTGACCGATCTCCCATTTCAGTTTTGATGCCGCTATCCCCGTTTTTTCTTTGTATTTTCGAAGGGTCTGCTGGCCTTCATCCAGTCTCGACCGGGCATCTTCCATAGCCTTCTTTGCCAGGTTCTTCTCCCGTTCGGCCGTCTCTTTTTTTTGATCCGCCATGGCCAATTGGTCGAGGACATTGTCATAGAAGCTCAGAGAATAAGGCGCTTCTTGCGAAAGTTCTACCTGCTGCCGAGCCTCCCATTTTTTACCTAAAAGGGCTTCCTCTTTTTCCAGAAGGGTTTTTTTTCTCAGGGCCGTTATCAAACGTTGATAAACGGTTTCTATATCTTGAAGCTTTAAACTTCGATCTTGCAACTGGGAAAGTGTGATTCCAAGCTGATTGGCTTTTTGTCCGTTCTCCTCTGTCTTGGCCTCGGCCAATCTTTTTTTAACCTCATTGATCTTCAGCTCAATGTTAGTTGAATCGATCTCGGAAGGTGTCCCATTCTGGACCAGCGACAAAGGATCCTTTTTGGCTGCAAATGCGTTGGGCAAGACAGCGGTTAAGGCCATTATCAGGCCGAAAAACATAATTATGCCCGGGAAAACAATATCTTTTCGTCGGAAAAACATCGGACCGCTTGACAACCGACTCTCTGAAGGGCGGCGGCATAATGTCAATGGAGCTATCATAATCACCTCTTTTCGAAAAACTTCCCCAAAAATTTCAACCAATATCAGAACCCCTTCCCTTTAAGGGGATCATTTTTAATTGACGACCATTTTTAAATTTGAATTGACACGTTTTTTTCAAACAAACTCCCATGGGACGCATTTTCAACGGCTCTTTCTCTCTACCCCATAACGCCGGCAATGTAAAAGATTTTCGTAGGTTTTCAATACATTTCACATTGACACTTTTTTTGTAAAGGAATCGGCCTGTGACACTTGACTATTTAGGGGGGGTAATTTCAACTCAGTTTTTGGATTTAAATACAGGTTTGACAAAATTTCTCCTTTTGGATATTAAAAAATTTTCGGTCTGTTAATAACGGCATCTTATTTTATCATGTCATTTCTTCAGCAAGGATGAATTCATGAAAGATTGTGGAGTTAAAAGCAGGATCGGTATCGCTGCTATTCTTGAGAAAACAGAGATCAAAGAGTATTTTGACACCCTTTTTCTTTTAACCGCGGGAATTGAATTTGTAATATTTATCGCCCATTTTATCGGTTCCATCGGCCCCGAAAAAGGACCCTTTCCCTGGAAACAGTATTTTTTCGTATCCTTTATGGCTCCGATTGTTCTGATGTTTATCGTGGGTCTCATCATTATCGGGTTCAACTATTATTTATATGGCAGTCAGCGAACGGCCTTCGATCTGGAAGACAGTTCCTTTGTCGGGACCAAACTGAAACGGTTCGGGCACAGCTTTAGATTTCTGTTTTCCATAATTCAGCAGGTGCCGGTCCTTGCAGGTCTGTTTATTCTGGGGATCAGTTCCGTTGTCTTGTTTAAGTTCGATGTCATATTGAGGGTGTTGGGACATCTCGGCGAAAGGACGGCTTTTTACCTTTTTATTTTACTTGGCGTGATTGTGGCCGGAATTTTGATTTTTCTGCTGCTCTGGCTTTTCTGGCAATTTAAACTCCATAAATATCAGATACAACAGCAATGGGAATACAAACAAAAGGTGATCGAAACGTCGGGCCTGATTATTCTCGACAATAATGTCGTATTTAATCAAGACGGAAAAATTGTCTCCCATGATGGAATCATCGAACAGATTGAAAATTGAGAGATCTGTCCGACTTACGGCTTGGACCTCAGCAACTCATGGTAAGCCCGGGTCAGCTTGATGAACCTGCCGGGGTCACCGCCTTTGTCCGGATGAAGTTTTTGAACCCGCTGCCGGTAGCGTCGAACCAGGTCTTTACGACTCATTTTTTTCAACGCTGCCGGAGTCTCTTTGAACAAGGCTCCGGCTTCATCCAGGTCAGCCTTCCGGAATTTTAACGGCGGTCGATAATCCCTCCGACTGTTGATAAAATTCCGGATGTATTCTTCAATAAACGATTCAGGTGCGTAATCGTAATCGAAATACATGAGCACATACCGAACCAGGTATTGATGCAACCTGTCGCCGGATTCCATACCGCCCCAGAATCCCGGATCGCCGTTCAGTCGGCAGATTTCCGCTATAAAGTGTTCATCCACCTTTTCCGGGTCCAGCATTTTCGGTGCGGTCCGGGCAAACCACTCGTTGAAGAAATTCTGCAGATTAAAGACAGCATATACATAGGTTTTAAGTTCCCGGGCCGCCAGAATTTTCTCCATTTCCATGATCATCTGTTCGATTTCATCTCTCGATTTGGCGTTGAGCACTTGAAAAAGTGCGCGGGGGGCCCTGGCAATATTGCACGGGTCCGTTCGTCCGCACTTTAGATAGAGAATTCGACGCCGGTCGAAAATATGAAACTGATCGACCGCCGGTATTTTCACCGTCTTGAAGACCCTGCGGCTTCCGGCGTTCATCTGACGGTTCCGAAAGGTTTCCAGTGCCCTTTGGATGTCCGGGTCCAAAAAACGCCAGAATATATCTTCCACCTCATGGGGTTCTGGATTAACGTTCAGTGAATTCAGCCGTTCTTCGATGGATTCGTGGATGTAAAAAGAATTGCCCCCGGGATAAACGATGAAACGACCAGGATCGGTTCCCAGATCGAACAAATCCCTGCTCACAAACTGACGGTGTTGACGGTAAGATTCACGGATAGTATAATACGTTCGACCCTTAATTTTTTTTTGGGCAAGATACAAAATAATTTTCCTTCCACATCCCGTTATTCCATCACGCCGCCATTCCAACCCCGGAGCAAAGCAAAACCGAGTTCGTTCTTCGTCCTAAGTTGAGCGATTGTTGAGTCATTGATCCCCAACATAAATGCGCTGAACGCGTTTGGATACACCACAGGTCAATTCATACGTTATGGTTCCTAATTTTTCTGCAACATCAAGGAGCTGAATGGAATCCTGAACCCCATCACCCCATAAAATCACTTCGTCTCCGGGGGTTACCGGGTCCTTGCCCACATCGATCATGATGTGATCCATGGTAACCCGACCGACCATTGGGTACCGTTTTCCTTTGATGAGAACTTCACCTTTGTTCGTCAAGTCGCGGCGAATCCCATCTGCATAGCCGATGGGCAGTACAGCGATTGTTGTGGGGGTTTTTGATATCCATCGTCTGCCGTAGCTCACCGGAAAATCGGCAGGAATTTTCCGCGTATGGGCCACAAATGTTTTCAAGGTCATCACCTGTCTGGGCGTTATCCATCGGGACGTCTCTGTTGAAGGGTAATGACCGTACATCAATATACCGGGTCGAACGGCTTTGAACCTGCTTTCCGGCATATCCAGAACCGCGCCGCTGTTGCCCATGTGGATCATCGGCGGTTGTTGATGTTTTTCTTTCAAACGGGAAAGTATCTTTCCAAATCTGGACAATTGAAGGTTTGCGTATGTCTTGTCTTTTTCATCTGAGGTGGAAAAATGTGAGTAGAGTCCTTCCCAAATACAGTGTTTTGACTGCAACAGGGCATCAAAGAAAGCGGGTTCCCGGTCCAGAAGAACACCGATTCTTCCCATGCCGGTCTCAACGTTTACATGGACGTTCGCCTGTTTTTTCTGGCTGGCTTTTTCAATCCAACGGATGTCCGCCTCACCAAATAGGGTAATTCTGAAACCGGCTTTTATGGCCTCAGGAATTTCATTTGGGAATACCCTTCCAAAAATTAGTATCGGCCGAGATATTCCGCTTTCCCGTAATTCCATGGCCTCTTGAAACTTTGCCACTGCAAAAATTTTAAAACCGTCTTTCACAAGACGTTTGGTAACGGCCACAGCACCGTGCCCATAAGCATCCGCTTTTACCACCGGAATTATCTCGGACGGGGAAACCTTCTGTTGGATGGCACGGATATTGTAAATCAAATGGTCCAGATTGATCTCTGCATAGGTCTTTAAATTCATTGATTGGCCTTTTGTTTTTGAGATTTTAACCACACCCGATGCTGTCGACTCGTTTCGAGTTTTAACATCGTATCGTCGTTTCGGAAGCTAACCTTCTTTTTTTAACGGTTCAATTCTGACGGCTTCGTAAAAAGTCTTTTGTGAGCGATATCGAGTAATTTTGGAAAAAGATTCTCGACGCGTCTGGCGTAAAAAATTGCAAGCTGTTTGAGGATGTTAGCCCGAGTTCTTGCAATTTAGCCAGGCGAGTCATGAATCCCAAAATTGTTTGCGGAGCGAGCAAAATCGAACTTTTTACGAGTTCATCAATTTTCCAGAATCGGATAAATTTCGTGCAAAAGAAAGCCCAAAAAGAAGACAGAGAAAACCGAATCAAGTTTAAGCAGACCGTCAAGTCTTCGAATTCCAAGATAAATTTAAGGTTTTAGAAGCATATTGTCAATGAGGCGGGCTTTTCCCACTTTGACTGCAAGGGCCATCCGTATGGGCCTGTCGATGGTTTCGACATCAACTAGGGTTTCCGGATCGCAGATGGCGATGTAATCGATTTCGGTATCTGGATGAGATTGTATCAGGTCTGTTGCCGAGTCGATAATTTCTGATGCATCTTTCGTTCCGCTTTCAAGAAGCGACTGTGCGTGGTCCAAGGTTTGGCAAAGAGACAGAGCACTCTCCCGCTGTTCCGGTGTCAGGTAGGTATTTCGGGAACTCAAAGCAAGCCCGTCAGGTTCCCGAACCGTGGGTCCTCCGATGACGGTGATATCAAAATTAAGATCACGCACCATCTGGCGTATGATCACCAGCTGCTGATAGTCCTTCTGGCCAAAAACAGCCACATGGGGTTTGACTATATTGAATAGTTTGGCGACGACGGTTGCAACCCCTTTAAAGAACACCGGCCTCGAATTCCCACAAAGGTGATTCGGCAGTTTCTCCAGTTCCACATAGGTCTGAAATCTGTCTCCGTATATCTCATGGACATCCGGGACAAATACTGCATCTGCGCCTTCTTTTCGAACCAGGTCGAGATCTCTTTCGAGATCCCGGGGATATGTCTCTAAGTCTTCACCGGGACCGAATTGGGTGGGATTTACAAAAATACTCACCACCAGATCATCTCCATGGGTCTTCCCCTCCCGTATCAGGGACAGGTGGCCTTCATGGAGAAATCCCATGGTGGGGACAAAAACGATGGTCTTTCCCTTACGGCGCATACGATCAGAGCGCGCCTGAATTTCCGTTACGTTGGATATGATTTCGATAACGTTCACCTCAAAATTTTAAAAAAACCATAGACCAACAAAAATACAATGTCAACCTGCCAAGAATAGGGTCCAATGGATCATTCGAACCGTCTCGGTATTTCTTCAACCGGCTAAATTCATGGAAAAAAGAATGTTAATTCGTGTCCACCCACAATTGTTAAATGGGTACGTGGCGTTTCCAATTCATAAATGAGCAATTTTTGTCCGGATCAAGGCCGCCCCAGTTAAATATGCTTCGCATTTCACGGGGCAAGCACAAGGGTTTTCGGCGAGGCCTACTTCCTGTATGCCGCAGCCGGAAACCCTCGGAGAACGGAGATCCGGGCAAAAAGGGACATTTATGGATGGAAACTAATTCACAAATAAAACAGATACATCTTTGGCCAAGTTGAAAACTTTTTGGGAAATACTCCCCAGAAGGAAATCTTTGATTCCTGACACACCCCTTTTCCCCATGACGATAACATTATATCCGTCTTGGGCTTCTTGTATAATATCTCTGGCAATCCCTTTATTTTTGAACGCTGCTTTTGTGGTGATGTTGTTTTCTTCGAATCCCGCGTCCAAAAGCATCGTTTTGGCTTTTTTCAATGCGTGTCCAACCAACTCCTTTTTTTTATCTTCAAGCAGACAAAAAGCGCTTTGTTGAGATGTAAAATAGGGCGTTAACTCAGGGCTGTTCATTTCGCATAGGGTGGCCGTGTCTTGCATGACGTTGAACAAGGTAATCTTATTGTCTATAGAAAAAGAGTTGGATACAAATTCGACTGCGCGCAACGCATTTTCAGAATCGTCAATGGCCACTAATATTTTTTTGCTCATCTTTCAGGGTCTCCTTTTCATGGGTTTTCGGTTTATGTTTCGTCTGTTGATTCCTTTCTACGCAAATTTTAACCAAATTTCTTCTTAAACGCTTCGTAGGGCGATGTTTTTATCTGATTTAAGGTTATCTATGCCAGCCCCCATGAATAACTGCAAGGGAATTTTAATTGGGGATAAATTTCTATATGAAAATGGAAGAATTTCAGATTCGGGAAAGGTCAAAAATGGGGGGTCTGGGCAGTTTAACGTCTTGCCCGGGACTGACGACTGCAGCCGCTGCTACAGTGCGCAACTCTGGGTATGGTAAACCGTTTCATGGGTTTCACCTCCTTCTATTTTTCAACGTGCTGCCAGGTTTCAAATTGAAACATTCTTCAATTTCCCGTTAATGGCCGGGGAAATCGAGTAATACGGATTTGTGCTTGTCTTGGATACGAGTTCATCCATAACGGGTTCTTGATCACATTTATACTGACAATCCAGACAATTCCAATGGTTCCAGTATTTTTTACTGGCAAGGTCGAGACAGTTTCGATAATGCCTACAAAAGACATTTCTGTAACCTTTGGCGTGGACAGGACTTCTCTCTTTTTTCATGGCTTAACTCCATTTTTTAATACAGTTAAGGGAATGATCTATTAACTATACACCATACTAATAATGCCACAATGTGGTGATGTCAAGGAGATCCAACTGACACCCGGCAGCGCTTCACAAAGAAGTTGCTTTAATTGCTCACTTAAATACATTGTGAACTCGATGTCGAGATATTCGGCAATTCGCCGGTTGGCATTCTGCTTATAATTCTTCCATATCGAACTCTTTGAAATCAAACCAATATCCGGTGTTCGTGATATAGTCCAGTTCGGCCTGAACCGCAGCGATGTGGTTCTCTTCGATCTCCAGAAAACGGGCGAACATTTTTTGACCCTCATCGGTCATTTCATTGACCATGTTCTGGTAAAAACTGCTAGTTTCAACTTCCGCTTTCAGTGCCCTGCTGAGGATGATTTTCACACTGCTGAGGTCTTTTTTGGCCATATGGGCCTCGACTTTTTTCGTCTCTCTTTGGATGATTTCTTTGGCTGGAATGGAAGATTCCAGTTTTTCAGCAGATATTTGCCCGGTTCTTTGCCATAAATCGAGTTTGTGTATTAAATAATCAAGGTGATGCTGCTCATCATCTTCCATCATCTTGAAAAATTGCTTTCCTTCCGGATCAGAAACCTTTTCAAAAGCATCCCGGTAGATATCCCGAATTTTGGTTTCGTAATCCATGGCTGTCTGGATCGCTTTTTCAATCTCCACTGCTTTTCTCCTATGTTTAAGCGGTTATCGGGTTTAAATGGGTATAACTTCATGATTGGCCCGGATT
>Ga0210084_1000143_pt1 | contig 11536 bp, 11 predicted proteins | sample China_Galinas_Co_3_FD_184863 | JGI IMG/M metagenome (GOLD analysis project Ga0210084, IMG submission 184863) | Wetland microbial communities from San Francisco Bay, California, USA, that impact long-term carbon sequestration -... | ecosystem: Environmental > Aquatic > Marine > Wetlands ... | reverse complement strand
ATCCGGTTCCGCCAGTAATGAATATACAGAAAAAAGCCCCGAATCAGACCGGCCATAGAGAATCCTGAAGTCCCGGGTCTGATATTTTTTATCGATAAAGGGGATTAATTCGCGGGTGATGAATTTTAAAAATTTTTCAGCTCCACCTGAAGATATCATGTACTTACTCTCAGTGGGTAACATATCCCGGTTACGATTGGTATTAAGAATTCCCACCAGGATCATCCCGGGAACCTCATCCCCCCCCAATTCATCAAGAATCTCCGCCGACCTGGAAAAATAAGTCGAATCATTGGCATCAAGAAGATAAACCACGGGATATCTCTCTTGAGACTCTCCATAATCTTCAGGAAGGTGGACCCGGAACAATCGTTTTTCCTCCAGGTATTGGGAATATATTTTTTGATATTTTCTTCCTGTTAAAAAAAAGTAAAAGAATACCCCTATCCCATAAATCAACACCAAAGCCATGATTAGCTTCTTTTTATTCACCATGACTTACCCTGTACCATTAATCTTCTTTTGTCATCATTTCATCCGGCTTTCTTTTGATTTCAGCCACCAAAGTACCTGGAGACATTCCCGGGAATGCGGGGTCTTCATAGGAGCTTATACGTAATACCAGCCAGGAATGTTATTCAAATGGTAGTTTTAACTTTTTTTTGTTTTTCTACCTGCACCTGTAACCTGCACCTGTAACCTTTATTAAAAAAGATTTTTGGTGGAGGAGACAAAAATTGGTGACGAATTTTGGGTTGACATTTGATTTTAATTCTGTTAAATTATAATTTCCTTTAAAAAAGGATACGTTGTGTGTTTTTTGTTTCGTTTTTCCTCAAGTGGAGAAAAGAAACAAGCTGGATTGAAAAGTAAAATGCAAAGGAGGAAATCCAATGGCCGTCGGAAGAAAACTTATCAATAAATTACTGCCGCACGCAGGACTCATTACAGTAACCGTTTTATGTCTCCTGGTTCTTTTAACTTTCCATTCACATCTCCTGGCAGAAGAACCGTTTGCTCCCTGGGCCAAAATGACCCCGGGTGGAGAGGCCCCATCTCAACAAAAGACCCCAACAAAATCGCAAGTTGGAATTCCAGCTTATCCCAATGCCAATATTATCTCCATTGTTTCAATGGAAGATAAAAACAGTGGTAAAACAATTAATATCGTTCACCTGGTTTCCGCGGATACCCCGGAAACGATTAAAGCCTTCTATCAAAAAAAACTGCCGGAAATGAAAGGATGGAAGTTTGATGCAGTATTCGAGGCCTTTCACACAGGCACGGATTACACGACGGCCATGTCCCAATTTCAACCCTATATGGAGATAATGGAGATTTCCCTCAATGCAAATGACCTGAAGCCCGTGGATCCCTCTTTAAAACAGACACTTAAAGCCAGGATACAAATTGCCTATAATCCCAATTAACCCCATGGCATGGGGGACCTATATGCTGCGCAAGTCGTTTGTGTTAGTTTTCATTCAGCTCCGGGTGAAGGCGCGTGCGACGCATGGCCCCTGTTAGGTTTGAGATGACATCTGAACGATGGAAAACCCCAGGACCGTGAATATGGTGCAGCAGCCTGCGGCAATTACCGCCGCACTAAAATTCCTTAAGCCTGCTTCTCAAGGAACTGCGGGTGAGTCCCAGGTATTCGGCGGCCCGGGTTTTATTGCCGTTAAATTTCGACAGGGCTTTTTGTACAATTTCTTCTTCCAGGGCCTTTAAATCCAATTTGTCTGCCGGCAGCCTGATTTTACCCGGCTCAAGCACAATGGTCCCTGTCTCCGGCCCACGAAAAGAGGTATCACTATCCGCATCGGTTAAAAACCGGATATATTCCGGCCGGATTTCTATATCGTCGTACAGCAGCACGGCACGTTCAATGGTATTCTGCAGTTCCCGGATATTTCCCGGCCAGGGATATTCCTCCAGGATTTTTACCACATCCCGGTGCAGGAAGCGAAATCGTCGATTCTTTGCTTCCGCATAGCGGGTTAAAAACAACTGGGCCAATGGTGCAATAGCCTCTTTGCGCTCCCGAAGGGGCGGCACCCTGATGTAGGCTACATTCAACCGGTAAAATAAATCTTCCCGGAACCGGCCTTGTTTGACCTTTTGCTGCAGGTTCTGATTGGTAGCACAAATCACCCGGATATCCAGGTCAATTTTTTTTAGCCCCCCGACCCGGTAAATGGCCTTCTCTTCCAGGACCCGCAGCAATTTGGGTTGAATTTCCAAAGGAAGGTCGCCGATTTCGTCCAGGAAAATCGTCCCCCCCTGGGCCAATTCGAATTTCCCAATGGCTCCCTTTTTTTTTGCATCGGTAAAGGCCCCGCCTTCATACCCGAACAATTCAGTCTCAAAGAGGTTGGAAGGGATGGCGGTACAATTAATAGAAACAAAGGGGGTAGTCACATCGCCCTGGCCGTAGTGAATCAACCGTGCCACCACCTCTTTCCCGGTACCGGTTTCTCCTTCGATCAACACCGGCAAAGAGGGGTCTTGATACAATTTTTCCGTCATGTCCCGGATTTCCCGCATTTTTTCGGAAAATATCCCGATATTACCGATGCCAACTATTTTACTGTAAGCGCTTTTGATAAGTTCATATTTTTCCTTAACTTCACTGGCGGCCTTACTCACTTGATTTTCAAAATTGGTTTTTAAATCCAGGTTTTCCTTCAGCAAGGAGATATGTTCTTCGACGCGCCTGACAATACTGGCCAGTTCCTCCACATCGATGGGTTTCAGCAGGAAATCATACGCCCCCGCCCGCAGCGCCTGGATGGCGGCGTCCATATTACCGTAACCGGTAACCAGGATGATGTCTGTGAATTGACTTTGGGGCAGCGATTTGATGTAACGGGAAAGCTCGATTCCATCGATTCCCGGCATACGAATGTCTGAAATCACCAGGGGAAAGGGTGTGGTTTTGTATTGCTTCAAAGCCTCGCTGCTGTCCCCGCATTCGATTACATCATGCCCCAACTGATGGGTCAAAAAACCGGAAAGGGCTTTAAGGCTTAACTCTTCATCATCGATCAACAATATCCTCATGGAGTTTTATCCTTATTTTGCTCACTTCCCATGTTCCCGGCAGATGTGTTTCGTTCTCTCTTCCTTTCTACCGGTATACCCGTCTCTTTCAGGGCTAAGGGGAACTTAATAATAAATTGAGCACCACCGCCGGCATGGTTGGCCGCGGTAACTTTCCCACCGTACTTATCGATATAGCGTTTCACAATCGCCAACCCCAATCCCATACTTTCCCCACTGTTTTTGGTGGAAAAGAAGGGATCGAAAAGTTTACTTTTATCTTCGGTGGGAAGACCCGGTCCATTGTCCCGGATAACCAACAGGGCAAATGTTTCCTCTATAAACGTATTAATCTCGATTTTTTTATCTTTTATCTTTTTTGCATCCAATGCATGGATAGCATTTACCACCAGGTTGACAATGATCTGTTCAAAGTGAACCAGGTTGCCTTTTACCATCAAGGGTTCGGTTTCCATTTTAATCAATTCTTGAATACCGTGGGCACGAAGCTGCTGCCGGGTCAGGGAAAGGGCATTTTTGACGGCCTGGTTAATGTTCACCTCTGAAATTTTCGGGGAACCGGGTATGACCCAAAATGCCCGCATATGTTCGATGATCTCCACGATGCGCTGTACACTTTGGGATATAATATCCAATTGATTGGTAAAAGGTTCCGGCAGTGCACCGGGATTTCGTTTATTCCAATATTGAACGCTGTCCGATGTTACTTTGATGGCATTGAGGGGTTGATTGATTTCATGGGTAATACTGGCGGCCATGACGCCGATGGAAGCCAGCCGCGCGGAGCGTTCCGCGTGCTTCACCGCCCGGACATGTTTCTTTTCCGCTTCTTGCCTGGCTTCACACTCCTGCTCCAATGCCAACTGTGCCTCTTTATGCTCTTTAATTTCAATGTTTAATCTTATATTGGTATCCAATAACTCCCTGGTATTTTCCCGTACCATTTCTTCCAACCGGCCCCGGTATTGCCTCAATTCCTTTTCCGCCCGCTTGTGAAAAAAGATCATAAAAAAAGTGATAAGAGTCATAAACCCCAGGAGCATCAATAAAATTTCATTTTTTTGCGACTCCATGGCGTCAAACATGGGAGTTATTTCTTTTAGGCTGAGGACCCCGCCTATCTTTCGTCCCGCGGCATCATAAAAAGGAAATACACCCCTGACAAAATGGCTGTTTTCTCTTGATATCTCCTCCAATACAATGCCGTCATCAGGTATATGTTCTATCCCTTCCAATGCCTTTATAAACCGGTCCAAATAGATACACTGCCAGGTGGAATAAACATGCAGGAGGTGTTTCATGTCATCCCAATTATTACGAAGCGCCTTTTCAGTGGTGATAGAAGACCATTTATTCCGGTCCAAATACTTTTTCTTTAATAACAAACAGTATTCATTGCCTGTTTGCTCTTTTAGCATTTCAAGAAAATCCTCTACTTGAATACCCAACTCCATATAGCCGATCAATTGGTTCTTATAATAATAGGGATGTACGGCCCGTAAGGCCAGGGCGGTTTTTCCCAGCTCTTTACCCACCGTAAATGATTTTGTTTTTATACAATTATCCAGGGTGGTCCGGGTGATGCGATCATTGAAAAGATGAGGGCTGTGAATGCGCAGAAAACAAGTCTTTTCCGGTTCAGGGTTTAAAAAATACCAGTGGGTAATCCGGTTTTGGCTCTTAAGGTCTTTGAATATTGGGTAACATAATTGATAAAGGGCATCCCGGTCCCTGGCAATAAATTGAGCGGCAATGACTTCATTCACCAGGAGGGTCTTAATTACGGCCGACAGCATATTGGCGGTACTTTTTTCAAGGTCTAAAAAAGCTTTCCTGGCGGTCTTCATGGAGGTTTTGGTAATTACCTCTACGTTATGGTTGTTGGAAATAGCGAATAAATGAATAACCCCCAGGATACTGGCAACAGCTAATCCGACGATAATAAAAATCGCCCGGTACCGGTAAATAAATTCTTTTATCCCTTTGATTTTGCTTTTTTTTTTGTTCATTTACTTTTTTCGTTATAACTAAATGATATAATAATGAATTAAAGAGATATTGTCAAGTTAAATCCCAATATAGGGTGAAACTTGCTGCCAGATTCCGGGTGAAACCCCGACCTTTACATATCCAGCCGGAGTTGAAGGTAAAATTTATCAGGCCAATCGTCTATGTCTTCCCCAAAGCACTCTGTCTCCCGTTCACAACTTGCCTGTTTCGCAGCAGGTACAGCCACCTGTTTATCGATGAGGTTCGAACCGCTGACATTAAACTCTTCCTCTAACCAGGTGTCATATGGAGAATAAAAATGAGTCCAGAAGGGATACGCATCCAGCAAATTATCATTGAGCATATTTGCTTCTACCCATTCCTTTGCTTTTTCTTCCGAATCAAACTCAATAACAATTGCCTCTCTTTTCCCTTTTTCGATGACCAGGTAAAAGTACATGCCAATAACGGCCACCAGGACTCTATAGAACCTTAACTCCCTATCGAAATAACCGACTAACATCGATACCCACACTTCACTTTGTTTTAATTTCGAAAATGATGCCATTCGGAACTCCCTTGTTCTTTAACCTGAATTGATTAATTTTTTCATCTTTCAGTCCCCTGAGGCTTGATTTTTATCCCACTTTAAGGTATAGTGAAATGTTACGGATATGCAACTAAAAGCCGCAGCAATATAAATGTTTGTGAATCTTAAGAACATAAAATGATTATATGGCAACTTTTATAATTTGTCAAGACCCAGAGGTGTCGAAATTGAAAAAAATCAAAGAACGCCTAAAACAAATCAGACAATTAAAAGGCCTGAAGCAAAAGGACATGGCCAAATTATTGGGGTTGAGCAGTTCTGCTTATTCAAAAATTGAAAAGGGAACAATCGATTTAACATTAAAAACCCTTCTAAAAATTGCAAAAATATTCGACGATGTTTCAATGGACTGGTTTTTAACCGGGGATAGTACCTATGACTGCCGGGGATTTGGGAAGTATGCGGAGGATGTCCGGGAAATGATAAAATATATGGAAGAGAACAGGGCAAGCATGCACTCAATTTTAAGCTATTTTTACCAGTTGAAAGATAAACAAGAAATCGGGGAGCAATTGGATATCCGGAGCGGTAATGGTCCTAGGACGACCGGATGATGTTCAGGACCTTTAAAATCATAATAGCAATCACAAATAAAGAAAAATACAACACACGATATTCCTTGTTTTTCATGTAATAGGAAATGTTATATTCGCCTCTTTTGATTTTTTTTATTTTAGGAAAAAACGAGTGTGACTTCCTGGCATACTCCTCATATTTTTTGCCGAATTGTTTTTTCAACCGCTGGTGCTCCAAAACCATTAAAAAAGGAAAAAACAAGAGGTAGAAGCCAAAAAAGATGGCATAACTATACACGTTGTTTCCTGCAACGGCAATGCCTAGTCCCAGGATAAAATTCCCGAAATAGAGTGGATTGCGGGTAAGGGAAAACGGTCCGTTGGTGGCCAATTTTTTGTCTTTATCAATATAACCTGAAGCCCAGGCCCGAAAAAACATCCCGGCGATAATAAAGAAAAACCCTACTGCAACAGATACAGGAGAAGGTTCTGCCAGGTACAGCAGCGAAATTAAACACAAAATACCCACAAAGGAACGGTACCTGATGATTATTTCAATGACATTTTTCATAAATCTTCTCGATGGCCTCAATTATTTTATCGATGTCTAATTTCTTAATACAATCTATTTTACCACATTTTTTTTTATAACAAAAACTGCACTCCATTTTTTTTAACACATGAACACTTTCTTCCAATAAAGAGCCATTCCGCCGGGGAGACGTGGGACCGAAAAAACCTACGGAAGGCACCTTGACCATATCTGCCACATGCAGGGCTAAGGTATCCGCGGAAACCGTTAAACAGGAATATTGAATCAGCAGTATCAGTTCACTAAAATCAAAAAAATCCGTCATCGATGTTTGAGTCTCCCGGGCGATCTCCCCGGCCACTTGCTTCTCCTTCTCATTACCCCACAATATAACCACGGGACAATTGCACCTTTTTTTGATCTTTTTAATGATTTCGATGTTTTGGGAGGGGGTCAGTAACTTACTTTCCCACCCACCCCCAATATTTAAGATGATATAATTATTCTTTTGCAGTTTGTTTTCCGCCAGGAAGCGCCCCAGTTTCTGACTGACGGGTATGTGTTTTAAGGAGTATTCAACCACAGGTGGATTGGAGGTGGTAACCAGCCCCCGGATAAGGTGAATATTCTTAAATATCACATGATTATTTTCATCAAAGTGGTCCACCTGTTGTTTATAAAAATACCGGGCCGGCGGCTCTTTTAGATTTTCTTTTGCGAATCCGATGGAATACCCCTTCAATATCCAGGCAAGGATAGAAGATTTTAATAATCCCTGGAAATCAATAATAAGATCAAATTGTTTCCTGTACAAAGAGCGGATTCTCAGTACTTCCTTAATTTTATTGAAAAGGCCCTTTACTTTCAGATTCAAGGTGATGACCTCGTCGATTCCCGCAACATTTTTTAACAATTTTGCCCCTGAATTTTCCGCGAACCAACTGATCTTCGAACCCGGGAACTGCTTTCTCAATAAATTAAACGCAGGTACAGCGTGGATGATATCACCCAGCGAAGATAACCGAATAATGGCAACTTTTTTATACTCAGGGGCTTTCATGTTAAAATGTCAAACGCCGTATAATTTTTTATGGTACATTATACAGCAACAAGCGCCAATGTCAAGGGTGGATAAATTTGATAATTTATGCTATGATTTTAACCTGAGTTGAGCGATTTTTGTGAATGAGGAGTGCTTAGATGTTGGTGCCAGGAGATTTTCAAAAATTTGCAGGCATACCCCCCGGTATATCGAGAATTTTTGAAAGCCTCATGGTACAACAGATGAGTGCTAATCGTCGCAAAAATCGCTCAATTCAGGTTTAATGAGGAACAAACATAACGGAAGCCAATATGGATTTAATGGATATACCTGATAAATTAACGTTTAAAAGACAGGAGGTGATAAGACTTACCAAACTGGATGGAAAAGTGATTGATTACTGGCAGAGGGAATTTGGGGGATTTGCTCCAACTATTAACAAAATGGGCGACCAATTTTACACCAGGAATGATGTCCAATTGATTTTTAAAATAAAACAATGGATGATCGTGGAAAAAATCGAAAAATCAAAAATAAAAAATTTATTAATCACAGAACAGGGCTTTTCCGGGACCTATAGTGAGAGAAATAGCAATAACGCGAATTTCGCAGCGGAAACCCAAAATATTCCTAAAGAAAAATTAAAAATTATTAAGCATCATCTACAAGAGATATTGACAATTCTTGATAAAAATGATAAAAGATAGAGTAGTTATTGATAGTCGGGACGTGGCGCAGCCTGGTAGCGCACACGCTTGGGGTGCGTGGGGTCGGTGGTTCAAATCCACTCGTCCCGACCATCTAACTATTCCTGGAAATTGGGAGCAGTAACAAAAAAAATGAAAACACTACTATTGACGAACGATGACGGAATTTTGTCCACCGGGCTCAGTTACCTGAAGAAATTTCTTTCTTCCAAATACGAATCTATATACGACATTTATGTGGTGGCCCCTGACCGGGAGCGCAGCGGTGTCTCTATGTCCATTACCATCAACCGGCCCCTGCGAATGAACCAAATAGGAGAAAAAGAGTTTAGCGTGGACGGGACACCAGTGGATTGCATAAATATTGCCTTGCAAAAAATTATGCCCCAATGGCCGGATTTTATCATTTCCGGTATGAACGAAGGTGAAAATCTCTGCGAAGATGTTTTTTTCTCAGGTACGGTAGCGGCTGCATATACCGGTCATCTGTATGGTTTGCCTTCATTGGCGGTTTCTTTAGTCCCGAATAAAAAAACCGGTGAATTTGATTTTAACACCGGAGCCCATATCACGGGACAGGTGCTGGATAAATTACTGCCCCTAAAAAATACAGCCGTGGTTTATAATCTCAATATTCCCTACCCTACAACGGGTGAACTAGTCATCACTTCCATCGGGTTAAAGCGATATAAACCCACTATCGTGGAAAAAATCGATCCCCGCTCCAGGAAATATTTCTGGATTGGCACCGGTGAACCCCAAAACACAGGGGAACCAGGCACAGACCTCCAGGCTGCTGCCGAAGGTAATATCTCCCTGAGTGTGCTGAAGTACGATCTGAACGAGCTGGAAGAAATGAACAAACTGATCGAGGTATTCAATGACAGTGCAAGTAAAAACTAAAACCAACCCCATGCGAAAACTCTATGACTGGGTGCTCAGTTGGGCTGAAAAACCGTCTGCCCAGTATGCTCTTTTTGTATTAGCATTTGCCGAAAGCAGTTTTTTTCCCGTGCCGCCTGATGTTTTATTGATACCCCTGGTATTGGGCTATCGAAAAAAATGGTTCCGTTTGGCTGCTATCACCATGGCCGGTTCCGCCCTTGGCGGTATCTTTGGTTATTTCATCGGCCATTATTTATGGTGGGCCGCGCCTGGAGACCCCTCATCCCTTGCTGAATTTTTCTTCAGGAATATCCCGGGATTTTCCGAGGCTGTTTTCTGGAAAATGCAGCGGCAATATTTTGAATATGGTTTCTGGATTGTTTTTACTGCCGGATTTACACCAATTCCTTATAAAGTTTTTACCATCTCTTCCGGTGCCTTTGATCTGAATTTTTTCACCTTTACCCTGGCCTCGGTTATTTCCCGGGGTGCCCGGTTTTTCCTGGTATCTTTTTTAATCTACTGGTTCGGTGAACCTATTAAGACATTCATTAATAAATACTTTAACTGGCTGGCTCTTCTATTCGCGGTACTTTTAATCGCCGGGTTCTTGCTTATAAAAGGGATAATATAAAAAAAAGACATGAATACGGAAACAGAAAAGCCTTTGCAGCAATTTATAAAAGGGGAAGGGCTGGTGCTGGTGGTGGATGATGAACCTATTATGCGCAAAATTGCCGTTAAGGTCCTGAAAAGCTCCGGATATGACGTAATCGCCGCGGAAAACGGATTTAAAGCCCTGGAAATTTTTGAAAAAAACCACACCGATATCAAACTGGTACTGCTGGACCTGTTAATGCCCAAAAAATCCGGGAAAGAAACCTATTTTGAAATGAAACAAATCCAACCCGATGTTAATGTGCTCTTAGTCTCAGGGGCTAAAAGAGACCCGCGGATTAAAGAGCTTTTAAAATCGGGCGTAAACGGTTATATCGAAAAACCCTATACATTCTTCCGCTTATCACGAGTGGTTCACAAACTGATTTATAAAAAAGACAAGAAAGCATAGAAGCCCGTTCGAGAATAAAAAAATTAATTGTTAATTGTGAATTGTTAATTATTAATTGTTAACTGAAGCGGTGTCCTGCGGACAGTTGTTTAACCGCCTCCGGCGGGGTTTTAACTCTTCCGCCGCAGGCGGTAAAAAAATCTGCCCGAAGGGCGCAACTTCCATTAATAATTAGCAATTAACAATTGACAATTAACAATTAAGAATTCTCAAACAGCCTCCCGGGCTGCTATTCTTCAAGGCTGCCTACCAGTTCTTCTACTTCTTCAAGGATTTCACAGGATTTTACCAGTTCTTTCATTTTAGTATGATCAGAGTAAAGTGGACGGTCGATATCGAGGAAATCCACATATTTCCGTATGATTTGTTTCGCCCGGTCAACACCTTTTCCAAATTGATATTCCCGGAAATCCAGGGCCTGGGCGGCAGCCATAAATTCAATACCTAACACCCCATAGGCATTGTCCAATATCTGGAAATTTTTAATAGCGGTATTCATTCCCATGGAGACGAAATCTTCCTGGTCGGCCGCGGCGGGGATGGATTGAATCGAGGCGGGCATAGAAAGGATTCGCTGCTCAACGATCTGCATATCGGCTGTATATTGACTTAACATTAAGCCGGAGAACATACCGCCCCCTTTGGTCAAGAAAGCGGGTAAGCCGACGCTTAAAGCCGGATGATTCAATCGATTCATCCGCCGCTCGGACATAACACTAACCATGGTAACGGCAGCTCCCATCATATCCATGGGTAAAGATACCGGGCTTCCCTGGAAATTAGCCCCGGACAATTGCAGGTTCCGGTCCGGGAAAAAAATCGGGTTATCGCCAACACCGTTTAATTCGATTTCCACCTGGGACCTGGCATAAGCCAGGGCGTCATGGGCGGAACCGATCACCTGGGGAGTGGAACGCATGGAATAGGCATCCTGGACTTTGCATTTCAGTTTGCCCTCCACCAGGTCGCCGCCGGCAATACATTTTTGGATGGCTTTGGCACTGCGTACCGCTCCTTTAAATCCCCGCACCTGGTGCAGTAAAGGGGTATAGGGTTTCATGTTGGCTTTCAATGCTTCCAAAGACATGGCCGCGGCAATCTCCGCCTGTTTTAACCAGCGATTG
>Ga0210084_1000142_pt1 | contig 11568 bp, 8 predicted proteins | sample China_Galinas_Co_3_FD_184863 | JGI IMG/M metagenome (GOLD analysis project Ga0210084, IMG submission 184863) | Wetland microbial communities from San Francisco Bay, California, USA, that impact long-term carbon sequestration -... | ecosystem: Environmental > Aquatic > Marine > Wetlands ... | reverse complement strand
AGGTGCCGTTTTGCGAAGGATCGATTTTAGTGACAAAGGCATCCGCATATCCTTTATCCGTCTGAAAAGGATTCCTGGTGGGGAAATCCGGGCTGTAGGTCCAGCCGGTTATATAAATAATGCCGCTGTTGTCTACTGTTATATCCGTGCCACTGTCACTTTTTTCCCCCCCCAGGTAGGTGGAATAGATAAGGCTTGAGGTCCCGCTTTTGGTGGTATCTATCCGGGTAAAGAAAGCATTGGTATAGTCTTCAGCGGGAGTTGCCTGAAAGGGATTCCGGGTGGGGAAATCGAGACTATATGTCCACCCGGTCACATATGCATTGCCTTTATTGTCAGCGGCGATTCCCAGTCCGGTCTCCTCATCTTCTCCTCCCAGACAGGTGGAATAAATAAGTCCTGGGGCGCCGCTGCGGGTGGTGTCTATTTTGGTGATAAAAATATCACCCATGCCTTGATAGGTTTGGTATGAGTGCTTAAAGGGAAAATCTTCACTCCAGGTATGCCCGGTCACATATACATACCCTTTGTTGTCTACGGCAATACTGCTGCCGCTGTCCGAATCCACTCCGCCCAGGTAAGTGGAATAAATAAGACTTGAACCCCCTTTTCCATTGGTATCGATTTTGGTTATAAAGGCATCGTAATCCTCGCTTCCCGGGTCTGCGCGGTATTGGTCGCGGAGTGGGAAATCCGTACTCCAGGTGCCCCCGGTTATATAGGCATACCCATTGTTGTCCACGGCTATCGAATAGCTTTCTTCCCAGCGGCCGCCGCCCAGGTAAGTGGAATAAGCCAGTACTACCGGATCGATAATCAATTCAACATTTTTATCGTATTGGCCGACTGCAAATCCATAGATGTTCTTAGCGATTTGTTTGAATTTCACATCACAGGTGCATTGTTTGTAATTTGTATTTTGTAATTTGTAATTTCCGTTTATGGTTTGGTATCCCATTGGTTTTTTATGCACCAACCGGCCAAAACCGGTTTCGATTACCAGGTTTCCTTCGTCATCCATCCGGGTTGCTTTAATGTTCTTATATTCGATTCTTATATCCCCTGGATTTGCACCGGGTTTCACAATCCAGTCGTATTCTACCTTTTCTGCAATACCATAAACTTTAAGATCGATGTTTTTATAAATACCCTTATACAAAATTGCTTTAGAGGTGGGAATATCGCAGTGCCATTTGGATTGATGGTTTCCTTTAAAGTAGTTCACTTTGTGTTTTGTCTCTTGCACCGGCACCATTTCCGGGTCTTTGTTGGCGTTCAAAAAAATAAGCCGCGATACTTCCCGGACAAATTTCCCCTCCCTCTGTCTTCTGTTGTCTGTCTTCTGTCCTCCTTCTTCTGTCCTCTGTCGTCTGTCATCTGTCCTCTGTTTACCTTCCTCAACCTTACGAATACTGTCAAAAACCAGGCCCGCTTTTGTCAGCCAGAGGATATATTTTGGCGTTTTTGCATAAAATATTGCTTTTTTATTCACCTGCCCCCTATTGGGGACAAAATAAAGAGGACTGTTACCGGGATCAGGTATGGTTTGTACAGGTGTTGTGACCCGGGGATGCTGTTGTTTTACAGTCAAGTCCAGGTCCTTGATTTCACCTTTACCGGCCGTGAAAAACACCAGGAATCCGATTAAAACGAGGTTAAATAATATAGAGATGTTTTTCATGTGGTTTACCTGCTGTCATTATAATTTATCAATGAAAGAATAGAAATAAAAAATGCGGCAGGGGCAGAACCATGCTCTGCCCCTGCGTATTTTTTACAACTGTTAAGATAGCTGCGAAAATTTTAACTATCTATTACTCCCCATCCGACACATCCGGCATTATAGTCGTGAAGGCAATTCCAGTGGGATAACCGGTAGCCGGGATATAACCGACCTGGGTATTGGTGTTCAGATCGATTAAAGCAACGCTGGAAAGTGCAGCGCCGTTGGGATTGGTAACATAGAGGTAATTTTCCCCGGGGTCTATGGCAAGGGTGTCGACTCCAAATAATTGGCCGGTCCCTCTCCAGGGGGTTACGGGAATACTGGCAGCGGTGGCGGATACTTTTCCCGGGCCAGTGACATCCAAAACATGGACCCTGGTGCCTGTTGCCACGGTGTTGGATAGATAGTAAGCTTTGGTGCCATCATTGGAGAAAACACAGCTTTGCCCGCTCCTGGCCGGCAGGGGAATCGTTCCTTTTTTGAATAGGTCCCCACTTTCATCGAAGTATAGGGCAACGCCGCCGGAAGCGAACGCATTTACTACAATCACGGTCCTGCCGTCGGGTGATATGGCAATATTGATTGGCCAGAAAGGCATTACATTTATAGATTTTTTATGATCTAAAATTCCATCGTCGCGCAGCGTATAGGCGTGAACATATCCATTCCAATAATCAGCCACCACGACGGTCTGTCCATCCGGGGTAACGGCCACTGCCTGGGCCATCCTCCAACCAAGATTCTTGACTCTTATAAGCCTCTGGGTGGGGACATGGACTACCGCAATACTGCTTGAAAATCCACCATCGGTTACCAATACATACTTATTGTCCGGGGTAATGGCTAAATCCTCGGCCAATATCCTGGTCCGGGCGAAACCCAAATAGGTAGGGGGAGTAGAAATACCACCGGAAATGTCGATAAAAAAAACCTTGGCACCCGCAAAGGTGCTGACTATGGCAGTTTTTCCATCAGACGTAATCACCACATCCATTAAGTCCTTGCCCTTTTGGCGAAAATCATTAAACAGGATGCAGTCGCAGGCGGTATTGGTTATGGGGTCAATGAGTTGTATCGTATCGGTGTTTCTATTGGCGAACACACCTATATCCTCGTGCGCGTGCGCGGAAACCCAACTACCAAACCCTAACATTAAAAACATCATAACAACCGTTAATTTCTTCATCATCCTCTCCTTATATTTTTTATTTTTTATTTTTACACCACCTTGATTATCATGGTTTATTATAATCATCATAAAAAAAAATCAACGTTTTTTTTTTAAAAATTTTTTTCATCCTTCTCTCGTTCCATTTTGTTTTCTTTCACCACTTAAATACGATAACATATTTTTTAAAAAATTAGTCAAAATTTATAATATTTGACCCTATTTATTGGTGCTGTAACGAAATCGAACGCATGATTTCTTCCAATTGGGTAGAAATTTGTTCCCACTCCCGGTTGCAAAGGGTCAATTCTTTGTTTACCGCGGCATATTCTTTTTGCAGCCGTACCGCCAATTCGCTGTCGTTATACGTGTCCGGGTGCGCCATTTGAGTTTCTAGCTCATCCTTTCTCTTTTCCAACCGGTCGATTTTCTCTTCTAATTTTTCTACTTCCCGCTGCAGTCGGTTACGTTTTTGACTGACAGCCTGCCGGGTTTCAGCTTCCAATTTCTTTTGTTCCTTTGTCTTTTTTCCACCCGGGGCCTTTGATACTTTTAGGGACTCTTCTTTGACAGGAAAACTAGTGGCGGCTTCGGGTTTGGAAATGGGCTGTGGGATACGCGCACCTTCACGTTTTTGCAAATAGTAGGAATAATTTCCGTCGTACTCCAGGATATTTCCACCACGGATTTCTACTGTCCGGCTTACTATTTTGTCCAGGAAATACCGGTCATGGGAGATCAACAACAGGGTGCCGTTATATTGGACCAGGGCCCGTTCCAGTGCTTCGCGGGCAAATTTGTCCAGGTGGTTGGTGGGCTCGTCCATGATGAGAAAGTTGACCGGTGATATCAAGATTTTTGCCAGGGAAACCCGGGCTTTTTCACCCCCGGATAATACTTTTATTTTTTTATGTATATCATCGCCGCTAAATTGAAAAATACCCAGTATATCACGGATTTTGGGGACAAGACCGGTGGCAACGGTCGAGGCCACCTCATCATAGACCGTATTCTCCAGGTCCAGGGTGTCTACCTGGTGCTGCGCATAATAACCGGGAAACGTCCGTTCTCCCGTTTGAACCATACCTTCCCGGGATTGGAGCTGGCCCACAATCAACCGGGTTAACGTGGTTTTCCCGGCGCCATTGGGTCCCACCAGGCAAACTTTGTCGCCCCTGTAGATGTTGAAATCGATATTTTGTAATACCCACTCTTTGTCGTATTTGAAGGACATGTTCTCGATGGTTAATACATCGTTGTAACTGCTGACTTCGACAGATAGACTAAAATCCAATTGCCGGTGTTGGGGAGGTGGTTCGATTTCCACGGTTTCCATTTTCGCCAGTTGTTTGATACGGCTCTGCACCTGTTTGGCTTTGGTGTTTTTGTAGCGGAAGCGATTGATAAAGCGTTCTTGCCGTTCTCTTTCTTCTTTTTGCTCTTTCCATTTTTTCAGCAGCAGGGTTTCTTTTTGTTCTTTTTGGTTTTCGTAGACATGATAGTTTCCCGGGTATTTTTCCAGTTTCCCCCGGTCCAGTTCGATAATCTCCTGGGCGATGCGGTCAATAAAAAACCGGTCATGGGATACCACCACAATACTGCCGGGAAAGTCCAGGAGATATTGTTCCAACCACTCTAGAGACGGTAAGTCCAGGTGGTTGGTGGGTTCGTCCAACAGCAGGAGTTCCGGCTGCTGCACCAGGAGAAGTGCCAGGTAGACCCGCATCCGCCATCCACCACTGAATTCCGTTAATGGCCGCGAAAAATCGGTTTCCCGGAAACCCAGACCGGAGAGAATTTTTTTGGCTGCCGTGTCCATATGGTAGCCGTCCAGGGCCCTGTACCGGTGCTCCAGGTGCCCTAACCGGTTGAGAATATCTTCACGATTCGCGTCATCGGGGTTCATTGTATTTAATGTGTCGTGGAGGTCCGTCATTTGTTTTTCCAGGAGGGCGATTTCTTGTTGTCCTGCCATTACGGCTTCCAGGACCGTGGTTCCGTCGACTGATATTTCTTCCTGGGGGAGGTAACCGATGCGGTACTCTTTGGGTTTAACGACACTGCCGCCGGAGTATTCCAGTTCACCGATAATGATTCGCAGCAGCGTGGTTTTGCCGATACCATTGGGACCGATTAAAGCCGCGCGTTTGCCCGGCTGAATATTCCAGTTAACACCGGATATCAATCGCCGGTCACCAATCGAATATTGTAAATCTTTTATTTGCAGCATATTAGGAGATTATTTATATCATCAATTTAAGTTCCTGGCAACCCATTTTACAAAAGTTTTTGCGGGGGGGTCCAGGGGGGGCAGTTTTTTCAAAAAGCGCCCCCCCTGGCCGCCGGAGGCACTAGAAAAGATACTCAATTTGGAAATAGGACCGGTTTTCTGTGCTTTGTTGTTGAAAATCGCCGATACGGCCTTTACGGTCCCAATGCTCTATTCCTAATACCAGTTGCACCGGTGTATGGGGTATACGGTATCCCAAACTGATGTTGTAACGCCAGCGCTGGTCTTTTAAATCAAAATCATCCTCTTCCGCCATATCCTTTTGAAACCGGTCTAATCCTTCGATAGAATCAAAATAATGATATTTGAAAATTCCTTTGACCTCAAGGTTGGAATAGTTCACTTGCAGCATGGAAGCAAGCGTTATTCCCAGGGCATAATAATAGCCATGATTCTCTAAAGTGGATTTTGTTTGACCGAATTCATTAAATTGGGAATACTTTTTGAAAGCATGAGAGTGTATCAATGAAAAATCACCATAAGCGTCAGCCACTAAACGAACCTTCAAGTCCTTACGAAAAAGAGAAAAATCAACCGTTGGCCCCAATAAATTGATAATACAATATTTATCCATTTTTTCCGGGAAGCCGACACTATTTTCATCTCCCTCCATTTCAGCGACAATAATAGGGTCTTTCTTGAATGCATCAAAACAACTGGCTAATCCCCAGAAAAGGCTGTAGCCCACATATTCCTCATGGTTGTTTGGCGTAGTCTTATCATCCGGACTGTTCATGTTATTGTCCCGGTTATTGGAGTTACCGTTATTGGCGTGAGATTTTACCGGATGGATATTTTGCTTAAAATACCCGAGCAACACTGATTTTGCAAAGATATTAAATTCATAAAGGCCTTTTCGATTAAAGGTCCCCCCAATGTTGAATTCAGTAAAGGCAGTGTGTTTAATGGCCCTGCTGGAGATATCGGGTTGACCGTATTCCGGGATAAGATTGATTTGGGATTCAAATCCCAATTGCAAGAAGCTGTTGGCCTCACTGCCGGGATAAGTATCGAAACGCGGACCGATAAATACCCGGGAATCGCTCCAATAATCCCTGTCGAAAGCGTATTGATTTTTATATTTTTTCCTGTCCAGCCATCCATTTAGAGAAAGCATCGGGTTGGAAAGGAAACGGGCGATTTTGTTTAAAAAATTGGGTTTTTTACTACGGAACAGCCGTCCCAATTGAAACAGGGATTCCCCAATGCTAACACCGCCCATGGGCGTGGCGATCACATCATTAATAGATACCACTTCCCGGAATTCAATAACAAATTCCCAGAAATAGGAAGCACCAAAGCTGTATAAAAATGATTCCAGGGGATTTAAGTGGTTGGCCCGGGCATAATTGTAATAAATGGCGCCAGCCCCGGCATGGGTCCAATTAAATTGGAAAGTATTGGAGTCAAATCGCATTCCATCTATAAAGAGGAATCTCTTTTTCTGGTCTTCCCAGGTGAATTGATACTCCCAGTCTTCCTTCATCACCTCCTGACGAACCCAATAACTGGTGGTGGCGTAAGCAAAATGCGCCAGACCTTCCAACACTGCCCGGCCAAGACGTTTTTTCGGTTTTTTGATTTTCAATTTTTGCCAATGAAACGCATCAGCCAAAAACCTCATATTTAATGGCGGATTTAGGAAAAACAACGTTGGCAGCACGGGAGGAAAACAAAAATTTAAATATTGATAATATTGGGGTAATTCCAATGGTTGGGTATCGGTGTTATTTTTTTTCCCGGTTTTTTCAGTTTTTGCCGACGAAGATGCAAAGGAAAAGGTAGATTGAGAAATAAGCCCAATTAGAAACAGTATAACCATTAAAGTAAAAATTCTCTTCATCTTTTTTCACATTATTCTTAGTCAAATATAGAAAGAATTTTAACATAAGGCACGGTTTCAGTCAAATCTACCGCAAACCTTGACTTTTTTTGGCGAATCAGGCATAGTTGTATTATGAAAAACAAGAAAATTTTTTATTTGGGTTACTTTGTTGTTATTATCGCCGGGTTATCTCTTTTTTCCGGGATTTTTTTCAATTGTTCAGGTAAATCGGAAAAGGATTTGCTCCTGGAAACTATAGACAAAATCGGTGATTATGCGGAAAGTAGAGATATGGAGGCTATTTTACTTTATGTTTCGGATGACTACACCGATGATGAGAACAGGACGATCGATGACGTTGAAGAACTTTTAGAAGAGTATTTTGACCGGTATCGAGGTATCGTGGTCAATGTATTGGCCACAAAGGTCTTGCACGTAACAGTGCCGGAAGCGGAAGTCGAAACCGAGGTGGCATTGTCCAGCGGGGCGGCAAAGATCTTTCGCAAAGCCGTTCGTTATGCCGGTCAATATTACCGGTTCAACCTGAAAATGATAAAAGAAGATGAGATGTGGAAGTGCAAAACAGCTTCCTGGAAATATATGACCCTGGATGAGCTTTTCCCTGAATCCTTCAAAATCCTTAAAAAATTGTTCCCAAATGCGTTCTAAAAAAAATGGAGCATGGATGCATGGATGCACATGCAATCATGCAGTCATGCAATCATGCAATCTCACCCTTTTTTTAATTAAAATTGCCTCTACCTCTTGTATTTTTTTCCTATTTATGTCATAACAATAAGGGAATCTTTAAACCATAAAACAAGGAGGTAATATGGCAGACGATATTATTGATTTACAAGCACTGCAAAACAAGATGAATCCGCGGGTGATTTTTATTGTCGTTGTGGTTATATTTCTTTTAATTGCGGTGTTTTCCAGTTTTTATACCGTAGACCAGAAAGAAAAGGCCGTGGTGCTGCGATTTGGGAAGTATGACCGGACAACGGGCCCGGGATTACATTTCAAGCTTCCCTTTGGTATCGAATCCAACTATAACGTTCCCACCGGCAGGAACCTGACGGAAGAATTCGGGTTTCGTACCCAACAGGCCGGCGTAGTCACCACCTATGCCCGGGGGGATTATTCTAAAGAGTCCTATATGCTGAGCGGCGATTTGAACATCGCGGAGGTTACATACATCATTCAATACCAGATTTCAGACCCCAAGGCCTGGCTGTTTAATGTACAGGACCAGGGAAAGACCATCCGGGACATTGCTCAATCGGTGATTAACCTGATGGTGGGAAACCTGGCGGTGTTTGATGTGGTGACCACCCAACGGACCCTTATTGAAGAAAGAGGTAAAAAGAAGATGAACGAGTTCTTTGAAAAGTATAAGCTGGGGATCAACGTGGTGACGGTGAAGCTGCAAAAAACCATGTATCCTAAAGGCGCGGTTCAAGATGCCTTTGAAGATGTCAATAAATCCATCCAGGACCGTATCCGCTTGATCAATGAAGGAAAAGAAGCATTCAACAAGGAAATTCCCAGGGCACGGGGTGAGGCAAAAAAAACCATCCAGGCCGCCGAAGGATATGCCACCGAGAAAGTCAACAAAGCCAAAGGTGATGTGGCCCGCTTCCTGGCAGTTCTGAGCGAGTATAAAAAGAGCCCCAAACTAACCAGGATTCGCCTTTATTACGAAATGTTCGAAGAGGTATTCAAAGACCCTGCCAGTACAGACCTCATCGATAAGCAGTTGAAAAATTTCATCCCTTTTAAATCACTGAACGTTCCGAAAAAAGGAGGTGACCAATGAAAGGATATAAACTCCCTTTAATTATTATTATTGTGGTGGTGGTGCTGATCTTGATATTGAGTCCCTACTATATCGTGGATGAGGGGGAACAAGCGGTGGTTAGCCGTTTTGGCCGGATCATTCGCACCTCTACCGATGCGGGTTTGAAATTTAAAGTGCCCATGGTGGATAAAGTGCGCTATTATCCCAAAAAGATCCTATCCTGGGATGGTGACGCCCAGTTGTATCCCACTGAAGAGAACCAATATATCTGGGTGGATATCACGGCCCGCTGGCGCATCAAGGACATGAAGATTTTTTATGAACGCTTAACCGAAATCGATAATGCCCAGAGCCGGTTAGACCAGATTATCAATTCCAGCGCCAGGGATATCATTGCCACGCACTCGCTGCGGGAAGCGGTACGGAACACCAATCTCATCAATGAAATCGAGCGAAAAGACGTTTACGGCTCCCAAACCGGACCCATTGCGGAAGGCGAAGAGGCTACCGCGGTGAAAACCTTTACCAAGGTCACTTACGAAGCCATCAAGAAAGGCCGTGAAGAGTTGTCGGATGATATATTGGAGTCAGCTACCATAGAAATCTCTAAGTTAGGTATCGATCTCATCGATGTGGTGGTGCGTCAGATTAAATATTCCGATGATATCACCCAGAATGTTTACCGGCAGATGATTAAAGAGAGAAACCAAATTGCCCAGGCCTTCCGTTCCGATGGTGAGGGTGAAAAAGCCAAGTGGCTGGGTAGAATGGAAAAAGAACTGCTCACTATCCGCTCCGGGGCTGAAAGAGAAGCCAAAGAGATTAAGGCCAAGGCCGATGCCGAGTCATTAGATATTCGCAACAGGGCCTACGGCCAGGACGCTGAATTTGCCGAATTCTGGATGGCCATGAAGGAGTACGAAACACTACTTCCGAAGATGAAAAAAATCCTGGCAACGGATTTCGACTTCTTTAAATATATCTACACGTACAAAAAAAAGGCGCAATAGGGCTAAAAAGGTTGAGGTTGATTTAGAAGAATTATAAATTAAAAATGAAAAATGAAAAATTGAAGCTGCACACTTCGTGTGATTTTAAAACGCCTTCGGCGAAAAAATGAATTCTTGTCAAGAATTGTTGTTCCATTTGTTTGTGTCCTTTTTTTTCGCCGCAGGCATTAATAAATCCGTCCGCAGGACGCAGCTTCCATTTTGACTTTTTAATTTTTCGTTTTTCGTTTTTAATTTGAATTCCCGGGCAACCTCAACCTACTTCACCCAGCACTTTCTTCAATTTTTCAATAAAAAAGTCATTGTCTTCTGCAATGCCCACAGTGACCCGCATGGCGTTAGGAACACCAAAGGCATGAAGCGGTCTGATGATGACGCCTTCTTTTAATAACCGTTGGTTCAATTCTGTGGTATCGATGCCCGGGAAGAATAATAAAAAATTGGTTTCCGAGGGAATGACCTCCAATCCCATTTCCTGCAATTGCACGAATAGTTTCTCTTTGTTTTTCAGATTGAGTGCCGAAGAGTGATGTTTAAAATCGTCATTTTCAAGGGAAGCCATGGCCGCTGCTTGGGCGAGGCGGGTCACATTAAAGGGTGGTTTGAGGCGGTTTAGATAGGAAAGGGTCTCCGGGTTAGCTACACCATAACCAACTCGCAAACCGGAGAGAGAATATATTTTGGAAAATGTCCGTAATACAATCACGTTTTTCCGGTTTATTGCTTCTTCAATCGCATCAGGATACTGATCCGGGCTGCCGACATACTCCTGGTAAGCATTGTCAAGGACAATAATCTTATCTTCCGGTATGTTAGCGATAAAGTCTATGACTTCCTGTCTGTTAATCATGGTGCCGGTGGGATTATTGGGATTGGCGATAAAGATAATTTTTGTTCTATCATCCGTTAACCGGTAGAGAGCATCCAGGTCAATGGCGTAATCATCTCCCATCGGGGCCTCGACAAATGCGGATTTTCCTCCTATTTGCACAGCCGCAATTTTGTACATTAAGAAGGTTTTCTCAGAGGTCAGGACTGTTTGACCCGGCAGCAAAAACGTACGGACAATCATAGTGATCAATTCAACGGAACCGGCGCCGACAATTACATTATCAGCCCCGATGCCATTGTAATCGGCAATACGATGCCTCAAATAATAAGAATCATTTTCCGGGTAAAAGTTGAGATAGGAAATCTCGTTCTTAATGGCTTCAGTCACATGGTTGGGGACCCCGGAGGGATTCTCGTTAGATGCCAGCTTAACTACTCTTTTGAGATTATGTTCCCGTTGGAGTTCTTCCACGGGTTTCCCGGGTTTGTAGGGTACCAGGTCTAATACATTGGGATTGATTAACTCTTGCATGTCTATCTCCTTATTTATTTGAAAAGGGATGGTTGTTCTTTTTCTTCGAACATCTCGGTAAGCTCTTCCAGGGAGGGCAAACCTGAGAGGTCATTTAGCCCGAAATAAAGTAAGAATTCCTTTGTGGTTGAATAGAGAGCGGGATTACCCGGTACTCTTTTACGACCGCTTATTTTGATTAATTTTTTTTGCAAAAGGTTTTTAACCGGCCCCACGGAATTCACACCCCGTAAATCCGAAATCTCTGCCAGGGTGACCGGCTGCCGGTAAGAAATGATCGACAGGGTTTCCAGGGAGGGTATGGTTAACCGGGATGATGTTTTTACTGAAAAAAAAATTTTCAAAAACGGGTGCATCCCGGGTTTGGTAGCCAATTGCAAACCAC
>Ga0210084_1000139_pt1 | contig 11654 bp, 5 predicted proteins | sample China_Galinas_Co_3_FD_184863 | JGI IMG/M metagenome (GOLD analysis project Ga0210084, IMG submission 184863) | Wetland microbial communities from San Francisco Bay, California, USA, that impact long-term carbon sequestration -... | ecosystem: Environmental > Aquatic > Marine > Wetlands ... | reverse complement strand
ATATCCGTCCATGACAGGCATCATAATGTCCATCAATACCAGGTCGATATCGGAGTGGGAAAAGAGTTTCTCAAGCCCCTCTCTCCCGTTTTTACCCACCAGTGTGGTTACACCCTTCTCTTCCAGTATACTGGTTAGAGCAAATACATTACGCATGTCATCATCCACGATCAGGATTTTTTTACCTTTCAAGGTATCTTCTTTGTTAAACATTCGGTTTAGTATTTTTTGTTGGACTTCCGGCAATTGGGATTCTATGCGATGGAGAAAAAGTGAGGTCTCGGCAAACAGCCGGTCCAGGGATTGGGGGTCTTGAATAATGATCCGCTGGGAATAAGTTTGAAGTCTTTCCATTTCCCGGGGGTCCGGTTTACTTTCCGAGTAAATAATAATGGGTAACTGTGAAATATTCTCGTTATTGTCCATTTTTTCCAGCAGCTCAACCCCCTTCATATCTTTGAGCGCCGGGTTCAGGATCATGGCGTCAAACTGGGCTTTTTTTAAGAGCTGAAGTGCCTCTTTACCGGTGGAAGCGGTTGTGATTACCAAATCACCGCTGCCCATCAATTCAATGATACTAGTTTTTTGGGCTTCATCGCTTTCCACCACCAGCAGCTTTTTTACCGGTTTTGAGATTATATTTTCTATTGTTTTGAAAGCCGCCTCCAGGGCATCCGTACTAACTGGTTTGGAAAGATAACCGATGGCTCCCATATTCATGGCATCATACCTATTTTCCATGGCAGACATAAAGTGAACCGGGATATGGCGGGTGGCGGGATTGCGCTTCAGCCGTTCCATCACTTGCCAGCCATCCATGCCTGGTAGGCGGATATCCAATATGACAGCACTGGGTTTATAAAAATCGGCAAAATGAAGACCGGATTCACCATCTTCGGCGATGATACCTTTAAATCCCTTTTGTTGGGCCAGGTTGAGAAGGACCTCGGCAAAATTAGGATCATCTTCAATGATTAAAAGAGATTTATCACCAGGTTTTGTTTCCCGTCGATCATCCCTGATCTCATCCCTGGAGTTTAGCAACTGGGGCTCAAGAACCTCGGGTCCTTGTGTTTTTTGAGGAATTTCTTCCTTTTCTTTTATGTCCACATCTTTGATTATTTCATCTTTTTCTACCCTCTTTTTAGTGTCAATATTAACCGCCATTTTTTGCCGGGAGACACCCACGGGTATCTTTTTAGACGAAGGCTCTAATTTTTCCGGCAGGTACATGGTAAAGGTACTACCTATTCCTTTCTGGCTTTTCAATTGAATTTCTCCTCCCAGGAGTGCGGCCAGTTCCCTGGATATTGAAAGTCCCAACCCGGTCCCGCCATATTTGCGACTGGTGGTGCCGTCTTCCTGGCGAAAAGCCTCAAAAATAGCGGCTTGTTTATCCGGGGGGATACCGATACCGGTGTCGGAAACCTCAATCGCCACCGCGTTTTCCCGGGAAAGCCCGCTTTTTTTCAGGTCCTCATCTTCCCCGGGGCGGTAAATCCTCAAGGTGACGCTCCCCTTATTGGTAAATTTGAAGGAATTGGAGAGAAGATTTTTTACCACTTGCTGCATCCGGTGCGAATCCGTATGAATTTCTTCCGGCAGCTCTTCCGATTGTACCTCGATATTAAATTTAAGTTTCTTATTAATCGCTACCGGTTGAAAGGCCCGTTGGAGAGTACGGACAAACTCATTTATACGAACAGGCTCTATCCGCAGTTCCATCATTCCGGCTTCTATTTTAGACAGGTCGAGAATTTCATTGATTAGATTCAACAGGTCGGAACCCGAAGAATGGATGGTTTTGGCAAATTCTACCTGCTTTTCCGTGAGGTTCTTATCCCGGTTATTGGACATCAGTTGAGAGAGAATAAGAATACTGTTCAGGGGGGTTCTCAGTTCATGAGACATATTGGCCAGGAATTCGGATTTGTATTTACTGACTTCTTCCAGGTCCCTGGCTTTTTTCTCGATTTCATTTCGAGCGTTGAGCAATTGGGTATTTTTTTGTTCGATATCGGTTTTCTGTTTTTCCAGCATGCGGGTTCGTTCTTCCAGTTCTTCGTTAATCACTCGCAATTCCTCTTGCTGTGTCTGGAGGTTGGTTTCCGATGCGATTAATGCTTTGGTTTGTCCCTCCAGTTCCTCATTGGACTGGCGCAGTTCTTCCTGTTGGGCTTGCAGTCGTTCCGCCTGTTCCTGGGTCTTTTGCAGCAGTTCCGTCAACTGTTGGCGGGACCTGGCTGAATTCAGTGCAATTCCAATATTTTCGCGGGATTGCAATAAAAATTCCTTCTGGAGCTCGGTGATTTTATGTATCGATGCAATTTCAATGACCCCAATCACCTTGCCTTCATAGGTAAAGGGTATAACCATGACATGCAGCGGCTGTATTTCTCCAAACCCTGTCCTGATTTTGACAAGGGCCGGGGGGATATCTGTTATTTCAATGATTTCTCTCTCTCCCGCCGCCTGCCCCACGATTCCTTCGCCAAACTTAAATTTTTTTGACAATCCTTTTTCCTTTCCAAGGGCATAACTGCCTTCCAGTTTCAGTGTCCCCTGTTTGGTAACAAAATAGAGAAGCCCCAGTTGTGCATCCAGGTGCCTGGTGAGAAAGTTAATAATATTTTGTGAAAGTTCGGGTATGTCCAATTCGCCCCGCATCCTGTTATTGAGTTCTGTTTGGCCGCTTTTCATCCAATTTTGTTTTTCGTTCTGTTCCACTGCTTCCCGCAGCGATTGGGTCATCCGGTTAAGCGCATCGCTTAATCGATCTTCATCGGATCGTTTTGCCACTCTAACGGCATAATCGCCGCGGGAAATTTTTTCCGCCAATTCCACTACCTGTACTTCATCGCTTATATCCACCATATATTCGATGGCGCCAATGATCTCTCCGGTACTATCTTTCAGGGGGGCGCTGGTATACCTCATGGGAATTTCCAGGTCCGGCAGATGGGCCACCATATCACCCGTTAACACTCTATCCTGGTTCATGGCCCGGTAAGACCGGCACCTTTCCGATTGGCAATGACCGGCATTGAAAAGTGCATAACATTTTTTACCGATACATTCGTCAACGTACTTCCCCACCAGCAAAGCACCCGCTTTGTTAATAAACCGGACATTGAAGTTGTTGTCGATCACATGAACCGGGGTGGGAATATTGTTCAGGTAATCGATTTTCCTCTGGCTGTCGGCATTGGATTCTCTCAGGCGATGGATCATCTGGTTCAAGGCTTTGCCCAGCATATCTTTTTCGCCTTTTATTTCCAATTCCAACTCATAATCTCCAATGGAAACTTCTTCAGCCACCATGGCCGCGTCCCGTAAGGTTCGGGTCATCCGTTCCAAAGCAATACCCAACATATCTTTTTCGCTTTTGGGGATCACTTCGCCGGAGTAATCCCCCATGGAGATGTTGTTGGCCTGCCGTACCACTTCCACCAGGTTATCTCTCATTTGATTCACTGCTTTGCCCAGGGTGTCTTTATCGCTTCTTAATGAAACTGTTTTGGAAAAGTCGCCGATGGCAATGGTTTCACAAACATCCGTGACGGCCTGGAAAGAGTCCACCACCTCTTTAAAACTGGCGTTCATCTCGCCGATCTCATTTTTCTGCGACGTGATTTCCTCGTAAGAAAGGTCGCCGATGGCTACCTGTTTCGCCCAACCGGACAGTTTACGAACCGGCTCCACGATCCCCCTGGTGGCAAAAACAGAAATCGGGACCACAAGGGCAATGGTGATTAATACCATAATACCGACCATTAGCAGTAAATTCCTGGATGATGCAAATGCTTCGGATTCGTTAATTTCCGCCAAAAGCCCCCAACGGACGCCAAGTTTTTTAAGACTATCAAGGTTATAATTCACTCCCAATACTTTTTCTCCTTGATAATTGAGATAACTTTTTTCTATTATAGACTCATTGTTCAACCATCGTTCCGCCCCTTCGGTTTTCACCCTGATTTTAAGCACTTCATCCTTCAAACCCGACCTCATCAGGTAGTCCTCTCCGATAAGATAGGTTACCCCGGTTTCGGAGTCCCCCATCTTCTTTTTCATGATTTCATTGATTTGTTCCATGGGAATCTGGATGGCCATGATGCCGACTCTTTCCTGTGTTGATTTTGTTTCCCCGGTTTTTTCGTCTTTTACATCTTTCCGGTCTATCATCAATTGGAGCAGGAAACCCGTGGCCTCTTTGCCTTCGGGATCAAACACCGTTTCTATATCTGAAAAACGGGGTTTCCCGGTTGCCAGGAGCTTATTACAGGCCCGGGCCAATTTGGTGTCCCGGTACATACCTTTAAAAATATTTTTGCCCAGCATGTAGCTGTCTTTGACGGTTACCATGATGTTTCCGTCCAAATCGAGGAGAAATATATCATGGTATCCGTAGGTTTCCACGAAATTTTCCAGGTCCAATCTAATTCCAATGGAAAACACATCGAATATATAGGACTCCACATACTCCGCCACGGATATGCCGCTTTGATTTTTTCTTTCCCCATACTCATTCATTATATCTCTAAAATTACTAATATTTCCAGTCAGTTGAGAAATATGATTCAACCCCCTGATTCTTTCATTAAAGAAAGAATTAATATATTCACTCTTCAACCTGGAAACCGAGTTCAACGATTGGGCGGCATCATCCTGGAGAATTTTGGAGGCCCTCAAGTAGCTGAAGAAACTGGCAATCAAAAGGGGAACCAAAGAGAGGGTCAAAAACCAAAATAAAATCGTTCGCCCCAGGCCGGGCTGTTTGATAAAATTGATCAGGTTAAAATGAATTTTTTTCTTCATTATTCCTCCCGGGAATTAATGCTGTTCCAGGTAGTACAAAATAATAGGCGGTCATCCTCGCACCTGGATACATATTTACATCTATCATTCATCTTTTTCACGTTTTCACCTGTACCGTTTACACTTCTTCTTTTTTGCGATATCTCGCACTATATTTTATAAGGATTTTTTAAAAAAAGTCAACCATAAAAGATAAAATAATGGCTATTTAATCATTTTAGTGAGTGAAAAAGCGAGAAATTTTCCCGGACCCTTTCATTTTGTCTCAAAATTTGCTATTATTTGGTGTCGTATATGATTCGTGGAGGAAAGAACCCCAATGCTTGAAATTCGACAACTGGTTAAATATTACAACAGCAACCCCGCACTGCAAGGGATAAACCTGCAATTGAAAAAAGGTGAGATTTACGGCTTACTGGGTCCCAATGGCGCAGGGAAAACCACTACCCTGAAGATTCTTGCCGGCTTGATCTCACCGGACAGCGGTGAAATTTTCATCGATGGGGAAACTTATCACCGGGACCGAAGCCAATTAAAGCAGATCATTGCCTATGTGCCGGACCAACCCTTTGTTTACCCTAAATTAACCGGTGAAGAGCATCTCCATTTTTTCGCCGATTTGTATAAGATTCCCTCATCCCAACGAATGGAAAAATTCGATTTTTATTTTCGCTATTTTGAATTTGAAGTGTACCGGTACGAACTGGTAGAAACTTACTCGGCCGGCACCCGGCAAAAATTACTGCTCACCCAGGCATTGATGGTGGAGCCGAAAATACTGCTGCTGGATGAACCCCTGACCTCCATCGATCCTTTAGTAGCAAGAAAATTTAAAACCCTTTTGAAAAAGGTTTCCAATCGGGGTACTGTTGCCCTTTTTGCCACTCATATCCTTTCCCTGGCCCAGGAGGTGAGCCACAGGCTCGGTATCATTATCGATGGAAAAATTATTACCGAAGGCGCCCTCGAAGAGTTACTCAAAATTTCCGCCGGCCATGAAGAAGACCTGGAAGAATTTTATTATAATACGGTGATGAAATATGAAGAGCTTATTCAAAGCCAGGTTTAAACAATTGAAAAATGCCGCCAGCCGCTTCGGATGGCGAAAATACCTTATTTTTCTTTTATTAAGCGGCGGTATATTGGGATTAATGGTTTTCTTTTCCATCAAGGTCTTTGGTTTCCTCTATCATCAGCAGGAATTCCCCCTCTATTTTAAACTCTTTCTCAGTGAGAAAATCCTGATGATGACCTTTTTAACGATGTTCCTCATGTTGATCTTATCTGCTCTTATCTCCACGCTGAATATTTTTTTTCTCTCCAAAGATTTGCCTTTGTTATTGACTTCTCCCCTTCGTTCCCGTACGGTTTTTACCTGGAAAACATTGGAAACAGCCGCTTCCAGTGCTTTAATGGTTGTCTTTTTTGCCATGCCCATGTTAGTTGCCTATTCCTATTACTTTGCCCCGACGTTGGTTAAAATTGCGGCCGTTGGCTTCGTGTTTTTACTTTTTATGGCCAGCGGTGTATTGATCGGTATTCTTATCGGCTTGATTATCCCGGCTTTCTTTTCAGTAAAAAGACTTCAACCGGTACTTTCACTGGTTTCTATTGTTCTCATTTCCTCTATCGTTATTTTTTTAAGGATACTAAGACCGGAACGTTTCGGCAACCCGGATGTGATCAATAATTTGGTGGAATATATGCAGGGGCTCGGTGTTAAAGGCTTTGCCTGGTTCCCTTTTTACTGGATAGCCAAAGCACTGAATTTGATTGCCAAAGGAGACTACTGGGGCTATTGTAAAGCAATTGGGGCTTTCTTAGTAGTCATTCTTTTGCTAAGTGGCCTTCTCCTGTTCTTACAAAAAAAATATTACCTGCGGCTATTTGACAAGCTGAATAAAGGGACCCCGGGGTCCCACCGTTCCGGTTGGAAAAAATCACGCTTTTTCAAGAAAAAATTCCTGGATTACAGCACCCTGTGGAAAAAAGAGATTAAAACGTTTTTCCGCAGCCCGGACCAGTGGTCCCAGTTGTTGATCATTGCCGCTATTGTGATTGTTTTCATTTTGAATATGAAAGGTATGCCACTGCCCCATGCCTCGGTTAAAAATCTCATTGCCTACTTGAACATGGGCATGGCCGCCTTTATCGTGGCTGGTCTAAACTCCCGTTTTACCTTTACCACCATTCCCATGGAAAACCCGGGAATCGCTCATATCATGGCTTCTCCTTTTGAGAAAAAAAAGCTTTTTCGCTTCAAACTGCTGTTTTATGTTATCCCTCAAATGATCGTCGGCTTTATTTTATTTTTTACCGGCGACATTGCCCTGCACCTGGATGCCTTCACCCGGATCGGGGGAATCCTCTACCTGGCGCCGGCACTGCCTTTTTTAACTGTACAGGCCCTTTACTTCAGCTTGAGAATCCAGGAAACCGTCCCGTTAACGCCCCAGCACCTGGTGTCCTCCAGGAGCGGTATCTCCTATATGCTCTGGAGCGCCGTCTATATCGTGGCCGGGATGATCTATTTTGTCCGCCCGTTTTTTCTCTATCACTATAACCGGTTTCTACAACGCCCCATCCCCTACCTGGAAATATCCCTGTGGTTTGCCGGCTTCCTGCTGATAAACACAATAATGATCGTTCTTTTCTATAAAAAATGTATGTCGATATGGAACAAAAAAGAATTCACCGCGTCTTCTTAATGCCTCCGGCGGCCAGGGGGGCGCCTTTTGAAAAAACTGCCCCCCTGGACCCCCCGCAAAAACTTTTTATTAAAGGCGGTCATAGTTTGCAATCTGAAAGAATCTCTTTGCAAACTATGACCGCCTTTGGTTCGTTTAAAGTAAGAAGATTAAGAGGTCTATTATGAAAATATATCAAATCAAGATAATGTTTTTCCTATTTTTGTTGCTTTTTTTAACAGCATCTGTTCATTTGGATGCCCGGTTCAGTGATTATTTCGTTAATAAAACCATGCGAATCGATTACTACCACACCGCGGATAAAACCACGGAAATTATTGCGATCGATAAAATTTCCCTGCAAGCACCGGGAAGCGGAATCTGGGCAGGAAATCCCAATACCTTGATTGATCCTTTTAACAACGGACTGTATTACATTAAAGTGTACGATGAGGCCACCGGTCAATTGATCTATTCCAAAGGATTTAACAGTTACTGCGGCGAATATATCACCACGGATATGGCAGCCAAAGGCATCAAAAAAACATATCATGAAACTGCTCTCATTCCCTACCCCAGGGAAAAAATCAAATTTACTGTAGAACGCCGGGATAGACAAAACCAATTGCACCCTATATTTGAACAGGTCATTGATCCCGCTTCCATCGATATCCATAAAGAACCCTTGCTAGAAGGGGTCACGGTGTTTGAAATTTTAAAGAATGGTCCTTCTCATCGGAAAGTAGACCTGGCTATACTGGCGGAAGGCTATACCAAAACAGAAGAAGAGAAATTTGCCACAGACCTGGAAACCATTACAAAAATCTTTTTCAACCAGGAACCCTATAAAAGTTACAAAAATAGTTTTAATGTCTATGGTGTTTTTAAACCTTCCCAGCAGAGCGGGATGGATGAGCCGGTGCATGGTATTTACAAGAATACTGCTGTAGGCGCCGCATTTAATGCGCTGGGATTGTATCGATACATGTTGACCGAAGAAAACCGGCCGCTTAGAGATATCGCGGCTCATGTACCTTATGATACGATTGTCATTATGGTAAACACCAAAAGGTATGGCGGCGGGGGTATTTATAATACGTATTGTGTGTTTTCGTTGGAAGAAGAATGGTATGGCTATCTTTTACTTCATGAATTCGGTCACTCTTTTGCCGGGCTCGCGGATGAATACTATGCGTCCCAAGTGGCTTACAATGAATTTTATCCCCAGGGAGTAGAACCCACTGAACCCAATATCACAGCGCTCCTTGAACCCAAAAATTTGAAATGGAACCACCTGGTTACTAAAGGAACTAAAATACCGACTCCCTGGGAAAAAGAAAAATACGAGCAAATGGATGCTGCCGGGGCAAAAGCTCACATGGCTAAAAAGGAATATCAGAATAAAGTAGGGGCCTTTGAAGGTGCGGGATATTCCTCTAAAGGTCTTTATCGTCCCATGATTGATTGCATGATGTTTTCCAGGTCGAATATCCCATATTGTAAAGTGTGTGAAGCCGCGATCATAAAGGTAATTCAACATTACACAAGGTAATCGACCCTCTCAATAAAAAGTTTTTGCAGGGGGGTCCAGATGCTACACGGGGGCAGTTTTTTCAAAAAGCGCCCCCCCTGGCCGCCGGAGGCAAATTAAAACCAGGCTTGTAAAAAATCTATAAAAGTATTATACTATATCTGTAATAGGAGAACGGCATGACTGTTAAAATTGCTCAGAAACTGGATGATTTTGATTTCACACTGGACACCAAGCCATTGAATAAAGATAATTATGAAGATTATTACGTGGTGACCAAAGAGGGACGCGGTGAAGACCCCATTTCAAGGCTCATTAAAAAATTAAGAAAACTGGAAGACAAAGACCTGAAAATATTGTTCTCCGGCTTTAAAGGATGCGGGAAAAGCACTGAATTGTATCGATTGAAACGGGAATTGGACAATGACTTCTTAATCAGGATATTTTCTGTCTTCAATAACCTGGACCCCAATAATTTAACCATTTCAGAGATTCTTATTACAGTGATGAAGGACCTATTTGATTTTGTCAATGAGAATTTCAAACAAATTAAGCTGAGCAAAAAACTAATCGAAAACCTGGAAAATTGGGCCGCCGACATATACAAGGAAGATATAAAATATAGGTATTATGAAGGCAAAATGGGGGCCGGTGTAGATATTAAAGCAGGTTTTGGCAGGATATTAAATGTTTTTGCCAAACTGGGACTTGATTTCAATGCCGGGCGAAAATTTAAAGAGATTACAAAACAAGAGATCAACAAGACGCTTTCGGAATTGATATTGAACTGTAATTTGTTGATCTTCGAAATCAAAAATCAATTGCACAAGGTAAATAAACACAACATCATTTTTATCATTGAAGACCTGGAAAAGGTGGCATTAGGGGTGGCAGAGGATATTTTCTTCAATTATTCCCGGCAATTGACTTCGGTTTCCTGTTCTTTTATCTATACGTTCCCGATTTCATTGGTTTACAATCCTAAATACACGATTATTCTAAACGAGTTTGATTTTAATATCACGCTGCCAATGATCAAGGTGCACGATAAAAGCGGGAAGGATTATGAACCCGGGATCGATAGTATTCTTCGAATCATTCACCGGCGGGTGGGTGAAAATCTTATTTCGTTGAAAACTCTTAAAGATTTTATTCGCATGAGTGGTGGTTGTCTAAGAGACCTTTTCCGCATGATTTTATTGGCGGCTGAAAATGCAATCGAAAGAGAAAGAGAAAAAATAGATCAAAAGGACTTTGATTACAGTTTGAATAAACTGAAAAACAACTATTACAATACCATCGCTTATAATGAGCAGACAGGGTTGACAGCCGGGGATTATTACAAAATACTGGCCAATTGCTGCATTAGCCCGGACAAAAAACCGGAGGACGTAAAGGGACTGATGGATTTGAAACACAATTTGTGTATCCTGGGGTATAACGGCAAAGAGTGGTACGATGTCCATCCGGTGGTTAAAGAGCTGTTAAAAGACAAAAAACTGATATAAAAGTGAAAAATCAAAACAGTACGCAGACCGAGCGTGAGTTGAGGGCAATATCCCGGTTTTTTCATCACAAAATTTCCAAATACATTTTTATGGTTCTCGATGATGAACGGCTTCTAAATTATTTAATTGCCCGTGTTCAAATCCAGTTAAAGAAGAAAAAAAAAGAAATTTTACGTCTCCAATTGAGTGAAGCAGATGCTTATGTTTTTCGGCAGGTTAAGACTTTTTTGAAAGAGAACCCGTGCGATGGTCTGGTGGTTACCAATTTAAATATGCTGATTTACCAATATGGCCATGAATGTATCGATTTATTGAATAAATCTCGTGATGCCTTTGCGCGCTTTCATTTGCCTATTGTATTTGTCATCAATACGGATAATCTAAAAAAGATAATCAATGGCGCTTCTGATTTCTATCAACTCAGGGAACTCCCGGATTTTCATTTCGAGGACTCAGGGGTTATGGATAATGATTTATTAGAACTCCCATCCCAGGAACTCGTCCAAATTAGAGATAGTGATTTAAAAGCCAGCCTACTGGAAGGGCAATTAAAAATAGTGGCAAAAAAACAGAAAGTTGATAAGAACGTCCTCAATAATATTGTTGTTCCTTTGCTGAGTATTTATATCGATAAGAACGACTTAAAAAAAGCGAGAAAGCTTTTTGATCGTCATATAAAGGATAAGGAAAAATTAATCAGGGATAAGATTGTTTTAGGGGATTGTTTTCGTACTTTGTTTGATCGGAGAAAAGCCATTAATTTTTACAAACAAGCGTTGGATTACTACAGGAAACTGAAAGACAACTCGAAAATTTTATATTGCTATTTGCGTTTAGGGGATTCTTACCTTGCGATAGACTCTTACGATGAAGCCCAATCTTTTTATGAAAAATCCTTGAAAATAGGAAAGGAAATAGGGAATGATGGAGTAATTGCTTTTAGCTTAAATCAAATTGGTGTAAGTTACTTTGTTCAAAGCCGGTATGATGACGCTTTTAGACAGTATCAACAGTCATTGGAGATTTCTGAGAAAATAGGAGATATGATAGGCGTTTCAGGGAGGTTATTTAATATTGGAATGATCTATCAAAAGAAAGGCGATTATGAGGTGG
>Ga0210084_1000138_pt1 | contig 11655 bp, 8 predicted proteins | sample China_Galinas_Co_3_FD_184863 | JGI IMG/M metagenome (GOLD analysis project Ga0210084, IMG submission 184863) | Wetland microbial communities from San Francisco Bay, California, USA, that impact long-term carbon sequestration -... | ecosystem: Environmental > Aquatic > Marine > Wetlands ... | reverse complement strand
GCCCAGGCCAGCTTCTGAAGCCCGTCCCCGCTCGCCCCAGAGCGAGCTGCAAGGTCCGAGAGGTCCACATAGGGGCCGCCCTCGTCCCGGGCTCGGACAACGGCCTCCGCATCCTCGCGGGCCAGTCCGGTGACGTATCCAAGCCCGATTCGGACAGCCGGCGCATCGCTTTCGCCCTCACCGGCGGCGGACGGCTCCGTCCTGCAGAGCAGCTCGCTCCGGTTGACGTCGGGGCCGAGCACGGGGATGCCGCGCCGCTGCGCCTCGTGCGCGAGGGCGTCGGGCGGGTAGAAGCCCATCGGCTGCTCGTTCAGCAGTGCGCAGAGAAACTCCGATCCGTAGTGGACCCGGAGCCATGTCGACTGGTAGGCCAGCAGGCCGAAGGCGGCCGCGTGCGACTTCGGGAAGCCAAAGCCGGAGAAGCCCTTGATCTGCTCGTAGACGCGGCTCGCCACGCCGGGACCGACGCCCCTGGCGATCGCCCCCTCGATGAACCGCTCCCGGTAGGCATTCAGGGCCGCCTCCGAGCGCTTGCGACTCATCGCCCTTCGCAGGCCCTCGGCCTCACCGGCGCTGAACCCGGCGAGCGCCATCGCCACCTGGATCACCTGGTCCTGGAAGACGATCGCCCCCAGGGTGTCGGCGAGGATCGGTGCCAGCGATGGGTGCTCGTAGGGAATCTCGTAGCCGGGATCGGCGCGGAGGCGCTTCTTCCGGTCGAGGTAGGGATGCACTGCCCCGCCCTGGATCGGGCCGGGGCGAACGAGCGCAACCTGAACCGTCAGGTCCTCGATGCTCTCGGGCAACGAGCGGGGCAGCATCTGCATCTGCGCACGGCTCTCGATCTGGAAGACCCCGGTCGTCTCCGCTCTCTGTATCGCCCCGTATACGCGCTCGTCGTCGAGTGGAATCCGCGAGAGATCGATCCGCTCGCCGCGGGCCCGGGCGATCTCGTCGACGGTGCGCTCGACCGCGGAAAGCATTCCCAGGCCGAGCAGGTCGATCTTGAGGAACCCGGCATCGGCGCAGGAGTCCTTGTCCCACTGGACTATCCGCCGGCCCGCCATCGCCGCCGGCACGACCGGGCAGAGGTCGATCAGCGGCCTCGTCGACAGCACCATCCCACCCGGATGCTGGGAGGCGTGGCGGGGCAGCCCCCTCGTCTCCCGCGCCAGCGCGGTCAGCGCCCGCCAGCGCTCAGACCGGGCACGCCCCTCGCCGATCGCCTCGCCGATCTCGTCCTCGAGGTCGCCGGAGCCGTAGACGTCGACCGAGCGGGCCACCCGCTCGATCTCCCCCTGCGGCAGCCCCAGCGCCGCGCCGAGATCGCGGACGGCGCCGCGTGAGCGGTAGGTGGGGAAGGCGGCGACGAGCGCTGAGCGCTCGGCCCCGTAGCGTTCATGGATGCGTGGGATCAGCACCTCGCGCACGTCGCGCGGGAAGTCGAGGTCGATATCGGGGGCCTCGGTGATCTCATCGTTGAGGAATCGGCCGAGAAAGAGCCCCGCCTTGACCGGGTCCACGTGCGAGAGCCCGGTCAGATAGCAGACGACCGAGCTGACCGACGATCCGCGACCCCGCCCGGGGGGCAGCAGGGCGCGGGCAGCCGAGGGTCCGCGGACCTCGGTCGCGACCTCTCGCGCCAGCTCGAGCAGGTCGCGATGAAGGAGGAAGAAGCCGGAGAGGTCGAGCTTGGCGATCACCCGCAACTCCTCCTCGAGGCGACGCTCCGCCTCAAGGAGCTCGGGCGTTCCCCGGTACCGCTCGGCGAAGCGTGATCTACAGGCCTCGGCCAACTTGCGGTCCGCGTCGGGATCCTCGGAGCCCGGGTAGCGGTACCCGAGGTCGCGGGTCAGATCGAACTCGACCCGCTCGGCGATCCGCAGGGTCTCGGTAACCGCCTCCGGATGCTCGCCGAAGCGCGCCGCCATCCGGCTCGACCCGGTCAGAAAGCCGGCGCCGTTTCCGCGACGGATCGGCTCGGTCGACTCGAGCGTGCCAAGTAGACGGGTGGCCACGAGGGCGTCCTGCAGCGCCGCCCGGCGACGGTGGTGGTAGTGGACGTTGCCGGTCGCAACCGCGGCCACCCCCAGCACCTCGGCCAACTCCACGAGCCGCCGATTGCGGGTGCGATCGCCCCGCCAGAGGGGTCGCTGCAGCTCGACCCGGAAGCGCTCGCTGCCGAAGGCCCCGAGCAGGAGTCTGCCGAGCCGCTCCGCCGCTCCCCGCTCCCCGCGTCGCAGCCGGCCGCCGAGCGCGCCGTCACGGGCACAGCCGGAGAGACAGATGAGGCCGTCCGCGTGTCGCTCGAGCTCCGCAAACGGCAGGGCGGGGTGAAGCAGCTCGCCGCGGGCGGGGCAGGGCCCGCCTTCGCTGCTGATCCAGTCGCGGGTCTGGGCATGCGAGATCGTCAGCAACCGGCAGAGGTTGCGATAGCCGCTCGCGTCCGCGGCCAGCAGGGTCAGGTGAAAGCAGCCGGGCGGGCAGTTGCCGCGGTGAGGGCCGGCGGGGAGGGGGGACCCCGGCGCGGCGACCGTGACCTCGGCGCCTGTGATCGGCTGCAGGCCGAAGCCGCGACACGCTTGAGCGAACTCCATCGACCCCCAGATCCCGTCGTGATCGGTGAGCGCGATCGCCCCATGCCCGAGCGCGGCCGCGGCCGCGGCCAGCTCCTCCGGCAGTGACGCCCCGTCGAGAAACGAGAAGGCGGAGTGGGCATGCAGCTCCGCGTACTCAGGATGCGCGCTGCTCAAACCAGCCTCCGTCGACCAGGTCCCGGAAGACCGTCAGGCAGCGACCGCCCTCGAGGACGAGCTCGAAGTAGTGACGGCGCAGAGGGGCACGGGTCCACCAACGGTCCTCGACCAGCCACTCCTCCCGGATCGCCTCGACCCGACGGCGCCGATGCCCGACGGCGGTGGGGGTGCCCTTGCGGGCAATGACCTCGACCGCCCTGGGCCGGTACAGCGCAAAGCCCGACGGCGGGGGTGAGGCGTTCACGGCGTGTGCGGGACGAGCATCGCACGCCGCTCCGGAATCCGGGAATCCGGCTCGACGTCCACTATCCGCAGCAGCGCGTCGCGGCCGGCGGCCGCCCGCGCCTGGCGCACGGCCTCCGAGAGCTGCTCGCGACGGCGCGCGCCCTCGTCGTCGCCGAGCGTCGGCTGCTCCGCGACCTCGGCCCCGATCTCGACCGCTCGCAGGACGAGCGTCGCGGCAGGGGCAGGGAGCGACTCGAGCCTCGGCCCGAGGGCCAGGAGCAGACGCTCCGCCGAAGCGCTGGCGCTGCGCATCGTCACCTGGGCCCTCCAGCTGCCGCCACCCGCGAGCTGCGCCTCGAGCCTCAGGGAGCGAATCGTCCGGCCACGGCGTCGGGGGTCGGCCACGAGGCGCTCGACAAGGAGCTCCAGAGCGCGACCGAGCTGCGTGCCGTAGGCGGCCTCCGGCAGCCGCAGGGCCTGCAGCAGCTCCTCGTGCGGGCGACGCGGGTGCAGCGCGGAATCGAGGCCGGAAGCCAGATCGCGCGCGCGCAGCCCAAGCCGGCCGAAGCGGTCTGCGATCGCGGACCGCGGCAGGCGGGTGAGATCGCCGAGGGTCGTGACCCCAAGGCGCTCCAGTGACTCGACCAGCCGCTCGGCCTCACGGTCGGCTCCTCTCAGCCTCCCCCGCAGCAGTCCGACCGGCAGCGGCTGCAGAAAGTCGCGGGCCGCCGCCGCAGGGACCACCAGCGGCCGCCGGCGTCTGCTCCGGGCGACATCCGCCGCCGCGTAGGCGCAGAAGCGGGTCGGCCCACCGCCGGCCCGGACGGGCGAGCCGATCGAGCCCGCGGCCTTGCTGAGCACGTCCTCGGGGCGTGGGCCCCAGAGGCGGAGCAGCGGGCCGACCGCGAAGAAGGCCTCTCCGGGACGGGCGGGCTCGACCTCGGCCCCGATTCCCTCCAGCCGGCGCAGCGAGCGCTCCCAGAGCGACTCCGCCCGGCCGGGATCGGGGGGAACGAGCAGCAGGCGGGGGCAGCGGGCGAGCGCCTCCGACAGCGGCGCCCCGGGCCGCACGCCGAACGCCTCGGCGGCGCCGCTGACCTCGCCGATCAACTGCTCGCCACCGGGCTCGGGGGCCAGGGCAACCGGTCCGGTCAGCACCTCCCTGCGGTCGCCGATCGCGGCGATCAGCGAGAAGCGCAGAATGAGTAGGCAACCGACGTCCATCAGTAGGCGAACGTATGTTCGCTGACTGGGGAGGAATTTGCAAGGGCTTGCCACAGACCCCGCGCAATCTGCGAACGCGATCGTGCCGTGACCGAGATCAGGGGCCCGAGCACTGACCGCATCCGGCGCGCGATTGGGATATGTTGGGCGCGGTCCGTCGCCTGGATCCTGGCTGGATCCGAACGTCGGGCCGTGTTAGGCCCCGCCTGCTCTCTCGGATTCGGGTGGGGGTACCAGAGAGAGGAGATTCAATGAGAGGCCAAAAGCTTCTTGCGATCGCCGGGGCTGCCGCAGTGCTTTCACTGGGCGTAGCCGCGTGCGGGGACGACGACGGTGACTCGGGTGGTGGTGGCGATACATCGTCGGCATCGTTCGACTTGACGGTCGGCGCCCTGATCCCGCAGACCGGCGACCTGTCGATCTTCGCGCCCGCGGGCGAGAAGGCCGCAAACCTGGCCGTCGAGCAGGCGAACGCCGCGCTCGAGCAGGCTGGAGCAGACATCACCGTCAACGACCTGACGGTCGGCGACACCGAGACCAAGCCGCAGGCGACCGTGCAGGCCGCCAACAAGCTGATCTCGGACGGCGCCTCGTGCATGGCCGGAGCCTGGGCTTCCGCCGACACGATCCCGGCCGGACAGTCGGTTGCTGCGAAGCAGCAGGTGCCGCTGATCTCGCCGGCTTCGACCAGCCCCGAGATCACCGATCTGCCTGACGACGGCTACGTGTTCCGCACGGCCCCGTCCGATGCGCTGCAGGGCCAGGTCCTGTCCGATGCGGTCGCTGAGCAGTTCGGCGCCGATGCGACGATCTCGGTCGCCGCACGGAACGACGCCTACGGTGAGGGCATCGCGAACCAGTTCTCGGATGCGTTCAGCGCCAACGGCGGCACGATCAACGGTCCGGTGCTCTACGACCCGGAGGCATCCTCGTATGACTCCGAGGCCGCGGACATCGTCTCCGGCAACCCCGATGGGTTCGTGATCATCGATTTCGAGGATCCGTACGGCAAGGTCGGCGCCGCTCTCGTCCGCACGGGCGATTTCGACGCGACCAAGTTGTGGACCGCCGACGGTCTCGCGTTCGACAAGGTCCCGGACACGATCCCGGGCGACGCGCTCGACGGTGCCAGCGGCACCCGTCCGGCGACGCCCGAGGACAGTGACGTCGCGACGGCGTTCAACACGCTGTACGAGGACTCGAGCCTAAAGCCGAAGGAGCGCTTCACGTTCGATGCGCAGAACTTCGACGCCGTATCACTCTGCGTGCTCGCGGCGGTAGCCGCCGGCTCGACCGAGGGTCCCGACATCCAGGCGAAGATCCAGGAGGTCGCAAGCGCCCCGGGCGACAAGTACGACTACACGACGATGGCCGATGCGATCACCGCTCTACAGAGCGGTGACGACATCGACTTCGACGGTGTCTCCGGTCCGCTGGACCTCGACGACAACGGCGACCCGACGGTCGCCACGTACGACACCTGGGTCTACGAGAACGGCAAGCTGACCGTTCAGAGCCAGGTGGAGAAGGAGAGCGGCGAGTAGCCGGTAGGCGCTAGCCGCAGGCTCCACGAGCCTGGGAAGGCCCCCGGTCGCAAGGCCGGGGGCCTTTTTCTTGCCCGATGCGACGAACGCATCGTTTCCCACGTCGTTGGCGGGAAAGCGCGCGTTCGGCGACAGGCTAAGCCTCGCCGTTGCCCTCGATCACGGCCTCGCCCTCGAGGCGTCCGCCGCCGCCGAGGTAGAGCTCGGCCACCTTGGGGTCGGCGATCAGCTCCTTGCCCGGGCCGGTGAAGCGGCTCTTGCCGAGGTCGAGGACGTAGCCGCGATCCGACATGCTCAGCGCCCGCTTGGCGTTCTGCTCGACCATCAGGATCGTCACCCCCGACTCGTTGATCTCGACCAGCTTCTCGAAGATCGCGTCGACGAACGCGGGCGCCAGGCCGGCCGACGGCTCGTCGACCAGCAGCAGCACCGGGTCCGGCATCAACGCCCGGGCCATCGCGACCATCTGCCGCTCGCCGCCCGACATCGTGCCGGCGGACTGGTTGCTCCGCTCGGCGAGGCGCGGAAACAGCTCGTACATGCGATCGACCCGCTCGTCAACGCTGCCGCCACCACCCGCGATCGCCCCGAGGTCGAGGTTCTCGCGGACGCTGAGGCTGGGGAAGACGTTGTCGAGCTGAGGCACGTAGGCGACGCCCTTGCGGGTGATCGAGTGCGGCGCCTGCCCGGTGACATCGTCCTCGCCCAGCGTCACCGTCCCCTCACGGGGGTTGAGCAGGCCGAAGATCGCCTTCATCAGCGTCGACTTGCCGGCGCCGTTCGGTCCGACGATCGTCACGATCTCGCCCTCGCGGACCTCCATGTCGACGCCGTTGAGGATGTCGACTTCGGCGGTGTAGCCGGCGACGACACCCTCGGTCTGCAGCAGGACCTGGTTCTCGGTCACCTAGGGGCCCTCCTCCACGTCGGGGGCGCGGCGCGCCTCCGGGCCCGGCTCGTCGCGGCTGCCGCCGCCGCCGAGGTAGGCGTCGATCACCCGCTGATCGCTGCGGATCACCTCCGGGGGGCCCTTGACGATCGTCTCGCCCTGGGCCATCACGACGACCTCGTCGGAGTGCTTCATGACCACGTCCATGTCGTGCTCGATGAAGACGAAGGTGACGCCCTGATTGTCACGCAGGTCGTGCATGTGATCGAGCAGCCGGCGTCCCAGCGTCGGGTTGATTCCGGCCATCGGCTCGTCGAGGAGCAGGGTCCGAGGCTGGGCCATCAGGGCCCGGGCGAGCTCGAGCAGCTTGCGCTGCCCGCCGGAGAGGGTGCCGGCGTAGTCGTCCTTCTTGGCGGCCAGGTTGAAGCGCTCGAGCAGCTCGATCGCGTGCTCGGAGACCTCGGCCTCGCGACGCGAGTTCGCGCGGCGGCGGGTGATCAGGCCGACCAGGTTCTCGCCCGGCTGCTGCGGCGCGGCGAGCATCATGTTGTCGATCACCGGCATCGCGGCGAGCGCCTTCGTGATCTGGAAGGTGCGGACCATCCCGTGGTCGGCGATCCGATACGGCCTGACTCCGAAGATAGAGCGGCCCTCGTAGCGGATCTCTCCCGCGTCGCCCTTGTAGAAGCCGGTGATGATGTTGAACAGCGTCGTCTTCCCGGCGCCGTTCGGCCCGATCAGCGCGGTGATCGATCCCCTCGGGACCGAGAAGCTGGCGCCGTTGACGGCCCGGATGCCGCCGAAGTGCTTGTAGACCGACTTCACCTCGAGGATCTCCTCGGGGCCCGACTCCGGCGCTGTGGCCGCGACTGAAGCTGCGGCTGCGTCAGTCACCGAGCACCATCTCCTCCTTCTTGCCCATCACGCCCTGCGGCCGGAAGGCCATCAGCAGGATCAGCACCAGGCCGACCAGGACGAACCGCAGCGCGGCGTCCTTGTCGGATGCCAGCGGCAGCTCCAGCGCCCTGAGCCCTTCGTACACCGCCCAGAAGATGAACGAGCCGAAGAGCACGCCGGGAAAGCTCGCCAGGCCCCCGATCACGAGCACCGCGTAGCCGGTGAAGGTGAAGATCGGCTCGAACGCCTCCTGGCTGACCGAGCCCTGGGCCAGCACCAAAAACCACCCGGCGATGCCGCCGAGCCCGGCGGCGATCGCCAGCGACTGCAGCTTGTAGGAGAAGGCGTTCTTGCCGAGCGCGCGGGCTGCGTCCTCGTCTTCGCGCACCGCCCGCAGCACGCGGCCCCAGGGGGAGCGGACCACCCTCGCCAACACGAACGCCAGCACGACCAGCGACAGCCAGATCACGACCAGCAGCGGCAGGTTGATGAAGTCGGTGCCGGTCAGGCCGATCGGGTCGAAGAGATTCGTACTCATCCAGTTGGAGATGTCGTCCCATGTCTCGCTGAAGAAGCGGTCGTTCTCGAGCTCGACCGAGATCGTCCCCTGGTTGCCGCCGGTCAGCCCGCGCGCGTTCTGGACCGTGATCCGGATCACCTCGCTGAACGCGATCGTCGCGATCGCCAGGTAGTCGGCGCGCAGGCGCACGGCCGGCAGCCCGATCAGGAAGCCGACGAGCATCGTGATCGCCATCGAGAGCGGCAACGCGAGGAAGAAGGGAATGCCGACGTCGACCACGAGCACCACTGCCGAGTAGGCGCCGATCGCCATGAAACCGGCCTGGCCGAAGTTGAAGATCCCGGTGAAGCCGACGTTGAGCTGCAAGCCGAGGGTGAAGATCCCGTAGATCCCCGCCAGGATCCCGACTCCGATCCAGAAGTTCCAGGCGGTGAGGAAGTCGGTGGAGATGCCGAGCAGCAGCGAGTCGGCCATGTCTACAGCGTCCTCTCCTTGCCGAAGATCCCCTGCGGGCGGAAGATCAGAACGGCGACCAGCACCAAGAAGCTGACCGCGGTCTTCCATTGCGGCTCGATCGGGAGCGTCGACCACTCCTGAGTGAGACCGATCACGAGGCCGCCGGCGAGCGCCCCGAAGGCATTGCCGATGCCGCCGAGCACGACCGCCGCGAACAGCGGCAGCAGCAGCGTGAAGCCGGTGTTCGGGTTGAGCGAGCCGATCGAGCCGACGACCATCACCCCGGCGAGGCCGGCGAGGCCGGCGGAGAGGATCCAGGTGTAGATCACGACCCGCTCGGTGTTGATCCCGGTCGTCTCGGCGAGATCGAAGTTGTCGGCGAGCGCCCGCATCTGGCGGCCGAGCGAGGTGTAGCGCAGCATCAGGGCGACGCCCACCAGGACGATGAAGGCGATGATCACGACGATCAGCTGGAAGCGGCCGATCGACAGTCCGATGAAGTCGATCGTTTCGGTGGTGTTGACGTCGAGTCGCTTCTGGCCGGCGCCGGCGATCATCTGGATCACGTTGCGGATCACGAAGGCGAGGCCGATCGTCATCAGCACCAGCTGCAGGATGCCGGCCTTGCGGCGGCGCATCGGACGCCACATCACGAGCTCGGTGAAGACGCCGAAGGCCGCGGTGAGCAGGGTCGCCGCGGCGACCGCGACCGCGAACGGGACCCCGACCGTGACGTTGAACAGCAGCGCGATGTAGGCGCCAAGCGTGAGCATGTCGCCGTGGGCGAAGTTGGTCAGGCGGAGGATCCCGTAGACCAGGGTCAGGCCGATCGCGCCGAGCGCGAGGTAGGAGCCGGTCACGACCCCGTTGACGGTGCGCTGGCCGAAGTCGTGCAGCCCGTACTTGATTACCAACCAGGCCGCAAAGATCCCCATCACAGCGAGGAAGACGCGCGCCGGGTATGCCCCGGCATACGCCCGGAACCGGGCCAGCACAGACCGCTGCGACATCTCGACTGCTACTGAGGAGGCCTCCACCCGCTGCCATCCTATGCGTTTGTCAGGCGCCGGCGGCGGCCGGTGCTGGGAGTACCAACTCAGTGGCTCCGGCCGCCGCGTTCTTGCAGCTTCTGCCGCGCCCTGCGGGCGACGTCCTCGCAGACCTCCGTCGTCGTCGCCTGACCGCCGAGATCGGGCGTGCGAACACCCGCCGCCGCCCCCTCGAGGGTCGCCTCGTAGATCGCCCGCGAGGCCGGCTCCGCTCCCTCGGCGCCGCGCTCGCCGGCGTAGTGAAGGACCGCCGCGCAGGCGAGCACCATCGCCATCGGATTCGCGATGTCCTTGCCGAACAGCGCCGGCGCCGTCCCGTGCGGGGCCTCGGCCATTGCGGCGACGACGTCGAGTTGGTCGTCGAGGCTGAGCAGGACCGACTCGGCGCCCGCGATCGAGCCGAACATCGGCATCACGAGGTCGCTGAGCAGGTCGCCGTCCCGGTTCAGGGTGGGGATCACCAGCGGCTCCGAGGCCGCGCCGCTGACCAGTCCGGCGTAGGTGGCGTCGATCAGCACCGGCTCATAGGGGATCTCGGGGTGCCGCTCGGCGGCGGCGTCCATCTCCTCCTTCAACATCCCCTCGTAGACGGGGCTCACGGTCCACTTCGGGCCCCCGTAGACCTTGGCGCCGAGCCCGGCGGCGGTCAGGAAGGCGTGCTCGGCGACGGCCCGGCAGACGCGACGGCTGATCCGCTCGGTCCGCGAGGCGACCTCGTCGCCGCCGTCGAGCGGTTCGCGCCACTCCTCTGCGCCATACGCATCGCCGACCGCCATCCGGCAGACCGAGATCGGGTGGAAGATGCCGGCGATCGGCGTCACCCCCGGTATCCGCCGCCCGGTGCGGACGATCACGGTCCCGTCGATTCCCTCCCGGATCAGCCGGTTTGGGGAACCGACGTCATCGGCTCCCTCGGGGGTGATCGTCGCGGCCTTCAGGCCGAGCCCGGCATCGGCGATCGCCGCGGCGGCCTCGCCACAGACCCGGTTGTCGGTCTCCCGGCGGTTCTCCAGCGAGAGGTCGAAGTGCTCGAGGTCGAGGTCGAAGCCGACGACTTCGGGCGTGAGGACGCGAAGGGCGGCATCGAGTAGCTCCTGGCCGGTCTGATCGCCCTCGAGCACGGCTATTCGCAGCGGGCCCGGCATCGGCCGCAATCTACTTGGCGCCGGAGTTGCGACCCCGGTCGGCGCCCTGTCCGCTCTTGCCGTTCGACCCGCCTCGCCCCCGACCCGCCGCCTTTCCCGTCCCGGCTTCCAGCGCCGCCGGGCCGGGGGCCGCTCCGCCGAAGCGGAGCAGGATCTCGGCTGTGTCGCTGGGTGCCTCGAGATTCGCCGAGTGCCCGACCCCGTCGAGCACCTGGACGGTTGCCCCCGGGACGGCCTCGAACGACTCGGCGGCGGCGGGGGTATCGACGATCTGGTCCTCGCTGCCGAGGATCGCCAGGAACGGCACACCCGTCGCCGTGATCCGAGCCGCGATCGTCCCGTCGTCGGTGAACCGATCCGCCTCGGCCGCGGCGCGGTCGAACGAGGTGTAGGTCATCGCTCGGTTGTCCTCGATCACCTGGTCGGGGTCGGCGAAGGCCGCCTCGAAATCGAAGCCCGGCGCGAACGCCGACTCATAGCCGTTCCGGATCAGGCCGTCCGGCCGGATCCGCCAGACGGCCTCGCCGATCACGGGCGCGTAGATGAGGCGCCCGAGCAGGGGCAGCTGCGCCTGCTCGTGGGTCGAGGGGGTGCCGATCACGGCGACTCGGCTGACCAGCTCGCTCGCCCCCTCGGCGATCGCGGTGGCGACCTCGCCGCCCATCGAGTGCCCGACGAGCACCGCGCCGCGCACCCCGAGGCCGTTCAGCGCCTCGCTCACGGCCCGGGCCTGCTCGGGGATCGAGTAGCCGCTCTTCGGCTTCTCGGAGCCGCCAAAGCCGATCAGGTCGACGGTGATCACCCGGTGGTTGGAGTTGAGTAGGGGCAGCACTTGATCCCACCAATGAAGCGAGCACGCGTAGCAGTGCAGCAGCACGAGCGGGGCGCCCTCCGAGGCGGGCGACGCGTCAGTCGCCGGTTGATCGACGATCTGCAGGTCGACCGATGAG
>Ga0210084_1000137_pt1 | contig 11688 bp, 8 predicted proteins | sample China_Galinas_Co_3_FD_184863 | JGI IMG/M metagenome (GOLD analysis project Ga0210084, IMG submission 184863) | Wetland microbial communities from San Francisco Bay, California, USA, that impact long-term carbon sequestration -... | ecosystem: Environmental > Aquatic > Marine > Wetlands ... | reverse complement strand
AATACCTTGTGAAACTTTGTTTTTTCGGCAAACTTTTGAGATGAAGCTCCGAAAGAACGGCATCTGGCTGACCGTGAATAGGTTGGGGGTGCCACCCCCTCTTTTTAAAAGATTTTTCCCGGGGAAAGAATGGGGAATCTTAAACAAGTCCAATATGGTAACGCCAATATCCGTAAAAGCTTTCCGGGTTCCCAGATCACGGGGCTCCAGGTGTTTTGCACATACCAATAAAGGAACATATTCCCGGGTATGGTCCGTGCCGGTAAAGGTGGGATCACAGCCGTGATCAGCCGTAATGACCAGTAAATCATCTTCCCGCAGCCGCGGTAAAAATTCTCCCAATTGGCTGTCAAACTCTTCCAAAGCATTGGCATACCCTTCAGCATTGTTACGGTGCCCATACAACATGTCAAAATCCACCAGGTTGATAAAGATCAACCCTCTTCGAGTGATGGATAACTCTTCTAGCAGACACTCCATACCATGGTTGTTACTTTTGGTATGAATAGCCCGGGTAATTCCCCGGCCGGCATAAATATCCTCGATTTTCCCAATACCCATTACCGGAAAATCGTTTTCTTTTAATAGATCAAGGGCGGTTTTTCCCGGTGGCAACATGGGAAAATCCTTTCGGTTGGCAGTTCGGGTAAAATTCCCCTTTTCACCGATAAACGGCCTGGCAATTACTCGTCCAATTTGGTATTCATCACACAATTTTCTTGCTTTTTTACACATATCATAGAGTTTATCTAAAGGTATCACCTCTTCATGGGCCGCAATTTGAAATACACTGTCAGCGGAAGTGTAAAGAATAGGAAAACCCGTCCTGATGTGTTCTTCCCCCAGCTCAGCAATAATCACCGTACCGGAAGCGGCTTTATTTCCCAGGACTTTTTTAATGTTGGCGTCTTTTAAAAATCGATGGACAATTTCTTCCGGGAACCCATGGGGAAAAGTTGGAAACGGCTTATCCACGATAAGACCCATTATTTCCCAATGACCAGCCATTGTGTCTTTACTCCCGGAGGCTTCTATCATTTTTCCATAAGCTGCTTGAGGAGAAGAAACCGGGGGTACGCCTTGAATCGCAGCGATATTCCCGAGACCTAACCGCTGCATATGGGGAAGGTTTAAACCCTTCATATGTTCTGCAATGTGAACGAGAGTATTGGCTCCTTCGTCGCCAAAATCCGCCGCATCCGGGAGCCAGCCTACGCCCACACTATCCAACACAATAACGATCACACGATTTATCTTTAACATCAATTTGCCTCAAAAATTTCCGAGTAATAAGTATATCAGTTTATCAAAAAAAAATAAAGCCCTCGGCGAGGGGTGCCGATAGGCCCCTTTTTAATTATTAATTGTAAATTGTTAATGGTTAATTGTTAATGGAATTTACGCCCTTCGGGCAAGATGATATACCGCCTGGGGCGGGAAAAGCAATAAAATATCACATGTAATATTATTCATTGGGAGCTGCATGAATAAAGGGTATCGAAGCCTTCAATCTCCTTTTTAACTACCTTACCTGCAACAAACCAAAGGCGATCATGGTTTGCATAGATGCTTTCACGTTGCAAACCATGATCGCCTTAATAAAAAATTTTTGTAGGGGGGTCCAGGGGGGACGGTTTTTTTAAAAAGAGTCCCCCCTGGCCGCCGGAGGCATTATTTACTTCCGGGCGGATTCGTAGAGGTATTTATTGACGGCTGTTTCTTCCGGGGGTAAATGGGGCAGTATCTCTTGCCAGACCTCTTTGTCTTCCATGCACAGGTAGAGGGGAACCTCTTGTGAAATAAGGGACTGAATTTTTTGTTTGGTATAGTGAAACAATTCCAGGCGCAGGGGTTTAAAATAACGGTATTTGCCGTCATGGCCTTTGATTAATTCGCCCTCGAAAAGACGCGAATCCCGGTGCTTAAAAATATATTCCCTTAAATTAGATGGAAATCGCAAAGCCCCCAGGCTCCACCAGGCAATGCGCGACGGGTCTATTATTCGTGAAATCGCCTTGATTAAATCCAGGTATGCACTTTTCCATCCCTTAAAAAAAACAATCGGATCAAAATGAATGGCGATTTTATAACCCTGCTGTTGGACTTTTTCAATTGCCTTTAACCGGGAAAAAAGATCAGGGGTTAAAAGTTCTTCTCTTTCTATTACCTCCCGGGGATTTAATGACCAGGCCATGACAATATTTTTTAATTTTTTCCCCTTAGAGGGTCCCCCCGCCGGGGGGTAATTTAAGATATTATCAACATGGGTGGATTTGGTTTTGAATTCGAACAGGATTTCCGGGAATTTTTCAAATACAGCCAGGATTTTTTGCGAGTAATTGGTTTGGGGGTCCAGTGCCAGGGAATCGGACAACTCACCGGTACCGATTCTTAAATATTTAAGGGTTTGAGAGGCTTCCACCAATTCTCTTTCCATGTCTTCAAGATTAGTAAAATAAATGGGTTCTTTGGTTTCCAGGTAGGCTTGCAAGATACAATAGGAGCAGCAGTAAGGACAACCGGTATGAAGGTTCATATTGTAGTAACCGCAGGAGACCACGTCCGGCGTACAGGGACAGTGCTTGATAAATTGACCGGTTTGCTTTTCAAATTTTATCATCGACAAATAGTACCAATTTTATCGTAATATTGCAAATGCCTCCTGCCTCCGGCGGCCAGGGGGACTCTTTTTGAAAAAACCGCCCCCCTGGACCCCCCGCAAAAACTTTTGTTTAAAGGATGCCCTTACCAGGGAACATTGAAAATAGTTTAATTTATTGGTAATATTTTAATCGTTAGCAGACGCGATAAATCGCGTCCCTACCTGATTTCGGTAATATGAAGTTCCCATTCTTCCGTTTCTTCGTTTTCAATTAATTGATACAATTTTCCACCCTGTCAAAACAAAAACCGACAAAAGCAGCAGCAAAATTAGAATAATTTTCTTTTCCATTTTTCCTCCTTATTCACTTTGGCTCCCCGGTTCCGGGGGATTTAACTGTTAATATTCTCCCAGGAGGCGCAAAAGATTTTGCCGTTGATTTGTATATCTTTTACCAATCGTTGGTCTCTTTTCCTCTGGCAGTCATCGATACCCTGGTTATAATGTTTGCACTCATTGCAAAGGGTATGGAAATCAGGGTGCAGCCTGGCCATATTCCGGATTTTTTGTTCATTGTGTTTTTTCTTTATGACATACTGCTTTTCCAATTTCCTAAGTTTCGTGTACTTCACCAGTAATATTGTTATTGCCGCGAAAGCCAATGTTAAAATGCCCCATAGTTTGAGGACCCTGAAGACAATGGGAAATGATATTAAGCCGGCCAGGCTCATCCCCGCCATTATTGCCACGGCCCCGTGGTTGGAGCCTAAATAGGCCACTTTGGTGGAAATCCAGAGGAGCAGCAAGTAGATAATCAACACCCGTCCAGTGGGGGTATGATAGTAAATAAACAGTGTTGGCGTTAGGGCAACAAAAGAACAAATCGCGGCCTTTTTAATATCGGATTTCAAATCGAAACCGGTATCGCTGACATCAAAATATTCCGCTAAAAATGCCCCCAGTACAAAGGTGGAGATATGCCAGCAATACAGGGCAAAACTAAAGGCCAGGTATATCCCAAATGACACTTTCATTTATTTTCCTTTGCGATTTGAATTATATCATAAATGAAAAGCTTTTGCGGGGGGGGATTAAAAAATGAAGGATAGAAGGGAGGAAGGGTAGAAAGTGAGAATTCAAGAAGATTGAAAGCTTCGATACCCTTTTTGCATGCAAATTCCGATGAATTATATAACATTCGACATTTTGATGCATTTACTTTCGATTCGATTCAGTTAAAGAAGCTTTCAGGAGGCCCGAAGGGCCTTATCGGTCCCCCATGCCATGGGGCCCCCTGGCCGCCGGAGGCAAAAACTATTTAAGATATAGAATTACGGGGATGGCGAAATCAGTGCCTTCGATTTTATGGTAAAGATTGGTTTCGCCGCCGTTATCTTTTCTATCGGTGCCAATGCCGTATAAAAGTTGTTTTTCATCATTCCATTTGTAAGGTTTCCCGGAGCAGGGGTCCAGGACCTTGTAACTTTCCAGGCTGTTGAGAATTTCCTGCACGGGTTTATCCGGGTCATAATTCAAGTGAAGTTCCGCTGATATCTTCACCAGGTCATAAGATGTCTTTCTATTATAGGATTTAAAAATCACGGCGTAAAGTCCGGAAGCTTGTTTTGGACCCGCGGCATAATCATTATAAGATTTCAAAAGGACTTTACCCCCGGCATTCCAAAGCCACCAGAAGGGACCGGATTTGAGGGGTTCCAGTTGGACCTTGTCGCTTTTCCATTGATATGGCAGGGTTTGCTCCATCTCAATGAATTGCTTAATAAGTTCATTGGCATAATTCTTGGTCCGGTTCTCCTGGAGAAATAAAAACAAATGAATCCGCTCCCAAAAATTAAAGGGTCGAAACGGATCGTTTTTATAGGGACGATCGATAAAGTCAAAGGTAAATCCCACCACCTCACACATCAAGGATTTCCCGGACCCGTACTCTTCATATTTTATAGGCGGCATCCGGTTTAAGACCATTTCATAAACGCCGGTGGGACAATCTTTTTGGTTCATCAGGTTGGCAATGGCTTCCAGGGGCATGTACAGGATGGCTTTGCTGACAAGATTTACAATTAAGAACCGGCTTCCTTTTACGGCCCGTTTACCAAAATCCACCATGTCTAAAAGATTTGATATCCCTTTCTCCCACTCCCCTTCCAGTGCGGTCAGCATATTCACGGCAATGTAAAGTTTACCGGCGTGAAGCCAGGCCAACAGGTTGGGCAGCGGTGCATCTGCATGTACTGAAATAAAATCCTCGAACACCTTACTGTCGATCATCATCCTGAACCGATCGTACATCACTTGCAAATCAGGGTGCAGCGGAGAAAGATGCGACTTTTTAGATAATACTGTCTTACTCCAATCGCTTTTGGTGTTATCAGGTCTGAAATCAAGCTTAAGACCCTTATAGGTATCTCTATAATACTGTTTGTACATGTTCTTACTGGTCATAACGTCATAAGTCTCCATATACTTTTCATTGTCAAATTGAGGATCGAACAACTTCCTGTACTTTTCAAGGACTTTGTCGGACGTGATATCCGCATCCGGTGGTTCAGGCAGTGCCCAGACAATATAAAACCCGTTGCTTTTGTCAAAGGATGCTTCAGGGATATTTTCCCTGGTAAAAAGGTCCGGGTTCAACTTGGCATCGAATTGATTGGCCACTATCCAGATCACCAGTAACGCCAGTAAAATCAACAAAATTCGCAAAATAATTTTTTTCATTGAAACCTCCTGGTCATAGTATAGTACAATTCAACAGAAAAAAAGTCTCTTTCTTTTAATAAAATTGTCATAAATTTGTCACACTCATGGTCCGGGGGCTTTATCCTATTTTGCGGACGCGATAAATCGCGTCCCTACACCTAACTGTCTTCTGTCCTCTGTTTACTGATTTACTGACCCACTGACTTACTGCTTCAACTTATACCCGGCGCCGTGGGCCGTGAGAATATGTACGGGATTCTTTGGGTCTTCTTCAATCTTGTTCCTTAACTTGAGAATAAAATTGTCAATAGTCCGGGGAGATGGAAAATACTCATCACCCCATACTACATCTATAATACGATTACGATCGATCACCTCACCCGGGTGCTCCACTAAGAGTTTCAAAATTTCGCACTCTTTGGGAGATAATGTATATTCAATACCTTCGCGGGCAATCGTGAAATTTTTGAAATTGATCGCTGCCTTTCCTATTTTTACCAGTTCTCCCTTTGGGTCTTTTTCATCCTGGTTTCCCCGGACACTTCGTTTCAACACCGCTTTTACCCGGGCCACCAGCTCTTTAACACTGAAAGGCTTGGTTACATAATCATCCGCTCCCAGCTCAAATCCCAGGAGCTTGTCACTCTCTTGACTTTTGGCGGTTAGCATGATAATCGGGATAAGTTGATCCTCTTTTCTTATTTTTTTGCAGATATCATATCCATCCAGACCGGGAAGCATAATATCCAGTATGATAAGATCAGGTTTCTGCTCTGTAAAAAAGCGATACCCGTCTTTGCCATTAGCGGCTGTCACTACTTCAAAATCATGAAACTGAAACGTATCTGCCAACGCCTCTACAATCGTTCGATCATCCTCGATAATTAAAACTTTTTTCATTCTTTGCCTCCGGCGGCCAGGGGGGGCGCTTTTTGAAAAAACTGCCCCCCCTGGACCCCCCTGCAAAAACTTTTAATTAGGGGGTGTCCTTTAGGGGTAATATGACTTTAAACCGGCTGCCTTTTCCCGGTTCACCGGTTACCTTTATTTCACCTTCATGCGCATGCACCGCATGCTGCACCAGGTAAAGACCCAAACCACTTCCTTCAACCGTTTGAACCGTGTCAGCGGATGCCCGGTGAAACTGTTCGAATATCTTGTTTATATCATTTTTTTCTATACCTATTCCCTTGTCTTCAATCTCCAGTATGGCTGTTTCCTTTTCACGGTAAAGCCGAACCATGATCGATTTCTCTTTTATAGAATACTTGACGGCATTCTGTAACAAATTAACCACTATTAACCGAACCGCATCCGCATCTAAAAAAAAACCGGGAATATCATCATCGATATCTACCTCCAATTGAAAGCCAAGATTCTTGATATAAGGAGTATAGGATTCCAATACCTCTTTTACAAGCACAGGCAAAGATGTGTTTTCAAAATCGTACTGTTTCCGGCCCGCTTCAATCCTGGAAAAATCCAGCATGTTGGTAATCATTTCATTCATCCGGTCACTCTCCGACAGGATGGTTTGCAGGTACTGCTGTTTTTTGGATTCACTGGTAACCCAGCCTAAATTGAGTTTTTCCGCCACCATACGAATACGAGTCAAAGGCGTTTTCAACGTATGAGAGGCCCGGTCCGTAAATTCAGACTTTAACCGCACTAACTCCGCTTCCCTGGAAAGATACTTGTAAAATAAATAAATGCCCAGGATAAGGACAAAGATAAATGCTCCCATCAAAAGATAATTCAAATGAATTTCTTTTCGGGCCTGGTGGATAAAATAATTGCTTTGCCGGGAATACAATGCCAGTACTTTTCCCCTGAAAAATCGATCAAAATTTACAGACAGTAAAGGAAATCCATGGAGGTTATTTTCTTCCCATCGCCGCTGCCGGTCTTTTCCAGGCAGCACCAATATTTGTAAATCCGGGTTATCTATGCGCCTTTTTAAAATCCCCGATACCTTGTCGGAACCTAAAACACCCGGGGAAATCATAAAACCGAAAAAAGTAGTCGGACTGCCGGGTAACTTTTTAAAAACGATATCGATATCCTCCTTTGAAACCGGGTTCCCGGTTCTTTTTATCTCCATTTCCGAAGCGTTTGCTGTTTCCCATTGTTTCATTTCTTTAACTGCTTTATAAAACCGGGTTTTTTCATCCGTATACAGGTAGAATTCCCGGATTTTCATAAACCGGGAAATGTCTCTGTTTTCCCGGTATGATTCTAATGTTTCATTATCCGTATCGCTGCTGTCAAACTCGAAATAGCGCCATCTTAAAGATATATCTGTACCGGCAAATTCCTGGAGCCGGTCCGGTTCTCGAGACCGGTCCAACTTTGGTTTTTCTTTGGTATTATCGTTGATCCGCGGATTGGTATTTATATATTGATTTAAATATTCCAGTGCTTCATTTTTAAAGAATGCAAATTTATCCGCAGGGTGAGAGGTTTCATACTGGAGAAGCGCATCGTACAACTGCAGATACCTTCTCATTGCGATATCTTTCCGGCCCAGCCGCTGGTGAGATTGAGCCATCTGCCGAAGTACCTGGAAATACAGCGAATAATCTTTCTTCGAGGCCGAAACGCGGGAATAGAGTTCCAGGATACTTTGATAATAACTCACCGCTTGTGGATATTTTCCTAATTTAAAATAGCAGCGGGCAATGGCATTGAAAATATAGGGTTTTAATGACTCCACCTCATCGGTTTTCAAGCATTTTACATAATGCTTTAAGGCCCCTCCTATTTTTCTATCCCTGAACTCAAGCCGCTCCCCTTCCCGATAAAGAAATTCGATTTCTTTATTCCCTATCCTGGGAAACGAAGGCTGTACAATAGGTGGGATGCTTTTTTTTGAGAAAGGAAAGATAAATTTTCCATTGGAATCGATCAAAAACGGGTACTTGACGATAGAATTTCTAAGAATAATTTCTTTTAATACCTGCTGCACGGCGGTAGGCTGATTTAATGGGATTTGGGATTTCAATAATTGTTGAAATACATTTTCCACATTAGATTCAATCTCCTCTTCCATTTCTTTGCGGATAAGCTCCAGGTCTGCTGAATATTTTTCTTCAAGGTTTAACTCTTTTGCTTTTTGCTGCTGAGAAATAGAAAAAAATCCAAATGCGCTGATGATTAATCCCGGGACCACTACCGGCAGCATCAAAAGAGCGAGGCGGTATTTTTTACTTTTAACCGAAAGTGTCTTAAACATTTTTGGCTATAATTATATACCAATAGAACTTTTTTTACCATGATCCGGTTCTTGAATTTAGTTTAGAAAACAATTATAATTGATAGGTCTCCATCAGTTTTAAAATTGTCCGGAGTCGATTGAGGTAAGATATGCTAAATATCAGTAACTTAAAAGAGTCCAATGCGTTTTTAAATACAATGCTGGAAAACCTGGTGTCCGCTGTTTTTTTGGTGGATAAAAATATCTGCATTCAAAGCTTTAATGATTCTTTTAAAGCATTGTTTCATAAGCCGGAGGACAAAATCCTGGGTGAGTTGTGCGGCAATGCCCTGGGATGTGTTTATACGGTGGACGAAGCAAAAAGATGCGGCGATACTTCTAACTGCCAGCACTGTACACTAAGGGATTCGCTGCTTAAAGCATTTACCAACAAAGTTCCCACCTATAAAGCCCAATTATTCCGGAAATTTTATATTAATCACAAGGAATTCACAAAATACTTTTTGTACTCTTCAAAATACGTTACCTACAACAATAAAGAAATGGTACTGGTGATTGTGGATGATATTACGGAATTGATGGAAGCCAGCCTGAAATTAAAGGAAATGGCCATTACGGATGGACTGACCCAATTGTACAATCATAAACACTCCTACTACAAACTGGAAGAAGAAATCACCCGGGCATCCAGGTATGGGAATAGACTTTCTATTATCATGTTTGACATCGATCATTTTAAAGACATCAACGACGCCCATGGTCACCAAACCGGGGATAAAACATTGGTTACCGTTAGTCAAGTAATTAAAAACAACTTGCGAGATATCGATCATGTCGGCAGATACGGGGGAGAGGAATTTATCGTGATACTCCCCCAAACCGGACTGGGAAATGCTTATATCACTGCTGAACGGATTCGCCGTGCCATTGAATCCGCCAGGTTCGAGAAGGCTAATATAAAAATAACTATCAGCGGCGGCGTGGTGGAATTTCAAGATGAAAACGCTTTAACGCTGATTGGAAAAGCCGATGAACTCCTGTTTAAAGCCAAACAAAAAGGAAGAAACACAATCGAGAAGTAGGATAATGAAGCGGATTAATTGGGGAATTATTGGCTGCGGCGATGTAACTGAAGTCAAAAGCGGGCCTGCACTTAATAAAATAAAAGGCTCCGCTTTGCTGGGAGTGATGCGCCGTACACCGGGAAAAGCAGCAGATTATGCCAAACGGCACAGTGTACCCAAATGGTACGACGATGCAAATAAATTGATCCATGATCCGGATATCGATGCGGTTTACATTGCCACACCCCCGGACACTCATGCAAAATATACTATAATAGCAGCGGAAGCAGGCAAACATATTTACGTGGAAAAACCCATGGCCCTTAATTTCTCAGAGTGCCAATTGATGATAGAAGCAGCAGAGAAAGCAAGAGTGTCGTTGTTTGTGGCGTACTATCGAAGATGCCTGCCCTCTTTCGTCAAAATCAAAGAATGGATAGAATCCGGGACCATAGGGGTTCCCCGCACCATATGTATCAAACTTGTAAAACCTGCTTTCCAAAAGGGAGCAGACTTGAGTGAACTGCCCTGGCGAGTTCGCCCGGAAATCTCCGGCGGCGGTTTATTTGTTGACCTGGGGTCTCACCAATTGGATTATTTAGACTATTTATTCGGACCGATTACGTCGGTAAAGGGATTTGCCGGGAACCAGACCGGGTTCTACCCTGCTGAAGATATGGTTAGTGCTTGTTTTACCTTTGAATCGGGAATTATAGGAACCGGCACCTGGTGTTTCACTGCTTCAAAACAAACCGATATAGACCAAATTGAAATTATAGGCAGTAAAGGGAAAATTACTTTTTCTACCTTTGACTTCACCCCGGTTCAATTGGAAACAGGATCAGGCATTGAAACTTTTGATTATCCAAAACCCAGGCATGTCCAGCAAGCTTTGATCCAAACGGTAGTGGATGAATTATTAGGTAGAGGGAAATGTCCCGGCACCGGTATCACGGCTTCACGCACTACAAAAATAATAGATATAATCCTGGAAAACTATTATTTACAAGCAACATCTAGTAAAAAGTTTTTGCAGGGGGGTCCAGGGGGGGCAGTTTTTTCAAAAAGCGCCCCCCCTGGCCGCCGGAGGCAAAATAAAGAAGGAGGTAATAATGAAAGCAAAAGCGGAAAATGTTAAATTTGTTCTTTTTGTCGCAGCAGCATTGTGGGTAGTTTATTTTATCAATTTGTTGATCGATTGGGCCTTACATTTTAATTTGAACTCACTGGGTATCCTGCCCAGGACTGTTAAAGGTCTTCTCGGTATTATTTTTTCTCCCTTTCTGCATGCCAACCTTTATCATCTCATCGGTAATACAGTTCCGTTGTTGGTATTAAGTATTTTATTAGTAGTTTTTTATGAAAAAATCGCACCGGCTGTCATCGGAATCGTAGTGTTGGTAGGAGGAGGGCTGGTATGGCTGTTTGCGCGTCCATCTTATCACATTGGCGCCAGTGGGGTGGTTTACGGGATCGCAGCGTTTCTTATTGTTTATGGTTTCATCAAAAGAAATGTCGTTTCTATCATCCTGGCTGTGATTGTTGCTTTTCTTTACGGCGGTTCTATGCTGAGCGGGCTTCTGCCGCTGCGGAGCTATGTTTCATGGGAAAGTCACCTTTTTAGCGCAGCCGCGGGTGTTTTGGCCGCCTATTCCCTCCGCAAGCAGCCTGATACGGTAGTGTAGTAAGTAGTAAGTAGTAAGTAGTAGGTAGTAGGTAGTTCGAGGTTGCTAAATCAAACCCTTTTATATCATTTAGTTATGGGGGTGTAATGGGGGTGAGAAGATAAGAAGTTAAGGAGATAGAAGGCTTCGATACCCTTTATTCATGCAAATTCCAATAAATAATATTACATGCGATATTTTATTGTTCTTCCCGCCCCAGGCGGTATACCATTTTGCCCGAAGGGCGCAACTTCCATTAACAATTAACCATTAACAATTGACAATTAATAATTAAGAAAGGCCCTAATCGGTCCCCCATGCCATGGGGTTAAAATATATAAATCAAGAGGTGCAGCAGGGCTAATGAATACAGGCCGGCGGCCACATCATCGATCATGATGCCTACACCGTGAGGGGCTTTTT